>Ga0255052_10001886_pt1 | contig 15418 bp, 13 predicted proteins | sample JV7_2_21_MG_FD_188632 | JGI IMG/M metagenome (GOLD analysis project Ga0255052, IMG submission 188632) | Seawater microbial communities from Jervis Inlet, British Columbia, Canada - JV7_2_21 | ecosystem: Environmental > Aquatic > Marine > Inlet | place: Canada: British Columbia | collected...
GAGTGCACACCGTCACGCGCAGCGTTGATGACCGGCCGCTACGCAATGCGCACACGGCTACGCAGAGATGCTCCACCGCAAGATCCATGGTACGGGTTAAATTTGTCGGAGCACACGCTGGCTGAATTACTATCGGATGCCGGTTACGCGACGGGATTATTCGGCAAATGGCATTTGGGAGACACCCCAGGCCGCTTTCCTACCAATCAGGGCTTCGATGAATGGTGGGGAATCCCCAGGTCATCGGACAGGTCTTTCTGGCCGGACAGTGCCTCGTATCAAAAAGATGCGGGAGCCAGGTTTATGCATGTCATGTCCGCCAAACGTGGTGACAAGCCCAAGGAGCTGGAAGTCTTTGGTCGACAGAAGCGTGCGACGATGGATCGAGAGATTACCGATCACGCACTCGACTTCATCCAACGCAAAGCCAACAAAGACAAACCATTCTTTGTTTTCATTCCTTATACGCAGACACATACGCCTCATGATCCCCATCCCGACGCCAAGGGTAAAACTGGAAACGGTGATTTCGCCGACATCCTCGCACAAACGGATACCTATATCGGTGAACTCCTGAATGCAATCGAGGAGTTGGAGATCAAGGACGACACCATTTTCATTTTTACCTCTGACAATGGGGGCTATGGGGGCGTCGGCAGAGAAGGATTCAACGGCCCCTGGCGAGGTAGCCTCTTTACCAGTTACGAGGGTTCCTTTCGCGTTCCCTTTTTGATCCGCTGGCCCGGCAAAATACGGCCGAGACAAAAATCCAATGAAATTGTCCATGCAATGGATGTGTACGCCACATTGGCGGCTATGCTGGGTCTTGATATCCCGAGCGATCGCGTCATGGACAGTGCTGACCATTCCGACTTCCTCATGAGTAAATCGCAGACATCCGCTCGAGAGTCGATAGTGTTCTACATTGGCAACGAAATCGTCGCAGTGAAATGGCGGAACTGGAAAATGCTGTTCAAGGAGATAGAGAGAATCGGTGAGCCTGCCGTCACAAATCTCGATCCCGCGATCTACAATCTACTGAAAGACCCGCAAGAGCAAGAGCGTCTTCGCCACTACATCGAGGACACGTGGGTAGAGGCACCCTTGTACAGGGTGCTAGAAGAGCACAAGGCGTCGATCGCTAAAGATCCGGGTATACCGGATCATTGAATCAATGGGTTTGAGATAAAAAGAGAACCCATCAGTTGGACGAAAAAAGCCAAGACAGCCACATTTAATCCCTATCCTACAAACACCCGGCAGCTTTTGCCATGGTGCCTGTTTCGCCGCCCATCTATGCTGACTCTATGCCGGAACCAAGATACCGCCAGGTCTCCATCGATGACACACCGTATTACCACTGCATCTCCCGATGCGTGCGGCGTGCCTTTCTATGTGGGTCCGATCCACTAACCGGCTTTAATTTCGAACACCGCCGGCAGTGGATTGTGGATCGTATCAAGCTGATGTGTTCGGTATTTGCTGTTGACCTGTGTGCTTACGCCATCATGAACAACCATTACCACATCGTGGTTCGGATCAACACTGCGCGTGTGGATGAGTGGACTGATGAGGAGGTCGCCCATCGCTGGATGCAGATCTTTTCAGGTCCGCTGTTAATGCACCAGTACCTGGCCAACGCCGATCTGACCAGTGCCGAACTCAAGTGCGTTGCTGATCTGTTTACAACCTGGCGTGAAAGACTGGCCGATCTTTCCTGGTTTATGCGCTGTATCAATGAACCCATTGCCCGCATGGCCAACAGTGAAGACCACTGCACCGGAAGTTTTTGGGAAGGTCGCTTCAAGTCACAAGCACTGCTGGATGAAAGAGCACTGTTGGCCTGTATGGCCTATGTGGATTTAAACCCTGTACGGGCAGCCATGGCCTTGACACCGGAGCAATCGGATTACACCTCTGTTCAGGAACGTATTGAGCACCCGGATAGCGGATGTCTGGCAGCATTTTCAGAACAGGGCAATGACACTATACCTTTCAACCTGAAAGACTACCTGGAGTTGGTGGATTGGGGTGGCCGCGAGGTCAAACGTAACAAGCGAGGATATATCCCTGCTTCAGCACCACCGATACTGGTCAGGTTGAAAATGAATGCTTCGCCGGTTTTGAAATATCTGGCAAAAGACGACCTGCCTTCACCCGGTGCGCTCGGACCCGTTAGTCTGCTGCGGGCCTTTGCCGCATCCGTCGGCAGAAAATTTGTCAAGGGTCACGTACTGGGCGATAGGCTTTGTCCTGAAAGGGCGTAGCACGATATTGAGTTCAAACTCCAAATCGAGCATCAGGCTCTCTGAGATCGTCTGAATTCAGTAAAATTCTGACCCAACACCTTAAAACTCTTCAGTTATTCAAAACACCTGCTTAGTTCGTCGCGTCTCTGCCGCGGTCAAGATTGAACCCGGCTGTATTTGGATTGATTTCGTTGGAGAGAATCATGACTGTCCGGAATGGCACTAATGGCACTAAGTTAAGCCACTTTAGCATGATATCCACAATGACCGATTCCGCTGAAAACAAGGGTTAAGCCATTGATAGACAGATGATAAACACCCTTAACTTAGTGCCATTCATGGCTGTCCGTGCTTTCGACCCCATGGCGCCCATAGTCCTGACCGTAGAAGCGGATCGGTTTCACGTCGCCGTTTTGAATGTGGGTGGGCTGGATGACATATACAGCTATTTGCCGGAAGCCGATACGTTCAATTTCGTAACCCGTGTGCGCACCCCCGTATTGATGATCAACGGGGAGTACGACATCGACGTGCGACTGGAAACATCACAAAAACCCATGTACGAGTTACTGGGTACCGAACCTGAACACAAGAAGTTACGTTTGGTCCCTGCCGCCCACTTTGTGCCGGAAGACGTCCTCATTCGGGAGTCTCTGGACTGGTTCGACAAGTACCAGGGTGATGTGGCCAATTAGCTGGTCCTTTTGCAGCAACAGGTTGGTGCCACGTAAGCTGACACCGCACAAACGCAAAAGTGTTACCTATGTCTCCGGTATAAGGTGTAAACCATGTATCCGGAATGGACCTGAATAGATTGGTGGCCAGAGGTGGGTCGCTCTCGGCCATCCATGGCCTTCTCGACATTCGGGCTTCCTGCCCATCAAATCGAACCACCGACACGCGGATTTTCAGTCAGCACAGTATGGAATCTGGTCTTTATTAATCAATAAGATACCGGGGCGTCCGATGCCCATAATTGCAGTACTGCGTATAACCGTGCAGGACTGATTCACGCAAAACTCACGCACGGCATTTGCTGTGGATATTCAACATCGACATTGCAACCTGCCATAATTGCGCCGGCGTAGCCCGCGTCGTCGCCGTCAAAATCTTCCTGGCCTGGATTGAACACACCGAGGCAGTCATCACAGGGCATCGGGAAATAAAAAGTGCGTATCCAGATTCATTTGCTGGAGTCGTCCAAATGCTTGGCGCAGCAAATAACTGGAAACGTCCAAAGGCTACCGTTCAAATCACATTTTCTGCCAGTCATAAGTGGGGTTTACGGGGATTTTCAATTGAGCAGAAAATAAAACTCAGTACTTCTCCTGCGCAGACTCTGCCCGTCAACGGCATGCCCGTCATATCAACGCCAACCAGCCCCCATATTGCACCAGTATCCTGGATGCTGGTGCAATATGCGGGTTAGACGCCTGCGGTTACCCCGTCCTGTGACGTTGGCGTAATGTCCCTGGCTTTCAGCAGGTCATAAGCATAGTAGACCAGTGATGCGCCGATGATAAGTCCGAAGATCAGGATTAATGTGCCGTAGATCATCCAGCCCTCCTGGTTCCAGGCTGCAAACCGGCGGGGCATGCCGGCTGCTCCCGCTGCCATAAACGCATACCCCGCGCCGATGGAGCCGATGGTATAAAGCCAAATGAACCGGTATCCGAGTTTATTGTTGAGTTTGCGGCCTGTGATCACGGGGTAATGGTGGTAGAGCACCCCCATCCACATCATGCTTATTGAGATCAGAACAGCCATGGTGTGTCCGCTTGCCCACATGGTGCCGTGGAGTTGGAATGACCAGGCTACATTTGAGGTTATGATTGCAGTGACGCCGTCCAGAATATAGAGGACAAAACCCATTAATATGGCCATGATGCCGGGGTCCGGCCGTAGGCCGTGTTTCCAGATTGTGGCCAACACGGTGAAAATCGTTAACGCCGCACCAATGCCGGTTCCGTAACTCATGATGTTGCCGTGATAGGCAAGCGCCGACGGCAGTCCAGGGAACATGGTAAAGAAGTGGTGGAAGAAAGAGGTTACGGAGGTGATGAGTAAAATCCACAGCGCCAGGTTGGCAAGGCGATCACTGTAGAGCTTGCGGGTCCCATCGGCCAGGTAGAGTCCCAGGGTGCCATACAAAGCGCTGATTATCATTATCGCCATGGCCTCCATCAGGTTATGCGCGAACATCCAGAACGAAAACTGGAAAACTGCGGGCTCGGTGGCCCACGTGATGGCTTCCATCGGAACGATTCCGTACAAACCCAGCAGAACTGCGCTGGCTACTATCAGGAGTGGAGTTCCCATTACGAGCAGTACCAGAACCCCCATCGTCATGCCGAGCATACCGGGATCGCTGAGTTTGCGCGGTGAGAGCAGCAGCTCCTCCCGGACGTCGCCGAAGAACAGCATTTTGAGAATTTGTAGCGGGTATAGCAGGATCATCGAGATCAGGACAAGGGCGATGCCAGTGAATCCAAGCACAACTACGTCCATGCTCCACTGCCCGGTCTGTACGCCGACGATGGGGAGAGGATACATAACCGCATAACTGATCTTGAGTCCGAACAGTATGGCTATGGTCAGCAGAACAGCACCGACGTTCATGAAGATGTATATCAGCGCACTGAGTTTTCCGGCAACCGGTTTCCCCATGCAACTACCGGCCCGGTGCAGACTCACACCCGCCATCAACTGGAACAGGAACGGGAATGCGAGAGCCGCGCCGTGCGCCGTAATGGCGGTGTAAAACAGGCTGCTTTGCATATCCAGCAACTGGGTAACAGGCATCAGCACACCGAGCAACCCGGCAACGGCCAACCATATGAATGAGGTCATGACCATCAGGCCCGGCCACAGGTTGATATCTTCCAGCCCGGTACTTTTATCGATATGGAACATTGAACCGAAAAGAGGGGTGCGTTGAAGGATGGATACGGCGTTTAACATGGTGAATTCCTCCTTGGGGTTGCGCTCAGTCGCTACTATTGGCAACGATCAACTCATCCTGCATCAGGTGATGTGCCATACCACAGTATTCCAGACAACGGACCTTGTACTTGCCCGCTTCGGTGAAGGTATGAATGATCGAGGCCGGCGCCATACCGGGCATGAGCATCATGGTGAATAACATTCTGCCGTCAGGATGATAGACCGCAAACCCATGCATGGTGTCGGCGCTTTTAGCTGAGAAACGCACCGGTTGCCCCAGTTCGAATTGCCGTTCCGAAATCTGGTAACTCCACGATTGCGCGGTTACGTCAACCTCCTGGATGTCCTGGTCGGTGATCGCGGCCCGGGCAGTGGCAACGGTTGGCATGTACTCGATACTGACCACGTTTACTGCGACGAACAACACGATCACGATGGCCATCCACAGACGTTCCACGCGTGATATTTGCTTCCTGTGTGTATCGCTGGGATTCGGGTCAGTGACTGCCTTCTTGTACACTACATAAGAGAAAACAACCAGGAAGGGGACTTGAAAAAGGAGCATTATCGTAAATGCACCCCATGCGTTTTGGTACAGGAAATCAATCATCATCTGTTCCTTCATTCAATGGCTATGATGGCGAGCCAGCCACTCAGGGGTTGGACGCATCGACCAGGTTCGCACGAATGAGAATCAGATAAAGCACTGGCCGACAATCGTTGAAACCAGAGGTTTATTTTATTATTTGGTGTAATCTATATTTAGACCTATCTAATTATACCTGTAAAATACCTATAAAATCAATAACTTCAAGCAGCAGGAAATATTAATCAATAAATTGGGGCTAAAACGTAAGACAGAATTGCCCAATGATGTGCCAGTTATGATTGAATGCAGGCTCTGTGGGTTACCGGCCCCCGTACCACCGATTCGCGGTGGTATCCATGTGTTTTGCTGCCCTGGATGCAGGGAGGTGTATCGCTATTTTGGCGACCAGATTCTGGCCAGCGAGACGCCGGAGCCGGTGCGGCCGGTCTCGTCAGCCGATCAGTCAGCCGAGGCATTTCTGCGCATAGACGGGATGCATTGCTCCTCATGTGAAATCCTGATCGAACGAACAGCGTTAAAAACCGACGGAATTCTAACGGCATCGTCTAGCTATGCGACATCGACCGCAAAAATCGAATACGACCCCGAAGTCATTGATGCATGTGAACTGCCAGGTATCCTCAGTGTGGCCGGATACCGTGCGCGGGCCCGAGCGGATGCCGTGCCGGAGTATGACGAACGACAGACCTTGCTCCGACTCCTGGTTGGTGTCTCCCTTGCCGTTGTTGTGATGATGGCTTACCTTGCATTCTTCTACCCCATACATCTTGGTCTGGTCGAGGTGAGCGACCTGCGTCCAATTCAGTGGCTCGCCTTTACGGCAGTGCCCGGGGCGCTGTTCGTGCTTACAAGCGTGCTGGTCTTTTATGTAGGGGCACCGATTTTTCGGGGTGCCTGGATTGGATTGAGGACCGGTGTACTCAACATGGACAACCTTCTGGCGATCGCGATCCTGGCAGCCTATGGATACAGCGTCGGGCAACTGCTGGCAGGGTCATTGGACATATATTTTGACGTGGCGGCCGTGGTGGTGACAGTGGTGACCATTGGGCGTTACCTGGAACGCGGTGCCAGGGCGGGGGCCACTGGCGAACTGGTCAGCATCCTGGAGACATGGACACCCACGGCGAGGGTAAGAAAAGAGGGTGAATTCCACACCCGGTCAATCGATCAACTCAATCCCGGAGACCGCATTGTGATCCTCGAAGGGGAGCCGATTCCCGTAGACGGAACTGTTGTTGCCGGGCAGGGGGCGGTCGATGAATCGCTGCTGACCGGGGAGCCGGTTCCGGTAACCCGGGGTCGGGGTGAGAAAGTCCTTGGCGGGGCCGTTGTCGTTGAAGGCAGCATTGAGATTGAGCCTGGCCCGGCGGTCGACAGCCGGGTGGATAGTCTTGCCCGGATCCTTTGGAATGTTCAGAGTTCCACTGCGGGTGTAAAGGGTATTACCGATCGAATCGCAGGAATATTCGTACCGGCGGTGATCGTTCTGGCAGTTTTTGTGAGCGGATGGGTTCTGCTTGCCGGGGCTCAGCCGGGGACGGCATTGTTGGCCGGGCTGGCGACATTGATTGTTTCATGTCCCTGTACTTTCGGGCTGGCGATACCTCTGGCGACCGCCGCCGGGATCAGCACGGCGTTGCGCCACGGCATCATCATCACCAGTGCCGATACTTTTGAAAAATCACCGCAAGTGGATATTGTCGCAATCGATAAAACTGGAATCCTGTCCACTGGTGAAATGACCGTGATCGAGGTGATTGGACCGCCGCTGGTGACGGAATACGCAGCCGCGGTGGAACGGCTTTCATCCCACCCGATTGCGGAAGCGATTGCGCGACTGGACGCAGGTCGAACCGCACATGATTTTGAAACCCGGGCAGGAAAAGGTGTAGTGGCCAGTGTCGATGGCCGGCGAGTCGCTGTCGGTAGTGAGTCGCTATTTGCGGCACTGGGATGGGCTGTACCGGATCGCCTTACTTCGATGACTGCACCCATCACGACACCAGCGAGTGTCGTATCCTATGTCGGTTGGGACGGCCGGGCATACGGTGCAATCATCAGCCGGGATCAGTCCCGCACAGGCTGGAAAGACGTTCTTGAGAGGTTTCGGGAAAATAGCCGGGTCGTGTTGTTAACCGGGGCTCAACATCCTGACGGCTATGAAGAACAGGTAGATGAGGTCCACGCCGGCATCCCGCCGGAGGCAAAAGCGGCCGTCATACGACGCCTGCAGGCTGAAGGCACGGTTGTGATGATTGGTGACGGTAGCAATGACGCGCCGGCCCTTGCTGCAGCCGACCTGGGGGTAGCTTTTGGCGCACCCACTGCACTGGCGGCAGATGCTGCGGATGTGGTTATCCTGGGTGATCGCCTGGAACGGTTGTTCGACGCCTTCGCATTGATTGGAATTAGCCGCAGGCGGATTCGACAAAACCTTTTGTGGGCGTTGTTGTATAACGCGACGGCGATCCCGCTGGCGGTGACGGGCATGCTCAACCCCCTGTTTGCGGCCCTCGCGATGGCCGCCAGCAGCTTGCTGGTGGTGTGGAATTCAACGCGGTCAATCGGTGGCCCCCAAACGGTAAACCTACCGACCGGCACAACTCAAACAAGATACCGGACCTGGTCGCGGTTGCGCTCCTCAAGGTAAAACTCAGGACAGGTTGACACCGCTTCATGCCCCTTGGTGTTGTGCTGATGCCCCGGTCGGGTGAAGGCCATGAAACAGGTATACACACCGAACAGAATAATGAGCGTACCGATAACCCTGCGGACGATGGGTAGGCGAACAATTTTACGCAATTGTCCCGCAGCGTGACCCATCGCCAGCAACATGGGCAATGTACCGAACCCGAACCCCAGCATGATCCATGCACCGTGCAAGGGTGACGCTGATACCATGGCGAGCGCCAGCGCCGTATAGACGAGGCCACACGGCAACCATCCCCAGATCAGACCAAGTCCGAAAATTTGCAGACGGGTCCTGGGTGGCATAACACGTCTTCCCAGCGGTTCGATAATTTTCCAGATATGCATCCCAGCCTTTTCAAGAACCTGAATGCCATGCCACCAACCGGCGAGATAAAGCCCCAGTATGATCATGAAAAGACCAGCAATCACACCACCGACCGGCAGTACAGCCCCGGTGGGCAATCTGCTTGCCTGGGCACCGATAAAACCAGCCAGCGCACCCGCAAACATGTAGCTCAGGATGCGGCCGCTGTTATATGTCAAATGGTGAGTGAACCGGTTCAAGCGCGACCCTCCGCGCGCTTGTGACAGGCCGATATTCAGGCTGCCGACGATTCCACCACACATACCAAAACAGTGGGTCGAGCCAAGCAAGCCAATCATCAACGCAGTAAAAAATGTAAGTTCCAAAGCCTGGCCCGTCTCATGAGAGCAGGAACGATAAAACGGGAATTTCCCCAACGCAAGTTTCTGAACGATCTTTCGAGGTGCTGTTCAATCAACATTTTTTGTCTGAGGTGAAAAAACGGTCCTGTGAGGGACCGTTTTCTGTTTTCGGGCAATATTCGGGCTGGAAATTGTGGGTTATTCCGCACACTGCAAGATGAGGGTCCATTCCGGAGACATAGGCAACACTTTTTAAAACTCCTTTGATGGCGCACTCATGGCGCACTCACCGACAAATAATGACAATAAACCACCAAACCCAACAACTATTATAGGGTCCTAATATACTGAATTTACTATTGTAGTTTGTTGTAGCTGGTTGTCTTAGTGGCATTCATAATGCTGAGGTCGGTGGTTCAAGTCCACCCATCACCACCAATAAATTCAATATGTTATACGTCTCACTAAGGTTTTTTTCAAAATACCATTAATGGCGAACTGTTGGCACAGCTGCCCTCAACAAATAACAGCAAATCCATTTCATTACTTATTGTTAATTGCTCAAGTTACAGTGTGATTTAAAAGCACATAGGGGTCTGCTGTTGACCGACTCCTGCCTACCACCATCCCATCACGCGAAAGGCCGCTCATCAAAACTGACATTGCAATTCCATCCAAGTGGGTTGCGGTGGTGCTTCGTATGCCAGAAGTAATGGTTTTATCACTTAATAATCAGTAAGTTACTCGATTTACCTTCTAATCCCATCAATTCATCGAATCAATGGTAACTATTCTCCGGTTTTATGCATCAATATACTTGTGGAAGTTAAACACAGCCACGAAACGCGACCCCAACTAACCTGTGAGGAACTGATGATGAACACAAAATTTAATGCTAGACCTCTCAAACAAGCTTTCATATCCGCTATCGCGGTCTCTTTGATTACACTCCCTCTGCTGGCTTCCGCAGCTGGTGGCAATTCCGGGTTTTTTGGTGACAAGGAAAATCTGGACAAGACTACGAACCAGGAAATTCTGTATGCAAAACTGAAGCAGGCTTCACGCGCTAAATGCGGGTCATCCAATCTTCAGGTGACCGGTTCAGTGGAAAGGGTCCAGGCTAATGACGAATGCTACGAGGGAACCTTGACCACGGCCGTGGAAAGGCTGAACAATACCAAAGTCAAAGAGCTTCATGAACAAAACTCATGATCCGAATGGTCAACAAATGAGTTGTCCCCCGGTTTTATTTGTTGCCCGGTTTTGAACAGAAGGGGCACGAAGGAATTCGTGCCCCTTCTGCATCTATATGTCAACCAGGTTAAGGCCGGATAATATTTTCCTAAACAATATCAGGTACGCTCTTCCGACGTCGAACGCCACGTGATGGCAGGACCTGTGTCCAGCCTACTTAATTTGTGCAGACTTGATAATAGAAATAATTTCGTCACATGACTGACTGACAACCGAGATGTTTTCAGTAAAGGAATTTGATGAGTAATGCAGCATACAACCAGCAGTGGCACCACTGACACCTGTCATTGAATCAATATTTCTGGTAGCAATATACTTGGTGCCCTCGTATGGCAATATCTTTCCATCAATTTTGATTTTGCCCAGATCCACCAACTCGATAAGACCCGCGCCAACGGGCTTTATGGATTTGGCAGAGTAAGTCGCAACATCTGCAGCCATCGCGATACATGAAAACAACACTGTGATGGTAACGCTAAAATTCTTGATCATTTTCAATTAATCACTCTGCAATGGGTCTGGCTTGCATCCTTGTTATCTAGTCTAATTGTTGTATCCACTCCATGATAATCTTATTTGCCAGGTCTGAAGACTCAAGCCCGCTTTCTGCAATCCGCCAGGGAAAAAATATTACGCCATCCATGGGGTGCTGTCAGGACTCACTACGATCACAGCGGTCAGTTTTGAAGTAATATCTTTGTATGATAGAAGTTCTGATCCGCGAAGCACAAGCATTCGACTACCCGACGATCGTGGGTATCAACGATGCAGAGGTCCGGCACACGAGTCCGATGGATATGGGTCGTTTGCACGACCTCGACCAGTTGGCTGCCTACCACAGGGTCGCGGAAATTGGCAACAACATCGCCGCGTTCCTGCTTGCCATGAGGGATAATTGCGCCTATCAAAACGAGAACTATGCGTGGTTTTCTTCACGCTTTCCAAGATTTCTGTATGTTGACAGGATCGTGGTTGATGCAAAATATGCGGGCTTGAAAATTGGCACGATGTTGTACCAGGACCTCTTCGATTACGCCCGTGCCAATGACGTTCCCGCCATCACGTGTGAGTACAATATAATTCCCCCAAATGAACCTTCCCGGGTTTTTCACAATAAATTCGGGTTTGAAGAGATGGGTACGCAATGGCTGACTAACGGTACAAAGATGGTATCGCTGCAAGCCGCGGGCACCGGAGTTCAATCATGACCACCCTTTTCTGGTCCATCTTTCCCATTCTGCTTGCAGATATTCTTAATCCCGTTCTGTTCGCATTTATGGTTTATGCCGCCGGCACAAATCGACCCATAGTCAATAGTTGCAGCGTACTTTTGGGCCATACGGCCGCTTATTTTTTCGTCGGAATTTTGCTGGCCCTCGGAATTGAAAAATTCACTGCACGTCTGGCCAACCCCGGGAACATCGATTTTGGTATCGAATTGTTGATCGGCCTGCTGCTGTTGTGGGTCGCGCTGGGCAGCCGAAAAAGCACCGGCAAACGGCCCGGTGAAAATACACCGCCCTTGACCGTGGCCACGTCATTCGGGCTGGGTGCGATCGTAAATTTCGTGGGTATCCCGTTCGCCGTGCCCTATTTCGCTGTCCTGGGCCAGATCGTCAAATCGGACCTCTCCACGACCGGAGCGGTGTCGGCCCTGTTTATGTACAACGCGGCCTATGCGTTACCTTTTGCGGTTGTACCGGTGATGGTGGCTCTGCTGGGCGCGGAGAGTCGCCCAATTCTCGAGCGCATCAATAACTTCCTGGATCGCATCAGCGAATTTCTGATGCCGATCCTGTTGGCGCTCATCGGGCTTGCGCTGGTCGCCGATGCGGCCGTGTATTTTTCAAAGGGGAGTGCTCTGTTTCGATAGTGATTTGCTACGGGCCGGGCGATACAGGGTGAGACCCGTCAGGGTGCTTTGAAGCTAATTGATCTGACGTTTTCGTGCGGGTGGATGGTGACCTGGCGCGTGCTGGCGTCATAAAGAAAAAGGAATTGCCCCGTGGTGCCCAGCAGCAGGACTGTCATTGCCGAATCCTGGTCAGTGGGCGTTACTTCAACGATTTGCCCCTGCCCCGCGATGGTTTCCCTGGCCTTGATGCCGAACTGTCGAAGGCTGCTAGTACAACTCCGCCAAATCGTCCCTGAGCCAACGTTCGAACAACCGTTCCCGGTTTGTCTGGTGTTGGGGGAAATGTGTTACCAGGTAGTACTGGTCCCGGTCCGGGATGCTTGTGTTCAGCAATTTTACAAGCGTACCCCTGAGCAGGTCATCATGCACCTCCAAACGTGTAGCAAGTGCCACGCCAAGCCCCTGGCGTGCCGCGGCGAGTGCGACATGTGTATTGAAAAACCAAAGACTATGATTGGCTTCAGCCGCAGGTAAATTCGCGGTAGAAAACCAGCGGACCCAGTTCCCCAGGTTGTTGTGCAACAGCGGCAACTGCAACAGGTGGGCCGGGCGCGTTACTTTTGGAACCACTTGCAACATTCCCGGACTGCACACGGGAAAGATCTCTTCCCGCGCCAGGGCTTCCACCCGGCGGCCGTTCGTAACCGGTTCGCCGAAGCAAAAGGCCAGCTCAATTTCACGCGGGATCACTTTCTGCAGCGGTTTGAGTTCGACGACCTCGATATCGATTTCCGGATAGGATTCCCGAAACCGGCCGATGGTCTTCATCAGCAAGTTGACCAGCAGCGTCGTTGTACAGCCAAAGATCAGCTTGCCGGCAATTGCGTCGGGCGCCAGGCGTTCCGCACCGTCGATCAGGCGTTCGAAGGCCCCGGTTGCTTTTTCCAACAGGAACTTGCCAGCGGGCGTGAGGCTCAGGCGGTTACCCGAACGGTTAAACAAGCGTGCATCCAGTTTCTCTTCAAGTGACCGGACCTGGTGACTGATGGCACTCTGGGAAACGCCCAGTTCAAGCCCGGCTTTCTGGAAATGAAGGTGTCTGCCTGCGCTTTCAAACGCCCGCAAGGCGGAGAGCGGTAAAGTCCGGCGGTCCAGCATCATATTCTCCATGAATATATTTCATCTAAGGAACAAAAATAAGTCCTTTGTAATGAAATTAATTTTACCTTATTTTTGTTTGTTGTACCTGGTCGCGGCCTGCACAACGTGGCTGCTACCCCGCTGACTATGGCCGGTCATGGCTGGAGAAATCTGATGAGTTATAAAAAACTTGATGCTGATTTGCCCGACTTTGCACTTGTGGAGCGGCAACAAATGATGCGTGGCATCGGCCTTGGGGCCGAATCGATCAACCGCCCGCAGATTGGTGTTGTCAGCAGTTGGGGTGAAATCAACCCGGGGTCTGTACACCTGGATAAGATTACCGAGTTCGTCAAAGCCGGGATTTGGGCTGCTGGCGGCACACCGCGCGAGTTTGTGATCAGCTCCATTTGCACCTCGATGGCGGGGCACGATAACTTCCACCTTCCGCACCGGGACCTGGTCGCTGGGTATATCGAAACGGTGGCCATGACAACCCTGCTCGATGGCCTGGTATTTGTACCGGTATGTGACGATGTCATACCTGGCCATCTGATGGGTCTTGCGCGAATTGATATCCCCTCCGTCGTTGTCACGGGTGGTTACATGGCTATGAACCGCAACAGGGGTACACCGATAGATCCGCTGAAAGTCGCCAACAAGTACTTTAACGACTTCAAGGAAGACCGCACTGACGCCAGGGAATTCGAGCAGATCAAGGAGCGCGGTTGCTGCGGTGGCGGCGCTTGTCCGGTGATGGGAACGGCCAACACCATGGCGGTGATGACCGAGGCACTGGGGCTGTCACTCCCCGGCACTGCGTGTACACCTGGCAGGGATTCACGCATGCAGCGTATTGCCTACGCAGCGGGTGTGCGTGTCATGGACTTGCTTCGCGACAACATCCGTCCCAGCGACATCCTGACGAAGGCTGCTTTCATGAATGCGATAAAGGTGTTGATGGCCACCGGTGGATCAACTAACGGCGTGCTGCATATACAGTCCATCGCCAACGAACTGGAGATGGAACTGTCGCCGGAGTTGTTCAATGAATGTGGCATAAACACACCGATGATTGCCGCGATCGCACCCAACGGCCCAGCCATGATGTCCGACCTTGATGAATCCGGCGGTGTACCAGCCATATTGAAAGAGTTGGAGCCACTACTGGATATGGATGTGATGACGGTCACCGGCCAATCGTTGAAGCGCGTTTTGATGGAAGCGCCCAACGGTGACGGCAAAACCATCATGTCGATCGATCATGCCATCGCACCTGAAGGCGGTCTGTTGTTTCTGAAAGGCTCGTTGGCGCCGGGTGGCGCATTGGTTAAAAAGTCTGCAGTGCCTGAGAATATGCAGGTACATACCGGGCCGGCACGGATTTTCGCCGACGAAGATGAGGCCAGTAACGCACTGATGGCTGGCGAGATCGAAGCGGGTACCGTGGTCATCGTCCGTGGCATGGGCCCGGCGGGTGACCCGGGCATGCGGCTGTTGCAGCGTTTCCTGTGGTTGTCAGCTGCCAGGGGTATGGCGGATCAAATCGCGTTCCTGACCGATGGTCGTTTCTCGGGGACCAACATGGGTTGTGCGGTGGCCCATATTTCACCTGAAGGTGCGGTCGGTGGACCACTTGGGCTGGTTGAGGATGGTGACCTGGTCGAGATCAACGTGCCCGGAGCTGCCCTCAATTTGCTGGTTGATGCTGAAGAAATGGCCAAACGAAAAACCGCTTTCGTGCGCCCGGAACCGCGGATCAAAAAGGGCTACCTGTCACTTTATTCACGGATGGCCGATGAAACTTCGCGTGGTGCCAGCCTCAGATATCGTAGCTGACAATGGAACCAGTAAAGACTCAGGTGCAACCAGCCCGGACATTTCACCAAGGCGGTCCGTAAAATGATAAATCTGTCGTATTATCAAGCGTGTGAGCGTGTTGCTGGGTATTTCTGGCTTTACAGTTTGTCCTATCCGGTTTTGCACAGCATCTGGCTTCACATTTCG
>Ga0255052_10001887_pt1 | contig 15412 bp, 17 predicted proteins | sample JV7_2_21_MG_FD_188632 | JGI IMG/M metagenome (GOLD analysis project Ga0255052, IMG submission 188632) | Seawater microbial communities from Jervis Inlet, British Columbia, Canada - JV7_2_21 | ecosystem: Environmental > Aquatic > Marine > Inlet | place: Canada: British Columbia | collected...
AGTTCGTGGTGAGCTGGATGTCAGCCTTAAATGGGAGATGATCGAAGATCTTTTCTGGCAGCTGAGTTACTACCACAGCTATGACAACAGGTCACCAACGTCTGGTCTTGCAGAAAGCGACTACGGCGTCGTTACGTCACTGGGCTACAGTTTCTAGCAGCAATCCGGATGCGTCGTTTCAGCGGCCAATAAGCTTATCTTTCTTTAGCTGAGCCATAATCGTATCGGCTGCGCTCTCGATTATCTGTCCGACATTTTCCTTGTCGGAGATCGTCGATTCGATTGCCCACATCCTAGTCTCGTCGGCGCCCGAAAACATCTCCGCGGATATCGTTACCGTGCTTAAAATATTGATATTGCCAGGCTGAGTCAGCTCGTCATAATCGTATCGAAACAGATCGATGGCACGTCCGCCCTCTTTTCTCGAAACGGTTGTTGATGACCTGCCACCATCGACGGATACATCTGCGGCCTGACTGATAACCCGAGCCAGAATGACAGCATCGAAACCCCTGGATTTGACGGCGGTACTAACCGTGCTGCGATTAATCGGCTGGTTCCTTCCGACAACAGTATAGTATGCAGTCGCAGTAGCGCCTTCGGCCGTGATACGAGAAACCATCGCACGCTCGAAATACGCGCGGTTGCTGTAGTCGCCGCCGACACCGATCACCAGGATGTTGCTGTAGGAAAGATCTGTGTACTTCGGGTTATCGAGCGTTTTCTTTACGGTGCCACCACCGGTCGTGCCACAGCCGGCGAGCACCAGGCCTATCGCGATAATCGTGGAAAAGCGAAATTTTCGTAAACGCACTTACGACCCCTTACTTACCCAGATTATTATCAAGGAAGTTTACGAATAGTGTCGCCCAATGTTCAGCGGCTTCTTCGACGCTACTCCAATCGGTTGCGCCGCCATCGCCGTAGGCAAAAGTCGGCGCGGCTGAGCTATCGGCGGCACGACCGAGTACTTTGTCGGTCTTCGGATCGCGAAACTCCATGAGGAATACCAGCGCGCCTGCCTTTGCGACGTCTCGAACTTCGGCACGAAGATACGGTACATCGGCCGAGCCCGCTTTGCGGAGGTCGATCAGAGAGGCCTGCACCGCCATTGTTCCAGGCGCGGGCTCATCGACGATTGTGTAATGGCCAAGTTTGGGCAAGAAAGCATCGCGAAATATCTGACGAAGCCGTTCTATGTCCTCGTCATTGACTTGAACGTTTTGAGGGAAAAATATGCCCATGTCTTCAGCAAGCAGCTGGTGATACTTCGAGAAATCTGCATCCGTCGCAATGAATGCCTTCTCGACTGTGCTGTCGGGAGCGACGGTGAAACTTTGCCTGGTTGTTGTCGAACATCCGGCAATCGTGAGAACTGCGAAACAATATACGAGAGTCGTGCTACGAATAGACATCGCTTGTATCTCCGGTATCTCTTAACATATAGACGCTGATCGTGAAGGCAGTTTACTGATGTTCAGGTTGAGACAAAAGCATTCCCGCAACCTGCATTCGGACGGCGCTCCGGCCAGCGCAGAAATGCTTATGGCGGCGCAGTCCGTTCGTGCCGCACTCACGGCGGCCGCAATAACGATCATCAGCTTCAACATCGTGTGGGCATACACGGCTTCAGCATCGGGCAAGTATTTTCCGTGGATTGCGGTTGTTCAGGGCGCCGCAGTTGGCAAGGCCGTGCAAATAGCCGGCCGGGGCTTAGACTGGCGATTTCCGCTAATTGCGGCAATTGCAGCCTGGACAGGCGCGTTTAGCGGCAATCTGTTCATTGCGCTGCAATTCACGGCATCGGAAACTGGTGGTATTGAAGGTGGATGGTGGCAAATTACGCGAGACTTCTTTGAGAATACCGTTTCGGCTATCGATGTGATCTATGCATTTAGCGCCGTTGCTGTCGCCACGTTCTATTCAATGCGGCCGTTGAACCGGCACGAGGTATTCGCGCTGAGAACGCTTGCCAGAGGAAAGAAATGACAGATCAAAAAATTCTTGTATATGGCGATTCAATCTCTGGCAATTGTTACAAAATTCAGTTGCTTTGTTCACAACTCGATATCCAGTACGACTGGAAGGAAGTCGATATTCTGAACGGAGACACACGTACGGACGAGTTCCTTGCGATGAACGCCAACGGCAAAATTCCGTTGCTGGTGATTAATGGTGACCGTTATCTCGCCGAATCCAATGCGATTTTGTGCTATCTCGCCGGCGACTCTGACTTGGCAGGCAAGAATGGCTTCGCGAGGGCCGAGGTTCTGCAGTGGATGTTTTTCGAGCAGTACAGCCATGAACCAAACATCGCGACCTCGCGTTTCATCATGAAGTATCTCGGTAGCCCTCCGGACCGGCAGCCGGCGCTCGAGGAGAAGCGGGTCGGCGGTTACAAAGCCCTTGACGTGATGGAGGCTCGATTGTCGAAAAACAATTTCTTCGTTGACGGGAATTATAGCCTTGCCGATATTGCGCTCTATGCTTACACGCACACTGCGGACGAGGGTGGCTTTGATCTGGCAGCGTATCCCGCAGTTCGCGCCTGGTTGAGTCGTGTCGAGGGTACGCCGGGCTACCATCCGATGAGACAAAAGTAATGGCGAAGAAACTCGAGTTTTTCTACGACTACGTGAGCCCGTACTCCTACCTCGCCAATAGCCAGCTCGGTAGATTTGACCAGTCGACCCTCGTGTATCGTCCGATGTTTCTTGGCGGAGTCATGCAGGCAACCGGCAACAGGCCGCCCGGGGCGTTGGAGGTAAAAGGAGATTATCTACGGAAAGACATCGCAAGATGGGCCAGACGTTACGGCATTGAATACAATCGCAACCCGAAGTTCCCGTTAAATACGCTCAAAGCACTCCGGCTGGCGGTCGTGGCCCAACAAGACGGCGTTTTCGATCAGGTGCATGGCCCACTGTTCGATGCATCGTTCGTTCATCAACTGGACCTCGACGACGATGCAGTGCTTGCGAAAATAGTGGTGACGGCCGGATTGGATCAGGACGCGACATTTGCTCATATTGGCGAGCAGTCAGTCAAGGACGAAGTCAAAGCCAACACCGAGGAAGCTGTAAGTCGGGGCGCCTTCGGTGCGCCGACATTTTTTGTCGGTGACGATATGTTTTTCGGCAACGACCGCTTCGAATTCATAGAAGAGGCCTTACGGAGCTAGTCTCGCCTTGGTGCTGTCGATTGGAGCCTGTTAGGCTCCGTTCAGTGTCTATCATTCTCAAAATCGTCAAATGGCCCGCCGTAGTTTTTGCGGTTCTATTGCTGACGATCTATTTCGTGCGAGCTTACGATTCACGGGATATGCCCCCACTCGGTCCCGAGTACCGAATCGAGTTCGAGCACGAGTTCGATGCCTCACAGGAAGAGGATGTCGATTGGGCGGCTTATCTTGAGATCGAGAATAAGCTTGCACGCGAGCTGGAAGCTGAGATTGACAGCGACACGAGACCCGACAGTCTCGTTGACCGTTATTCGGCGGACAGCCTGACACACCCCGGCAATTATCCGAACAACTGGAATCATTCCTACGAAATATCGGCATCGTCACCACGCGGCGTAGCCGTTTTGCTTCATGGGTTGAGCGACTCGCCGTACTCGATGCGATCCACGTCTGAAACACTGGCGAATGCTGGTTACAGCGTAGTTGTCCCACGTATGCCCGGGCATGGATTTGCGGTCGGCGGGTTGCTGGAGACCCGTTGGGAAGACTGGGTCGCGGCAGTCCGCATTGCAGTCCGGCATGCCGTGAGTTTGGAGGGCGGCGCTCAGAAATTGCTGCTTGTCGGATACTCGAACGGTGGCCTCATGGCAATCGACTTTGCCCTTAGCTGCGGTGAAGTCGAGGACCAGCCGTGCCCGGACGGTCTCGTGCTGATGTCCCCGTCAATTGGCGTAAGCCCGTTGGCTGCGGCGGCAAACCTACATGCAGCAATTACCTGGATACCTTACTTCGAGAAATCGAAGTGGCAAACGATATTGCCTGAAATCGATCCATTTAAATTTACGTCATTTCCCATGCAGGCCGCGTGGGAGATCTACAGGCTCGCGCGTCACACTAACAAGCAGCTCAGGGAGGGAGACAAGGCTTCCAGACTTCCGCCCATACTGACGTTTCAATCTGTCGTCGATAATACGATCACCGCTAGCGCTATCGTCACTAATTTGTACGCCAGGTTGCCGGCCAATGGCAGCGAGTTGGTTGTCTACGATGTCAATCGCAATAGCACGCTCTTGCATCTAATGAAAAATGTGCCGGGGGACCCTGCGGCGTTTTTCGAAAGCGTGGCTCCGCTTAAGTTCGGGGTAACCATTCTCAGAAACAGGCACCGAAACGGACCGGAGATCGATGTATTCACTCTGGCGGCCGGTCAGAAAGTTCCACTTATCCGGGAGACGGACCTGGCATGGCCACAGGATATTTACTCGCTTTCGCATATCGCAATACCATTTCGAACCACCGATCCGGTTTACGGGGACGGTTCCGGCCTGAATGAGGGTGATAGACGAGTCGTATTCGGTGCCTTGGCACCTCGCGGCGAACGGAGTGTACTGCGCCTGTCACCGGCGTATTTTCTCCGCACGAGATATAACCCGTTTTTCGAGTTCCAGGAAAATCACCTGAAAGAGTGGCTTGCAGGTCTTTGATCAGAATTATGCCGTCGCGAGCGTTTCTGTAACCGGCGCACCCTTCGGAACGCTCGCGAGGTAGGAGCGGGCAAGTTTTTCGATGTCCTGAATAGCGCTTCGGACGCCGACGAAATAAGGCGGGCTTCGACGTAACAGTTTCCAGTCACCCGTCTGGAGCACTCGAACCAGGTGCAGGATGTTGTTTTTCATTGCATCGACGTACGGGTTCTCACCGTTATACAGAACTTCGATGTACCGGTAGGCACGATTGAACTTGCGCTGCAGGCGTTCACGGGACACCTGCTGATAAAACATCGGGGTCTTGGCAAGAAGGTCGATACCGGACTTGTAACGAACCATATATTCGCCGGGACTTGCGTTCTCTACGGCAATACCACCGAGCACGAATTCGTTGTACAGGCGATCCCTGCACTTCTCCAGGTAACAGCGGTCCGCCATCTGTGCAAGCAGGTCTGCAGTACCGAGCAGGTGGCCGCAAATACTATCTCTCGGGTCGTCCAGCTCGATGTTATCGAGATCAAGTTCGTAACCGGTGAAGTGCACGATCATGCTGCTGACCGCAACGTCTTTGCTCATGCCGAGATCAGGCAGGTATCGGCGCAGGAAATCCGCGCTTCGTGATACGTGATATAGAGTAAATTCCGCGCCATTGTGAAAATCACGGTCCCGCTCGTCGTGACGAATATAACCGGAGTCGTGAAACAGCGATGTAATGATTGCCATCTGCGCACGTCTGGCGCCGAGGCGATCGGCAGGATCGACACTGCGTTCATAGCCAACCACGAGCCTTGCAAGGGCAAGAGTCATATCGAGGGTGTGCTGTACGTCGTGATACGTCGTATCGCAGCCTTTGTAGCCCGGAAATTTTCCGTTGAACAATCGCTCAAAGTCGTAAAACGCAAGCCATATCTTATCGAACGGCGCACCAGGGAATGTCTCTGAGAAGAGCTCGTGCACGGCATCGCGGACTGCGGCAGGTTCGCTGACCTGTACAGTATTCGTGACGTCGTAATCGTTACGTCGGTCCTGGGACAATATTTTTTTCTTCTTTTTATTTGTCGGCGGAGCAGTCATCGCTGGCATCGGCATTCGAGGATTTTGCAAATCACTCATGCCATGCCCCGCCGCACGCTGCTCGCGGACAGCCGACTTCGTGTCGGTTTACTTAGCAAAATAATACACTGCGAATCATCGTCGTACAGAGGTTTAAACGACAATATGTAATATTGAACTGACTAATGTCAGATCGCAAATGGCGTGACGAAGGTCAAACCGCAAATTCTGCGATCACGGGTGTGTGATCCGAGGGCCGCTCCCAGGCGCGCGGCTCCTTGTCGATATAACTGGCCTCACAGGCTTCGGCCATCGCCGGGCTCGCAAGAATCAGGTCAATGCGCAGGCCAGCATTACGTCTGAAACCGGCCGCCCGATAATCCCACCAGCTAAAGCTCTTTTCCACCTGATCGAACTGACGAAACACGTCGCTCAATCCCAGTTTCAGCAGTTCGCTTAAGGCGCGCCGCTCGCGCGGGCTGCAGAGGATGCCATCTCCCCACTTTTCGGCGTCATAAACATCCCTGTCCTCGGGTGCGATATTGAAGTCGCCGAGAACCACGAGCTTTGAATGGTTTTTGAGTTCGTCAGCCAGGAAATTACGCAGGGCCGCGAGCCAGCCCAGCTTGTAATCGTACTTCTCTGAGCCGACCGCCTGACCGTTCGGCACATACAGATCGATCACCCGAACGCCATTGATCGTGGTTGCGAGTATGCGCCGCTGCGGGTCTTCGAATCCCGGAAAGTCTGTAATCGGATCCTGAGGTTCGTCACGGCAGATGGTGGCGACGCCGTTGTAGGTCTTTTGCCCGCTAGCGACAGATTTGTATCCAACTTCGGTGAAAGCATCTTCCGGGAACGCCTCGGTGACCTGTTTGATTTCCTGCAGGACCAGGACATCGGGCGTATTCGCGGTCAGCCATTCGAGCACGTGCGGCAATCGAACATTAAGGGAGTTTACGTTCCAGGTTGCGATCTTCATGCGGCCATGCCGATGCCGCTGTAACGCAGCAGCGCGTCCAGTGTCGGTTTGCGGCCACGAAACGCGACGAATGCTTCCATTATGTCCCTGCTACCGCCGATCTCGAGAATTTCAGAGCGAAACCGGCTGGCAGTCTGTTGGTCAAATATGCCGGCTTCCTCAAATGCAGCAAAGGCGTCGGCAGCGAGTACCTCCGCCCATTTGTAACTGTAATAACCCGCTGCGTAGCCGCCGGCGAATATGTGCGAAAAGCTGTGCGGCAAGCGATTGTAGTCCGGGTGCGGAACCAGCGAGATTTCTTTTCGAACGTGACTGAGCAGCTCAAGCGGTTCGGATTCCTTATCGGGATCGTAAGTCGCGTGTAACTGAAAATCGAAAAGCGCGAATTCGATCTGACGGAGCATTGCCATGGCGGCCCCGCAGTGGCGGCTGTCCTCCAGCTTCTTGAATAAATCCTCGGGTAAGGCTTCACCCGATTCGTAATGTCCCGATGCACTGGCTAGTACCTCATAACACCACGCAAAGTTCTCCATGAACTGACTCGGCAGCTCGACGGCGTCCCAAGGCACGCCGTTGATGCCGGCGATACTTGGATAGTCGACCCGGGTCAGAAGATGATGAAGCATGTGGCCGAATTCGTGAAAAAGCGTAACCACGTCGTCATGCGTCAATAGCGAGCGGCCAGCCTTGTCAGGTGGGGAGAAGTTACAAACGAGGTAGCCAACCGGCAAGACCTCTATTCCGCTCAGGTTTTTTCTGACGATACATTCATCAATCCAGGCACCACCGCGTTTGCCGGATCTCGCGAATAAATCGGCGTAGAAACCGCCTATGACGGCGCCGCCTACTTCGTGGAGCTCGAAGTAATCTACGCTATCGTGCCATTTTGGTACATCGTCGCGTTTCGTGATGGATACGCCGTAGAGTTTTTCCGCAAGTCCAAAAAGGCCCGGCAACACGCGGGTAACAGGAAAGTACTGCCGCAGAGTCTCGTTCGAGATTGCATACTTTTGTTGTTTTAGTTTTTCGGTGTAAAAAGCAATATCCCAGGCAGCCAGGTCCTGAGAGGCGAGATTTACGATGTCGTCAAATTCGATTTTCGCTGTGTCTCGGGTGCGCGAGGCAAGCTCTTGAAGGAAATCGATTACCTCCGAAGTTCTGGCCGCCATCTTGGTGGCGAGCGAGTATTCGGCATAGTTATCGAAGCCAACAAGCTCGGCGGCTTTGTGTCGGATTTGCAGGATTTTTTGAATGTTGTCGCTGTTGTCGAAAGACTTATCCGTACTCTGATCCGACGATCGCGTGGACCAGGCTCGATAATAGATCTCTCGCAATTCACGATTTTCGGCATGGGTCATGACCGCCTGGTAGGTCGGTGGATCCAGTGCCAACCACCAACCGGTTTCGTCTCTTTCTTCGGCATCGTGCCGGGCCCGATCGATGTTCTGCCCGGGCAATCCCGCGAGCATCGCCTCGTCTTCAGTGTGGTAATGCCAGCTGTCCGTGGAGTCCTGCACGTTTTGATCGAATTTGGCCTGGACAGTCGCCAATTCCTGCATCAAATCCCGAAACTCCGCTTTTTTCTCATCGGGCAGGGCCACCCCGGCAAGGCGAAAGTCTCTCAATGCATGCTCGACGAGGGTGCGCTGTGCCTCCGGCGCATTGTCGGGAAGCGAGTCGGAAACCCGCTCGAAAGCCTGCTGCAGTTTCTTGTTCTGTGATATTTCGGTGCTATGTTGGGTCAGTAATGGCAGTGATGCGTTATATGCTTCGCGCCAGTCGGGTGCGTCGAGTACAGACTGCAAATGCCTGACGGGTGACCAGACGCGACTTAATTCATGACTCATTTCCTCGAGCGGCATTACGATGGCATCGAAGTCCTGTGTGCCTGCTTCATCAAGGAGGGCGGCAAGCTTTGCCCGATGCTCTGCGATAAGCTTCTCCAGCGCAGGCAGCACATCTTCGGCAACAATGTCACCGAAGCGCGGCAAAGCCGAAGTATCGAGTAAGGGGTTGGACATAAGAGTTTCGAAATCCTGTCAGGCGCAGGATGTTATCACAGGGAATATTCATGCCGGACGTGAAAGAAAAATATGACTTGATTGTAATTGGCGGCGGCAGTGGCGGATTGGCGCACGCGCAAAGGGCCGCGGAGCATGGTGCGAGTGCAGCCGTGATTGAAAACGGGCCTCTCGGCGGCACCTGCGTCAACGTTGGCTGTGTACCGAAGAAAGTGATGTGGTATTCCGCGAGTCATGCACATAGCGCTCGTTTGGCGAAAGACTACGGATTCGATTTGAGCGTGAAGGGCCATGACTGGGCCGCACTCAAACAAAGGCGCGATGCCTATGTATCCAGACTCAACGATATCTATCGCAATAATCTGGATAAGAGGAAGGTCACCTTGATAGAGGGGACTGGATGCTTCGTGGACCGGAATACGATCCGCGTCGGAGACGATGACTATCGAGCAGAGAACATTGTCATTGCGACCGGCGGATATCCAATCGTTCCTCATGTTCATGGCGCGGATCTCGGCATAAGCTCTGACGGATTTTTCGAGCTTCCCGCGCGACCGCAGCGCGTTGCGCTCGTTGGCAGTGGATACATTGCGGTGGAGCTAAGCGGCGTTTTTGCAGCGCTGGGATCGGACACGACGGTGTTGGTAAGGAAAGACGGCGTATTGCGCAGCTTTGATGAAATGCTCAGGGAGGAACAACACAAGTCCATGGCGCAGGACGGGATCGGCCTGGAGACCGGCGTTGTGCCGCATGCGCTCGAGGAAACAACGGACGGGATCAAAATCGTTGCGGAAGACGGTCGTGAGTTTGGCGGTTTCGACAGCGTCGTCTGGGCTGTTGGCCGCGCGCCCAACACGGAGCAATTGCAACTCGACGCAGCAGGCGTCGAGGCGGATGGTTATGGATTCGTGCCTGTCGATGACTATCAAGCCACCAACGTCGAAAACATATTTGCGCTCGGCGACGTGACAGGCAGGGAGGCGTTAACGCCGGTGGCAATTGCCGCTGGGCGACGGCTCGCTGATCGCCTTTATGGCGGCATGACGGATCGTCATCTCGAGTATCGATTCATTGCGACAGTTATTTTCGCCCATCCACCGATCGGCACCATCGGCATGACCGAGACCGCCGCCAGAGCCGAGCACGGCGATCAGGTCAAAGTCTATGAGTCCCGGTTTACGCCCATGGTATTTGCCCTCGGCGATCACAAGGAACCAACAGCGATGAAGCTCATTACGGTCGGCGCCGAAGAAAAGATAGTCGGCTGCCACGTCATTGGAGAAGGAGCCGATGAAATGATGCAGGGTTTTTCGGTCGCTGTTCGCATGGGCGCAACAAAGAAAGACTTCGACGACACAGTAGCAATACATCCGACGAGCGCCGAAGAGTTCGTCACTATGCGGTAATCGAGATTTGCTTCAGTACTTTCTGGGTATCCGGTCTGACGCCACGCCATAGCAGAAAGGACTCCGCCGCCTGTTCGACAAGCATGCCCCACCCCATAACGGAATGTGCAGCACCCTTCCTTGCGGCCCAACTGCTGAACGGCGTCGGCGTGAGGCCATAAGACAGGTCATAACAATACGTTCTGTCAGAAATTGCCGATTCAGGATATGGCGGCACCTCTCCCTTGATGCCTGCGGATGTCGCATTGATGACCAGGTCGAACGATGACGTTGGTCGCACTTCCTTGAATCGCATGGCACGAACCGTACCCATCGCCGAAAAGTGCTCGGCAAGGATTCTGGCCTTCGACAAGGTCCTGTTCGCAATCGTTATTGATTTCGGTTCGGCGTCAAGCAAAGGAGCAACGATGCCGCGTGTCGCGCCGCCGGCACCGAGAATCAGAATGGTTGAATCGGTTAGATTGATATTGAGGTTGACGAGAAGGTCGCGCATCAGACCGATACCGTCAGTGTTGTCGCCGATAATCTCGTCATCTTTAAAGACAAGTGTGTTGACCGCACCGGCAGTGTTCGCGCGGCTACTGAGATGATCGACGAGACGCGTTACCTCGCTTTTGTGCGGCACCGTAATATTCAGGCCTTTGCCGCCGGTGCGCTGAAATTGCTTTATCGCAGTTTCGAGTTTGCTGGGCGCGACCTGAAGCAATTCGTACTGAAGATCCTGGTTGGTTTGCAGGGCAAACAGGCGGTGAATGACCGGGGAGCGGCTATGCGATACCGGATAGCCCATTACGCCATAACGATCAACTGCAGAGGGGTTACCGTCCATGCCGAATCAGTTTTCCTACCCGGTCAGCCAGCGAGCTGCGACGAGCGAATAATAGCTCAGTATCGCGTTTGCGCCCGCACGTTTAATGCAAAGCAGGGACTCGAGCACGGACTTTCGCTCATCGAGCCAGTCGTTTTCAGCGGCGGCTTTTAGCATCGCGTACTCACCGCTGACCTGATAGGCGAATGTGGGAACGGCGAACTCGTCGCGAACCTTCCTGATCACATCGAGGTACGGCATGGCCGGCTTCACCATGATCAAATCTGCGCCCTCGTCCAGATCGAGCGCGACCTCTCGCAATGCTTCATCGCTGTTCGACGGGTCCACTTGATAAGTGCTCTTGTCGCCGCCGCCGAGATTTTCGCCGGAACCAACGGCATCGCGGAACGGGCCGTAGAAACAGGAAGCGTACTTCGCAGCATAAGCGAGGATCAGCGTGTTATGAAAACCGTTATTTTCGAGGTCGTTACGAATCGCGCCGATGCGCCCGTCCATCATGTCGGACGGGGCGACCATATCTGCACCGGCTTCCGCATGTGAGACTGCCTGTTTCACGAGCATCTCGACTGTCTCGTCATTCAGAACATAGCCGTCCTCGTCGATGATGCCGTCCTGCCCATGGGTGGTGTAGGGATCCAGAGCGACATCGGTGATCACCGCCAGATCGGGATGCTTGGCCTTGATTGCAGTGACAGTACGTTGCACGAGGCCGACCGGGTTAGCGCATTCTTCGCCATCAAGACTCTTCAATTCAGCATCGATAACCGGGAACAGGGCGATTGCCGGGATGCCGAGCGACACCGCCTCGTCAGTTTCCTTTAGAATGCCGTCGATGCTGAGACGTTCGATGCCCGGCATCGCAAGGACGGCCGCAGAGCGATTTTTGCCGTCCAGCACGAACATCGGATAGATCAGGTCCGAAGGGCCGAGCGTGGACTCGGCGACCAGGCGCCGCAATGCTGCACTGCGGCGTGTTCGCCGTAGCCTCGTTGAAGGGAACTGACCGGGGGTCGATCTACTCATAGCAGTTTCAGTCGTGGGTAAGTGTTGGATTTTCCCTGTATTTCAGCCGGGTTTCCACGTCTGAATCACAAAAACCCCGACCCCGGGTAATAATTAGCCAAAAAAGCAGGTCATCTCGTATGAATAGCAGTAATGCGGACTTGGAGCGCAGGCAAAGGTTTGATCGGCTTGTGAGCGTATGGCACCGGGACATGTACCGCTATGCGGCCTGGCTGAGCCGGGACCCGTCAATTGCGGAGGACGTCGTACAAGAGGCGCTGCTCCGGGCCTGGAAATCGCTTGACGCATTACGCGAGGAAGAGGCGGCGAAGCAGTGGGTGTTGACCATTGTGCGCCGGGAAAACGCGAGGTATTTCGAGCGCAAGCGATTGGAGACGGTCGATATCGACAACCTGACCGCGTCCCAGGCAGCGATGCTGGCGGAAAGTTCGGACACTGACCTCGATGATGTAAGAGAGGCTATATACAAATTAGAGGACGATTACCGCGAACCGCTCGTACTGCAGGTCCTGATGGGACACTCGACGAAGGAGATCGCGGAATTGATGGGCATAAAGCCGGGTGCCGTTCTGACTCGACTGCACCGGGCGCGCAACAAACTGAAGGACGAAGTTGGTGAAGGAGCGGCAACATGAGCGCCGCGGGTACAAACATGAATTGCGAACAGTATAAAGAAGCCATTGCAGCGGACCCGTCGGAATCATTCGACGGTGGCGCCCTGCACTCGGCTGAATGTTCGTCCTGCAATGTGCTCAAAGCAGAGATGCGAGCGCTCGATGCGAGAATTGCTACGGCGCTTGCGATCGATGTGCCGGAGCTCGCGATGCCGGAGCTGCCGCCAGTGACAGCTGAGGAAAAGATCGTGGATCTGGCCTCACGCCGGCCGGGGAAATTTACGACCCCGGTATGGCTAGCACTCGCCGCCAGTGTCGTGCTGGCGACCGTCATCGGCGTGCGAATGATCAATCCCGACATATGGGACGGGCGGGGCACACTCGCGGAACAGGTCATTGCGCACCTCGACCACGAACCTAGAGCGCTGACGGTGACGGATGTAGCCGTTTCCGACCGCAAGCTTTATTCGGTCGTCCGACCCGCGATAGCAACGATGGATCGCGACGTCGGCCTGATCACCTATGCAAGAAGCTGTGAAATCGACGGAATGGAGGTCCCGCACCTCGTCATGCAGGGAGAGAAAGGACCCATTACGATTCTGCTAATGCCCAAGGAAATGGTAGACATGCCGATATCACTTGATGGCAAAAGTATCGAAGGTGTCATTTTGCCGGTCGGTAAGGGCAGCATCGCCATAATCGGAGAACGAGGCGAGCGGATGAACGAAGTGGAAACACGAGTGATCGACTCGGTGAAGTGGAGTATTTAGGAAGAAGGTGTCAGGTAGCTTTCCTTTTTCCTTTCGGGGGTGTCACGAAATTTAGACCTGACACCTTTTTATTTGACCAGAGGTAGGAGATAGAAATGTCTGAGAAAAGAGTAGCAACACCGATTGCGTTGGCGGTTAGCATCGCATTGGCTGGATCGTTGGCGGCAGTTGAAGCTGCACAGGCCGACACCGGCGCGAGCCCGTTTGCTATGACCACACTGAGCACGGCTTACATGCTCGGCGAAGGCGAAGGTAGCTGTGGTGGCGACAAGGGTGGCGACGAAGCTGAAGGCAGCTGCGGCGGCGATAAAGGCGACAAGGCTGAGGGCAGTTGCGGCGGCGATAAAGGCCAGGAGGCTGAAGGCAGTTGTGGCGGCGACAAGGAAGGCGATGCTGAAGGTAAAGGCGAAGAAGGCAGCTGCGGTGGCGACAAAGCAGGCGAGGCCGAAGGCAGCTGTGGCGGCGACAAGGAAGGCAAGGCTGAAGATAAAGGCGAAGAAGGCAAGTGTGGCGAAGGCAAATGCGGAGGCGATGCCTAAACCCCCGATACTTGCTTCGCTAAGTAAGAAAAAAAGGCCCGCATTCGTGCGGGCCTTTTTTATCGTCTTACGCCCAATTTAGAATCTGGGGACGGACCCCATTTTGACCTATGATCCAAACGGCAAGCACTGACGTTATACGGGGTCCGTCCCCTTTCTAATAAGAGGATCCACTAATGCCAAAAAAGACCATCCGATGCGCTTGGGCCGGGGAAGCCAGCCTTCCCTATATCGAGTACCACGACAAAGAGTGGGGGGTGCCGGTCTGGGATGACAAGACACAGTTCGAGTTTCTGATCCTTGAGGGGGCGCAGGCCGGTCTGAGCTGGTCGACCATTCTCAACAAGCGCGAAGGCTACCGAAAGAACTTCGCAGACTTCGACGTGGAGAAAGTGGCGCGATTTACGAAAAAGAAAATCGAAAGAATATTGCTGGATCCGGCCGTCGTCAGAAACAAACAAAAAGTCAATTCGGCCGTTACTAACGCCAAATTGTTTCTGAAGGTACAGGAAGAATACGACAGCTTTTGTAACTACATCTGGCAGTTCGTCGAGGGACAACCCAAGCAAAATAGATTTCGCAAGGACTCGGACATTCCGGCGACATCGAAAGAATCGGACGAAATGAGCAAGGATTTGAAAAACCGCGGCTTCAAGTTCGTCGGAAGCACGATCATGTACGCGCACATGCAGGCAACGGGCATGGTGAACGATCATGTCCTTGCTTGTTTTCGATATAAACCCTGTGCGGCATTGGCGAAAAAACGCTGAGTAGCAGATAATTCCGGCACATCCCGAAGACAAATAAATAAAAAGGGGTTTGCTATGTCTGAAGAATCAATCAGCGAGACGCCGCGTTCGTTTCTGATCATTGGCATCGTTGCGCTTCTATGGAACCTGATGGGCGTCATGTCATATGTCATGCAGGTCACGATGAGCCCGGAGGCGCTTGGCAATATGCCTGAGGCAGAAAGGGCGCTTTATGAATCCATGCCGGCATGGGTGACCGGGGCATTCGCAATCTCGGTTTTTGGCGGTGTGCTTGCCTGTATTGGTCTGTTACTCAAGAAGGCATGGTGTGTATCTGTCTTTCTGGTGTCATTCGCTGCGATCATCGTGCTGTTCGGCTATTGGCTGTTGGTGGCCAATACCATCGAGGTGATGGGCATCGGGGCTGCAGGCATGCCGTTGCTGGTGACGGCGATCGGCGCTTTCCTGCTCTGGTACTCTCTCGACGCCAAGGGTAAGGCCTGGTTAAGCTAGAAATATCAATTACTTGCAGGCTTCATACCGTAAGGATTATCACGTATTGCTATCGCAAATGAGAATCGTTACCATTTGCGATCGATAATAACCGGCGGAATACGGGTTTGCAGACCATAACTCTCGCATCCTTGCAGCGTGGCCAGAAAGGCGTCATTCAGGCGATCGATACGAGCGATCCGATGGTGCAGAGGCTTATGGTTCTGGGCCTCGTTGAAGGCGCGGAATTAGAATATTCCAGCGCT
>Ga0255052_10001888_pt1 | contig 15412 bp, 12 predicted proteins | sample JV7_2_21_MG_FD_188632 | JGI IMG/M metagenome (GOLD analysis project Ga0255052, IMG submission 188632) | Seawater microbial communities from Jervis Inlet, British Columbia, Canada - JV7_2_21 | ecosystem: Environmental > Aquatic > Marine > Inlet | place: Canada: British Columbia | collected...
TGCTCCCGTTCCTTTTGGGTGACGTGCCCCGAGCGGCCCCGAGCATCGTCAATGCCGCGGAACTGCATCTCAACCAGTAAAGGAAACTTGAGCCATGCGCATAGCCAACAGGATTTCACGCCTCGGGACCGAGACCGCCTTTGCGGTGTCAGGAGAGGCAGCAACGTTTGCAGCACAAGGGAACCGGGTCTACCCGTTCCATCTCGGCGATATCAACCTCCCCACCCCCTCGACCGTCGTCGAGGGAGCACAGAAGGCCATAGCGGACGGCAAGACCGGGTACTGCCCGAACGCAGGGATCCCACAGCTCAGGGAGGCCATCGCGGCCGACGTCGCCGCTTCACACAACACCGACTACACGGCGGGCAACGTCGTCATCCAGCCGGGAGGCAAGCCCACCATCGGCAAGTTCATCCTGACGATGATGAATCCCGGAGATGAAGTCCTCTACCCGAACCCCGGTTATCCGATCTACGAGTCCCAGATCGAGTTCAACGGCGGAGTCGCGGTTCCCTACACCTACGTCGAGGGATCAGAGAACTTCGCGCTCGACTTCGATTCGATCGAAGACGGCATCACAGACAAGACCCGCCTGCTCATCCTCAACGATCTCCAGAACCCGATGGGTGCCGAGTGCTCAATACAAGAGCACGAACGACTGGCAGAACTCGTCCTCAGGCACGACCTGTACGTTCTCGCGGACGAGGCGTACTTCGATATGCGCTACGCAGGGGAAAGCAGGTCGTTTGTCGAACAACCGGGCATGGCGGAACGCACCGTGGTGCTCTACACGTTCTCGAAGAAATTCGCCATGACCGGTTGGCGTCTCGGTGCAAGCATCGGGCCGAAGCAGATCGTCGACGTGATCGCGAAGATCAATGTCAACGACGAGTCCTGCTCGAACCATTTCATCCAGTACGGTGCACTCGCAGGGCTCCAGGGTGACCAGACCGAGGTCCAGGCGATCCTCGACACGCTCGAGGCACGAAGGGACGCGACTGCCGCCGGGCTGAATGCGATCGACGGAATCAGCACCTTCGTGCCCAACGCAACCTTCTACCTGTTCCCGAACGTCACCGGGTTGATGGAACGCAAGAACATGTTCGACTACGAGGAGTTCCGCCGGTCGGCGCTCCACGCGACCGGTGTGTCCTTCACATCCCGAATCCACTTCGGGCGCGAACTCTTAGATGAAGCGAATCGGTACATCCGGTTTGCCTACTCAGGCATCGACGTCCCCGATATCGAAGAGGGGCTTGGTCTTCTCAAGGAATGGGCAGAGAGCTGAGAACGGTGAATTGACGTGAGGTTCCCTCACATGCCGATGATGTCCTCGGGGAGGACAGGGACCCGTGTCAGATCCCTTCCCGTCGCAGCACGGATGGCCGAGACGATCGCCGGAGTCGAACTTATCGTGGGAGACTCCCCGATCCCCTTCGCTCCGAAGGGCCCCCAGTGGTCGCCTTCCTCGATGATTCGGGTCTCGACCGCCGGAGCATCCAGAAAGGTCGGAATCAGGTAGTCGGTGAACGTGGGGTTTCGAATGACGCCCTTGTCCACGACGAGTTGTTCCATAACGGCGAGACCCATGCCTTGCATGATGCCGCCCTCGAGCTGACCTGTTATCGCCTGTGGGTTGAGTGCCTTGCCGACGTCCTGCGCCGTGTCGAGTTGAACGACACGCACGAGGCCAAGTTCTGGGTCGACATCGACCACCGCCCTGTGGGCCGCGACGACGAATCCCGCGTGCACGTCACCCTGGCCGTTCTCGTCCGGAGCAAACGTCTCGGGATGACGGAAACGTTCGTGGTGTTCGATCGGTCCGGCCTCACAAATCTTGTCGAGCGTTGCCATCAGCTCCCCGTTCCGATAGACGCCATCGTCGCGCAAGTCGTCGCCGTCATGATCGGCAATGATTCGATCCCGCAAACCCACCGACGCCGCAAGAACCGCCCCACCCGTCATCTGCGTCTGGCGTGACGCCGATGTCGATCCGGCCGATCCGATCTTGGACGTGTCGTCCCACACGACGGCAACCCGGTCGGTGCCGAGAACGGTCCGGGCGATCTGCTGACACACCGTGACGAGCCCCTGACCGACCTCCATGGCGGCGGTGTGCACCTCGACGCCTGCCGTGGTCATCACCACCCGCGCCTCGGCGAAGTCGTCGAAACCTTCCGAGAATGCGAGGTTCTTCACGCCGACGGCGTATCCGACGCCTCGCACGACTGATGACGCCGGCGTCGTCAATCCGGTCCCGCCGGGAAGCAATCGTGGATCGTCATCCTCCAGTGGATCCGGCAGCGGAATCGCCTCGACCGCGTCGATCACGGCAACGGTGGGGAGTGAGCCTTCGATGATCTGTCCGGAGGTGGCCACGGGATCACCGGGAGCGAGAGCGTTTCGTCGCCGAAGGTCCAGCGGATCCATGTCGAGCGCTTCGGCGAGGCGGTCCATCTGCATCTCGGATCCGAAGCACGTCTGCACCGCGCCGAAGCCGCGCATTGCGCCGCAGGGAGGGTTATTCGTCTTGGCGGCAACAGCATCCACCACGACGTTGTCACATCGGTACGCACCGACGGTGAAGAACGCGGCGTTGGCGAGCACTGCCCTGCTGGTGTGGGCATACGCCCCGCCGTCGAATACGAGGCGTGCCGTGACCTTGACCAGAGTTCCGGACTCGTCGGCTTCGTGGCGGTACCACATGCGCGACGGATGGCGCTTGACATGACCGACGAACGACTCTTAGCGGTCATACACCATCTTCACCGGACGGTCCGTGGCCAAGCTGAGCATGGCGATGTGGATGTGAAGCGAGATGTCCTCACGGGATCCGAACGCCCCGCCGATGCCGGCGGGATGGCAGCGAACCTGGTTTGGCTCCACGCCGAGACACGCAACGATCTGCCTGTGGTCGACGTGGATCCACTGGCTCGTGATGTATAGATCGAGGCCACCCTTGCCGTCCGGAATGGCGAACCCCGCCTCCGGTCCGAGCGGGGCCTGATCCTGTGTCGCAGTCTCGTAGAAACCCTCGACGACCACTGACCCCGCGACGGAATCGTTGCCACGACGGATCTTCATCTCCCGGAAGATCAAGCCTTCGTCTGCCGCTTTGTCCGGATCTCCGGCGGGCGGCAGCGGCTCCCACTCGACGATGATCGCGGCAGCTGCACGTCGTGCGGTTTCCTCGTCCTCGGCTGCCACGACAGCGACCGGCTCGCCCCAGTAGCGGGCGGTGCCGTCGCAGAGCACGGGTTGATCCTGCTCCTCCTGTCCGAACAGCGGATTGCCAGGGACATCGTCCTGCGTCAGCACGGCGCGAACCCCCGCCACTTCAAGTGCAGGGGCAGTGTCGAGTTTCGTTAGCTTCGCGTGGGCGTGCGGGCTGCGCAGCGTGGCGCCCCACAGCATGTTCTCAGAGGACAGGTCGGATGCGAATGCAAAGTTCCCTGTGGCCTTCGGCTCGCCATCAGGTCGTCGGACACTGGCGCCGATACCACCCAGGACTCCGGGTGCGGTCCGCGTCGTCATGTTCCCTCCCCGGTCAACGTTTCGAAAGCACGGAGGATCGCCCCGTATCCGGTGCACCGGCAGATGTTTCCCGACAGTGCCTCCCTGATTTCGAGTTCTGTCGGGTGGGGATCGGTATCGAGCAAATGCGAGCCTGCGACCACGAACCCCGGAGTGCAGAATCCACACTGAACGGCGCCTTCTGCCAGCATTGCTCGTTGAACGGGGTGAAGGCCCTCGTCGTCGGACAATCCCTCCACGGTGACAACCGCCGTCCCGTCGGCATCGGCCGCCATGACGAGGCAGGAGCAGACCGTTTCGCCGGCCATGACGACGGTGCACGACCCACATTCGCCCTGTTCACATGCATCCTTGGTCCCCGGCAGATCGAGGTCGTTCCGCAGAACGCTGAGCAAACTCTCAGGACCCGCGACATCGACGACCCGCTCCTCGCCGTTGACAGTGATTGTGACGTTCATCGAAGACTCCGTTCCACCAGCCGGCGGGCAAGGACGCCGGCCGCATGCCTCCGGTATGCCTCCGTTGATCGATGATCGGTGATCGGTCGAACCTCATTCGATACGATACGAGCAAACTCCTCGAGGGCAGCATCTGAGATCGACGACTCCGCGTTGATCATCGCCTCAGCCCGCGTCGCACGAATAGGTGTCGGTGCGACTGATCCGAGAGCGACGCGGAAACCGTCATCGCCCGCCATGACGACACAACTCACGGTCGAGATCACCATGGCGTTCCGGGCGCCGACCTTGGCGAATTCCTGGGACACCGGGAGATCGGCCGGGACGGCAACGGCCGTGATCACTTCATCCGATTCGAGAGATGTACGTTTGACGCCGACAAAGAACTCGTTCCACGGAATGGTTCGCTCGCCGCGCTCGGCCGATCGAACGACGATCTGGGCATTCGCGGCAGCGATCCATGGAAGGCCGTCACCGGCGGGACTGGCGGTGCCGATGTTCCCGCCGATGGTTCCAGCGGCACGGATCTGTGGCGAACCGACGGTGCGAGCCGCCTGCGCCAGAGCGCGGTGCTCAGAATGCTCGAGGTGGGCCCAAGTTGCACCGGCGCCGATGCGCTCCGGCGTTATCTCTCTGAGCTCTTCGACACGGCGCAGGGACAGAACCCTGGCCGGACGGTGGTGGGCAAGGTTGACCTCGACCATGAGGTCGGTTCCTCCGGCGAGGAGCTGCGTATCTGGCTGTTGAGCCTTGGTGGTGAGCGCATCGTCCAGGTCGCGTGCTGCGGTGAACTCCATCGTCGTACCGTAGTCGGCGTCCGGCTCGGCTGCGTCTTCGGCAGGCGGGATTGGGACGGCGAGCCGCCGATTACTCGAACAATCGTGCCGCGGCCGCGTTGTGTCTCTCAACCAAGCTCGGAAGCTCGGCACCGACAAGCTCGCCGTGGCTCACCACCGCCCGACCATGGACGTAGTTGTGGTCGACATGGGTCGGTGCCGCAAAGACAACTGCCGCTACGGGATCATGGAGCGCCCCAGAGTACTCAACGCAGTCGAGTGAGATGGCTATGAAGTCGGCACCCTTGCCGGGCTCCAATGAACCCAGGTCGTCGCGCCCGAGGATGGATGCCCCACCGCGTGTGGCAATCCGGAGGGCTTCTCTACCGGTGAGCAACCGCCCACCCTCGATCGACGGAGCAGCCTCGAGTCGTGCAAGCAGCATGGCCTGGCGTACCTCGGCGACCATGTGGTTCCCGTCGTTGCTCGCCGACCCGTCGAGGCCGATGCCGAGCCTCATGTCGGATGCCAGGTATCTCCGGATCGGTGCGATACCCGAGGCCAAGCGCATGTTCGACGATGGACAGTGTGCGACACCGGTTCGTGTTTCGGAGAGGCGGCCGACCTCATCGTCGCTGATGAATACGCCGTGCGCATACCACACGTCGTCCCCCACCCACCCGAGATCCTCCATCAGTTCGACCGGCCTCCGTCCGAACGTGTCGATGCAGAATCGTTCCTCGTCGAGCGTTTCGGCGACGTGGGTGTGCAGATGGACGCCGTACTCGCGTGCCAGCGCAGCGGACTCTCTCATGATCTCAGGCGTGACGGAGAACGGAGAGCAAGGTGCGACCACAACCCTGGTCATGGCGCCAGGGGCTGGATCGTTGAACGCCTCGATGACGCGCTGCGTGTCGGCCAGGATAGCGTCCTCATCCTCGACGACCGAGTCGGGTGGGAGGCCTCCGTCGCTCTCGCCGAGGCTCATCGAACCGCGGGCAGCGTGGAAGCGCAAGCCGACTGTTTCCGCACCAGCGATCTGATCGTCGAGTCTCGAGCCGTTGGGGAAGAGGTACTGATGGTCAGATGACGTGGTGCACCCGGAAAGGGCCATCTCGGAGAGTGCCACCTGGGTCGCCACTGCAACATCCTCTGGAGTGAGGCGGGCCCAGATCGGGTACAACGTCCGGAGCCAGTCGAAAAGGCCAACGTCCTGGGCTCCCGGGACCGCGCGTGTGAGGGTCTGGTAGAAGTGGTGATGGGTGTTGACCAGCCCAGGCAACACGACGTGTCCCGGTAGATCGACGACCTCGTCGGCCGTGTCGGGCAGGTCCGCCGTGGGACCCACCTGCTTGATGAATCCATCAACCGCATACAGCCCCCCGTCCGGTATCTCCGTGTCCCCGTCGTCCATCGTGGCTAGAACCTGTGCGTGCCGAACGAGAAGTGTGCTCATGACGAGCAATGTACCATCGGAGCTTGGCCGTTCGCCGGGTCCTTCGGCGCCTGCTCTCGCAGTAGAGTGCCTCAGTAGAGTGAGCAGACCGCGCCGGAGAGGAGACATATGTTCACGGAGTACCAGCGGCCCCTCACGCTCGACGAGGCCGTCGATCTCGCGGCACGCCCCGACGCCGTGATCATCGCGGGTGGTACCACGGTGAACGCAGATCCCGATCATTCGTCGGTCATGGCGGTCGACTTGCAGGCACTGGAACTCTCCGGCATCGACAGCGACGGCAGAGTCGTCCGCATCGGAGCGATGACGCGCCTGTTCGAAATTGTCGACTCAGAACTCGTTCCGGCCGTCCTTGCAGATCTGGCGCGACGTGACGCCCCCAACACGATCCGCAACGTCGCGACCATCGGAGGTACGATCGGTACGGCAGACCCGGAGAGCCAACTCCTGGCGGGGCTTCTCGCGTTCGGCGCAACCGCGACCGTGGCGCGAACCGGTGTTGTGACCGAACACACGCTCAACGAGATCCTCGACGATCCCGGCTTGCTCACCGGCGCCATCATGACGAGCGTCGTGATCCCGTCTGAAGGCTTCGCGGCAGCAGGTCGCACGGCTCGCACTCCGATGGATCAACCGATCGTGATGGCCGTCGCCCACCGGAACAGTGACGGAGTCGTTCTATTGGCCATGACCGGCGTCGCACCTCGTCCGGTTCTCGTGGAAGCCGAGCGGATCGGGGATCTCGCCCCGCCGTCGGACTTTCGCGGAACTTCGCGCTACCGAAAACAGATCGCATCAGTGCTCGCCGACCGGGTACTCGCCGCGGTTGCGGGAGGCGAATGAGCATGAAGGTCACCCTCATCATCAACGGATCCGATCGGACCCTCACCTGCGAGCCACACGAATTCCTGCGCACGGTTCTCAGGCGCGCCGGTTACTACAGCGTACGGTTCGGCTCGGATACCGGAGAAACCGGTGCCGCGGCAGTCCTCGTCGATGGGCGGCTCATATCCTCCGACGTCATGTTGGCTGCCCAGGCCGCCGGCCATGAGATAGAAACCGTCGAAGGACTCGCCGTTCCCGGTCGAATGCATCCGATCCAACAGGCGTTCATAGACACCGGTGCGATCCAATCCGGCTACTCCACCCCCGCCATGATCCTCGCGGCGAAAGCGCTCCTCGAAACCAACGCCAGTCCGACGCAAGACGACGTTCGAGACGCAATGTCCGGGATTCTCGACCGAGAAACCGGCTATCTCCGCCCGGTACACGCGGTGTTGCGGGTTGCTGCGATCATGCGTGGCGAGGAGCCGGAGAGTATCGAGGTGGCACACCTCGATGAACTGGTCGGAGACAATGGTCAACATCGCGATCGTGACGATCTGACAGATATCGCGCCGAGGGTTGTTCTGAGCGACGATGTTCCACGGACCCGTGTGGTTGGCCAACCCGTGACGAAGACAGATGCCGTCAGGCTGGCAAAGGGGAATCCCGCGTTCACCGATGACGTCGACCTGAAGGGAACCCTGATCGCAAAGGTGCTGTACAGCCCGCACGCGCACGCTCGCATCGTGTCGATCGATGACAGTGCGGCCAAGGCGCTCCCCGGTGTCCACGCAGTGCTCCACCATGGCAATGTGCCGAGGGTGCGGTATGCGTCCGGCGGTCAGAGCTATCCGAACCCTCTGCCGTACGATCAGGTCAGCTTCGACAACAAGGTCAGGTTCGTCGGCGATCGGGTCGCTGCCGTCGCCGCCGATTCCTCCGAGATAGCGCAGGCTGCCGTCGATCTGATCGATGTCACCTACGAGGTCCTTCCGGCGGTGTTCGATGAGAACGACGCCATCGTCGATGGTGCCCCCGTCATCCATGACGAGCCGGACATGGAGGGTGCCCACGATCCCTCGCACAACCTTGTCCACCACCTCAAGGCAGACACAGGAGACGTCGAGTCTGGATTCGCAGCTGCTGAACGCGTCTTCGAGCAGACCTTCCGCGTGCACCAGGTGCAACAAGCACCCATCGAACCGCACGTTGCAATAGCGGCATGGGACAGCGACGAACGACTCGTCATCACATCGTCGACGCAGGTGCCGTTCCATGTCCGGCGTATGGTTGCTCCCCTTCTTGGCATACCGGTGAAACGAATCCGCATCGTCAAGCCGCGAATCGGTGGCGGATTCGGTGTGAAACAGGAGATGCTCATCGAAGACATCGTCGGACACCTCACGATCGTGACGGGCCGCCCCGTTCGGCTCGAGCTCAGCCGAGAGGAGGAGTTCATGTCCAGCCGCACGAGGCATCCTCAGACGATCACCTACAAGACGGGAATCGATGCCGAAGGGAAGCTCACTGGACAAGAGATGGTGATCGTGGCAAACACCGGCGCGTATGGAACCCATGGTCTGACGGTCCAGATGGTGAGCGGTCTGCGCGGCCTGAGCTCGTACAACTGCCCGGTCAAGCGCTTCGACTGCAAGGTTGCCTACACCAACATTCCCGTCCCAGGCGCCTATCGCGGATACGGCGCTCCCCAGGCCCTTTTTGCCCTCGAGGTGCACATGGAGGACATCGCCGCCGCCATCGGCATGGATTCGATCGAGTTCCGAAGACTCAACTGGACGAAGGTCGGCGACCCTCTCGACATAGCGCAGCAGCTCGGCGAGGGTGACCAGGATGCCGATACGATGCCAGTCGTCACGTCCAGCGGGCTCGAGGAAGCAGTTCTCCAGGGCAAGCGAGCCGCGGCTTGGGATCGCCGCAACGATCCTTCATGGCACCAGCCCGTCGACCGCCCAACCATCCGGCGAGGGATCGGTTTCGCGATGGCTATGCACGGAACCGCGATTCCCGGGCTGGACATGGGCGGCGCCAGCCTCAAGATCAACGATGATGGATCGTTCAACCTGCTCATCGGAGCAACGGATCTCGGGACAGGTTCCGACACTGTGCTTGCCCAAATCGCTGCCGAGGTTGTGGGCGTGTCGACCGATGACGTGATCGTCTACTCGTCTGATACGGACATGACTCCCTTCGATACCGGTGCGTATGCCTCGAGCACGACCTACATCTCCGGAATGGCTGTCAAGCGCGCAGCTGAGCAGGTCCGTGATCAGATTTGCGACCGTGCAGCGATCGATCTGGATGTTGATGCTTCTCTCATCGAGCTGCACGACAACGCTGCCTGGGCGCCAGACGGGCGCGATGTGACACTCGAGACGATCGCACTCTCGACGTTGCATCAGGAGGGTCAGCACCAGATCATGGCGAACGCCTCGTATGTCTCGCCCGAATCGCCTCCCCCGTACGCGGCGCAGTTCGCTGAGGTCGAAGTCGATATCGACACAGGTCAGGTGACCGTGATCCGGCTGGTCATGGCAGTGGATTGTGGTGTTCCGATCAACCCCGTCACCGCGTCCGGCCAGGTCGAAGGAGGCATGATCCAGGCTCTCGGTTACGGACACTGCGAAGAGATGGCCTACGACGAGGACGGACGCATGGTGAATGCCGCGTTCGGGCCGTACAAGATCTATCGGGCCGATGAGATGCCAGAGCTCGAGGCGATCCTGGTTCAGACCATGGAAGCAAGCGGCCCCTTCGGCGCCAAGGCGATTGCTGAGATCCCGAAGGACGGTGTCGCCCCTGCGTTGCGAAACGCAATCGCTGACGCGACCGGCGTCCGCATCAACGACATCCCGTTCACGCCCGAGCGTGTCTGGCGGGCCTTGCAGGACGCGTGAGCGCTGTCGGGCCTGATCGGATCCTTGCCGACCTGTCCGCCGCCGTCAATGGTGGGCGCGGCGTTGTCCTTGCCACGATCGTCGCGACCCAAGGATCGGTGCCTCGCCACGTTGGTACGAAGATGGTGGTCCATGCCGACGGGTCGATCGTTGGCACGATCGGCGGTGGCAAGGTCGAGGTCGCGATCCGAACCGACGCCCTTGCGGCACTCGAACACAACGAATCAGGGCTTCGTCACTACACGCTGCGCGATCCCCAACACGGCGATCCCGGCGTGTGTGGCGGCACCATGACTGTCTATCTGGAGACCTATATGACCCCTCACACGATCTTCGTCATCGGCTGTGGCCACGTCGGGAAGGCTGTCGTGGAACTCGCACACTGGCTCGGGTATCGAACCGTCGCCGTCGATGACCGTGCTGATCTGGTCACCGCCGAGGCGATGCCGCACGCAGACTTTCGGTTCCACGGCTCGGTACGTGACGCTGTCGCGGCACATCCGATCACGGAGAACACCTCTGTCGTCGTTGTCACCAGAAGCCATGCCCTTGATGCAGAGATCACACCGCTCTTGTTGGAGACCCCCGCCAGGTACCTCGGGGTCATGGGAAGCAAACGCCGCTGGACAAACACAAGGGGTCTCGTCGATGGAGAGGGTGCGGCCGGGAGCGCATTGGATCGGGTTCACAATCCCATCGGGCTCGACATAGGAGCGGAAACCGTTGAAGAGATCGCGGTTTCGATCATGTCCGAGATCATCGACTCCGCTGCGCAAGAAGCGCAGTGATCGACTTCTCCGATCACCTCGTCGTGGTGCGCGGCGGCGGAGACATCGGTTCCGGCGTCGTCTGGCGGCTGCGACGCGTCGGTCTTCCGGTCGTCGTGCTCGAACTCGAGCGCCCGCTCACGATTCGCCGCACCGTCGCCTATTCGACGGCAGCGACGGCCGGGTGCATCGTGATTGACGGGATCGAAGGCAGACGGGTGGCTTCTCCGCAAGAGGCATTCGCGATGGCGATGCGCGGCACGGTGCCGGTTCTCGTGTCACCACAGATTCCAGACATGGATCTGTCGGTGATCGTCGACGCAAGGCTTGCGAAACGCAATCTTGGTACGACGATCGACCAGGCGCCTTTCGTCGTCGCACTCGGACCGGGGTTCTCCGCCGGCGCGGAGTGCCATGCGATCGTCGAGACGAAACGTGGTCACGATCTCGGTCGTGTGATCTGGGAGGGTTCTGCCCATGCGAATACTGGTGAACCCGGCACGATCGGCGGGGCATCGGCCGACAGGGTGATCCATGCGCAGATGGATGGAGATCTCGCCTGGGATGTCACATTCGGGGACGTCGTTCGTCACGGCCAGGTGCTCGGAGAGGTTGACGGTTCCGCGGTGCGGTCGAAGATCGACGGGACGGTACGAGGTCTACTTCTACCCGGATCGGTCACGAAGGGTCTCAAGATCGCCGACATCGATCCGCGATCCGATCCCACAGCGGTACACCGCATATCCGACAAGTCTTTGTCGGTGGGTGGCGGTGTCCTCGAAGCGATCCTCGTGTGGCTCACCAGCGCAGTGCAATGACGACGCTGTCGAAACGCCTCGGTCTCGGATCACGGGAGCTGGTATCCATCGTGGGCGCCGGCGGGAAGACGACGATTCTGAGGGTGCTGGGTCGTGAACTTGCTTCCACCGACGCCGGGGTCATTCTCACCACCACGACGAGAATGGCAGCGAGCCAGGTCACCGATCCGGTCTGTTGGTCTGACGATCCTGTTCACGTCGAGGAGTTGCTCGACCCCGGAATCCCACTGTTCGTACTCTGCGGGACGATTCAGGGAAAGGTGACAGGACCCCGCCCTGAGGCCATCGACAACTTGTTCACCTCGACCTTCGCCGATTACATCATCGTCGAAGCCGACGGGGCGAGATCGATGTCGATCAAGGCTCCCGCTGACGACGAACCCGTCATTCCCACTGCTTCGACCACAGTCATCGTGGTGGTGGGCGCCGATGCCCTGGGACAGCCACTCGGCACCGTCGCACATCGTGTTGATCGGATCACCATCTTGGCCGGTCTCACAGACGATGTCGTGCTCACTCCTCAGAGCGCCGCGTCGATTCTGCTGCATCCCAACGGAGGCCTGAAATCCGTCCCTGAGGCAGCACGAGTCGTGATGGCGGTTGCGAACGTCACAGCCGCGAATGAGGCTGCGGCGACCGGTCTCGCAGGGATCCTGGCTGATCATCGGCGAGTCGACCGATCCGTCACAATGCTCGGCCCTTCGGCTGACGTCAGGTCCGCGACGGCGACCAGGACGCAGATTCTTCGGCCCGATCGCTGAGGAAGAGCCCGATCAGATGTCCGTGGCGCGAATCGGCACGCCTTGATCACCCGCGATCACGGCTGTCAGGGTCTCGATCTCTGCCTCCCAACCTGCGGCAGCGGTCACGGACACCTCACCACCTTTCGGTGTCAGCCTGAATGCCTGACCGACGACGGCGGCGAAGCGCGACGCATCGAGGAACAGTTTTGGTTTGATCTGGGCTGGGTCTCCGTCTTCGGGGCAGAACGTCATGCAGTTGCCACACTCGTTGCACAGTTCGGCAAGAACGAGGTACTGCCACCGACCACCGATCGCGTCGGCGAGATGGCTTGGTGACGGCAGCTTCATGAACGCACCGTTGGGGCAGACCGTGACACAGAGATTGCAGGCAGTGCAGCCCCACATCCGGAGTTCTGCGTTGACTCGGCGAGGCAACTTCGAGTTGCCCTCCTTGGAGTACAGGAGCTTCCCTTCACCTGTGATGTGAGTCACGTGGCTCTGGATCCAGTCGCGATGGCCGGCGGCAACTGCGTTGCTGTATTGCTTCTGTCGCCATGCCTCGAGCGACGTCTCTCCCGCGTCGACCACCGCTGTCGTCAGCGTCTTGAGCATCGGCTTGAGCCGGGCATACCCGCCTGATTTGAGGAGGTCGGTGGACATCGTTGCGGGCGCAACACCCATCGCCACAGTATCCGCGAGGTTCGCCCTGGTCACTCCCGCGGAGAAGGTCACGGGTGACGTACCGCCTTGGCCCGGCAGGTCGAAGACACCGGGCAGAGCGTCAATCAAGCGATCCAGGATGGAGGACGCTATGACATGGAGCGGTGGACCGGACAGGTACATGCGCTCATTGGGCATCCACCCCTTCTCGTTCATGACCTCGAGCGTGTTCGTGAGCTTCACCCCGAATCGACGATCGCTCGACGCGGCGTGGGATCGCAGATCCGTGATCAGCTGGACGGCGCGGTCGAACTGCAGATCGTCATCGAACGTGTCCTGAGAGATGGCGACATCGTCATATCCAAGCGTTTCGCGGAGCACCTCGTCGACACGGTCGAAGCCGAGAAGCGTCGGGTTGAGCTTCACGATGACGTCGAGCTCGTGGTCATCCATCAGATGCCGGACGATGCCGTCGATTTCGTCCGGAGGACAGCCATGCATCGTGGAAACCGTCACCGTCCGTGCGATCTCCGTCGGAAACTCGAAGCTTCTGTAGGTGGTGAACGGCTCGGGAATCTGACCCCGAAGCACATCGATCCGTTCACCGGCATCCTTCATGGTCCTGATGAAGTTCGACACCTTCGGTGAGGAGATGCCTTCGAGGTCGTACCCAACCGACATGTCGAAGATGTGCGGACCGGGGTCGGGGCCCAGAAACCCGGCGAGCGGCTCCCACCGCTTGAGGATTTCGATGATCATCCACGCCTTGACATACTCCTCGATGGATTCGAGTACTTCGAGTTCCTGGCTCCACTCGATGTTGTAGCCGATCGTCTCCATATCGATACATGGCCGACCGATATCCAGGTCATCGAGGATCTGCACCGTCTTGAGCTCGAACACACGAGCCCCACCGAGCCATGCGAGCACGATGTTCTGCGCCATCTGCGTGTGCGGTCCCGCAGCAGGCCCAATCGGCGTAGCGGCGCGGCGACCAAGGAAGTCAAAACCCACATCGACCGTCGGATCCGGACTCCAGATACGTGCCGAAGGCAGATCGAAGATGCGCGACCTGCTCTCCCACTCCCGTGCGATCCGCCCGAGAATGGCGGTCAGGTTCATCGGTGTCAGCGGTGGCTGAACCATCCGTCCTCCCGTCAGAAGAGCTACGCAGGGCTAACCGACGAGTGTCGGCGCCCCGATTCTCGTGCCGCCGTCCTCCGCCACCGGAATCTCCGGCATCGAAGCATCCAGCCCTTTCCACAATGCGAGCATCGTTGCAGCCGGCTCTAGAGAAAGCTCACCCGTTTCCGACACGCCGGCACCTGGTGACACAGACAGCAGATTGAATGACCCGTCGAACGATGCACCAACCGATGGTGATACGTACTCCACGGAGCCGTTGATGGACAGATGGTGCGTTTCGCCATCGAAGCGTGCGCTGACCGTCACGTCATCACCCTCACGCCTCACCATGAAGGCGTTGGTATCCTGACCATCGAACTCGGCCTGGTTGAGATACAGCCGTGGTTTGTCCTCGTACGGTGTGCCGGAAGTCGGGCAGGCCGTGACACAGTTGCCACATTCGTTGCAGAAGTCCGTTAGGACCGCGATTTGATAGGGCTGGTCGACACCGAACGTCATCTGGCCGACCTCCACGAGAGCTCCATCCTCACTCGAGAACAAAGGGAGATCTGCGGTGAATGCCTCGGTCTGATACGTCATGAGCGCCATGTTCGGACACACCCCGACACAGAGACTGCAGATCGTGTCGCAGTCGACGCACCGACTCGCCTCCGTTTGCGCCTCCTCGAGCGTGTACGTGAGTGATGTCTCGTTGAAGTTGTTCCGCACCGTCAAGGGTGTGAACGTCAGCGGGACCCGGTACTCGCGACGTGCTCTGCGGGCAATGAGTCCGTGGAGGTCGTCGATCGTCGGCATCTCTGCCTCGGTCTCGGCGTGTCGCCCCTTGATCGAGGCGATGATTCCTGCTGCAGCGCGTTGGCCGTCCGCCGCCGCCTTGACGATCGATGATGGTCCATCAGCTGCGACGTCTCCACCGGCGTAGATGCCCGGAATCGAGGATTCGAGCGTCACCGGATCGACGTCGATGTATCCCCTGGACGTGAGGTCTGGGGGAGTGTCCTCGAAGAAGTCCAGCAGCGAGTGCTGGCTGATAGCAAGGATGAGTGTGTCGAGCGGTATCTCGAACTCGGAGTCTGCGACATCATGCGGGATCTTTCTGCCTGATGCGTCACGATCTCCCCTGTACTCGGTACGGGTCGCGATGAGTCCTGCAAGCTTGCCATCTTCGATGTGAAGTCCAGATGGACTCGCGAGCTCTTCGATCGTGATGCCCTCCTCCTGGCACGCGTGCACCTCTTCGAGGTCTGCCGGCATCTGGTCGATCGTGCGCCGGTAGATGATCGATACATCCGTCGCGCCGACTCTCCAGGCCGA
>Ga0255052_10001889_pt1 | contig 15404 bp, 15 predicted proteins | sample JV7_2_21_MG_FD_188632 | JGI IMG/M metagenome (GOLD analysis project Ga0255052, IMG submission 188632) | Seawater microbial communities from Jervis Inlet, British Columbia, Canada - JV7_2_21 | ecosystem: Environmental > Aquatic > Marine > Inlet | place: Canada: British Columbia | collected...
GTTTGCCGGTGACGAGGTCTCGGATCTGTTGGCGAGCATCCTCAAGACCGAGCCCGATTGGCAGGCGCTGCCCGTCGACCTCGACTCGAGGGTTCAGAACATCCTGCGGCGATGCCTCCGCAAAGATCGTAAGACCCGCCGCCAGTCCATCGGGGATATCCGGGTCGAGATCCAGGAAATCATGGCCGGACCGGCCGACTCACCCGCGGTGCCTCAACCAGCGGGTCTGCGCCGGCAAATCTCCATCGGTGCGGCGGCGTTGATCCTGGGCATGCTGATCGCCGGCGTCCTCTGGTGGGCGCCCGACCGAGCACCGCCTTCTCCCGTGCGCTTCACGATTACGACCGCCGGTGAGCTGCCCAGGGCCTCGGGACCCCTGCTGGGTTTGTCTGCTGACGGCAGAAGCCTGGTCTACTCCGCCAGCCAGAGAGGAACCCGGCAACTCCACTTGCGTCAAAGGGATCAGTTCGAGTCATCGCCAATAGCCGGGACGGAGGATGCGGGAATACCGTTCCTGTCACCGGATGGACAGTGGATCGGTTTTGGCACCGCCCGCGCCCTCAGAAAGGTCCTGACCACCGGTGGCACAGCCACCACCGTGTGTGAATGCGGTGCTGCTCGATCAGCCGCCTGGGGACCGGATGACACGATCTACTTCACCGGCGCGTCGTCGGCGCTGGCAGCCATCTCTGCCGCCGGCGGCACACCCCGACCCGTGACAACGCTAGAAGGCGACGAGACCACCCATCGCGGCGTCAGCGTTCTCCCGAACGGGCGTGCGATCCTGTTTGCAGCGCTCTCTGGCGGGCGCGAGACGGCTCGCATCGTAGCTCAGTCGCTGGATACCGGTGACCGACGGGTGCTTGTCGACGGCACTCACCCGCGCTATGTGCCCACCGGTCACCTCTTATTCGCCCGCAGCGACGCCCTGTGGGCAGTGCCCTTCGATGTCGATCGCCTCACAGTGAGCGGCGAGCCGATTCCCGTGGTCGAGGGTATCCGGCAGGAACCGGTCGGCGCGGTCCAATACGAGGTCTCACAGGAGGGCACCCTCGTGTACGTACCAAGCCTGCAGGATGCCGCACTTCCAGATTCGCTCCTCTGGGTTGACCGCGAGGGTGGAGCCACACCCTTGACGGCAGATCGAGGCGTGTACTCGAGCCTGGGCGTCTCTCCCAACGGGAGAGAGATTGTGCTGCAGATTGCAGGCGAGGATGGCAGCGAGAACATCTGGGTGCTAGACATCGAGCGCGGCACGATCGTTCCTCTGACGACCGGAAACGCGCTTAGCCAGAATCCGGTGTGGTCGCCGGACGGAGCCCGGATCGCATTCAGGGCCGAATCCGGACCCACAGGTTCTGACCTGCACTGGACCGCACTGAGCGGCGGCGAGCCAGAGAACCTCCTCCAGCGAGACTATGCGCAGACGCCTTCTTCCTGGTCCCCGGACGGGACTCTGCTCGCCTTCGATCATTTCACTCCAGAAAAGGGAAACGATATCTGGGTCTTCTCCTTGGCGGATACGACGCCATCACCGTTCCTCGAGACCCGTGCGTCCGAGTCGAGTGCGACCTTCTCGCCGGACGGTCGCTGGGTGGCCTACGTGTCGGACGAGTCAGGTGACTTTGAGGTCTACATCACCTCCTACCCCGAGCCTGGCCGTCGGATCCGGGTATCCACGGCCGGGGGACACAGGCCACGCTGGTCAGCAGACGGCACAGAGCTCTTCTATCTGACCGCGGACGGCGAGATCATGGCGGTGCCTATGTTGTCCGAAGAGTCCTCGCCGGTGGCGCCGCCGGAGAGGCTTTTTCAACTGCCGGGCACAGTAGATTACGATGCCCATCCCGATGGCAAGCGTTTCGTTATGATTCAGCGTAGCGCCTCCTCGGAGTCTAGCCAAATCAACGTTGTCCAGAACTGGTTCGAGGAACTGAAACGCCTGGTGCCATCGAACTGAGAGATAGCACTGAACACTGGATCCCAATGATCGGGCAGACCCTCTCTCATTTCAACATCACCGCCAAGCTCGGCGACGGCGGCATGGGCGAGGTCTACCGTGCCGAGGACACCAAGCTCGGTCGCGAAGTAGCCATCAAGGTGCTGCCCGAGGCGGTGGCGAACGACCCCGAGCGCCTGGCCCGTTTCGAGCGCGAGGCTAAGGTCCTGGCGTCACTCAACCACCCGAACATTGCGGCCATCTATTCTCTCGAAGATGTAGGGGAGGGCCTTACGGCTGGAGCTGTAGGGGAGGGCCTTGCGCCCTCCCAGGAGGGGACAAGCCCCTCCCCTACGAAGTTTCTGGTGATGGAGCTGGCCGAGGGCGAGGATCTGAAGGAGGTCCTGGCCGGCGGCAGGATCCCGGTCGTCGAGGCCCTGCCCTTGGCACGGCAAATCGCCGAAGCGCTGGAGGTCGCACACGAGCACGGCATCATACACCGTGATCTCAAACCAGCCAACATCAAGGTCGACGAAGACGGCAAGGTCAAGGTGCTCGACTTCGGCCTGGCCAAGGCCCTCGAGCCGGCACCGTTGAGCGGCGGGAATGTAGGGGAGCCCCTTGCGGGCTCCCGGGAGGGGGCAAGCCCCTCCCCTACAGCGCTATCCCTCTCGCCGACATTGACCGCCCAGATGACCCAGGCCGGCATCATCCTTGGCACGGCAGCCTACATGGCCCCGGAGCAGGCGACAGGCAAAACCGTCGATAAACGTGCCGACATCTGGGCTTTCGGCCTGGTGTGCTACGAGATGCTCACCGGCCGCAGACTCTTCGCAGCAGACAGCGTGCCCGAGACCCTGGCTGGAGTGATCAAGACGGAGATCGACTTCGAAGAGCTGCCGAGCGACCTACCCGCCTCGATCCGGCGGCTTCTGCGGCGCTGTCTCGAGCGAGATCCGAGAAACCGACTCCACGACATCGCAGATGGGCGCATCGTGATCGAGGAGCTGCTCAGCCAGCCTGTTGAAAGCTGGACAGCGGCCGATCCGATGACCAGCCCAACCCTCGAGAAAGGGTTCGGATGGCGTCGAGCGGCTCCCTGGACGGTCGCGGCCTTGATGACGATCGTCGCGGCCTTGGCGATCTGGGGAGCTCGCAGCCTGCAGTCCCCTTCCCAAATCGACGCCGGGCCGACTCTCCACCTGTCGCGCCTTGTCATTTCTACCGAGCCCTTACTCACCAACGAGCGCGTTCCCGCCCTGGCGATCTCTTCGGATGGACTGCGAATTGTCTACTCAGCACAAAAGGAAGGGCGCAGACAGCTCTACCTGCGCGAGATCGGTGACCTCGAAGCCACTCCGATAGCCGACACGGAGGGTGCCGTTGGGCCCTTCTTCTCGCCGGACGGCGAACGTGTCGGCTTCGCTGCCGATGGCCAGCTGAAGACGGTCTCTGTCGAGCGCGGGCCGGCGACGAGTCTCCAGCCCCTGTCGATCTTTTTGGGAGGAACCTGGGGAGAAGACAACACCATCGTCTACGGAGAGTGGCCGACGCGACTTCTGTGGCGTATCCCAGCAAGCGGTGGCGAAGCACAAGCCTTCTCCCCACGTGTGCGGGACCAGAGCTACTACGTCGATGCCGCGCCAAGCTTCATCTCGGGTGCACAAGCGGTCGCATTCAACAGCTTCACTGCCTTTACCGCCCCGGGCACACCGGTCGTGCGCATCCAGTCCATCGACTCCGAGCGTCAGGCTGTATTCGAGCTCTCGGGCTCGGTCGTGCAGTACATCCCCACAGGCCATCTCGTCTTCGCCAGTGGAGGATCTCTACTCGCCGCACCTTTCGACCCGATCAACCTGGAATTGCGTGGCGCAGCGGTTGCGGTTCTGGCCGGAGTGCTCACCAACTCCAACGGGGCGGCTCAGTACGCTGTCTCTGACACTGGAACCTTGATCTACGTCCAGGGCGAGCAACAACTCCCGGAACACAAACTGGTATGGGTCGAACGGGATGGCTCCAGGACACTGATATCCGATGAGACCCAAGCGTTCTGGGGCCCCCGGTTGTCTCCCGACGGCACCCACGTGTCCACATGGATCGACATCAACCCGACGCAGGTGTGGACCCACGACATGGTTCGCGGGGGTTTGACGCGGGTGACCACAGAAGGGACGAACTTCTGGTCCTTGTGGACGCCGGACGGCCAGCGACTGGTTTCTTCGTCTCGGGGCGAGGAAGGTGTACTCAGACTCGCTTTGCAAACTGTCGATCGCAGCGCACCCTTGGAGGTGCTCGTCAGCGCTGAGGACGGATTCGGCAAGCAACCGCTCTCCTGGTCGCGGGATGGCAAGCTGTTGCTGTTCCAGAAACAACTCGATCCGGAGACGGGTTTCGATCTGTGGACGATCTCGATGGCAGAGAATGCCGAGCAACAGCCGCTGCTCAATACTCCGGCCAACGAGTATCACGGCATCCTGTCGGCCGACGACAACTGGCTGGCCTACGTCTCGGACGAGTCGGGGCGGCCCGAGGTGTATGTGAAGCCGTTCCCCGGCATGGGCAGCACGATCCCGATCTCGACCCAGGGTGGAACAGAACCGTTGTGGGCCCCAAACAGCCGTGAGCTCTTCTTCAGGAATGCAGGCCAGATCATCGGTGTGGAGATCGAGACCGAACCCCAGTTCAGGGCCTCGCGACCACAAGTGCTTTTCGAGGACCGCTATGTCCCCGGCACGCCCTATGGGCGAAACTTCGACATCGACGCCACGGGTAAGCGCTTCCTGATGATCGAATCCCCGGCCTCGACCACCACCGCAACTCAGATCGTCGTCGTACAAAACTGGTTCTCAGAGCTCCCGTAGGGGCCGGGCCTCTGCTCCACTCATCGCTCTCGATTGTAGGGGCGGGCCTCTGCGCCCGCCCGTCTGCCGCGCCACTGTGCCGGCCCGATTGCGTACCTCTGCGCCCGCCCGCCGTGATGTGTGGGTAACCCTCTTAGCCCGGATTTCCCAGATAGGAAGCTGAATCGGAGACAATGAACCCTGGAATCAGGCCCATGAACAAAGGCTTTCCTCGGTTCCGGCCCAAGCCAATCGGGAGAATCTGATGGGTGAAAGCGGAAAAGGCCCTCTCCGAGTGGTTTTCGACCGTCGCCTGAAGCTCGAGTTCCACGATTCCAAGGACACCAACGATGCGGAGCGGCTGGCGGTGGACCCCGCGATGCGCCATGTCGTCGGCGGCCGGGCGAAGGAGCGCAACGCCGCCTTCGCCAACCCGGACGTCTACCGCTTCCTGGAGCAGGAAGGATTCCTCTACGCCATCCGCCTGCCGGCCAATCGGGTGCTGCAGCGCGGGATCGAGCACCTGCTGACGCGCCCCGTGGGCCGTCCGCCGAAGAACCCGATCGTCTGGTACGAGAGCTTCTCGTATCGTGCGGCGAGCTGGGAGAAACCGCGCCGCGTGGTGGCGAAGGTCGAGTGGCACCGGGGGCAGCCAAGGGGTCGGAAATACGGTCGAGTCAGCGGTCCTCGCCCGGAGTTCACGTCCGCCGCAGCCTCGCTGGGGGTGAAATAATGAGAGACGCGGCAGGGAGAGAGGTATTCTCGCGTTGAACCCTGCCTCAGGGAGCTGATGAGAAAGCCAAATGGGAAATCTCGGCGAAAAGGGCAATCAGAACGGATCCGGGCACAGTGCGCCGGATGTGGAAGGTTGCCATGGGAGATCTCCGGTTCGTCGTTTTTGGGGTCGGAACGGCCTCGCTCGCGGGGTCTCTCGAAGGCCAGCATGGCCCCCGTCCGCAGATTGGACGGCGCGAGATTCGAGCGTCGAGCCGGAGAGGCTTGTATGCTCGATCCCGGCCCTGGAGGCCACGGAGGAGTGAGGTGCAGATGGCGCCCCTAGCCCTGAAACAACCGCTTTCTCGAGCGCTCAGATCAGTAGTTCTCCCGCTGTGGACGGCAGTGGCCCTGGCGGCCTTCTGCGGTTGGCTGGCCTGCGCGCCGGCTAGGCCTCCTGCGACAACACAGCTCCTGACGGGAGAAACCGAAAGCCGGCTCATCCTCGTCAGCCTCGACGGATTCCGCTGGGACTTCGATCTCAGGACGGAGACGCCAAACCTGGACCGCCTGGCGGACGAAGGGGTCCGCGCCGAGATCCTGCTTCCGGTGTTCCCCACCAAGACCTTTCCCAACCACTACACCCAGGTCACCGGGCTCTGGCCCTCCCATCACGGCATCGTGGGCAACAACATCCGTGACCCTGAGCTGGAGGATCGCTTCAGCCTGAGGAGTCGGCAGGCAGTCGCCGATGCGCGCTGGTGGGGCGGTGAGCCGATCTGGGTGACTGCCGAGAAACAGGGGCTGAAAACGGCACCGCTCTTCTGGCCTGGCTCCGAGGCGCCGATCGGCGGTGTCCGACCCACCTACTGGCAGCCGTATCGGTACGACATGCCCAACGCCGAGAGGGTCGACCAGCTGCTCGCCTGGCTCGACCTTCCCGCCGGCGATCGGCCGCACTTCCTCACCCTCTACGCCAGCGACGTCGATTCCGCCGCCCACGGCTCGAACCCCGATTCGTCTCCCGAGGTCGCCGAGGCCGTGGCCCGGGTCGATGCGATGTTGGGGCGCCTGCTCGACGGCCTCGCGGAGCGAGGCCTCAGCGAGTCGATCGACCTGATCGTGGTGTCGGATCATGGGATGTCGGCCACCTCGTCCGACCGCGTGATCCCCGTCGACGACTACGTCGATCTCGACACCGTGGACGTCATGTCGATGGGCGCGCTCCTGACCCTCTGGCCGAAGCCCGAGGACGTGGATGCGGTCTACGCCGCCCTGAAGGGGGCCCATCCGCACCTCGCGGTCTACTCCCGCGACGAGATTCCCGAGCGATTCCACTTCCGCGACAACCCATGTATCCCGCCGATCGTCGGCATTCCCGACGACGGTTGGTCGGCCTCGACCCGCAGCCGGCTGCACGAGAGCCCCGAGCGCTTCGACGGCGGCGCCCACGGCTACGACCACGATCTCGAATCGATGGGCGCTTTCTTCGTGGCCCGGGGACCGGCTTTCCGGCAGGGGGTCGTCGTCGCCCCGTTCCGCAACATTCACCTGTACAACCTGATGTGCCACATCCTCGGCCTGGAGCCGGCAGAGAACGACGGCGACATCGAGGTGGTGCAGCAGATGTTGCGCCAGACCGCTCGCTAGCAGCGCGTTCGAGCGGCTGGAAACTGGTCTGTCGCGGCCAATTGCGCTTAGGGGAGGGCCTCTGTGTCCTCCCGCGCCGTGCCTCCGTGCCGGCCGTTCCGCTGCAAGGTCTTCCCACCTGGATCCGTCCTATTCCATGAGGTCCATCAGACATTTCAGCTGAAACGTTTTCTAGTACTTGTCATATTTGTATTACAATGGTGCACATGATCACACAATCAGTTCGCCTACCCGACCCCCTCGCCGAGCGCCTGGATGCACTGGCCAAGGTCACTCGCCGCTCCAAGAGCTCGTTTATCGTCGAGGCCCTCGAGAGCTACCTGGAGGAGCGCGAGGATCTCGAGATCGCACTCGACAGATTCCGCGACCCGCAGGCCGAATGGGTCGACCACGACGAGGTCCGGCGTGAGCTCGATCTCGATTAGGTGGGAGCGGCGAGCCGTCAAGGAGCTCCACCGCCTACCCAGAGACCTCCAAGCGCTGGTACTCACCGCCGCTGAGTCACTGCGCCGCGATCCCCTCCACGGCCAACAGCTGAGCGGGCAATGGAAGGGTCTCCGCCGTCTCCGCGTCGATTCCGTGCGCGTCATCTACGGGTTCGACGGAGCCGAGCTGTTGATCTCTGTCCTGCGCGTCGGACACCGGCGCGAGGTGTATCGGAGTTAGGGGCGAGCCTCTGCGCCCGCCCGACCCTCCCCTACCACTGCAAGATCTCGGACACGGTTTTCGTCGTTCTATGCGTGAGGCCCGAGAAGCTCCTTCAACGACTCTGCCATGGCAATCTGGCTAATGTTCGGTACTCCGATTTCTCGAGACTTGTTCAGGCGTACGGATTCCGTTTGGTTCGCACATCAGGCAGCCATCACATCTATGGTCACCCCGAGATCCCTGAGGTGATCAATCTCCAAGATGTTCGGGGTGAGGTGAAGCCGTATCAGATCCGGCAGCTACTGCGTCTGATCGAATGGTACAATTTAGGTTTGGAGGACGAGCAGTGAGCAACTACAGCATCAATATCTTCTACAGTGAAGAGGACGGAGGCTTCATCGCCGCAATCCCCGACCTCGACAGCTGCTCTGCCTTTGGCTCGTCCCCTGAGGAAGCGCTGCAGGAGGTCGAGAAGGCCAAGGTGGCTTGGCTCGATGCTGCCCGTTCCACCGGCAAGCCGATTCCCGAACCCCGGTACCGTCCTGCAATCCACCAGGCGAACAGCTAAGAAGCTCGGACTTACCCGTTGAAGCGGCCGGCCTCGTCCCGCCTCCGTTGTTGAAGCGGCCAGCCTCTGTGTGTATGGCCTCACCGCATGGGTAACAGATTGGCCTCAGGACATGGGTAACACTCTAGCAGTGCCTCTGAGGCGGCCCGCTCTTAGACAGGCGGCGTGAAGCCTGTAGGCCCCTCTCAGAACGCGATCGCCAGTATCCCGGCACCCCAGAGGAGCAGAGCGACACCCGTCGCGTAGCCGAGCCAGTGGCCGGCGGGGACAGTCTTTTCGAACAGAACAAACAGGGCGAGGCCCGCGATCCAGTAAAGGTTCATCACCCCGCCGAAGAATAGGAGCCCCATCAGGAACCAGCAGCAGCCGACGCAGAAAGCGCCGTGCTCCAGGCCCATGCCTATCGCGCCACGGGGTCCCCGCCGCCAATGGGTGGTCAGGAATGCAAGCGGCGATCGGCACTGGCGAAGACAAGCATGCTTGATCGGGGTAAGTTGGTAGATGCCCGCGGCGAGCAGCAGAACCCCGCCGAAGATCACGTTGGTCCCGACGAGCATCGGTGAAATGAGACCGGTCCGCTCGAACCCCCACTGCAGGAAGATCCCGACCAGGCTGAAGCCAGCCCAAGCGGCGAGATAGCCAACCGCGAATATGCCCGTCGCGACATAGGGACGGCCGGTTTCGCGCTGCTTCCGATTGACCGTCGCGAACAAGAGGATCATCGGCGCCGCGCTGGGCAGCATCATCGCCACCATCATGATCCACCACATGAAGAACATCAGGACTGCATAGCCGGGCGTCCAGGCCGCGGGCGCCATCATCGCCATGCCGGTCATGCCCCCTTCGGACATACCCCCTGCCATCCCGAGCTGCGACATGCGGGTCATCTCGAACGCCGACATGCCCATGCCGGCACCGGCCAGCAGATACGCCCACGACAGCGCGATAATCACAGTAAGCGCGGTAACGACGACCAGGCGATCGCGCCTGACCACCGCCTCGAGGGTGGTGTTGACGGTCACTGCGCTTCAGGCCGCAGCCTCGGGTTCCCGGGCCCGCCACGGGGGGCAGCGTGGCGACCAGTCATCATGCACCGCGGACGATGCCATCCTGGTTGTAGTGGTGGACACAATAATGTGCCCATGAATCTTTGTACGCCATCTCCAGTCCACCGGTCACCGAGGTCGTGCCCAGCCCGATTTCTGCGTAGGTAAACTCAAAACTACCGCTCGGGCGTGCCAGCGCAACCTCGAACGGTCGACCACTGAACGCGTCGATTATCGGTCTGCCGCTACTCTTCATGACGCCCGGTATGTCCACCCTTGCGGTTCTGAGCTCGAAGTTTGCCTCGAGATCGATCGGCAGGAACAGTGTCTCGCAATATTCCGAGCATAGGGACCCGAAAACGGAAAAATGATTACTGAGGGGGGTACATGCCTCGCCCGAGACAATCGTTTCGAGAGCAATCCGTTGGGCCTCGTCCGCACCCTCGTCGACAACGATCTGGCGCTTGCCGTTTCCCTCCGCTATCTCACCGGGCCACTTGTACAGCCCCGCCCAATTAAGCCCTGCGAGCGGCGTATCGTTGAAATGACCTTCAACGATGTTACCGACGAAGGCCGTCTGACAATGGCCATGGGTACTGGGTAGTTGAAATTGACAACCACAGTTCACTGCACAATTGCAATTATCGTAGGTATGGCTCTTGAACTCCCAATGGCCAGGCATCTTGGCATCCTCCCAGACGGTTGCGACCCGACCTTTCTGGGTCAGTTGCTCCAGTCAAACTCATGAATATTTCCAGAGCTGCCTTCCCAGCTGCGAAAGTCAGGATCAGACCACTGGCTGCCGTCACTGCTAGCCAAATTCATGCTTTCAATCTGAAGTCCTGCTTGCGACATCGACCCAGATACAATCGTTGCTTTCCCAGCACCATTTGACAATGGCCGCATGGTCGCCTGGCCAAATCCAATCACAGAAAGGGCGGGTTTCTCGCCCCAAGAAATTGCGACACTCGCAGTCTTGGCTGGCAACCATTCGTCTATCGTCGCGCCCCAAAGACTCTCCAAATGACCACTCTTCTTGCCACTGAAGATAGCTTCCAGCTCGCGCCGTTGATCTTCGGTAGCGGTCTCGCCAATGTAGAGACGAGCCTTGCCCCCACCTAAATAGAAATTCGCCGGCCATTCCCCTGTAAGTGCCACCGTCGTACCGCTCAGGTCTACGCCATCAGAGTTTCCTCGTCGAATTTCAAACCCGAACGTGTGTGCACACCATCCATTGTCAGGCTCTATTTCAGGACCGAGCCAACATGGACACCACATCTTGCAGCTGCACAAATCCAAACTTCTTCCGGAAACTTGCCATGCCATGGAGTCTTGTCCCCCCTATAGATACCGGTAACCGGGGATCGCCTTATGCCAAAAGGTTCTTAACTACTGATTCTACCCTACATCTGTGCACGCGCCGGGCGATAGCCATTTGACGGCGAGTCACGCTCTGTGCCGGGCGTCAATCGTCGTCGAAGATCGAGCTGAAGGGGTCGCTATCAACTTCCACCGGCTCGGTCTGTGTCAGGTTCCAGTAGTCGGTGTTGCCCAGGGTCTGGGTGGTGCCGCTGGTCGATGAGCCGTCGCTGCTCAGGAAGTCGAAGTACGTAAACGACCCCATCTCATAGGAGGAGCCTGTTGTGGTGGTCGTCTCGAAGGATCCGACACCGGTCTCCGTCGTCGTGAAGCTGTAATTGGTGAAGGGTCCCAGCTCGTAGGACGAGCCTGTCGTGGTTACCGCAGTCCCGATGTAGGGGCGGGCCTCTGTGCCCGCCCATCTGCCGGCTGACCGGAAGTCGTAGTTCGTGAAGGATCCCAGCTCGTGGGAATCACCCGACGTCAGCGTGCCGTCACTACTACGCAGACTGTAGAAGGTAAACGACCCCAGCTGTTGCGAGCTGCCTGAAACGGTAGTTCCGTCGCTCGATTGGAAGTTGTAATAGGTAAAGGGCCCCAGCTCCTGCACCGTCCCGGTCGTGGTCGTGCTCTGCGCCTGGCTGACTGGGGTCGCCAACACAGCACAGATCAGGATGGCGAGCGCAATTGAAATGAGTCTTCGCATGACAGATGCCTCCTCAGAATTCACCAGGTCAATTTGACGTTGCATTAATGATGCCGGCCAACCCTTGTAGGGGAGGGCCTCTGTGCCCTCCCTCTCCGGCTTCTGCGCCGGCCGTCCTTCACCCCACATATGTCTGAAACGCCGACAGATGACAGACGGCGCCCTCGTAATACAGGGCCGACCCTGAGACGCCACCGTTTCCGACCTCGAGCTCCAGACCCAGCTGCGGCTGCTGCTCGGCTTCGACCAGGTGCCCGGCCACGTCCTCGAGGAACTTCTCCGCCACAGACTTCGACGCCTGCGCACCCTTGCCCCGGCCACGGGCCGCTTCGATGAAGTAGGCGTTGGACATCCGGCCCCAGAGCTTGTGCATCGTTGCCGGGTTGTCGAAGAGATCGACACCGGCCACCTCATCCCCGTAGGCCGCGATGAAGCCACAGGCCCCCTCGGGAAGCTCGATCTGCTCGCGATAATCCTCCAGCTGGTCCCCGGCCGCGTCGTAGCTCTCCGCAAAGTCGCGGGTTGGGGCGGCCACATCCATCTCAACCAGGTGCTGGTCGACCTCGTTCCAGACATCGCCCTGATCGGCCACTGCCAGCCCCATGACCTTGCGGCTGTGCTGGGCACTCCTGACCTTGAGCTCTCGCAGCCTCGGGTGTGCAAAGGCCGCCGGCTTGAAGTGCCGGGTCCGGTAGTGCCACCGCCCCTGCTCCACACAGCTCACCGGTAGCTTGTAGGTGGTCTTGACCGCCACCAGCACCGTCAGATTGACCACCCGGTTCTGCTTGGCACCGATCAGGATCTCCCCCTCGGGGATCAGAATCGGCTGGCCACCGTTGTTCCGGACCCCCAGGAAGGGCACATCCCCACCCTCGCTGACCTCCTCCACCAGGGCCTCGTGCGCCTCCACCGCGTCTGACAGGAGCTGGTAGCGCCCGAATTTCTCTTCCCCCCGCCAGAACACAGGAAACACGGTTAGATTCTGGTGATTCATCCCCTCCCCGACCTCGACCTTCCCAAGCCACTCCTGGACCTGCTGCTGATTCATGTTCTCTTGCACCAATTCCTTGACCTCCACGTCATTGACCCGTTTCCCCTCGCCTGGGGGCATGTCTCCACGAGACCAGCATGCCACTGCCCACTGTCAAGACCTGTCATTTGTAGGGGAGGGCCTCTGCGCCCTCCCGTCCACCGACCTCCGCCCCGGCTCATTTGTTGTAGCGGCCGTGCCTCGGTGCCGGCCGATTGACAGGTTCTGACACAACCCTCACCTACTCTGCGCGTCAATGACCACCTACTTCAGCCGGTTCCTGCTCTGCCTTCTCCTGGTCTTCCCCAGCTGGCTGGCCGGGGCCATCCAGAACATGGCCAATGGCGGCGACCTCCTGGTGACCGCCGGGTTTGCGGCCGTTCTGGCCTGGGTGCTTGGGCTGCGGAACACTGAACCGGATCGGCTTCTGCGCTCGGACCTGTAGGGGCCGGCCTCCGTGCCGGCCCACTCTGCGGATCCGCTAACTGCCCCACCCCCAGGGGTGGTGGCATTACTTGTGGGTCCTGCTACGCTGCCGATATCTCCCTAAGATCTGGCCTCACCGGGGTTGGTGGGCTTTGTCACCGAGGAGAGGGCAACGGACACCTTATATATAGGGGGGCAATGTCCAAGTCCACGCGCATCTTCGATCTGGTGCACATGCTGGGCGGGCGACGCTCGCGCACCGTAGCCGAGATCGCCGACACGCTCGACATCTCCCAGCGCACCGTCTTCCGCTATCTGGCGGATCTCCAGGGCCGGCACATTCCCATCTACAAGGATGACCACGGATACAGGCTACTCGAAACAGCTACCTTGAAACCCTTGAACCTGACGGCCGAAGAGCACGCCCTGCTCAAGGTGGCCCTCGACAACCCGGCCCTGCGCCGCCACCCGACCCTCAATCAACGACTGGCCGCGCTGGAGCTCAAGCTCGATGCCGCCACCGAGTTGGCCGAGGAGTCGCCCCGGGCGCTGCAACTCGCCTCGATCGACCGCTCAGGACCCCGGGCGGAGGATGCAATCGAGCCCCTGCGCATCGCCATCAAACGGAGCGAGATGGTCGAAATCCGCTACGACTCGCTCTCGGGCGGCCAGCACAAGTGGCGCCGAGTCGACCCCTGGCAGGTCTTCGAGCGCTCCCAGGCCTGGTACCTGGTGGGCCGCTGCCACATCCACGACGAGCCCCGCATGTTCCGGCTCGATCGCATCAGTAAGATCAAGGGCTCAAACACAACCTTCGAGATACCGTCCGGCTTCACCCTCGACAACTTCCTGGAACACTCCTGGAAGATCTTCACCAGCGACGGCCACTACAAAGTCCACCTCCGCTTCGACAAGTCCCTCTCACCCCTGATCTTGAACGCCCGGCATCACCCAGGTGAGGCAGTCACCAAGCGGCGGGATGGCTCAGTGGACTACAAAGTGGAGCTTTCGAGCCTCGAGGAGATTGCGAGGTGGGTCGTGGGGTTTGGGGGGAAGTGTCGGGTGGTGGGGCCGGGGGAGCTGAGACTTGCAACAGTACAGCTGGCAAGGGGAGCTTTGGTTGAGCGCAGTACACTAAAAGAGGTGGACCCCGGATTTCGGACCGCCTGCTAAGGTGGAATCCAGACCCAGGAGAAGGAGTTTGGAATGCCACGGAAGAGACGGAATTTCCCAGCTGAGCTGAAGGCGAAGGTCGCCCTGGAGGCACTTCGAGAGGAAGCGACGATGGCCGAGCTAGCGGCTCGCTACGACGTCCATCCCAACCTGATCGCGAACTGGAAGAAGAAGGCTCGGGAGCAGGTGTTGTCGGGCTTTACTAGCAAGCAAGAGCGCCATGAGGCATCCCGCGAGGCCGAGATCAAGGAGCTGCGAGCCAAGGTAGGTGAGCTCGTCATCGAACGTGATTTTTTGTCCAAGGCCTTCGGTCGTTGAGTCACGGCCGGAGGGTAGCGATGATCGATCCGAAGCGCGACCGGCTCAGCATCAGGCGGCAGTGCCGCCTGGTGTCGATTGCTCGGTCTTCGTACTACTACGAGGGGCGTGGCGAGAGTCCGCTGAATCTGCGGTTGATGCGACTCATCGACGAGCAGTTTCTCGAGACGCCGTTCTACGGGTCGCGTCAGATGACGCGCTGGCTGCGCCGGCAGGGCTACACAGTGGGCCGCAAGCGAGTGCGCCGTCTGATGCGACTGCTGGGCATACAGGCGGTCTTTCAGCGGCCCAGGACGTCTCAGCCGCACCCGGAGCACAAGATCTATCCATACTTGCTGCGTGATCTGGAGATCACGCAGCCCAACCACGTTTGGTGTTCGGACGTGACCTACATTCCTCTGATGCGCGGCTTTCTGTACCTGGTGTCGGTGATGGACTGGTCGAGCCGCAAGGTGCTGTCCTGGCGCTTGTCGAACACGCTCGAGGCGAGCTTCTGCGTTGAGGCCTTGGAGGAGGCGCTCGAGCGCTACGGTGCTCCCGAGATCTTCAACACCGACCAGGGGAGCCAATTCACAAGCCTCGACTTCACGAGCGCCCTCACGAACGCTGGCATCAAGATCTCGATGGACGGCAAGGGTCGGTGGATGGACAACGTCTTCATCGAGCGTCTGTGGCGCTCGCTCAAATACGAGTGTGTGTACCTGTCCGAATTCTCGACCGGCTCCGAAGCCCGGGCCGGGATCGGCTGGTGGATGAGTTTTTACAACGAGCGGCGACCGCACTCGTCGCTCGACGACCGGACGCCCGAGGAGACGTACACCGACGGCGGGGCTGCTCAGAGACCGGGGCTTCGCCCCACCTCCCCGCAGCCCGAAGAGGAAGCAGCCTGAATCATGAACCCGGATATCACCTTAGTTTTGACTGAAACTGGTCTGAACGATGGGGTCCACCTCTAAGAGCGGGTCCCGGTCGCCGTCTTCTTTGATC
>Ga0255052_10001891_pt1 | contig 15384 bp, 10 predicted proteins | sample JV7_2_21_MG_FD_188632 | JGI IMG/M metagenome (GOLD analysis project Ga0255052, IMG submission 188632) | Seawater microbial communities from Jervis Inlet, British Columbia, Canada - JV7_2_21 | ecosystem: Environmental > Aquatic > Marine > Inlet | place: Canada: British Columbia | collected...
CTTATGTGTTTACCCAAACCCACATGACCTTTCAGGAAATCACCTGAAATAGCTGTTAATTGGCATCATGGGCGCCATCGTTTGCTATCAGGCGGCCGGTCAATGCATAAAACTTCCATCCTGCAACACCGCTTGACGCTGCAACAGTAATATCAGTTTCGGTTATATCGCATAATACGGTGTTCAGGTCGTTAAACGGGTTCATGGGCAGCTTGACATTCTTGATATACGGGCCGTATTTGGCTGCCACAGTCCTGCTATTTGATGTAACACCGTCAACTTCTGTGTATATGGTCATCTGCTCCGTAAATGCCGTAGCGCACTCAGCTATTGTAGCGACTACGGTGCCGTCAGTTACCTTCTTTGCGCCGGGATAGCTTGAATTATGCTGATTGTAATAAAGCTCTGAAGAATTCCGCATTAGGCCAAGGTTAGAATCCAGAGTGGACAGCTTGGCGTCATCTGTTGAAGTACTAAACTGAGGAATAGCAACCGCCGCCAAAATACCCAAAATAATTACCACGATCAATAACTCAACCAGAGTAAATCCTCCTTCTTTTCTTATTCCTTTTTTCATTTTTCTCCTCCTATATTTATATATTTCACAAACATTTCTTAATGATCTTTCCTGTTAGTCTTCTTATCGGTCAATATTACTCGATGCTTTAATTATATTAATTGCCTTCATCTGAACCCTGTTTCAATGAACTGCCTTGGAGAGCTTAAAAATTGGCAGAATCAATGATATAACTATTACGCCAACCACCAGTCCCATGATAATAAGCAGTGCCGGTTCAATAATTGTAGAGAGGTTCTTCATCTGATCATCTATTTCCCCCTCGTAATAATCTGATAGCCTGAGCATGACTTTGGGCAGGTTCTGGGTCTCCTCCCCGGTCTTGATTATCTGCTTGGCGTTTTCAGGCACAAAAGTGGATTCAGAAAAAGCGAGGGACATTCCTTTTCCCTCCTCTATATTAACAACAATTTTGTCAATAAATCTTGCAAATAACAGATTTCTGGCACCTTCTTTTACGATCCTCAAGGCCTCTATCAGAGGGACATTGCTGCCCATTAAAAATCCAAGAGTTCTCAATGTTTGCGTCAGGAATATTTTTATATATATATTTGCCAGCAGGGGAAGACTCATCTGTAATTTATGGATAATTTGTTTTCCCTTATTGCTTTTAATAAATGTATATGCACCCCAACAGATAATTGCGAGCGTAACAGCGCAGACTTTCCAATATGACGTCAGTCCATTACTGAGAAATATAAGAACTTTTGTAGTCACAGGCAGTAAATCATATATGTCCTGAAAGAGGGTAGCAAATCTTGGGAATACATAGACGAGCAGGAAGATTACTACTGCTACAGATACGGTGCAGAGTATTGCGGGATAAGTCAGGGATTTCTTTATCCCGGCCACGAATTTTTCCCGCTTTTCCTGCATTTCTACTATCCGGTCAAGCATCTCCTTCATTTGGCCGGTGTTTTCCCCGGCCTTGACGAGACTGATATATATATTCGAAAAAACATGAGGATATCTGCCTAATGCATCGGATAATAATTCCCCTTCTTCTACCCTTGAGGTAACCCCTGTCAAGACTTCTTTAAATTCCGGATTTTTTATCTGTTTGGTAATTAGAGAGAGGCCGATATTCAGCGACATCCCTATCTCTGTCATAAGAGATAATTGGTTGGTGAAGAAGATTATTTCCCTGGATGAGATCTGTTTATTGATATTGATCTTCAGATCCAGATTTTTGATTTTTTCAAAGAAAGAGGCATCTCTACCCGCATTCTTTTTTACCTTGTTGCCAGAAGCTGCAATAGCCATTTCTACCACCCACCGGTGAAAAGCAGTAAGAATAAAAAATAATGGCCCCTGATTTCCTGTATCATTCTATATATACCGCCCTTGACACCTCTTCGACTGTAGTCAATCCTTCTTTAGCTTTTTTAAATCCTTCCATCATGAGAGAAGAAAGATTTGCTGTTTTATTGTATTCCCTCAACGCCTCAAGCGACGGGTTTTTCAGAATCAGGGATTTGAAGTCTGAATCTATTGGCATAAATTCGTATATTCCTATCCTCCCTTTATATCCTGAGTCATAACAGTGAGAACAGCCCTTTCCTTTTACAAGGCGAATGCCCTTGTCATCTTCCCAACCTAATTGTTCCAGGAGAGTAGAGGAAGGGAAATAACTTGTCTTGCACTCTGAGCAAACAGATCGGACTAATCTCTGACCAATAACCCCCAGCAATGATGCGGAGAGAAGGTAAGGTTCGATCCCCATTTCGAGCAATCGTGTAATTGCACTGGCACTGTCATTTGTGTGCAAAGTGGACAGCACCATATGGCCAGTCAGAGATGCCCGAATCGCTATTTCGGCTGTCTCTTTGTCACGTATCTCTCCCACCATAACTACATCCGGGTCCTGGCGGAGAATATGTTTTAATACCTTGGCAAAATCAAGACCAAGAGCTTCATTTACCTGGTTCTGGTTGATTATCTCTAACTGGTACTCAACAGGGTCTTCTATGGTTACAATATTTTTTTCTATTGAATTCAAAAAATTGATAGCGGAATACATGGTGGTGGTCTTTCCGCTTCCGGTAGGGCCTGTAGACAGAATAAGCCCAAAAGGGGTCTGGAGAAGGTTTCTGAACTTTACCAGGATCTCCTTATCAAATCCCAGGTTGTTCAGGTCTAAAACAACGCCCATCCGATCTAACACCCTCAATACAACCTTCTCACCAAGGATTCCGGGGAGTGAGGAAAACCTGAGGTCAACAGACCTCCCTTCGATATAGACCTGGATCCGTCCTTCCTGCGGCATTCTCCTTTCAGCTATGTCTAGTTTTGCCATTATTTTTAATCGGGAAATCACGGCAGGGTAAATTTCCAATTTCGGCCTCATAGCTTCGTATAAAATTCCGTCTATACGGTAGCGTACCCTGAATTTGCCAATGTCCGGTTCCAGGTGTATATCGCTGGCTTTGTCCTTTATGGCTTTCAGGATTATTAGATTAACCAGATTTATGATGGGACTTCCTTCAGCCATCTCATTGATTTCCTGAGCGTCCAGGTCTATATCATTCTCGACCAGCTGGATCGAATTGTCATCGAGTTCGTCCATAAATTCGGTGAGTTGCAAGTCTTCGTTATAGTATTCATTTATAGCCTTAAGGATTTCCTCGGACCTGCATAGAACCGGCTGGATAGTGCACTTGGTTATCTTTGCCAGTTCATCAAATACATTGATTGCCTGGGGGTCGGCAGTGGCAATGGTCAGTTTATTGTTCACCTTGAACATCGGGATCACCTGATATAAATTTGCTTTTTCCCTGGGAATTATATTGACAATTTTGTGATCAACAAGACCCTTGCGGAGCCATGCGTGCGGATAACCCAGCTGCTTGCTGAGAACATTCATAAGGTCATCTTCAGAGACCATCTTCTCTTCTACAACTATCTGTCCCAGACGCTTGGCAGTTTTCTTCTGGATTAAGAGGGCCTCATGACATTGCATCTCGGTCAATAATTCGAGTTCAACCAGAAGCTCACCCAGCTTCTTCTTTTTATTTAAGGCTGCAACCCTCATGAGAAACTCCTTCCTGCCATTTCGAGATCAAAATATATATCAATATAATTGCTAATGCGGGTTATAAATAAAATATCGTTACATAGAGGATTAGGATTGAATATTTTCAGGCTCCCCCCTGTCCTGGTAATGTCATGATAATATTCCAGCAGTCTCTCGAGACCCACGCTATCTATGTAAGGGACTAATTCAAAATTTATGACAAGACGAAGCTCATTCGTCTCTAAACATTTTTTTACCTCTTTATCGAGTAAAGCAATGTTTTCATCAATAAGTGCAAAATCAGGAATCAGAAAGGTTATTACCCCTGACTTGTTTCGGCGGACTTTCATGACAGTCTCCTAATTGCCGGTTTATTAAGGCTTTGTTATACAAACATTACCTGCAATTATATTTATCGGTCTTTTCCTTGGGTCTCTTAAGTACCTGATTAGTCAGATTATTACGGTATGGTTATGTGCTAATATTTATTGTGTTTAATACCGGACTATAGTATTTCAGCAGGTTAATCTGAATGCATATTTTATTATTCTGTATTGCGGAACATTAATCAGTGCAAGGTATTTTAAGACTATGATGGAAACCAGATTCAAAGGTCTTTATCTGAGAAACATTTACTTTGCCGTCTTTTTCCTGTCCGGTTTTTCCGGGCTAATTTATGAATCGATCTGGACCCAATATTTAAAGCTTTTCCTTGGACATGCAGCATATGCCCAGGCACTTGTGCTCTTTATTTTTATGGGAGGCATGTCGGCAGGAGCGTGGCAGGCTGCAAGAAATGGAAACAGAATACGCAACCTGCTTGTTATCTATGCCGCAGTAGAGGGAATTATTGGATTATGTTCATTTGCATTCCATCAGGTTTTTATAACTGCAACGGATTTTGTCTTCCTGGGCATTATGCCATCAGTAGACGGGATATGGACTGCCGACCTGTTTCGATGGACCCTTGCTGCGCTTCTTGTCCTGCCTCAGTCATTTTTGCTCGGGACCACATTCCCACTGATGAGCGGTGGAATTATACGAACTTTCCCGAAAAGTCCCGGAAAGACATTATCTGTTCTTTACTTTACAAATACAATCGGCGCTGCAATTGGGGTACTGATAAGCGGATTTATCCTAATCGACTCCATTGGACTTCAGGGCACCCTGTTTGTAGCCGGGACAATTAATTTATCATTAGCAATAGTTGTCTGGATGTTAAGCCATGATGCCCCTCAGCATACGCTGGCTGTTACATTTAAGCCGGAAATAATTCCCGCCACAGCAGGGGCCAGAAACCTGTTCGCTGCTTTGCTGATCTGTTCGGCCGTCACCGGGACAGCTTCATTTATGTATGAGATTGCCTGGATACGGATGTTGAGCTTTGTACTTGGCTCATCTACGCATGCATTTGAGTTGATGTTAAGTGCATTTCTTCTTGGATTGGCTATAGGCAGTTTCTGGGTCCGCCGACGTGTTGACAGTTTCAAGAATCCACTGCTTGTCCTTGGATGGATTCAGCTTTTGATGGGGATTATGGCACTGGCAACGCTGCCGCTATACGGCCAATCCTTTGAATTTATGGCACATATATTAAAATCAATTTCCAGAACGGATCAGGGATATCTGCTCTTCAACATATCGAGTCACGTCATTGCTCTCGCTGTTATGCTGCCGGCTACTATCTGTGCGGGAATGACACTGCCCATCATAACTTACATACTATTGGCAGGCGGTCATGGCGAATCAGCCATTGGAAAGGTATATTCAACAAATACTCTTGGCGGAATGGTCGGCATTGCCGCAAGTGTTCTTTTTGTTATGCCGGTATTGGGGCTGAAAGCGCTTATTATTGTGGGCGTCATACTGGATATTGTGCTGGGGCTCTCTATCCTGTGGTATGTCCTGCCGGCCAATAAGAGAAGGTTGTGGCTGGGTTCAGCGGTTGTTTCCTGTGGGATTTTGTCAGTTGTGATCTTCTCTTTCCATTTAAACCCGGATGAGATAGCATCGGCTGTATTCAGGACCGGGGAAATACGGGAAAAAGACGAGATATTGTTTCATGAGGACGGTAAGACAGCTACTGTTATTCTGGCCCGGTCAGGTGACAAGTTGATTTTAAGTACAAACGGAAAGCCGGATGCCTCCATCTCAACAAGCGAAAAATCCGCGTCGGATGAGTTGACACAGATTCTCTCAGCAGCTATCCCCATGGCTGTTCACCCTGCTGCCAAAAAGATTGCCGCGATAGGAATGGGGTCTGGATTGACGAGCAGTATTGTGCTGGCAAACCCTGATATACAGCGCCTAGACACTATTGAGATAGAGGCTGCAATGGTCAGGGGGGCAAAGGGGTACGGCAAGCGGGTCAGCAGGACGTTTAACGATCCTCGTAGTCATATTATCATCGAAGATGCAAAGGCCTTCTTCCCTGCCCGAAAAATTAAATATGATATTATCATTTCTGAACCGTCAAACCCCTGGGTCAGTGGTGTTGCAGGCCTGTACTCACAGGAATTCTATCACCTTGTAAAACGATACATTGAGAGTGACGGGCTTTTTGTACAGTGGATGCATTTATACGAAATAGATATAGAACTTATTTCATCCATTATCAAGGCAATATCGCGTGAATTCGACGACTACAACATTTACTTTACCGGTAATTCCGATATACTGATTTTGGCCCGTAACGAAGGTAAAATTCCCGAACCTTCAGACAGCATATTCGAATTACCTGAGTTGAAAGATGAACTCAACCGCATAGGTATATATGACCTTACTGATCTGGTGTTGCGTTATTTAGGCAACAAAAAAACACTGGACGGCCTGTTCGCAACTTATCCAACACCACCTAATTCGGATTACTTTCCCAGCCTCGACCAGGGAGCGGTTAAGGCCCGTTTTTTGAAAAAGAATGCAAAGGAACTGCTTAATATCAGAACCGCAGCACTTCCCGTACTTGAAGTCCTGGAGGACAGGGAATTTGTAGGTAATAAGAATCTGACAGGCGTAAAAGGGCATTCATTCATAAGATTAAATTATCAAAAAGCCATTACTATTGTGAATCATTTCAAGCAGGATAATAAGACCCGTCATCTGTTTGAATATGATGAAATGGAAGATGATTTGGTTCGTAATCTGAGATCATTAAAAACGATTGAGAACCAGTGCAGTGAAGCTGGAATAACTGCTGGCTGGCTTCCGGGACTTCACTGGCTTGCACGGTCAGTCTTTCCTTATGTACAGAGCAACGAACTGAAACCATTCTGGAGATATCTTGAGTCAGCCAGATGCTACCCGCAGATGCCTGCGCATGTTCATGATTGGATCCGGTTTTATATGGCTGTTGACCAAAGGGATTATTCCAGTATGATAAGACTGTCTGATAAGATGCTGTCGTCCGGTCTTGCCAGCTTCAAGCCATTCACAAATTATCTTGTGGCTTCGGCATTATTAGGCAGCATCGCCCTTGGTAACAGCGAATATGGCACCTCTGTTCTATTCGACCATATGCACGAGATAATACACTCTAATCCGCTTATGAGACTGCTGAAAGTACATATACTCGATATGAGGAAGAATAAGCGATCCTGATAATAGTTATCAAATATCTCTTTCCATAATTATCTAGAACGTAGCTTTAAGTACTGCCGGATTGACAGACAGACAAACCAGGTTTACACACAAATACTATTTAGTCCGGATTACTCATGGACATTGAACATGCAAAAAAAATGTATGATGTTTATTTCAGATGGGGAGAATTATTTAAACAGCTTATAAAGATTTCGACAATCTTCGGGTCCAGCTGCGTTCCTTTGACTCTTTTTATCTCAGTCTGGGCTTCCTCATATGAACGTGCCGTCCGGTAGGAACGGGTGCTTGTCATGGCATCGTAGGTATCCGCTATTGCTATAATCCTTGCAAGCAGAGGTATCTCCTGCCCCTTTAATCCTGAGGGATAGCCAGATCCATCCATTTTTTCATGGTGATGACGAACTCCGCTTAACGATTCCCCTAGTTGATCAATTGGCATTAATATATTAAACCCTTTTTCTGGATGTTCCCGTATAAGCGCAAACTCCTCTCGAGTGAGCTTACCCGGTTTGGTTAATACTCTTTCCGGCACCCCGATTTTGCCGATATCATGCAGAATGGAGGCCCAATTGAGCGCATCCTTTTCCTGAGGGGAGAGTTCCATAGCCTCAGCGACCATCATTGACAGGATATTCACCCTCTCTGAATGTCCTTTGGTATAAGTATCTTTTGCTTCTATCGAAAATACCAGTGTCTTTATGACATTTAGTAATAAGTCTTTCATGTTTTCGTAAAGTTCTACATTCGTTATAGCTATTGACATCTGTTCGGCAAGGGATGCCATCAACATTGCCTCTCCTGTTAAAAATATTTTGTCCTGATCAATGCTGATTATGCAGAGGTAACCGGTAACATCTTTTTTTGATTTGATTGGAGATGCCAATATTTTCACAGGACCCTTTAATATTGCAGACAACTCTGGAGTATCGTAGGTATCGTTAAAAACAATATATGGTAGGGATATATCATGAGATCTGAATCCATCAATAATCAGTTTATCAATCTTTTCAATCAAGGTTTCTTCATTAATATTAGCAGGTAAGCCGGCTGAATCACTGTAACTTATCTCGTGCAAATCTTTGCCATGAATTGATACCACTGAAATGTTCGAACTGAAGGTTTCCTGCAACTGATTATTTATAAATTGGGCAGCTTTCCTGGAGGTACTGATCTTTCCAAGATTCTTCCCCAGATCATAAATAAGGTTTAGCTCCTCATATTTTTCAGACAGTTCCTGTGCTATATTATCTACTTCAAAATTACCCTGAATTTCGGAGGAAATTCTATCTGCCATATCTTCCAGAAACGCTATTGCATTACTACTCCCATTGTCTTGATCAGACTTTTTGCAGGCAACCAGGACCGCGACCAGATCCATGTTGCATTTTAATGGGATACCGATGATTTTGATATTGTCATAACAATTCTGTTCAACAGTATTCTTGGATTTTTCTATTTGTCTGAAGAGGTCAAAAAATTCCGCGCGGCACTTTTCGGAGCCCGCTCCCTGGTTATTACAAATCACTTCACCCGGGTTACCATGACCGCTTACCATAATGTTGCCTTCCAGGGTCTTTATCTGAATGGAACTGTTTAAAAGCCGTGATGCGTGTATAAGAAATAACTCAAATTGTTTGAAATCAATCTTGAGTTCCCGTTTTTTTTCTACCAGAAGCATAAGACTACACCCCGCTATAACCTGAAATACACTGAGACCTGAATGACCCGGACAGGTAATATTTACAGGTTTTAGAGTTTGGCATTTAAATCACGTAAACGTGAATAGCACAGTTCAACTAACTTAAGGACATTTCTGGGGCTGACAGGTTTTTCGACAAAGTGGATATTACCCGTTTTATCGGCCCAAATACGCAAAGAGGCATCAATTGTAGAGGTCATCATAATTACGAAAAAGGGGTCTGCTCCGCTATGCTCCTTTATCATCTGATACATCTCCTGTCCATCCATAAGGGGCATCCTTATATCTGTAATGACTACTGCCGGCCTCTCCTGATCAAATTTTTCGAGACCGTCCACGCCATTGACAGCTGTTATGATTTCAAACCCTGCATTTTCGAGTTTCAGTTTCAATACACGCAGTACATAAGGTTCATCATCTACAATCAGAACCTTTTTGGAGTATTCAGTGTTAGTTTCTTTCATATTTTTGTTTTTTTCCTGTCAGTTATTTTTCCACTAACGAATGATAACTCGTACTGTAGTTTTTTATTCTTGGGCTGTCTTCCGTAGGAAGTGTTAAAGTAAACTGAGTCCCTTGCCCGATATTACTCATAACATCTATCTTGCCGTCGTGCAGCTTTATAATGTCTCTGCACAGGGCAAGACCCAGACCGTTGCCGGTGTGCGCCTTTACTTTCTCATCAGAAGACCTGAAGAACTTATCAAATATATGCGGGATTTCCTCCTCTGAAATTCCATATCCTGTGTCGGTTATATCTATCTGGATAAAACTTTCATCTTCCTCTGCCCTGAATGTTATTGACCCATCTTCAGGTGTATATTTAATTGCGTTGCTCAGTACGTTAAGTATGGCAATGCGAATCTGGTCTTTATCCATTACCAGAGAAGAGAGTTTATCGGGTAAAAGCAACTCGATCTTTATGTTTTTGCTGATCGCCTGACTTTCTACAGACTTGAAGATATCTTCAAGGAAATCCCGGGTTTTAATCAGGTCTTTGTTAATCATCAAGCTTCCCATCTCAATCTTGGAAATATTGAGCAGGTTGTTAATGAGCCTTGCCAAACGGTCAGCCTCGTCATTTATGGTGTTAAAAAAATCAATTTTTGTTTCCCGGTTGTTTACTTCATCATCCATCAACATTTCGACATAAGATTTTATTGTATTCAGGGGTGTTCTCAGTTCATGGGAAACATGAGCTATAAAGTCGGACTGGTTTCTCTGTGCTGCTTTTTGGACAGTAATATCCTTGGCAACAATTATGTTGCCCATGACACTCTCTTCATGGCTTATTAATGGCTGATAAGAAATGCGCACGATATTCTCGCCTCCGGACTGCTTCAGAACTATCTCCAAATTTTTCTGGGAAAATACACTGCCATAAAATTGATTTTTTTCGATAAACGAGAGGATTTCTTTGTTATCGAAGCATGCATTTACGGTCTTACCAAGCACTTCCTGCTTCGAGAATTTCATCATGTTAATCATTGTCCGATTAACAAGTGTGATGCTTCCCACTGAATCTGTTACCATAATCCCGTCAGCCATGTTATCTATTACTGACTCAATCCTGTCCTTTTCGTACGACAGGACTTTATTTGCAACTTCGCTGTCCTCATACGAAAGACTCATCTGCTTACATTTATCCTTAAGGCTTGAAACTACCAGATTGAAACGCTCTACCAATTTACCTACCCCATCTTTGGGATTTACTTCTATTTTTCTAAATTCATTCTTTTCGATCAAATTTGAAAGTTCATTATTTAAAGAGCCTAGCGAACTGAAAGACCTGCGGACCAGATAATAAAAGATGGGAACGAGGGAAAAAAATAAGGTCGCAATCACCAATATACCCCTGATATCATTGTCGGAGAATAGGGGATTTATATCCGGTGAGAACCCCAATCTCACAGTCCCTTCCTTTTTTCCGTTCTTGTAGATAGGACGGAAAAATTCGTATATTGTATGATTCGTCAAGCTATTTTTATAAATCTGTTTCAGGTGATTATTTGAAGAGGCAGCCCGTTTCGCAATAAGAGTATTATCCACATAATTACTCCCAGTACGGGCAATAATTTTTTGATTTGTATCCATTATTATGCTATAGACCAGGCCACTCTTACTTCCTGTATAATTAACAATCTCGAGGAGTTTGTTCGCATTATCTTTTTTCAGTTCATTCATAGAATAACTAGCTACCATACTGGTTAAGGTAACTCCATCAGAAATTAAATCTTTTTGACGGTTTTGTTTTGTAAACAGGACAAATAAGGACATGATGAGTACTATAATGACCAGCGATACGCCTATGGAGATCAAGCCGATATTTTGGATAAACTTTTCCTCTTTTAGCGGAAAGAGAGAGATCTGTTTTAATGATTTTATGAAGTTAGTCATCTTGTATTGCCCAATGTCGTAAAAAAATTCCCTATTTCATTGTCGTTACCGTATATGTTTTTTGCGAATCCAAAAAAAAACTGATTTCATCTAAAACCCTTATAATTATTGCGTTTCACATACATTCTCATCGGAAAAAACAACCTGTAACTTTAGTAGATAGAGAAGAAGGGGAAATCAACAGACTCCAGACTGATTCAACCTTATTGATAACTGCTTATCGTGAGATATTATTGTTAACTAATTTTTTGAGTGCTGCTTGGAAATTAAAAGATAAATGGAGATATTTATTAACAATGGAAAGAGAGTGTAACGCTATAATGTCTTATGATCAACCGTATTGGATTACTGCTGCAATTCTGCTACATTTCAACATCATCAAACTCTGCACTCTGACAAAAAGCGGTTAAATTCAATCTCTCACAGATGTCTAGAGCATATAAAGGATCAGATTAATAGTCCGGGAAGGATGAAGCCTTGATATGCTGAAGATATCAATAAGAATGTGTCAATTAAGCATTTAAGGATAAATCCGTCTAATCAATAAAATCGAGTCTGTCCAAATGCTGCAGATTTATTTGGTTTATCAATAGGATAGAGTAAGTCTGAATACAACCTCTTTGTTGAAGTTATCAATAAGATTGAGTAAGTCCAGATTCTAAATATAATTCGCTCAAATCCTCAAATTTTGCATAGTACAAATTCTGTTAATTTATGCTATTTATCTTCATTCTCTGGCGTTCTCAGAATAGAAAGATTATAATGTAATCAATGACTAACTATTTATAATATTTATAGTGTCTATAAGTATTTTTAATTAGACAGATTCTACCTTTTGCATCAATATATGTGGTATTACCTGACGTTGCAAAAAACAATTCTTTTTTACATAAATAACATAGTTGTTTCTCGATAAAATTAAACCCTCCACGAGTAGGGAACGGAAAGTGGTGGGTGTTATTCTTACTATTTTATATATCTAAATAAAGGAGGTAATCATGGATAGGATTCTAAGAATCGATATGGGGGCAAACGGAGATCCCAAGTCCAGTGAATCGCCACTGGGTGATTATGCCGGATTGGGGGGAAGGGGCTTAACATCTGCAATCGTTTCCAAGGAAGTGCCTCCGCTTTGTCACCCGTTGGGATCGGAAAACAAGCTGGTCATTGCCCCCGGCATGCTGAGCGGGACGATCGCGGCCATGTCAGGACGGTTATCAGTTGGTTGCAAGAGCCCGCTGACTGGAGGCATAAAGGAGGCGAATGCCGGGGGACAGGCATCACAGGTGCTGTTTAGATTAGGTTATGCTGCGATTGTGTTGGAAGGAAAGCCAAAAAACGATGATACCTACAAGGTCGTGATAAACAAGGATGGCGTTCAGATTAGCTCCGATAACAGCCTTAAGATGCTTCCCAATTACGACCTGATTGACAGGATGAAGAAAGAGCATGGGGACAAGATCGCCTGTATATCCATAGGTCCTGCCGGTGAAATGAAGATGTGCGCAGCAACTGTCGCCTGTACGGACATGGAACTCAGGCCTACGCGTCACGCAGGCCGCGGCGGAGTAGGTGCTGTTATGGGGACAAAGGGTGTCAAGGTGATAGTCCTTGATGACTCAGGAATGGAGATGCGTCCGCCCAAGGATCCCGAAAAATTCAAGCAGGCAAACAAAAACTTTGTAGAAGGGCTGAAGAAACATGCAGTAACTGGTGAAGGTCTACCAGCTTACGGAACAAATGTACTTACAAATATTGTCAACGAGGTGGGTGGTTATCCCACTTATAATTTCAAGCAGGGACAGTTTGATGGAGCTTCCAAGATCAGCGGTGAGGCTGAGGCGGAACTTGAAACGAAACGTGGAGGTCTTGCTACACATGGCTGTCACCGGGGTTGTATTATCCGCTGCTCAGGCGTTTATCATGACAAGGATGGAAAATACCTGACCAAACAGCCTGAGTACGAAACGGTCTGGTCACATGGCGGCAACTGCGGTATCGATGATCTGGATGCCATTGCAAAGCTGGATTATCTGGATGACAACTACGGTATTGACACCATAGAAATGGGTGTGACCATCGGGGTAGCAATGGAAGCCGGACTTCTCAAATTTGGGGATTCAGAAGGTGCAATCAAACTTGTCGAGGAGGTCGGGCAAGGGACCCATCTGGGACGTATTCTCGGAAACGGGGCAGCGATTACAGGCAAAGCATTTGGCGTAGAACGGGTGCCTGTGGTCAAAGGACAGGCATTGCCGGCCTATGACCCACGGGCTATCCATGGCATCGGAGTGACCTATGCAACCAGTCCTATGGGTGCTGACCATACTGCCGGATATGCTATTTGCCAGAATGTACTCAAGGTAGGCGGTGACGTAGACCCGTTGAAGCCGGAAGGCCAGATCGAAGTGTCAAGGAATCTCCAGATCGCTACTGCAGCCATTGATTCAACAGGCATGTGTCTCTTCATTGCCTTTGCTATTCTCGATCAGCCGGACACGTTCCAGGCACTGCTTGACCTGCTGAGTTCCTTTCACGGGACAGAGCTTACCGCTGATGGCGTAACTGAACTCGGAAAGAAGATCCTTACTATGGAAAGAGACTTTAACAAACAGGCAGGCTTTACTGCGCAACACGACAGGCTTCCGAAGTTCTTCAAGGACGAGGCGCTGGCTCCTCATAATATCACATTCCAGGTGACTGATCAGGATCTGGATCAGGTCTTTAACTGGTAATTGCAGTCAAATGGGCATTTACCGGGGGAGAGGCTGCAAACCTCTCCCCTTTTTCATGTAAGGAACTGCTCGTTGGATCTATTGAGGAGATCAGGTGAACAAAGACTTAAAGACAGAGATCGCTTTCGAAATTGGTACCCCTCTCATGCATCGGTTTCTATTGCTCCTGCAGCATGGATTCATGGTGAAATGCAGTACGGGCTGCAGTGTCATCAAGTTTCTCTGTGAGGAACTTGGCCTGACCCCGGAATATGTGAGTGAAAAGATTCAGACCGTCTTTCTGGATGGCAAACCTGTTGATGATCTTGAGGGTGCGACTGTAAAGAACGGATCGCGTCTTTCCCTGTCATCTGCCATGCCTGGTCTGGTTGGAATTACACTCAAGCGGGGAAGCATCCTGGCGTCATTCCGCCAAACGATCACTTACGTGGAAGAACCCGGAACGCGGAAAGAAGCAAAGGGATCAATTTATATGAAGCTTTTCAATCTGGTGATGAAGGAAACGGGATCTCTTTTCCTTGAGAGGGGAATTTGTGTGCAATCCTCAATTCTGTTGGATTTTATCAGGAACCAGAATGAAAATTTTCTAGCAGACTGCAAGGGTATTAAGCGTAATGGAGTGCAGGTAGAAGCTGCTGCTCTTGAAAGCGTGATCTCATCTGCGGGTGACTGGATCTATCTGAAGGTTATCGCAGGACAAGAAGAGGACTGAAGTCCGGGAGGCAGACCTCATCCTCCGCCAATGGGAGGGAAGAGAGCGAGGATGTTGCCTTCCCTCAGAACATGATCTGCAGGAACATGTATTCCGTTGAGAATCCTGAGCAGGTGAATGTTTTCAGGGATATTTGTCCTTTTGATAACGTCAGCCACAGTTGTGCCTTCAGGCACTATAATTTCCTGAACTTCCGGCCCGAAACGTAAGAGCGTGGCAAAGAACTTTAGAGTGATTTTCATGCTTTATTATAATACCATTTTGGTACTTAACGAAATAATTCTACCCTGTGTTTTACAGACCGATATGACATGCATCATGTTAATTTATAACTGATTTTGTAATAATTTTAAAAAATAGTTACTGGTCCCTGCCTCATCTACGCAACGGGGTATCAGGAAAAAGAGCTGGAATAGTAGAGAACTAAATATGGAAAGTCCGGCCGTTGGCATGAGTAGTCAGAAGGGGAATTCCAAAGCGTTGACCGCGTCGCCCTCAAAGATTTATCTTGAAGTAACAACGAGGTGTAACCTCAAGTGCAGTATGTGCGTGAGACAGAACGGTGAGGGTTATATTCGGGAGGGGGATTTACAATCTCATATATTCAAGGCCCTTGAGCCGGCTTTCCCTTCTCTTGATACGCTGATTCTC
>Ga0255052_10001893_pt1 | contig 15361 bp, 9 predicted proteins | sample JV7_2_21_MG_FD_188632 | JGI IMG/M metagenome (GOLD analysis project Ga0255052, IMG submission 188632) | Seawater microbial communities from Jervis Inlet, British Columbia, Canada - JV7_2_21 | ecosystem: Environmental > Aquatic > Marine > Inlet | place: Canada: British Columbia | collected...
GGCGGGCGTAGTTTTCCGACCTTTCCCCTGTGGGGAGATAGCCACCTGCATACGGCTAACTCGTTCGATGCCGGTGCATTTGGTGCCCGACTGACACCGGAAGATGCGTTCCGGTTTGCGCGCGGCGAGGAGGTCGTGTCGTCGACGGGTATCCCGGCGAAGCTGTCGCGCCCTCTCGACTGGCTGGTCGTAGCCGATCACTCCGACAACATGGGTTTTTTTCCGGACCTGTTAGCAGGCAAGCCACACATTCTTTCGGAGCCCCAGGGGCGCGACTGGTATGACCGCATTCAGTCGGGAGACGGGGTTGGGGTCGCCTACGAACTCATCAGCCTGTTCGCCAACGGCAAATTCCCGGAGGCCCTGACATATTGGCCGGACACAGCACCGTATAAATCGGTCTGGGAGCGTACGATCGAGGCTGCCGAGGCGTATGACGATCCGGGCCAGTTCACTGCGTTCATCGGCTATGAATGGACCTCACTCGTCACCGGCAACAATATGCATCGCGTCGTAATTTATCGCGACGATGCCGACAAAGCTCTACAGATGGTGCCGTACACGACCTACCCGCCCCATGGCAGTCCAAATCCGCGTGACTTGTGGAAATGGCTTGCCTCATACGAGTCAAAAACCGGCGGCGATGTATTAGCGCTCGCACATAATGGCAATCTTGCGAACGGCATCATGTTCCCGATCCGGGCACAGTACGATGGCAAGCGGCTGGACAAGGAGTACGTGGAACAACGCATCAAATGGGAACCGCTATACGAGGTCACGCAGATAAAAGGCGACGGGGAAGCACACCCGTACCTTTCTCCCGAGGACGAATTTGCAGACTATGAAACCTTCGATATCGGCAACCTGGACGTCCCGAGGTCAACGGCAAAAGAAGATCATATGCTTGCGGGGGAATATGCTCGCGAGGCCCTGAAGCGCGGTTTGGTGCTGGAGGAACGATTGGGCACCAACCCGTACAAATTCGGCATGGTCGGCTCAACTGATAGCCACACGGGGTTGGCGACTGCACAGGAAGATAACTTCTTCGGCAAGCACTCAGGTGCTGAACCGGACCCGGAACGTATGATTCATCCCGTCATGGCCAGTGATCGCGGTACCGTCATGGGCTGGGCGATGGTCTCATCGGGCCTCGCTGCTGTTTTTGCCGAAGACAATACGCGTGAATCGATATTTGACGCGATGTCGCGTAAGGAAGTCTATGCGACAACGGGCAGCCGAATGCTCGTCAGATTTTTCGGTGGCTGGGATTACACGGATACCGACATGGCGAGCCGCAACCCGGCGTTTGCGGGCTATCGAAAAGGCGTTCCGATGGGTAGCGATCTTCGTGCACGTGCCAATAATGACGCACCGACATTCATGGTTTACGCGCTCAAGGATCCACTCAGTGGCAACTTAGATCGCATTCAGATCATTAAGGGCTGGACGGATAGTCGTGGCGATACGCATGAGAAAGTCTACGATGTAGCCTGGTCCGGAGGCCGGGTGCCGGGCGCTGATGGGAAGCTGCCACCTGTCGGCAATACGGTCGACGCCGAGACGGCGAACTTTACGAATACGATTGGCGCGTCCGAACTCGGAACCGTTTGGACCGATCCCGATTTCGATTCAGCGCAACGCGCATTTTACTATGCGCGTGTCATAGAGATTCCGACACCACGCTGGTCGACGATCGACGCTTTTCGTTTCGACATTTCGATTCCTGAAGGGGCGCCGGTGTCTACCCAGGAGCGCGCGTACACGTCGCCGATCTGGTACACGCCGTAGGTTGACGTCGGGATCGGTTCTAATACATTCTTTGGAGGGTTTGTCGTGCAGAACACTTGGTTGTTGTTGATGGCGCTGGCGATGGTAGCTTCTGCTACCGTTCAGGCTGACAATTTGGGAAAAGAGCGGGACGCGAAGCAGGCCGAACTGGACGCTGCCTGCGAAGTTGCGCGACAGGAGAAACTCATTGTCGTGAGGGCAGAGTTGATCGAGGAGTGCATCAAGACGAAGCAACGTGGTGATCCTGAATTTTGTGAACGTTTTTACGCGGACTATGGCGAGAGCTCGGCTAATAATCAGGTACCGCTTTTCTATGACTTGCCAGAGTGCGAGAAAGCGCTTGAGTACAGGAGAAGTTATAGAAGCTCCGGCAGATAACTGTCCCTAAGGGACGACCGATGACTTTGCGACGTTCTTCGGCCAATCTGCGCTGATGAGCGACGAGCCGATTCCAATAACAATTAACCAGAGGTCTCGATTATGAATTCATTAGAAGCTGTTACCGCTTTCTTTGGTTGGACTACAGTCATCAATTTCGTGTTGCTGGCTGTTTCATCGCTCACGGTAATCGCAATGCGTGGATCGATATCCAGGATGCATGGCAGGATGTTTGGGCTGGAATCCGCTGATTTATCCCGTGCGTATTTTCAGTACATCGCACAATACAAGATTGCGATCATCGTATTTAGCCTGACGCCGTATGTCGCATTGAAACTCATGGCTTGAATTCTCGCGGACGCACGATCGTCAGCTACAATACTGGTGCAGTCAATCTGGTTGTACGAACAGCCAGCCTGAACCAGAATGGCTTGTTGTCGTATTCATCCGGCTCCATGAGCCTCGACGCGGCGAAGTCATTCTCGAACATTTCTTCCACGTCGCTCGCGAATTCCACGTCGGCGACAACGGCGCTTATCTCGAAATTCAGCCTGAAAGAACGATTATCGAAGTTTGCTGTGCCGACAATCGCTACATTGTCGTCGATCAATGCGGATTTGCCGTGGAGAAATCCGTCCTGGTAACGGTAGATCTTGACACCGGCCGTTTTGACGTCGGTGAAGTACGAATAGGCCGCGAGTGTGACCAGCTTACTGTCGGCCTTTTCGGGAATCAGAATTCGCACGTCGACACCGCGTAAACCGGCGAGCTGGAGCGCCTGGACGATTGCGTCGTCAGGGACGAAATACGGGCTCGCGATCCAGATGCGTTTTGTGGCGGAATTGATCGCCTGTGTGTACATAAGCGATGCCGTCTCCATTTCGTCGGCGGGGCCGCTCGCGATGATCAGGGCCCGTGCCTCGCCGTCGGCCGGTCTGTGTGCATCCCAGCTTAAATTGGTGAGTAGCTCGTCAGCCGCCCATCGCCAGTCCTCGACGAAAGCGAGTTGAGCGCCGATAACCGCCGGACCTTCGATTCGCACATGCGTATCGCGCCAGTGCCCAAAGGCCGGATCGCGGCCCAGATATTCATCGCCAACATTGTGTCCGCCAACCCAGGCAATACGCCCGTCAACGATGACGGTCTTACGGTGATTGCGAAAATTCAGCTGAAAGCGATTGCCGGAACCCTTCCTGCTGTGGAATGGATGGATCTCAACTCCGGCCGAGCGCAACTGTCCACTATATGAATTCGGAAGACCCAGGCTGCCGACCTCGTCGTAGAGAAAATGAACCTTTACGCCGCTTTCGGCCTTTGCGATGAGCCTGGATTTGAGTTCGCGGCCCAGCCCATCGTCGCGGACGATGTAAAACTGAACCAGTACGTAATCTTCGGCCGCGTCGATACCGTCGAAAATACTTGCGAAAGTAGCGTCGCCATCTACCAGAAGATCGACATTATTTCCGCCGGTCAGTGGTATCCGCGCCATCTTTTCTGCGCCTGCGAGGGCGCCACTTCGCCAGTCATCTAATTCAGCGACATGCGTTATCTGCTCGTTTGCCCGCCGGATGAGGTTGTCGATTAATTCAAGCTCATGCTGGCGCGCAAGAACGTATCCTCTGAATTTGCTGCGGCCAAACACCCAGTAAGCTGGCACAGCGACGTAAGGCATCGCAACGAGCGATACCGCCCAGGCAATCGATCCCTGGGGTGTTCTCACGCTCATAATAGAGTGCACTGCGGAAAGAAGGCCAAGAAGCTGGAATACCACCACCAGAATTATGATCAATCTTGTCTTCCTGCTTTTTTCCTGAATCTTGGTTTTCACGGTACGGCACCTCATTTTATCGTTATGTTGGCCCGGCAACGCGATGCGAATGTCGATGGTCAACGTCGCGATGATATACTCATTCGTAAATGCTCAAAGAGAGGAAAAAATGAAAAATATTTCCACGATAGTAGTTCTCTGTTTGGCAGTAGCATCAGCCACCTACGCACAAGGCGGGCAGACGCTTGCTTCGACCATGGAGGTGTATGTCTTCCCCGAGGAAGGGCAGGAAGCCGACCAACAGTCACAGGATGAAGCGGCTTGTTACGATTGGGCGGTGTCCAACTCCGGGGCCGATCCCTTCGAGCTGACCAAACAGAGTGAAGCGCAGGCAGAACAGACAGAGCAGGAAGTAGCGGCGGCTCAACAGACAGGACAGGGCGCAGGAGTCCGCGGAGCGGCCCGCGGTGCGGCGGCCGGCGCGATCATTGGTGAGATTGTCGATGACGATGCCAGCAAGGGCGCAGCCTACGGCGCCGCAGCTGGCGCCGTCAGAGGTCGTCGCCAGGCGCGAGCCGCCAAAGAGCAGGCTACCGAACAGGCTGTCGCACAAGGCGAGGCGAAGCAGGAAGCGACCGAGGAACAGATAGGCAACTTCAAGAAAGCCTTCAGCGTCTGCCTCGAAGCAAAGGAATATATGGTCAAGTACTAGGGCGTTGAAATACCCTTCATGACCAGAAGATCATTATTGTTCGCTGCCCTGGCGGCCGTTTTCCTTTGTGGTTTCTCACTGGCACTGGCGCAGGATTCGGTTTCATTCCCGCGCGAAGTGCTGGTGGATGCCGGTACTGTTGTTATACATACGCCGCAAATTGATACCTGGAAGGACTACGAATCCGTCGAAGCACGGTTAGCAGTCGAAGTGACACCAAGCGGTGAAGACAGGCCGATATATGGTGTTGCGGAGTTCACTGCCGATACTGACCCGAATCTCGAATTACGTGTTGTTGCTGTAGAAAACGCAAAGATCACATCGACCAGCTTCCCAATCGAAGATGAGGCGCGCCGCGAACAGCTTGACGCAATCGTCCGGACGGCAGTTGAGCCAACGACGAAGTACGTGCCTCTCGATGTAATCCTTACGTATATCGCCCCTGATGCAGAGCTGCCCGAAGAGGAAGGCCTGTCATTCGAACCACCGCCGATTTTTTATTCGAACACACCGGCAATCCTCGTAATAATCGATGACGAGCCGATGTTGTCACCGATTCCCGATACCAAACTGCAATACACGGTCAATACGAACTGGGATTTATTTCGGTACAAGGATAAGGAATGGTATCTGCGGAACGAGTCACACTGGCTCAAGAATAAAGAGCTTACTGGCGAATGGAAATTCGATAACTATTTGCCGGGCGATTTCAAAAAGCTGCCGGATGATGGCAACTGGGCCGAAGTCAAGGCGACGATTCCTCCCGAGAAAAGCGATGAAGATGAGCCGACGGTATTCGTTAGCAACCGGCCAGCCGAGCTGATCCTCATCGACGGCAATCCAGTTTATCGAACAGTTGGTGGGCCAGGCCTCGAGTATGTGGACGATACGGAAAGTGACTTGTTCCGTTACGAGGATAAGTTCTATTACCTGGTATCAGGGCGGTGGTTTAGTGCGGATCAGTTGCGCGGACCATGGGAGTTCGTCAAGGAACTGCCGGAGGTGTTCGCAGCTATTCCGGAGGATCATGAAAAAGGTCACGTGCTGGCCGCCATAGCTGGGACGGACGAGGCGCGGCTCGCGGCGATTGAAGCTTCGTTGCCGAGGAAAGCCTCCATAAGCAGGGATGCGGGCAAGAACGTAAGCGTTCACTACGAAGGTGAGCCGATATTCGAGTCTATCCCGGGAACCACAGATGTCGAACGCGCGGTAAATAGTGCGAATGATGTCGTCAAGGTAGCGGGCGAGTATTACCTTTGCGATAACGCGGTCTGGTATGTGTCAGCAGATGCACAAGGGCCCTGGGTTGTCGCAGACAAGATCCCGGCTGTGATCTATACGATTCCGCCGTCGTCGCCTTCCTATCATGTGACACATGTTCATGTGTACGAGGATGAATCCGATTCGACCTCGGTATCCACGGGGTATTCGAGCGGCTACGTCGGTATGACTGTCGCTTTCGGTGTCGCGATGTACGGGAGCGGCTGGTATTACCCGCCGTACTATGGGTATCCCGGTTACCCCTATTATCCTTACCCGTACAGCTATGGATCATCGGCCTGGTATAACCCGGACACCGGCCGGTATGGACGCACGGCAAGTGTGTATGGTCCTTACGGTGGCTACGGTCGCAGCGCATCCTACAACCCGCAAACGGGGACATACGGTCGCGGCGCTGCCGTCTGGGACAACAATGAAATTGCCGCCTCCGGCATGGCCTACAACCCGCGGACGGGCACGGGCGTTGCAACAAACCGTTACGTAAATGGATATGGCGGATACGGCGAGTCGCTGGTCACGCATAATGACAAGTGGCTGCAGACACAGAGTCAGTGGGATCACGACTCCCGTTCGACACAGTTCAGCACCTCCGAAGGTGGCACCGGGCAGATCGAACGGCAGGAATACGGCGATAAGACGCTTGGTACTGGCGAATTCAATCGTGGCGATCAGTCGCTCGACACCAGGTCGGTTCGTGGCGATGAGGGCACACTCATTGGTTATGAGACTGGATCGGGAGAGACTGGCGTTATCGGCCGCAGTGATGATGGTGATCTATATGCAGGTAAGGACGGACAGGTCTATAAACGCGATGAGGATGGCTGGCATCAACAGGGCGAAGACGGCTGGAATCCGGTTGAAGTGCCCGATGAGCGAGCAGCACAAATCGATCAGCAACGAAATGAAATTTCAGAACGCCAGCAAAGCACCGAGCGCGCTCGGACAGCAGATGCGCCCAAACGCGATCAGGCGCAATCAAAGCTAAGTTCCGATGGTTTCGCACACAGTTACGGTGGTGGGCAATCAAATCGAACCTACGACAGCAGTCGATACTCGGGTTCGTATAACCCGAATCGCCACAATGAACTCAATCGTAGCTATAACGCCCGAACCAGCGGTTATCAGCGCTACAACAACAGAAGCAGCATGAGTAGGCAATCAACGGGCGGGCGCTCAACGCCGCGCCGACGGCGCTGACGCCGCAGACTCAGTCCGACGCCGGTTGAACAAATGCTGATAGCCGTTGTGACAAGTAAGGAAAAAACGGGTTGTAGCGAAGCCTCAGGAAAAAGCTGTCTGGTATCTGTAGCAGGCTGCGCTCGCCGCGAATGACAACGCTTCCTAACGTTATAGTTTCGTCGCCCGGGTCGCTGGCCTGATCACCGTACAGGGGATCGCTGGGCGGAAACGGAATAGAAACGTGCGACAGCGAAAACAAGCCGGATGGCCAGGCCAGGCCGAGTGGCACATCATGGCTCTGCCGTGAGAGCGCCGGCTTTCGACGGGCGACGACAGCATTGCTGTTCACGGATGCGTTAGTGACAAGAGTAAGATCGAACGGCAGCGCGACTTCCATGAATAGCCGCTGCGTCAGTGTTTCCGGATCCGACTTCAACAAAGGCTCGGCTTCAGCCTGACGGTTTACGTCAAACAGGACCAACTGATGTGCCTCGGGCGCAAGCTTCATTAATAGCCCGTCTATCAGGATTTCTGGCGGTACAGTGGCGTCCACCACAGACTGGAAGGCGAGCGTACGCGGAAAATCCTGCACGCCATTGGGTCCGGCCAGCCGGCTGATTCGCTCTGCAATATTTTGCGTCAGCTGATAGATCTGATCTCCGGCATTGACGGTGAAGGAGTTGTACTTGTAGGGATCGAATTCCGGCGTGATGGTGTTCCAGGCCAGTTTATCCAGACCGCTTATGTAGGAAAATCGCTCCTGCCAGATCGCAAACGCGGCGACAGAGGAAACGCCGATAGCCGGCGACAACAAGACCAGTCCATCGGCAGAAGGAAGGTCTTCGCCTTCAAGAACAGCGAGCGAGTACTCCACCGCCAGCGCGGCACCGTTCGAGTAGCCGACAATATAGAGGGGTTTGTCGGGACCAACCTCTTCACGTACATGCTTGACGGCCAAGCGAGTGACTGCCGTGAAATCCCGCCACTTCACATCGAGTAATCCGGAAGGTGCCGTGCCATGTCCGGGAATACGCAAACCGACGACATGGAAACCGCTGCCATGCAATTGCTCTCCGAGCGCGCGCATGCTGTAAGGGGAGTCGGACAAACCATGCAGCAAAACGACGCCTGCCGCCGGGTCTTGTTGGTCTAATTCAAAAGTGCGGTTCCAGTCGCGAGGAAAACTGGTTGGATCCATGCGGCTACCGCTGGAGTACCGATTGATCAGCCGCCGGTCTGAGTCGGCAACGGCCGCATAGACCCGCTCATCCAGTTGTTGAAACAGGCGATCCTCGAGTTCGAGATAATCACCCAGAGTCCCGACATTTTCAGATTGCGTGACCTGGAATTCGGCGTCCAGTTTTGCTTCGTGCCAGATTTTTAGATCCGGCCTGTTTTCGAGCGCATATATATAGAAGCCGACAAGCACAATGAAGCTGCCAAGCAGACCATATCCGACGGCAAGCAGGAGATGTTTCAAAATGTGCCGAATGAGGAATCCTCCTTATCAGGCTGAGGATGTGTCATCCGTTTGAACAAGCTTGGCGCGTTTTCTCTCTTGCCGTGCCTTATCCAGCGGGTTCTCGCCATATTCCAGTTGCCAAAGAATCGCGCTCGTAAAACAGAAAAACACGGCCATGACTGACGCAATGCCCAGATATCCGATGCCTGCCGCCAGCCCGACGCAAATTGCTGCAAAAACAAAGACCCCATCGATGGCCTCGTTCAGTGTTATGCGAAAGCGAACGGCGGCAACGAGGGCTGCAAGCCCGAAGGCCAGCGCAAGGCTGTCCTGTATTAATAAGGCTATGGTGGTCGCGCAAATAGGCAAAACAAAAAGCGCCCGAGCGAAATTCTTGCGATAACCTGTATCTCGCCGCGTCGCCATATAGGTCCAGGTTATCGGGACCATCAGCAGGATCGTGCCGCTTAGGTGTAACGACAAAAAAAGAGCTGCCGGCGTTACGTTTTGGCTCGTTGGCCGAAACGACTTGCTGGTTCCAAGGCTACCCTCAATGTCGCTTGCTGATTCCGGAAACCCCTGGGATGCGTCGGGAACCTGAAAGAAATCCAGGGCATCGTGGCCGCCCAATGGAAGACTGCGCAAAGCGTCCGGCCAGAGCGTCACAACCATTGCCATCGTGCCAAACAGCACAACGAAATACAGGATGAGCCGAACCGCAAGCCGGGCAGGAGTCAGGTCGTAGGAGTTCATCGTGAAATTCCTGATCTGGTGCTGATGAAGGTGGCTGAACAAGCGAAGTTTACGAAACGTGGACCTGGATTTCGACTGCGGCGTGGCAAAACCGGAAACCACTTACTTGTTGCGGCCAGAAACCTAATTAAGGCGCCTTTGTAGCACTTAGAAATGCGCGCTTCTGATAGCATGGTTTTTTGCGCGGCGGACAAAAACGACAATGCGCTGGCGACGCATCACATTCTGGTTCTCCTTTGGCACGCTCGCGTTGGTCGTGCTTGCGCTTGCGTGGCTGTGGACGGCAGACCTCGGGGTCTTCAAACCACAGGTTGAGCGTTTTGTCACCGAGAAAACCGGCCGCGAATTCTCGATCGGCGGCAATTTTGAAGTTGATCTTGCCCGTCACAGCTCGGTCATCGCTGAGGATGTACGTTTCCAGAACGCCGACTGGGCTGATCAGGCCGATATGGTCACGATCGGACGGGTCGAGTTGCGGCTCGATCTCTGGTCGTTGTTCGACGGGCCAATACTGATTGAACTGATCGATATTGACGACGCATCGGTTTCTCTCGTCAACCCGGAAGTTGGTGAGCCGAACTGGGTGCTTCCGATAGAGCGGCAGCCGCCGCCGGAGGAGCCCGGGCCGGGCGTCGGATTTCTCGTCGAGCAAATCAATGTCGATGGCGTGCAGCTGGTGCTCGATAGCGCCAGGCGGACGCGGCCCCTGCATCTGCAGCTGAATTCATTTCGCCAGCAGCACCGCCCTGACGGATTGCTGGAGGTCGATCTGGATGCAATGCTGGATGACCGTGCCGTCAGGATTGGTGGTGAACTGGGTACTTGGGATGCGCTGCTTGCGGGCGAGAATATTCAATTCGACGTCGACGTCGTTCTGGATACCTTCGAGCTGACCGGGAGCGGTCGCATCGATTATCTGGGCAGGCCAGTGCATCCTGAACTGAGTTTCACGGCGAAAGGCCCTGATATCGACGACCTGACACACTTACTCGGCCTTGGCGAGGAAGGCAGTGGGGACATCAGTCTTTCAGGGTCGCTGCAAAAGGCAGCGGACGATCGGCTTGTGCTGGAAGCCAAAGGCAACATCGGTCAAACGGAAATCGAAGCGCAGGGCGCCGTGTCCGATCTGCAGAACCTCAGGAATATCGACTTCGACGTGCTTGCCTCCGGGCCGGACCTTGGGCGCATCCTGCGACTGTTCGGCGTTCATCAGGTGCGCGAAGCGCCATTCATGGTGAGGATCAATGCGGAAACACAGGGCAATACGTTTGTTGTCGAGGAAGCGAAAATGGTTTTCGGTGAGGCGCAGATCGATTTCAAAGGGCAAATGCCGAACTTCCCCAGCATCGATGATGCCGTCATCAGTCTACACATCGAAGGACCCGATATCGCCCGTTTTCGATATCTGACGGGCCTGCCGGGCGCAGCCGAAGGCGCATTTTCGTTGGGCTTTACGGTCGACGTCGATGAGGAGGGCGTCGAACTGCTACGTCTCGATCTGGTGACCACCCTGGGCGAGGCACGGGGACACGGCAAGCTCGGTGAGCCGCCCGATTTTTTTTCGAGCCAGTTCGATCTCCAGGTAAAGAGTGACAGCCTCGAACGACTGGCTAACGCCTACCACATCGCCGGCATGCCTGATTATCCCATTGAGATCACGGGCGCGGCCGAATTCGTCGAGGGTGGTATACGTTTGCTTCGTCCTGTGGTTCTAACCGTAGGCTTGGTCTCTGCGACCGCGGACGGATTCCTGACATTAAAGCGCCGCATAATCGGCACCGATTTGACGTTTACGCTCAAGGGACCGGATCTGGTTGTGCTGATCGGGGCATTTACCAATGCACGGGGGGTTCCGCAGCAGCCTTACGACGTTCGTGGCCGCATGCAGGCGCGCAGCGATGGTTTCCGATTTCGCGAGGTCACCGGCAGCGTCGGCAGTTCATCTGTCGATATTGACGGCTTGCTGACCACGAAGCGCGGTCTCGGCGGTACGCGGTTCGACTTCAAAGTTGCAGGACCGGCCCTGCAAGAGATGATTGAGCGAATCGGTGATCTCGAGGTCCGGCAAGGGTCCTACGAGCTTTCAGGCAGTATTGAGTTACAGCCTGACATGTTAAGGCTCCGTGACTTCGAGCTCGACCGCTCACTTGGCGATTTGAAAGTCGATCTTGATCTCGGTCTGCCGGTCTCGAGAAAGTGGATGGACTTCGATGCACGGGGACGCGGAAAGAACGTCCGCAGCGTGATTCGAGGGCTCGAAAAATTCGAGGCTCATGAGCAACCGTTTTCTCTGGCAGCTCGAGGTACTCAGCGTGACGACTATTGGAAGTTCGACAAGCTCGAAATAGGAATCGGTGAAGCGGCCATTCAGGCAGAAGGTGATCTGGCATTCAGAGACGCGAAAGCGGTCACCGAATTTGATTTCAATCTGACAGTTCCCAACCTGGCAAGTCTCGGCACGGTCGATGGTCGCGGCTTTAATGATCAGGGAATTTCGCTTGTAGCCCATGTGGTCGGAGGTGATGGCGTCCTTACGGTAGATCAGCTCGTTGCAAAACTGGGCGAGAGTGACGTCAACGGCTTCGTGCAATTGCGGAAGGGCGAAGTCCCCGAATTAGACATTAACGTATTCTCCGACTCGGTTATTTTTGCGCCGCTACTCGAAAAACTGGAATACGAATACGATCCGGAACCGGGGTTCGACGACGGGCGGCTCATCCCGGACATTCCCATGCCGTTTGATGCAATGAAGGAGATTAATGCATCTGTTGATGTCGATATCGGGGAACTGCAGCGCGGCACGCTCTTCATGAAGGATATCGAGTTCGATGCATACCTCCGCGATGGGGCGCTTGAGATTACAAAGGCCAGCTTCGAGGCGAGGTCGGGCGCGATACTTGCGAATGCCAAACTCGAGCCGGTCGGCGAATCGGGCATCGCATCCGTCGAGCTTGTCGCGCGAGATTTCGCGCTCGGCATGGCACAGACGAATATGGATCTCGCGATGACGGGCGATATCGATATCAAGCTCAATTCGACGGGCGCAGACTTGCGGACCCTACTCGGCAATTCTAACGGCATGATTTTTCTCAACGTCCGCGGCGGACGCGTGGGGAGCAATCGCTTGCTGGAGAGGCTCTACGGCGACCTGTTGCAGGAGATTCTCGGCACCATCAATCCGTTTCGACAGAGTGATCCGTACACCGATTTCGAATGCGTGGTTGTGCCGCTGCAGTTTGACGATGGTTTGCTGGCAAGCGCGCCCACTGCATTCATCAGTACGAACAGAGTTCGAATAGCAGCGAGCCCTTCGGTCAATTTAAAGACCGAAAAGCTCCGTGTAGTCGTCCGAACAACGCCTCGAAGGGCGCTGAGCGTTAGTGCCGGCGAACTCGTCAATCCTTACGTGCAGGTAGGCGGAACGCTCGCAGCTCCGCGCCTTGCGGTCGACGAAGCAGGCGTCTTGATCTCCGGCGGTGCGGCGGTAGCCACCGGCGGGCTTACGATACTGGCACGAGGCTTATGGGACCGGCTTCGCACCGCCGGCAACCCCTGCAAACAGTCGTCGGACAGGGCGATTGAGCAGCTAGGGGGCAGGTTTCCGGATTTGAGCATCGAAGGTCTGCAGCGGTTGGAGTGACCGCTAGACAAGGGACCGTGGAAAAGGGTCAAGACGTGAGGCGATATCTGCAAGGATCTGGCATAAAGAATTAGCCGGGCAGGCAAATTAGCTGTTCGGCAGAGTGTCGAGCTGCCGAAGCACATCGTTCGATAAGGTAATGAAGATCCGAAAACTCTCGTCTGCAGCGAGTTTTTCGTCGACAAGCATTTCAAAAGCGGTCGCTTGAAGCGCGCGTACTTCCTTTGCTTTCTCGCGGCGGCCTTCCTGTGAAAGCGAGTCGTCTACGGATTTCTTGATGGTCATCACCGCGGAATAGAATGTGTCAATGCGGTTCTTTCGGCGCATCCGATAGATTCGAACGCCGCCGAATATTGCGCTGAAAACGGCGATCAACACGGTTACCGAAACTTCCGCCACTCCCGAATATCTTTCATAGACCGAAGGGGCGTTTCGCTGCGTATAGTCTTGTGCACCGGGATGGATGATGAACGTGGAAGACGACGGATCGAAGTCGTCGGATATCTCCTGAAACAGGCCCGGTCGCAATGCAGAAAGCGCCGGTCTGAGTCGTACAAGTTCATTTGCGAGATCGTATACAGTCGCCCTATTGAGATCCCGGCGGGCGACTAATACTTGATTCACGGCAAGTGTTAGCACGGGCCCGGGCGTCAAATCCCCATAGACGCCCGTCGGGATGATAAACGGTTCGAACTGGGGGTTCAGTAATGTTGCAGCGTCAACGGTCGAGCCGGTTCCAATGTCTTCAGGCCTGCCCATGCTGTAAAGCTCGTAGTCAGGGATGTTCTGCAGGCGCTCAGGGGAAATCGGCGCAAACACGACAACGACGTCAGGCTCCTGATCGCCCAAGTCGACGTAGGTGAAATCGTCCCCGGTCAGGCCAACCCGTTTCGTTATCCGCTCGAATAAGAAACGCGATGACGAACCCGGTGGGCCTGCGTAGACCGTTGCCCCGGTAACCAGCTCTTCTGTGGTGTCGGCTGATCGACCTTTGCGATATGCCACGTGAAGTATGGTGGGGTACAAAGGCATCACCGTGGCGATATCCGATCGGAACGGCATGATGTCGGTGATGATAGCGATATCGCCATCGCCGGCCGCCAGCGCTTCCAGGACAGTCCGGTCATCCTCGGGCGCAGGTACCAGGGTGACCCGGACGGCCGAATTCTGATCGAGGAGGTCCGCAAAATCTTCGGCTATCGCCTGGTTTACCGGCAATTTCGGCGTGATCAGGCGCAGTTCAGTTGGCGCTCGCTCGCAGCCGAGCAGTGCCAGGAGGGCGATTGCTAGGAGGATTGATTGGCGATACCGCATGGGTTAGCTTGCAGCCCCCGAATGGAAATATCATTTAATACAATACGATATCCTATTACAGGATCGGGTTTAAGACTAAAAGGCAGAGATCACATCATGATTGCTATCAACCAACATATCCTGAGGAAAGCCATTCCGCGCGACGGCATCCGGTATCTGACGTTGCTTTTGATCCTGTTTGCCGGCGCCGCTTTTGCCGAGCCCGATGTCGTCATTTTCAAGAATGGCGACCGGCTGACCGGCGAGGTGAAGTCTCTCGAGCGTGGTCGCTTGCGGTTCAAAACTGACGCGACGGACACGATCAACATCGAATGGGATGAAGTGGCTTATCTCAGCAGCGATCAGAACATTCAGGTCGAGACGACTGATGGAATACGACACCTGGGCCACCTGGCTGAATCTGAGAAGCGCAAGACCCTCGTGGTGCAGACTAATACTGGGGTCGTCGAGATCGGCAATATACAGGTTGTCAAAATGTCGCCGATCGAGGAGAGGCGCATCGACCGGCTAGATGGCGACGTTACGCTAGGCTACAACTTCGCCAAAGCCAATGAGGTGTTACAAGTGAATTTCGGCTTGGAGCTGAATTATCGGACGGAAGCGAGGATCCTGAGCCTGAGCACCAACGCCACTCTCACCGACAGTCAAGACAATGACGCAAACCAACGCGAGACCCTTTCTTTGGACTACAGACGCTTATTGAAAAACCGCTGGCTGGCTGGCGGCGGCTTGAACTTAGAGCGAAATGATGAACTCCGTCTCGACCTGCGAACCTCGGTCCATGCCACCGCCGGTCGAATCCTTAGGCAATCTGATCATAGTTCACTCATTCTGGAGGGGGGGCTGATGGGCACCAGGGAAGAACTTGCGGGTGACCCAGAGGCAATACCTCCAATCGCCCCAAGCGACGAGGAAACGATCGAGTCTTTTGCGACGGTAAAATGGGACTGGTTTCGATACGATGCGCCCGAGTTGGACTTGTCCACATCGCTTCAGGTGATCCCAAATCTCTCGGATACGGGGAGAGTTCGTGGTGAGCTGGATGTCAGCCTTAAATGGGAGATGATCGAAGATCTTTTCTGGCAG
>Ga0255052_10001894_pt1 | contig 15355 bp, 12 predicted proteins | sample JV7_2_21_MG_FD_188632 | JGI IMG/M metagenome (GOLD analysis project Ga0255052, IMG submission 188632) | Seawater microbial communities from Jervis Inlet, British Columbia, Canada - JV7_2_21 | ecosystem: Environmental > Aquatic > Marine > Inlet | place: Canada: British Columbia | collected...
TGTTGCTTTTACAGTTTCGCTATAGAGTTGCTCATGTGCATACGATACCTTATTAGCATCATCAAAATCTAACTCATTATCAAGTGTCAATGCTGCTGCTTTTAAGTATTCAAAATCATGGTATTCCAAGCGATAAGGTTCAACTAGCTCAGGCGGATGATAATACTCACCACCCCAACAATTAGAACGCCAAGATTCCCCTGGGTATGGTATATCATCTATACCGTCTCGTAGCTGCTGTGCTAACAAATTATACAATGCGAATGTCATCGCGCGTGTAGGTGGCATTATTCTCCCTCCACTATTGCTTGAGCAGCTTGCATTCCAAATAACATGCGTACTGTTGTATGACTGAAGTCAGTAACCGCACAACGATGTACATAGACTCCAAATTGACGGAGGTGTTTTCTACACATCTCCGTCAATTCTTTTTCAATTTGGTCAGTCAGTTCGTCACGGAGGTCACTGTAATCCCATTGACTTACAACCCCGACTATCGCGGCTTTAGTTATGTCATTCACAGTGGAATCGACATCCCAGTTCCGCTCGCCGATGGCTTGAACAACGTCATTGATTGAATACACAATCAGTGATCCTACAGCGACCGATACACCGTCTCGTGTTTCTACCGCTTGTGGCGACGGTAGATCATGTGTTTGACGGGCCGTGACGATAACTTCTATCTCAGTTGTGAATGGCCAGTACCATCGCCACCCAGGGCTCATTTCAATGGCTTTCTTTCCGAATCGCCACTTCACACCTCCGTGTGTTGCACGGACGATTATGGGCCTCGGGATGAAGCTCAAGAGCCCGTTGAATATCTCAGATAGCCATGTAAAAGCTTCCATTATTCATCCTCATAAAGAAATGCCAATCCTGCACCTAAGCCAATTCCTGACTCATAAGCAAAGACAAACTTTTGTCCATCTGTTTGACCGGCACCACTCCAAGAAGCATCAGTGCTAGCATGTAAATGATTCCCACTCTTTTCAAAAGCGGGGCCTATTTTCTCAAAGAAGGTATCAAGCGTACATGAGAGTCCTGTTGTACTATCATGTATCACGGTAGAGTGCAAATCAATTTGGGTAATTCCGGCACCGCCTGTGCTAGACACAGGATCTTCTGAGTGATATTCAGTGATATCCTCTAAGAAGGGGCCAGGACTAGCAAGAGATAAAACAGGAGCGGGTTCAATAACAGGTGTCCCTGCCGCACTGTCCCCTAGGTCGGATGGTGTAGGGCTACCCCTGTCATTATACATTCGACTTCCAAATCGCATAGGATCATTGATGGTATACTGAACACGACTAACTTTACTTTCAAGAGCTTCAGTGCCTAATTCTCCAGTGGCAGCTTTATTATTTCCCCACCCACCATCATAACCGGCTTCAATTTCATCGGGGGTCGGAAATGTTAAGGTTGAATCCACATCAGCGGGGTAAGCAAAGTCGTATTGTTCCATTGACCCAGCTTTAACACCTGTCCAACATTGAAATTGAATACTTCGGTCTGCTGAATTATAGCTGGCTTCTTCAACCAAAGCTACTATAGGGCCATTTGAGACATATTGAAACGGAACTGAAAAGTCCAATGTTACAGCATCTTGAGTCTCGACCGCAAGGAGTTTAAGTGGGGTTGTGAAGCGTGCAATTTTCCATGTGTTGGCATATCGAATCATCCAAAACGTAGCACTTTTAAGCACAAAATCAAGCTTGTTGTAGATGAAAAAATCATACGAACTCTCATGGACACCATACTTGGCGACATTGTGTCGAAGAATTGCACGGTTGGGTTTGTCTTGCACACCTGTTGCCCACCAATTACACACCATCTTAGTAGTAAGATTCTCAGTAGATGTATGGTCAAGTTCAAAACTTCCAACATCAATTTCAGATTCAGTAATAGTCGCAACAGACGTTGGTACTTCTGGTAAATAGGTAATGAAGAAAACATCATTAACTAAACGAAGTTGACAACGAGCTTGCCAGGCAACTTCATGTAAGAAATCCATAACATTGAATTTTTCGGACGTTGAAAAATGACTTGGGTAATTTGTAAGTCGTGTATGAACATAAGCAAAACTAGCCGCATCATAACTCAAATCAGTATAGTTATCAATAGCCCATTTCAAAATATCAATAGTATTAGGTCCTACGCTAGAAATGAATGTCACGTAAAGATCATCACTATAACCAACATCCTTTTCTTTAGACAAGGCATCAGAAATGTATAAAGTATGAGCCCCCACTGGACCGTAATTCTCCCACCCTTGAGACCATTTATCTTCTGGTACTTCAGCTAGAAATTTCTGCCCTTCACGTTGAAGTTGAGTGCTTACATTAGTGATAGTTCCTGGTATGAGGCTTACAATGTATTTCTGGGGCTCATTTGTAACTAGGTATACATTGCTTCCAGGATTCTCATAGTAATATCCCCAGTCATTATCCCCCTTGATCCAAGCATACGGCGTCCAAGCGGAGTTACCATCATCCGGTCCTCGATAGAAACCCCATCCACCAGAGTAATTATAGTAAGAATAACCTCCATCACAATAAGGTAATTCAGCCGTAGGGTCCTTGATTAACTTAGGGTGTGGCATATCGGTGATGATAAACTCGACGCCAGATTTATAACCTGTTAAATACAAATCACCTACTCGAATATCCACCGTACCACTTGGAAAATCATCAGCATTAAACATCCGAAAAGATGATACCACAGTTCCTAATTGCTCATTGTACTTGAGTTGTAAACTATTGATTTCACGTTGACGATTTTGCCAAGATACACCCGAGTCATCGGCGATGCCTTGATTATAATCGGCGGCAGCTTGATTGCCGTCTAATCGAGCTAGTGCGGCAAAATATACGTACTGAGCTTGTTGGGCTTGAAACATTTCAATTTGAGTTCTTAATGCACTTATTCTTGCGTTAATGGCGGGATCAGCTATCGCTATGCCATCCGCAGTTATACCTATAGCAGGTTTGGTAAGTTTCAAGGTTTTACTATTTACGCAAGTCCCGAAACACATTGGCCATGCTTGTCCAATCAACTCATTAGCAATGAAGCTAAATTGACCTTCTTCCGCTGAGAAACCAAGTTCTTTATCTTCAATTTTTGTAACAATACCAAAGGAAACAGTTAAATCACTAGCACTCCAAGTGATGGGTGAATTTACTTCCCCTTTGAAAAGAAGAATAGAATCTCCTTGACCAAAACCATCAAACCATTGATAAACCCAAACGGGTCGCTTGTGGAGATCATGGAAATTCATTAAATTCTTGATATGCCCATCCGTATCATCCAAAGTTACATTTACTTGCTGGGAATCGGTTGTAGATGTAACCACGGCGTCCAAATCACTTGCATCTTGAATGAGCCACTCTATTCCTAGTACTGGGATAGGTCTGTCTGCATACCGGTAGACACCAGCATTATCTCGCCACTGAATAGTGATAATGTAAATAGGTTCTGTCCCTAAATTTTCAGCTAGGGCTGCGGTAGCGTTTGCGGATAAGGTTCTCATTGTAGCATCCCTTCAAATTCGACAGTGAATTCCATCATTTCCCCGTAGGGATAACGTTTGGATCGCCAGCGTTCGGATGTAGTAAACTCGAATGGGTTATTTACAATGTACCCTATCCAAGTTCGGTCCAAATGGTCAAGATACTTCATTTTGTACCCATGGTAGGATCGAATAAATTCGTAGAATTCCAAGCCCTTCATCCGGGTAACTCTGAAGTTTATGACCAATTTACGACGCCCCAACTTTGTTTTTGTGTAGGTGTATAATGTCCCATCTAACGCCCGTCGCGTCTGAACTTCAACTGTCGGTTGTTCAGAATCTCCTAGTACAGGATTCGGTAGCAACGATGTTGTTTGTATCGCAGGATATGGTGCAGCAAATGTTACACTCATTTTAAGCCTCAAAAGTGTATTTGAAGAGGTCAATATCTTCTTCAAATCGTTTAGCTACTAACGCTCGGGTAGTAGCATCATAGTAATCTCGATAATGAGTATGGTTAGAGGTATTTCTTTTCTTGAGGCCACACTTACATCCCAAGATTTTCATAACGATTTTCCAATCCTCCTGGAGATTCTCAAAGCGGCCAATAAATTGTGGTAACCAAATACCATTCGGCCGCAACCAATCGACTAGCCGATTAGCCTGATAAAACCCTCGAAGATTCATTACCCCAGGGCGGTGATAATTTCCAGTCGCAACATTTTGGATAAATTCCGGGAAGCCCATTTTCTTTTCCCACTTTAGCCAATGATACAACGAGACCATTCGATCCCAGGGATTTCTCACAAAAGCGAACTTGAAGGCGCTATCCATCCATTCAGAAGATACATGCCCCTTTTCCACCAGTGCTGGTACATGGCTATGGTAAAATGTTACACCTTTGAGTTGGGGGTTCCATCGTTTAGGTGCATTCTCTAGTGATAAATATGTATGACCAAAATGGTGTTTGATCGCAGCATTAATACTCGTTCCAGCTACTTTAGGCATCCATAAGAAGATGAAGTGGCACTGGGGTTTTATGGGTACAGCTTCGTCAAAGGTTATGTACGGAGGTCTACTACAATTCGGATACACCTCTAAAGGACGCTTTCTGCGGGGCCGAACGCGACCTGTGGCTCGATACTGTGTCATGTTTAAGTTCCTCCATCTATGAGTTCAAATTCTAAGTCAGTGGTAAGCTTACAACCATCCCGCTCACGTACAATAGGCTCATTGGTCGAGGTAATCACACCTAACCATTCCCGACCTTCCCAATCTCGTAACTTGACTTCTTTACCTACTGATACCTCTACAAAATCCAGAACCTCTTGCCCCTCTAATTCTGTTAATCCTGTGAATGAGAATCGCATAGTTTTTGTGCGAGGCCAATAAAAATCACGGAAGATTACCAGATGGCCACCCCGAGACTCACGATTGATACGCTGGGTATTGAATTGATCGACATTCCCCAACTCGGGGCCACGTAGATAGATTACATTTGTGGGAGCCACTGACGGGTATGAAAGTTGTACACCGTCATACGACTCAGGTGCGATCACTGGTGGTGTTATTGGCGGTGGCAGCGGCGCATACGTATCAGTTGTTGATCCAACAGACGGAGCATAGTCACAGAATGTTGTATCTTGGATAAACGAGTATCCAAGTGTTTGCTTGATATTGATATCTGATGCAGGGGCACGATTAAAGACTGCTTGATAAGATACTGATTGCCCTAAGTTTAGTTGACTACTAGCTGAAGTATAAGTAGGTCGATCACCAATTATATGTTCAACTTCAGCCGTATTTGTCATTTCGACCCAAAGGATCTCATAAGCTTCGGAGCTTGGATTCCAAACCCATGACCAACCTGACAATACACTAAAAGCACCTGCTCGAAGATCACCTGTGCGTATAAAACTATGAGAAATTCCAATATCATGGGTGAGACTTCGGTGTAGAATTTTCTGAACAGCAACACTATGATCTATTCCAATTATATTACTAGCGAATGGATGCGAAACAGCAAATCCAATTTGTTGAATACCAATGGCACTTTGCGGGGTCTCGAATATAACTTTCTGAACATCAACTGAATGCCCGATTCCTATAACATTGGCAGCCGTCTTGGAAATACTTATATCCCAACTATGGTCGAGTGTCAAGTTACTACTAGCTGATCGGCTAAAAGCCTGTACAACGGTCACGTAAGAATCTAAACCTACAAGAACACTGTTAGCACTTTCCATGTGCTGGTTAGTGCCTGTACTTTGACCTACACCAACCGTACTGCCAGCAGAGAGACTCCGAACTACACTAACTTGAACCGAGTGGTCGATTCCAATGTCACTAGACGCGGGTTGCTGAACAAATGCAACCTGACTCAAGGTTATGATATTATCAGCAGACAGGTTGCGAACCACGCTAACTTGGACTGATTGCTGTATCCCGTTAGCAGTAGGGCCTATTGTGTCCCCAGGGGCCTTGTTGTACACGCTGCCTACCAAGGACACATCTTGATCCAAAGTCGCACTGAGGTCGCTGGAGGCCCCCCTGGAGGCCACATGGGACACATCTACGCTATGGTCAACACCTATAGTGCTACTAGTCTCCTCGGGCATGATCTTGGTCATGTATTCCAGAGTAACGCCATGTACACGCAGATTACCGCTCTGTGCGGCACCAGCTACCATAAGACTCTGACCACCAACCCGAAGGGTCGAAGCTAAGCGTCCGATAACTTCTACTTGCTGACGTGACAGCCTTGCATTGGCCATTAACCTACTCCCACACCAAATTTAGCATCATTAAGTTGATCCCAGGTCCAAGCATTTGAGGTCTCTGGGTCATCTTCAAAAACAAACCTGTATTGACCTCCGAGGTGATCTACAATAACCTCGCTGTTTGTATCTTGAGACCCGTTGGAATCTGCAATACCATCCAATGTAAAAAGACCAACATCGGTGACCGCAGCATAAACATTAAGCTGCACACCATATATTGGCCAGTTACTTGGGTCGGCGGCGTTAGCAAACGTAAACAAATCTACATCATTTGCAGTATTACTTTCTACATAGTTGGCTGTGTCAACGGGAAGATCATTGACTTGATCGTAATGATTTGCCCCCGTTGAAGACCAGTCAGTTGTATCGTCACCATCGGGAAGCAACGCACGTATTTTCACAGGGCCAAATGGCTCTTGAACGTCCCCAGTATTGTCATAGATGTATATGTCATCGAAACGTGCATTAGTATTTCTAATACCGAAGCTATGGGTAGTAATCTCTGCGGGGTAGAATGTACTGTAAGTAGGAATGCCAGAATCCGACGCGACTAATTGATTATCAATATAGAGTTCCCAATAACCATTTGTGCCATCCACTTTGAATTTGATTTCAACGTAGTGCCAAGTATCAGCCGTAAATAACCCTACCCCTGTGTCGGTAAAAGTTGCCCCGTGGTAAATACGAAAATGACCATCGGTATAAGCATACAGACTCATTTGAGTCCCGGCATTGGTGCCCCAGTATAGATAATACGCTGTGAGGGTGCCTGTATACCAAGCAAAACCTACAATCAATTCTTTAGAGGCGACATTGGTGTTGAGCCCAAGTCGATAGGATGTGCTACCCCACACACAATCGAGACAAAGTCCTTGACCATCGTAAGCATCATCACTAAGTTTAGCGCTGGTACTTAGGATAACTTGAGGCCACTTTGCCTTTATCACATCCTGCAATGCGGCACCTGTGTCACCATTCGCGCCGAAGGTTTCAAAACCTTCCATAAAAAGTAAACCGGCCATACCTAACTCCCTCGATTAGATAAATTCGATACCGAATTGGGCACTATCAATAGCTGCTGAGGCCCAAGCATTGGCTGTATCTGGATCATCCTCCAAAATTCGCATGAATTGAGCTTCATCGCCATCGCCCACGGTTGTATTGTTAGCAGTAACATTAGCACTATCCTCAGTGCCATTAGATGAGCACAGGACTGCAATAGTCTCTGAGTTAGCTGCATCCATAAAAAGTCGCGTATTGACTTGAAGACCAAAAATCTCGTCCCAGGACCCAGTTAAATCTTCATAGTTGTAAAGGTCTTTTTCAGCCGGTGTGCCTGATTCAACATAATCACCTTCGTTGGCCGTTACATCATCGACCATTGTGTAATTATCAACGTTGGCTGTGCTCGGCGTCCAATCACTATTGTCACCATTAGCGTTTGGTAGAATACCTTGGATATGGAATGGCCCTAACACGTCGTCATTTTTACCACCTGTTAGGTCACAACAATAACTATCCCCGAGCATAGTCCAAGCTATGCTACCATGGAATTGTAGTTGGTTTACGTTGAGTGTGCTATATTTGGTGTCGATACCTGTATCTGAACCAATCAATACCCCATTAACATAAAGATACCAATACCCTGTTGTGTCATGGACTTTGCCCTTTAATTCTACTAGATTCCAACGTCGAGGCTCAAGCACCGAATAGAAAGTAGCAACGACGGTTGAAAGGTTGCGAAGCTTCACACGAAGGTCGATGGTACTCGCCTCTATTAGAATATGCTCACTACTCGCATTGTTAATCGAAAATAAAGGTCCCCAACTATTTCGACTATCACTTCCATAGTTGCCTTTCATGTACACGCCACAGGCTATTTCTTCAGGATTGTCAAGTAGATCAAGAATCCAAAGCTCACCGCCATCCGTAGGTCGCCACACGTCCTCATTAGCCGAACGATCACTATCAGTGGAGACAGTTGAATCGTCCATCCAATAACTTCCCGGCCATTTAGCCCGAAGGATATTTTCAAATGTGCTGTAGGTTAAACCTGTGTAACCACCCCAACCTTCTATGCCACGTAATGCCATTAAATCTTCCTCACACCAAAAGAAGCTCCGTCGATTCCATTAGCCGTCCACGCATTTGCAGTATCGGGATCAGTTTCCCAAATCATTTCTTGTGTAGCCGAGAGAGTATCTGCCCCTATCCCCTTACTAGGGGAATAATCTGTTGTATTCCCTGACTCGCAAATAGACTGTAAAACTAGTGGTACCCCTATATCAGTCCATGCTGATGTAATCAATTGTACGCCTTGGATTGCCCCCGTAATTGTACTGATATCACTGTATACCCAAAGATCATCAATGTTTGCTCCCGTAGCTTCAATGTAGTCAGCTTGATCCCACATATTTGCGTTGTCAACTAAAGCAGAATGGTCACCCCCAGCACTTGGTGTCCAATTCTGTGCCCCATCGTCACTAGTGGGTCGCAGGGTTTCGACTTTAATTGGGCCTAAGAAATCATTGTTGTAGGAGCCGGTTTCATCACAAATGTAAAGATCATCAAATGCACAATTTACGTCGGGCGCGTACAAGTTAAGTAGACCATGCTCGTAGGTCAAGTATTGTGTGTCTAAATTCGTCTCACTAAAAGTCGTTTGACCATTTATCCGTACCTCTACAGTACCCAGTGTCGCGTGAAAGTAAATTTTGAATTCTAAGTAGTACCAGCGGTTAGCTTGAAGTCCCTGTCCAATATACTTATATGCGGGCGTCCAATCAGAGTTATGCAGGTGTAAGCTACCATTACCCCAGTAAACTCGTAAAAAGCTAGGTGCTAGCTCACACATATAATGCCCAACTGCCGCGACACCAAATTCAGTCGGTGTTTTGAATGCGAAACCTATTATCAGAGTAGTCGCTTCAGGGTTATACCGTGTAACTACAATCCTGTTGCTGGAGTGGTAGTTAAATCGTAACCCCGTACTATCACCACCCCGACCAGCTATGAGATCACCACCTGGGCTGCCGAATAGAATTGAGCCACCTTCATGGCGCTTTTCTACATCGGTATCCAGGCCGGTGTCACTACGTCCTAAAGTGCCGTAGCAATCGAATCCTTCGAGTAATAGAAGCATAGCAAGCTCCAAAAAAAGAGTTGGCCGGGAAGCCCTACAAGGGCTTCCCAAACCAACTTGGCGAGGGAGTTTATGCAGTCACGGTGTACGTGACCTTCAACTGGTCAGTATTGGCTACGGTAACGTTAGCTGTGAAGTTGGCTGTCGCCCACAGCGTACCATCGGCCGCGTTATCTGCCTGTACGTTGGAGTTAGCCCCGCCGCCTCCCAGGAAGATACCCCATACAGAACCAGCACCAGTAATGTCGAATGTAGCAACAGTTGTGTTACTAATCGCGCCACCACTGGAGGCGTCTTCTTGCCATTCGGCACGAGCCGTGCTATTCGCACTGTAATCGTAGTCCTCAAACTCATTCCAACCGTTAGTTCCGTTAATTTCATCGTAGATGTCGTTAACGGACACGGCTGTGAAGTTCGCTACGTCTACAAGACTCAGATACCAAGTCTCAATTTGAGTTTCATTGTGGAACATAATGTCCAGCAATGCGTCCTTACCCTCAGTCGTAATATCGTTGTGGAAATCGTAAGTGGCGAGCAATTCGCCTTCACGCCAATGCTCCACTTGGAATCGACCACCAAGGTCAAGGGCTTCCATAAGTGCTTTCTTATCAAACATGAATGTTCTCCATATTGTTGGAGTTAAAATGAAGATGTACCACGGCGCAATTCACGTTTGATTGCGCCAACAATTTGTCTCCCGGTTTGTGCAGGATTCTTCCCGCCCTGCACATGTACGTCACCCACCGATACATTTGTTACTGGACCGCCTTCTTGACGGTAGATCGGTTTTTGTCCACTATTCATCGCCACAAGTTGGGAGTAGAAACGTCTTGTGGATTTGGAATTCATCACAAATTCACCCGGACTTAACATCGCAGGAATCGTATCAGTACCACGCGCTAAATTACCTTTCGCTAAATACATTAAGTTCTTAACTAAACCACCTTTTGCAAAACCTTGAGGTCGTAGACGGGCCGCTTCTGCTTGTTTTCTAATAGTTGTTGGAGCCGCTTTAGTCGCCCTATCAATCCTCGCCATATCTTCAACAAATTTCAAACGTGCTTTATACTCCGCTGTGATAGTTTGTTCGGTCGGGAGTATTTGATTTTGAACAATCCCTAGCTGTGTTTGTAATTGTTGAGTATTACCCTCTAAGGCTCTACCCCGGTTATTGGCTCCACTACTTAAAAAGGCGTCTATAGCAGCTTGTTTTCCAGCACCACCAAGTTGTTCATATTCTTGTAATAAAATTTCTAATTCACGACGTAATGCGCCAACATTTCCCGTAGCGGCACTGGCTTCTTGAATAGCTGTTGAAAACTCAGTAATCATACCTGCCCCTGGAGTCCAATCACCAAAAGGTAAAACCTTGACTAACGCATTCCATTTTAGAATCTGTTGGTCTATCGCATCAGTTTGTTCTTTAGTGATAACTCGCCCCTGTTGCATAGTTTTAACCATGTTAACTAAAATTGAGGCTCGCTCAGGGAAGATACCCAATCTCGGTACCTTAGTTCGGGCCGCATCTCGTAATTCATCTTTGGCTAATGCCATTGCAGCAGTCACTTGAGCTTGTTTTCGCGCTACTTCATCTTGTTTGTCAGTTAAAGCGTCAAAATCTGAATCAGTGAGTTCTTGAACTGTTTTTTGAACTTGTTCAAAACCTCGTGCTGGATCAAAGTCTGGAATTAACGTTTTACCCAAAGTTACAGACATTTTTGTTGCCCATGCCGTTGTGGCATCATCCATGCCCTTCGTAAACGCATCTCGAACACTATCGGAAGCTGTATTTAAGGCATCCTCATTTAATCTAATTGCGGTTGGAGAAAAGGCATTCTCTATGTCCGCCTTCAAAGATGTAAGTTGCAACTGTTCCGCTAAGTCTAAGCCACCAATAGTCTGACTTGCTAAATTTCTAATCTGCTCAAAAGCTCGACCACGAGCCTCAGCTTGATTCTTGAGAACCTTAGAATCCAGAATCTCACCTTCCTTATCCAATGTTTTCATATTGTCTAAGACAATATCAAACTGTGTTTTAAGTTGAGCGTTTAATTGTTGCTGATGTTCTAGATCTGCTTTAGCTTTTGTGGCTCGTTCATCCAGAATTTTTTGTAAAGATTGTTCCGCCCTTAATTGATTCTTTGCCAGATTTACTGACAGTTGGTGGGCTGCATTATCAGCACGACGAGCTTTTTGTAAGTTATTGAATTGATCGGTCGATAATTTTCCAGCACGCCAAGCTTCTTCCAATGGTTTTAATTGATCATAAGCGATATCTCGTATACTACCAAAAATCGTCTCGGCTTGCCGATACAATTCCAAACCTCGTTTGATTTGTTCGGGATCACCAGTCGCAAGAAATTTACTAGCCTCACGCTGTAATTTCAAGCCGCGAGCACGTTGTGCGTCTAATTTTTGTTGGGCACCTAAAAAACGAACACCTCGATCAAACCGATTTTGTTCAGCATCTCTGACTATACTGTCTACACGCCTCTCTGAATCTTCTCGACTTTTGTGGAGGTCCTCAATTTTCTTTTTGGAATCTGTAGTATACTTATTCAACAGATCAGTTAAACGTCCAAATTTGGATTTAGCACTATCGTGTTCTACTTTATCGGCTTCTTGGGCTGCTTCTCTACGTTCATTATACGCCTTTTGAGCCTCCGCTAAACCACGATTGATTTCTCTCCTTTGAAGCTCAGCCCGTTTACGTTCTAATTTCGAGTAGACTTCAATCTTTTTAACATCTAAAGCCTCATTGTATCGGCTTTGAGCTTTTTCAGCTTCATGTAACACTGCAATATGTGCTTTGTATTTTTTATTAGATTGGTCAATTGCATACGTAATGGCTGTAAATGCAACTAATATAACCGCTAGTATAACATTAGTTGATAGTAACGTTGTTCGATAGACTTTAAGCAGGATGGTTGCATTTTTAATAGCTCGCCCAGTTAAGAACCACCCCTTTAATGACGTTGCTGTTACTGTTAATTGTGCAGCAGTAATTGTGATTAAATGTCCGACCCAGAGGGTAAGCCGTGGGATAAGTGCAGCAGTAATAATAGTAGCTAATGTACCAATAGACGGAAGAACACTGGCCATCGCTTTCGTAAATTTAACCGCTGATAAAGTTGCCTTGACTAATGCCACACCGATATCAACAACAAGTATATTTTTGAGTTTGTTAAATTCACGTAGAAGTTCTTCTCCAGGTGTCTCAAATACAAGTTTATACTTTTCCCTGAATATCTCAGTCGTAGTATCCTGAATCTGTTGAAGATTATCAATAAATTGTTCAGTATCGTCACCGGCTAAAGTAATGGCACCCAGTAAACCTCGGACGCGCCGGATAAGTTGACCCATTTCAGAACTGTTAGTTCCCGTAACCTTAGTCAATTCTGTTAAGAAACCATGAAAACCCCATGTTGCAATACCAGCTTCAGCATTAGCGACACCAATTTCTCGGAAGACTTTTTTCATATTTTCTGAAGGTTTTAACATACCTTGCATAACACCGCGTAATTGTGTTAAAGCTTCTGCTGTTCTAGTACCTTGAACTGTAATTACAGCAATGGATGCTAAAGTTTCATCAAGACTTACACCAAGAGCGTTCGCTAAAGGACCAATTCGCCCAAAAGTATCGGCCAATTCATCCATACGAGTACGACCTAATTCGATTGTTCTAAACAATTTAGCAGACACGCTTTCAGCATCGTAAGCTGAGAGTTGAAAACTGTTGAGAACCGCTGACAAAAGATTTACAGCATCTTCTGTTGAACCTACCGCAGTTGTAGCGAGTTGATTAGCCACATTAAATACATGTATTGATTCAGCCGCATCACCAACTTGGTTCGACAACATCTGATACAAACCTTCGGCTACATCGAGACGAGACCTCCCATAAGCATCTGATGTTTCTCGAACGAGTTTTGCAATATCCCCTAGACCACCTAAAGCTCCTTCGGCAATTGTTCCAATTTCTGCAACAGCCCGACTAAAATCAAGCGCTTCGCTAATGGAATCACGTAAAGCTTGTCGCAGAACATTCAATGACCGAACAATCAATTGGGTCGTAACAATACGAACCATGGTCTGCCATGACACAGTAAAGTTACGTAGTGTATCGGGGTTAGTAGCCTCCTTAGTCGATTTCGCAATGCTACGCATCGCAGTTCGCATACGTGCCTGCGTACCATTTACTTGTTGGTCTAATGCAGCTAATCGTTTCTTAAAGTCCGTGACAGAACCACCACTTCTATGGAAGGCAGCTATAAGATCATTAAGTCCTTTGGTAAAAAGCTTCTGATTCTTAATTGGCGCGCCCGCAAACGTTTTACGAGCAACAGCGTCGAGTTCTTGTAGTGATGCTTTAGCTTTATTGACTTGTGCAGTATCAACTGGGGGGGCGGCAGTGGTTCCTTTAGCGGCTTTTGTTGTGGCTGCCGCAGCTTTAGCTCCATACACGCGAGTTAACTGGTCGGCTGCGGCTTTCGCAGCATTTTTAATCTGAATCAGGCCACCGGTAATCTTCCGTGTACTTGTATTGATACCCTTGACTGTCTTAGCATGACCTCTAAGTACAGTATTTAGCTTCTCATATCGAGACGTTAGAGTCTCGATTGTTTTGAGAGCTTTTGCAGCATCAAATACAAATTCCTGCCTGATGTCGTCAGCCATTTTAACTCACCTTTACTCTTTGGATTCGTGTCGCTAATGCTGGGTCTGGAAGTCCAACTTGATTCTCAACCATAGCATTTCGCACAGCCGCTAGACCTTGTTCTTGAAATTGGTAGGGGCCGGGATGTTTTAACTGCGAAAAAATCCCTCGGTCCCGATCCACATTGGCGTTATGATATTCGTTCCAAATTAAATGCGCCAAATCTGTTGTGTAAAAGAAACGACCTATCCCCATCCCAATTTCTATGCCCCCACTACTATTACGCTTGCCATAAGCGATACCTGTACTATTTCCGCCTGTGATTGGTACTCGAAATTTAATTGCGTCTGCGAGATGCAAAAATGTAGCGGCCGAAGCTCCCGACCAAACACGATAGTTACCACTTTGACCAGCAATTACATTGATTACAGTGGCTTGCAAGTAGGCCGCCCCCATCACTGTTAATGTTTGCAGCATCCAATCGTCAAACATTTCTTGATATTTGGCACGGTCGAACTTAATCAGTTCTAATTTGAGTTTGATTTTCACGGTCAACGTCTCCGTTTTGACGCACCGGGCATCCCTGCCCCTGTCATTGCTTCCATTTCTTTAATATCATCCTCTTCTCGGGTTTGGTGGTAGGCAAGAATTAACGCCTGTTGCCATACCCCATTATCATCCCAATCAGGTTTGATACTGGGCGGACGAATACCAACCCGTTCACACGCCCTCCAGATTACGAAGTCGCTTGTTCTGTATGGCGGCCAGAGGATGCGTCTTGAGCCTGACGCTGACCACGTAGAAAAACCTGACGTGCGGCTTCAAGCTTAGTTTCATCTAGGGCATTGGCTTCCATTACTACTTGCATGATACGATTGACTTCAATCGTAGACAATCCAGCCGCTTGGAAGTCTTCTTGCCACTTGGTATAGGAATTCGGTTGATTCAGATCAACCAAGTCCCATTCGATTTCGCTAGGTTCTAGGGACTTAACCACTAGATACCCCAACTGACGTTCGTTATGATTCTCCATTTGCTGCTTGTAGCCTGGATCATCTATATCGTGTACAAAACCACCCTTGGTCTGTTTGCCAGGGGGCTTAGGTTCCGGGCAGAGTTCTTCAAACTCAGCCATATCCAATACGGCCCGTGCCTTAATGACAATGTCATCTTCTTCACGGGGAAGCACTAAAAGAACTTCATTCGGACCTTTTACTTCAATTCCACCAATTTTCATTTGTTTGTCTCCTCGCCAAAAGGATTAAAAAGAA
>Ga0255052_10001895_pt1 | contig 15352 bp, 15 predicted proteins | sample JV7_2_21_MG_FD_188632 | JGI IMG/M metagenome (GOLD analysis project Ga0255052, IMG submission 188632) | Seawater microbial communities from Jervis Inlet, British Columbia, Canada - JV7_2_21 | ecosystem: Environmental > Aquatic > Marine > Inlet | place: Canada: British Columbia | collected...
GTTCAGTGCGACCGACTGGTCTCGTGAAGGTGAGGTCCTGACTATGACTCAACAGTTGCCTGTCAATGGCGACTTCTACGTTCGTGTTCGCGGAACGAACTCGGGTGAGGACGAGCCATTACCCGATACGGCAGGCGAAGATCCATGGCGTGAACTGTGGTTTTACTCCAATCCTGTTTTCGTGAATGTTGAGTAACGTCGGCTACCTCATTCGCGAATGCCCTCCAGCCCCATGAAAAAGGAGTAATAGAGCGCCGTATCCTCGATTCGTCGAAACCGACCGGTCTTGCCGCTGTGGCCAGCCGACATATCCGTCTTCAGAATCAGCATATTGTCATCTGTCTTAAACTCGCGAAGCTTCGCAACCCACTTCGCCGGTTCCCAGTACTGGACCTGCGAATCGTGGAGGCCGGTCGTTACCAGTATGTGCGGGTAGTCAGTTTCGCGGACGTTGTCATACGGCGAATACGACAGCATGTAATCGTAGTATTCCTTTTCGTTAGGGTTCCCCCACTCGTCCCACTCGCCGGATGTCAGTGGAATGTCCGCATCAAGCATCGTTGTAACAACATCGACAAACGGTACTGCCGCAAACACGCCCTTGTAAAGTTCAGGCGCCATGTTCAGTACGGCGCCCATCAGCAGTCCGCCGGCGCTCCCACCATACGCATAGAGATGCACAGGCGTGGTGTAGCCCTCGTCGATCAAGAACCTGGAGACATCGATAAAGTCAGTAAATGTATTTTTCTTATTGAGTTGCCGGCCGTCGTAATACCATTGGCGACCCATTTCGGAGCCGCCGCGAATGTGAGCAATCGCGTACACAAATCCGCGATCGAGCAAACTCAGCCGATCAGAACTGAACGTTGGAGACGTGCTGCTGCCGTAGGAGCCATAGGCGTACTGCAATAACGGATTGAGTCCATTCTTTTCCATACCGTTTCGGTACACGATCGATATTGGCACCTGGGTTCCGTCTCGCGCCGTCGCAAACAGGCGCTCCGTTTTGTAGTTATCACGGTCGAAGTCGCCAACGACTGCGCGCTCCTTGATCAGTTGGTGCGCCTGGGTTCCCAAATCGTAATCATAGGTCGATTCAGGCGTCGTCATTGATTCATAGGTATAGCGGAATACGTCGGAGTCAAACTCGTAGTTATCATCGGAATAAGCTGTGTACACCTCTTCATCAAAATCGATACGCCGCATATCTCCTGATTTGCGGTCGATGACTTCTATTTGCGTCAGACCATTTTCGACAATCGTAACAACCAGGTAGTCCTGGAAAACATCGACGTCTTCTATCAAGGCATCGTCTCTGTTTGCGACGACCTCCTGCCACGAGTCCTTGGACGTGTCGTCCAGACTGGTTTCCATCAGCTTGTAATTTTTGGCTTCGTCATTGGACATGACGTAGAAGCGATCCGCCCCGTCGGTGACGAAGTACAAATGATCTGCCTCACGAGGCAGGAACAGTTTCGCATCATCCTGCGGGGAATCCGCAGATACGTAGCGAACCTCCGTTGAAAGCGTTTGAGAGCTGACGAGATAAAAGTATGCGGACGACATTGACTTCATTACGAACAGATAATTGGTCTCATCCACTTCTTCATAAACAAGCGAGTCATCGGCGTCACCTAGATGGTGGCGAAAGACCTGATAGGAGCGCAACGTCTCCGGGTGCTGCTTGCCGTAAAGTATTGTCTGGCTGTCATTGGCCCATTCGAAGTTGCTGGTAGTGTCCTCGATCTGATCGGGCAGTAGTTCTCCGGATTCCAGATTCAGAAAATACAGATCATAGAATCGACGGCCTGCAGTATCGACACCATATGCGGCAGTACGCCCATCAGGACTGACGGCGAACCCGCGTACCGAGAAGTAATCGGCGTCTCCAGCAAGCTTGTTCACGTCGAGCATGATCTGCTCTGGCGCATCAAGCGACTCTTTCTTTCGGGCGTAAATCGGGTACTCGCTGCCTTCCTCGTAGCGGATGTAATAAAAATACTCACCGATCCGATACGGTGCGGACTCATCGTCCTGCTTGATTCGGGACTTTATCTCGTCAAACAGCACGCTTTGCAGACCCTCGAAGGGACTGAGCGCTTCTTCTGTGTGGGCGTTTTCTGCCTCGAGGTAGGAAATCACCTCCGGGTTTTCACGCTCCCGCAGCCAGTAATAATCATCAACACGGCTATCGCCGTGTAGCTCAAGCGTCACGGGCCGTTTTTCCGCCGCGGGCGCCGGAATCTCTGTCTCCTCGCTTGTGCACGCAACCAAAGCAAACGCCAAAATCAAAAACTGAACCAGGTTTTTCATTATTATTCTTCCGCGATTCGACAGGGGTTCCAGAGTATACCGAGGGGAGACGGGCGCCGATACAAGCAGATTATGTCACAAAGCGGGCCGACGCCTGGCGGCCAGGCGTATGATGGAGGGGTTCATTTCAAGTCAGTTCCCTAACCGATCGAATAAGAACAACAAGCTGGTGCCTATGGAATCTCTGTGCAAATTCTTTGATGAGTTGGATGACTTCATCATCGCCACGGCACTCCGTTTGCAGCGCTCACTATCACCGAGGCCACCGGAAAGAAGGCGAGTCTATAGAACGCCTGACAACTCTGCCGAACAAACATCCGATCGTGCCCAATAGCGCGTGTTTAGGCGGTAATCTGAAGCGCAGGAAACATGTGGAGTTGACATCGCACCCCTGTCGGACCAGTGGTTCTTAAGCCGAGACAGAATAATGTGCGCCGGTTATCAGGCATTCTTGTAGCTGTAATGCCTGTGCGATTTCCACACTTGTCGGCGGCCGTTTCGATTATCGCATTTGCGATTCTGCAGGCCTGTACCATCAGGCAGCCGCCAGTTGTTGAAAAGCTGGATGAATTAACCGCTGTAACAATCACGTACGGTCGGACGCCAATAATCATGTCACCAGATGCGTCTTATGATCGAGAGATCGAGAGAGACTACGTGCAGATCGGTGCCTTTGAAGTCAATCGCATGGGGACTCGGCAGTATTATCTTTGGCTTGGTATCTCGGACGCCAAACAGATGGCGAGCACGGATAAGCATCCCAGTGGATTCGATTCGATCGTCTTGATCGTGGGAGGCGAGAAAATTCAACTCGACGTTCTCGGTTGGACACCCGCAGCAACAGGGACCAGCGAGCCGGTGTATGAAAAACTCTTTGCGACTTCAGTCGATGCTTACTATCAAGTAACGCTCGATCAAATTCAGTTGCTGACCGATTCGGATAACCTGAAGCTACGAACAACCGGTTCTACGACCAAAGAATTTGTATCGTGGTACAGGCAAACGACATTCAAAGGAGATTTAGCGGAGTTTCTTGAAACCGTCATGCAATAGGTTCAGGGAGCATTCGAAGACGTTTGCACCGGTGTCTTTAGATTTGCCGATAGGCGCCGCCCCAACTGGCACCTGTACAGCCGAATCCTCGGCGACGTCGCTTTTTGCTCCATTGGCGCTACAATACGCGCACCCACTCCCAATCGCCTGAGCTCATGTCTTCAAAAGTTCGTATTTCACTGATTTTAATACCCTTTCTTCTCTCTTTCGTTCCGGCCACAGCTACTGCCCAAGGCATGCCAATGCCGCAGCCGCCAATCATTGGCGCGAAAAGCTACCTTTTGATCGATGGCAGCACTGGCGCCGAAATGGCATCGCTCAAACCAGACGAACGCCTGGCACCAGCCAGCCTCACAAAAATGATGACAGCATACGCGGTATTCCGGACGCTCGACGAAGGCCAGATCGCTCTGGACGACCAGGTAACAGTCAGTGAGAAGGCCTGGCGAACCCAGGGCTCCAGGATGTTTATCGAGGTCGGCAGCAAGGTCAGCGTCCAGGAATTACTCCTCGGCATGATTGTGCAGTCCGGCAATGACGCCAGTGTCGCTCTGGCCGAGCACGCTGCAGGTACAGAGTCGGTGTTTGCGCAGATCATGAACCAATACGCTGCGCAAATCGGAATGACCGCCAGCAACTTCAGAAATTCGACGGGACTGCCCGAGGACGATCACTATTCGTCGGCTCGTGATATTGCGAAGCTTGCGCGGGCCATCATCAATGAATTTCCACAGTACTACACCTGGTACTCGGTCAAGTCCTACAAATACAACGACATCGAGCAGCAGAATCGCAATTCACTTCTTTGGCGTGACGAAAGCGTCGATGGCATGAAGACCGGTCATACGGATGACGCAGGTTATTGCCTCGTCTCGTCCGCAAAACGTGATGGCATGCGAATCATTTCCGTCGTGCTTGGAACCGCCAGCGCGAAAGCTCGCACCGATGGCAGCCAGTCATTACTCAATTTCGGTTTCCGATTTTTCGAAACGCGACTCCTGTATCGCGCCGGGGAAGCTGTCGCGCAGGCCAGAATCTGGAAAGCAGAAAAGGAACTGACGCCGCTCGGTTTACCCGATGACTTGTACGTAACAATTCCTCGTGGATCATTTGACGATGTCGAGTCTGTATTGAATATGCCGGCAACGCTGGTTGGCCCCGTCGCACAGGGCCAACCACTTGCCGAATTACTGGTCAGCCTTAATGGTGACGAGTTAATCAACACACCGCTTCGCGCACTCGAACCAAATCCGGACGGTTCTTTCTGGCAGCGCACGCGAGACGGAGTCAAACTCTGGTTCGAATAGATGAGTAACAGTAATAGAGAATCGCTGCTGGAATTTCCCTGCGAGTTTCCGATCAAAATGATGGGACGTGTTAGTGAAGGTTTTCGCGAGACCGCTGTCGTGCTGGTCGAAAAGCACGCAGGAAAAGTGTCAGAGAATGCGATCAGCATTGCACCAAGTCGCAGCGGCAATTTCATCTCCGTCACGGTAACCATCGTTGCGGAAAGTCAGGAACAACTCGATAACATTTACCGCGAACTGACCGGCCACGAAGAAATACTCGTCGCGCTATGATCGTCCGTTCACTCGGGCGACAGGAATACGAGCCGCTATGGCGAAAGATGCAGCGGTTTACGGACGACCGAGACGCCGACACCATTGACGAAATCTGGTACGCCGAACACCCACCTGTCTTTACCCTCGGCATGAATGCAAGCCGCGATCATCTCATCGCGCCAGGCGACACTCCGGTGGTGCAGGTCGATCGTGGCGGGCAGGTGACCTACCACGGACCAGGACAATTGATGATTTATCCGTTGATTGACCTTAAGCGGGCGAAGCTCGGCGTACGCGACCTTGTGACCGCACTGGAACAATCCGTTGTAGATTTCGTCGCTGAGTTCAACGTGGCCGCCGCCAGCAGAAAAGATGCGCCTGGCGTCTATATGGACGGCAGAAAAATTGCCAGCGTAGGGCTACGGGTCCGGCGAGGCGCCAGTTATCACGGCATGGCGCTTAATATCGATGTCGACCTGGAACCATTTTCGCGTATAAATCCGTGCGGATTCAGCGACCTGGAAGTAACCGACCTGAAGACGCTCGGACTTGATACGGACCGCGACAAGATTCAGGCTGGTGTGCAAAAACACCTCCTGAGCCACCTTGGGATGGACGATCGGGAAATTCTTACGGGGTGTTGAGTAACGCCAGCCTTTCCGGGCTGCCGACGTCTTCCCACACTCCTTCATAAAGACCACCGCCAAGCTGGCCATGCTTTGCCGCTTCGAAAAGCATTGGCGAGAGGGGGAAATGCCCGTCTTCGGCATTGGCGAAAAATGACGGCCGATAACGCGCAATGCCACTGAATGTCAGCCCGGGATCATCGGCAAACCGGACCCGGTCGTTGTGCAAATCAAAATCGCCTTTCGATTTGTGAGCCGGAGTCGGCACAAGAATCAGGTGTCCAAGCACGTCATCCTCCAATTCATTTTTCGGCAATGATATATCGGTGTAGATGTCGCCGTTCACCACCCAGAAAGCTTCGGTTCCGAGCATCGGCAAGGCCCGATAAATGCCGCCGCCTGTTTCGAGCACGTTGTCATACTCCGGGCTGTAAACAACCTGCAAGCCAAACTGCTCACCGGACCCAACATGCTCGACGATTTGATCGCCGAGCCAGCCAAGATTGATCACAACGGATCTTACTTTCGCGTCTGCCAGCATCCTGAGGTGACGGTCGATCAGGCATTCACCACGAACTTCGACCAGCGCTTTGGGTGTCGTGTCTGTGATCGGACGCAACCGCTCTCCCCTGCCGGCCGCGAGAATCATTCCGATCATCAGGCGTCCTCGCCGAGCGCGGGCAGTACCCGTTGTGCGATGAAATCACCAAGGAAATTCAATGCCTCGTAGCCTGGCGCGATATCGACAATGTAGCTAAGCGTTCTCGGTACATCTTTCATATAACCGCTCTTACCGTCACGATGCAGGAGGCGGGCAAAAATCCCGGCCGCTTTCAAATGGCGTATCACGCCCATCAGATCAAAGTCGCTGATAAATTCATCCTGTCCGCGCTGCACTGCGATCTCCGAATATTCATGAAAGTAAATCGCCCGCTGCAGAATCTGTTCTGCCGGCCATTTGACGTAACAGTCCTTCAACAATGAGACCAGGTCATAGGTCAGTGGTCCTTCCACCGCATCCTGAAAATCAAGAATGCCCGGATTATTGATGTCGGTGACCATCAGGTTGCGGGAGTGATAATCCCTGTGCACGAACACACGAGGTTGCTTCATGGCACTGTCGACCAGCGCATCACAACAGCTTTGCCACAACTGCTCCTCGCCATCTGAAAACTGTATCTCCAGGTGTCGTTCACAAAGCCAGTCATGGAACAGCGACATTTCGAATCGCAACAACGAGTCATCGTAAACCGGCAATTCGCGCTGAATGCCCGCCCCTTTGCGCTGCATGACCAGCAACGCGTCCAACGCATCCATGTAAAGCGGTGAGGCTCGCTCGGGTTTTTGTTCAATTTCACGCAGATATTGATTCGATCCAAGGTCGGACAACAGCAGATATCCTCGTTCCAGATCGGCCTGCAACACTCGCGGACTGTTCAAGCCCATCTTTTCGAGATAGTCGGCAATCTTCACGAACGGACCGCAATCCTCCTGTGGCGGCGGGGCATCCATAATGATGCAGCTGACGTCACCCTGGACACGAAAATAGCGCCTGAAACTGGCGTCGCTTGACGCGGGAACAGGCATCGCTCCCTCAAAACCGGCAAATTGCCTGACCCAGGCGCTGATGTCCTCAAGACGATTGTCCTTGAGGTCGTCCCTGAGATTGTCCTGGCCAGCTATGTCGGTTCTCCTTTGTCCCGTTGAAGGGGGTGTCGAACTATGCGAAGGTAGCAAATTGCAATAACTGATAACATCACTTCTTCGTAACTTCCTGTCCCGAATAACTTTTAGCAAAGTTTACGCTGCGACTTGTCAAAACTGATCACATTAATAACCGGCTTTTTATTTCTGCTGGCGATTTCGCCCGCAGCGGCACAGCAGCGCATGCAATGCGCAACGCCAGAAGCCCCTGAAATCGCCGACGAATCGCTGCTCGCGGCGTTTGGCGAGGGTGACCCCGATGTCATCGAATTCCAGGCCGGTGAACTGAGTGCCACCTTTGGCCGTGATCCAACAGCGTCAATGTCAGGCGGCGTATTACTGCGGCGCGGCGATCGTCTCGCAGGCGCGGACAATGCGTCCTACGACCCGCTTACCCGAGCGGTGCACCTGGTAGGCGACGTGCGTTACGAAGATCCGAACTCGGCTGTTTCCAGCGACTCGGCAGAATTTGGCTATGACACCGGTCGTATCCGGTTCGAAGGTGCGGAATTTCAACTTGGCGATCGAAACGCCCGTGGCTCGGCGAGTGTCCTGGAAATCAACCAGGAAGGTCGGTTGGAGCTCGCTGGCGTCAACTACACCACCTGCCCACCTGATTCCGAAGACTGGATCATCGAAGCAAAAAGCATCGACCTCGACACGAAAACCGGCGTCGGCAAAGCGAAGGGTATGCGCCTCCGCTTCAAGGGCGTGTCGATCCTTTATTCGCCTTACCTCTCGTTCCCGATCAGCGATGCCCGCAAGTCCGGCGTGCTAACGCCCGAAGTGGGCAGCACCGGGCGCAGTGGCAACGAGGTCAGCCTCCCCTATTACTGGAATATCGCTGAAAGCTACGATGCGACGCTGACACCACGACTGCTGACAGCGCGCGGGTTGCAAATGGGCACCGAGTTTCGCTACCTGTTTGAAAACAGTTCAGGCATCGCCCAGTTCGAATACCTCCCGAACGACTCCGAGTTCAACGGCAACCGCCACACGGTCGCGTTCGAGCATCGGACCATGTTCGACAGCGGCTGGCGTAACCAGATCGATTTTCGCGAAGTCTCCGACAGCCAGTATTTCGAGGATCTCGGCGGTAGCATGAGCATCTCGAGTATTACGCATCTCAATCGCAGCCTGCTCCTGGACTATTACGGTGACCACTGGTCCATGCTGGCCATGTTCCAGGACTACCAGACGATCGACCAGGCAATCGCGCCAACCGATGAGCCTTACCGACGGCTGCCGCAAGTTCAGGCAAACGGCTACTGGCCGGATGCGATCATGGGACTCGACTTCAGATTCGACAATGAGTTGGTCTACTTTGATCGCGATATTGGTGTCACGGGCTGGCGGCTCAATACCGCTCCACAGGTCGAACTGCCGATCGAAAAGTCCGGCTGGTTCGTCAAACCCGGCGTAACGCTCGATCATACGCGCTACAGCCTCGACGACACGCCGCCCGGTGTCGATCAGGAACCGAGCCGAACCTTGCCGATTGCAAGCGTGGATCTCGGCCTTCAGTTCGAGCGTCTGATGAAGTCGTCGGCAGGCCGTATTCAGACGCTCGAGCCTCGCGTCCTCTATGTTCACGTGCCCTATCGCGACCAGACCGACCTGCCGGTTTTCGACACGATATTGCCTGACCTGAACCTGGTGCAGCTTTATCGCAAGAACCGCTTCCTCGGTGTCGACCGCATCACGGATACGGATCAGCTGAGTATTGGTGTTACTTCGCGAATCATGGAAACGAGCTCCGGCCGCGAACTCATGTCGGCGACGATCGGCCAGGCACGTTACCTCAGTGCACAGGGCGTTAGTATTCCTGGCCAGACGATGAGTGTCGCGGAGACTTCCGACTACATTGCTGAAGTAAGATTCCTTCTCCACGAAAATATTAATTTCGACGTCGGTCATCAATGGAGTGGAGGTGATCGCGGCACAACGCAGTCGGAAGCCCGCCTGCAATATCGACCTGCAACCAACAAGATCCTGAATCTCGCTTATCGTTTTCGCCAGGATTCCCTCGAGCAGGGCGACATGTCATGGTCCTGGCCGTTGTCACAAAACTGGAATTTCGTAGGCCGCTATAACTTTTCTTTCCGGGATCGCGAGCCGCTGGAGCAGTTCTACGGACTTGAATTCGAGAGCTGTTGCTGGGGACTCAGGCTGGTGTCCAGGCGCTATATCTCCACCCGTGACGGAACCCGCGACTCATCCATTGGTCTCCAGTTAGTACTGAAGGGAATGACCAGTGTCGGAACGGCAGCGGATAAGCTCCTGGAACGCGGAATTCTTGGTTATTCGCGCGAGCTGAACTAATATCACCCATCCAACGCCGCAAGCGTTCCACAGAATCTAATTTTATGAACAAAATCAACGCATTAACGATTTCCCTGGCACTGAGCCTCGCGACCACCGCAGCGCTGGCAGAGGAGTTATCGGAGACCGGCCAATTTCTTGACGGTGTTGCCGCGATCGTCAACGAGGGCGTGGTTCTAAAGAGCGAGCTCAATCGCCAGCAGGACCTCATCATCAAGCGAGCGACAGAGCAGAACATGCAACTTCCGCCAGCGCACATATTGCGCGAGCAGGTATTGGAAAGACTGATCCTCGAAGAAATTCAGATGCAGCGAGCCGACAGAATCGGTATTCAGGTTGCCGACCAGATGCTGAATACGGCAATTGCGCAGATCGCCGAAAATGCGGGCATCGAGTTTGAAAACATGCCGGCCATCCTGGCGCAGGACGGAGTGGACTATGGCGAGTATCGGCGCGATATGCGCAAGCAAATGATCATGGAGCAACTCCGTCGAATTGATGTAGTCAATCGCATTTCCGTAACACCGCGGGAAATCGAACAGTGCGTCGCTGATCTCGAAGATAATGCCGTCGTGAATTCACGCTACCGTCTGTCACACATCTTTATTTCGGTTCCCGGCTCTGCGACCGCTGAGGAATATGCTGAGGCAGAGAAGGAAGCCGACGAAGTCCATGCGCTCCTGCAAAACAGTGCTGATTTTGGCGAGCTCGCCATTCGCCACTCCGACGGCGATACGGCGTTACAAGGTGGCGATCTTGGCTGGCGCCCCGGTGATCAATTGCCCACGCTGTTCTTTGATGTCGTCGGCGAGATGCAATTAGGTGATGTGTCGGAGCCGATCAGGGCAGTCAGCGGCTATCACATCGTTAAGGTCAATGAGGTTGAAGGGATCAATCAGGAAAGCACGATCGATCAGATGCTCGTACGCCACATCCTGGTGGCACCGGATCAGATCATTGACGAAGAGACGGCCAAGCAACGCCTCGAGGGCGCGTATGAGCGAATAAATGCTGGCGAGGAATTTGGCGAGGTTGCCAAACTGCTGTCTGACGATCCGGGTTCGGCGAACGAAGGCGGCGAGACGGGCTGGACCAATCCCGGCACCTTTGTTCCCGAGTTCGAGGAAGTTGCTAACAATCTTGAAATTGGTGTTTTGTCCGAGCCGTTCCGCAGCCGTTTCGGCTGGCACATTATCGAAGTGATGGATCGCCGGGTATACAACAACACAGAAGACCTTAAGCAGAGCAATTGTGTGCAGCGCGTTCGCAATGGCAAGCTGAACAATGAGACCGAGCTGTGGACACGGAGAATTCGCGACGAGGCCTACGTCGATTCGCGTATCTGAGTGTGGAGCAGACCGGTGTCCCCCGGTAATTCAAACAATCCGTTAATTGTCACTGCGGGCGAGCCCGCCGGGATCGGCCCGGAGCTTTGCCTGGCACTTGCGGATACGACCTGGTCAGCGCAACTCGTCATCATGGCGGATGCAGAGATGCTGGCGCAACGTGCGGCCGACATGAACCGGTCCGTTCAGATCACCGAATACAAGGCCGGATCACCTCCCCGGACTGGCGAGCTCACAGTCGTTCACCAGCCGCTCGTCAACAGGGCAATATGTGGTCGACCTGATGCCGCCAATGCACCGTCGTTGCTCGATGGCCTGACGCGCGCGGTACAGGGTTGCATGTCCGGTGAGTTCTCAGCGCTGGTTACTGCACCGCTGCAGAAGTCCATCATCAACGATGCCGGAATCAGCTTTACGGGTCACACGGAATTCCTGGCGGCGCTGACTGGCTGCCCTGCCCCGGTGATGCTGCTGATCGTAGACTCGCTTCGCGTTGCGCTCGCGAGTACCCATCTGCCTCTGCGCGAAGTTCCTGCCAGTTTGACGACCGATGGAATTGTTGAGGTGCTGGAGGTTCTGCAGGCCGATCTACAATCGAAATTTAGGATTGCTGATCCGGAAATCGTCGTTTGCGGCCTTAATCCACATGCGGGAGAAGGCGGCCACCTTGGTACCGAGGATCAGGAGGTCATCGCACCAGCGATTGCGGCCTGTGCCGGGAACGGAATGAATGTCCGCGGGCCCATACCTGCAGATACGGCGTTCACTCCAGCCGCCGGACATGCGGACGCGATACTCGCGATGTATCACGACCAGGGTCTGCCAGTCATCAAGTACGCGGGCTTTGGCAATGTCGTCAACGTGACGCTCGGGCTGCCGATCATTCGCACCTCAGTTGACCACGGCACGGCACTGGATATTGCCGGCAAGGGCGCAGCGGATTCCAGCAGCCTTGGCGCTGCAGTAAAACTCGCCGCCGAACTTGCGGGAAAATGAATCACCGGCCGAGAAAGCGATTTGGCCAGCACTTCCTGACCTCGTCGGAAACCATCGAACAAATCGTATCGGCTATCGCACCACGCGAAGGCGAGACCATCGTCGAAATCGGACCTGGCCGGGCAGCAATTACGAGACCGCTCGCGGCGCTTGCATCAGAACTTCATGCCATCGAGTTTGATCGCGACCTGGCGGCGGCACTCAAAATGGAATTTGTCGACAACGATCGCGTTACCATCCATGAGGCGGATGCGCTTACATTCGACTTTTCGTCAATCGGCACAAATCTGCGCATCGTCGGCAATCTGCCGTACAACATTTCGACGCCCTTGCTTTTTCACCTTCTGGCATACAAGACCTGCATTGCTGATGCGCATTTCATGCTGCAAAAGGAAGTGGTCGATCGCATGTGCGCCTCTCCAGGCGGCAAAAGCTTTGGTCGGCTGACCGTCATGCTCGGCTGCCAGATGGAGGTCGTGACGCTTTTCGACGTGCCACCGACTGCTTTTTCGCCTCCACCAAAGGTCATGTCCTCAGTGATCAGGATGCGGCCGATACCTGAACCCGGTATCGAAGTTGTCGACACCGATCTGTTGGCGACCATCGTGAGGTCAGCTTTTTCGAGGCGCCGCAAGACCTTACGGAACGCTTTGCAGGGAGTGGTGGAAGTAGAAGATTTGATCGCGGTCGATATTAATCCCGGTAATCGCCCGGAGCAGGTTCCGATCGCGGATTGGATAACACTTGCCAATCATATCGCCGCGATTCAATCGTCGGGCTAGGGTAGAATACGCGGCGAAAGGACACCATCGGGGCAAGCATCGGGACATGGATAATAAGAACTACCAAATCAGAATCCACGTCGCCACTCAATATGTTGACGATCAGTCTGAACCTGACATTGATCGTTACGTATTTGCTTACACCATCACAATCGAAAACCTGAGTGAGCTTCCCGCCCAGTTGCTGAGTCGCCACTGGGTGATTACTGACGCCAACGGTAAAGTGCAGGAAGTATCCGGCGATGGTGTTGTTGGCGAGCAGCCGAAACTCGGCCCGGGCGAAACCTATCGTTACTCGAGTGGCGCCGTGCTGGAGACACCCGTCGGCGCAATGCAGGGACGTTATCGGATGCAGGCAGACGATGGCATCGACTTCGACGCACCCATACCGCCATTTACCCTCGCCGTCCCAGGCATGCTCCACTAGCAGCTTGTTCAAAAAGAATCAGGCGGCGCGATACGGCGTTAAAACGATGCTCAAACTGCTCATGGATTCACTTATACACTGCGCGTGCTGGACAGGAGTCCGAATGTCGCGGAGCGAGCATTGTTTGAGCAATTGCGTCAGTTCGTACAAGAGCCAATCCATACGCGGACGGCGAGAGCGACGCTCGCATCGTTTTGCCTTGCCTCGCACTCACCCGAACCATTTTCAACAACCTGCTGCCACTCCGGCGCGGAGATAGACAGGTGGCTCAATACGCGATCGGCGATCTGCAGGGCTGCTATGACCCGTTTCGCCGCTTGCTCGACAAACTCTCATTCGACCCTGGCAAAGATCGTCTCTGGTTAACGGGCGATCTTGTTAACCGGGGACCGAAATCCAGGCGCACGCTGCGCTTCGTCAAGAGCCTCGGGAAATCGGCCATCACCGTGCTTGGCAACCACGACCTGCATCTGATCGCGCTGGCCAATGACATCAATGTAACGAACAGCCGTTTCGATTCATTGTGGAAAATTCTCAGCCGTGATGATTGTGATGAACTGATCGACTGGTTGCGTTTCCGTCCACTCGCGCACTACAGCAAGAAACTGGACACGCTGATGGTCCATGCCGGCCTGCCACCACAATGGACGGTGAAAAAGACCCTGCGCAGAGCACAAGAAGTGGAAGCGGCCCTGCGATCCGATGACTACTCCGGATTTCTGGAAAACATGTATGGCGACTATCCGGACAAGTGGTCGGGAAGCTTAAGCGGTAACAAACGGCTGCGCTTCATCGTCAACGCGCTGACCCGCATGCGGATGATAACCACCGATAACCGCATCGATTTATCGCATACCGGCCCGCCGTATAAAGCTGACAGCGGTTTGTTACCGTGGTTCGACGCAAAAAACGCAAAATGGCGTGGCAGCCGGATCGTGTTCGGGCACTGGAGCGCGCTTGGTCTCATCGTCAGGGACGATCTGATTGCAGTCGACACCGGGTGTGTCTGGGGCAGGCAATTGACCGCCGTTCAATTGAACAAGAAATCAATTGTCACGGACGTCCAGTGTGTCAATTGAACAGGTTACACTGACGATTATGGGGCACAGTGACACAATTAAGACGACGGATGCGCCGCAACCCGTAGGTGCTTATCCACATGCAAAACGGCTTGGAAACCTGCTCTTTCTGTCCGGCATCGGTCCGCGACCGGCGGGCGGCGGCCCTGTTCCGGGTGTCACGCTGAATGATGACGGTGAGGTATCGTCATATGACGTCGAAACACAGTGTCATGCCGTATTTGCCAATGTTCGTGCTGTGCTCAAAAGTGCCGGCGCTGACTGGGACGACCTAGTGGACGTCACCGTGTACCTGACGGATATCAGAAATGATTTCGAAATCTACAACCGGGTTTATGCGGAGTATTTTTCCAGCGACGGACCGACACGAACAACTGTCCAGGTTAGTCGACTGCCAACACCGATTGCTATCGAACTGAAATGCATAGCCGAAGCAAAACCCAAGTGAGTGATCGCCTGTGAAGTCTCTGACGGCATTCAACATCAACAAATGGATTGATGAACATCGTCACCTGCTGAAACCACCGGTTTGTAATCAGCAGGTTTTCGAGGAAAACGACTTTATCGTCATGATTGTCGGCGGCCCGAATTCCCGCACCGACTATCACTACGATGAGGGCCCTGAATTTTTCTACCAACTGGAAGGCGAAATGCTCCTGCGCACGATTCAGGATGGCGAGCGGGTCGACATTCCAATCCGCGAAGGCGAAATTCTCCTGTTGCCGCCCAAGGTACCGCACTCACCGCAGCGATTCGAAAACACCGTTGGCCTTGTCGTCGAACGCCAGCGACTGGCGGAGGAACTCGACGGGTTCATGTGGTATTGCGATAACTGTGACCTCTTGCTCTACGAGGAATATCTCTACGTCGATGATATCGTCGGTCAGTTGCCGCCAATCTTTGAGCGTTTCTACGGTTCGGACGAAAACCGGACCTGCGAAGAATGCGGCACTGTGATGCCGCAGCCCGGAGGCTCCTGAACGACCAATGCTCAAAATCGATGTCCACACACACATTCTTCCCGAGAACTGGCCGGACCTGAAAGAGCGCTATGGCTATGGCGGCTTCATCCAGTTGGAGCATCACGGTCCCGGCTGTGCTCGGATGATGCTGGACGACAAAATTTTTCGTGAGATCGAATC
>Ga0255052_10001896_pt1 | contig 15346 bp, 13 predicted proteins | sample JV7_2_21_MG_FD_188632 | JGI IMG/M metagenome (GOLD analysis project Ga0255052, IMG submission 188632) | Seawater microbial communities from Jervis Inlet, British Columbia, Canada - JV7_2_21 | ecosystem: Environmental > Aquatic > Marine > Inlet | place: Canada: British Columbia | collected...
CCGCCCGCGGATAGTTGGCATCCGCCTTACGACCTGGCGGATTCAGGCAGCAGGAAAGTCGAGTCGATGATGGCAGCCCTGCGTTATACCCACCAGTCAATCGGATTGTCCGAAGAAAGCCTGGCTGTGCCGGTCTCACTGCTGCCCGGCGAGGAATCCTATAATCTGGATGTGTTGCTGGAGCTGCTGATCTCTGCCAGCGATGAGGCTCGTGCGACCCAGCTCAACCGACATCGGCTGGATGCTGATGCCGGTACTCCAAGGGTGTTAAAGGCGTTGCAGCAGACTGCGGGACTGGTCAAGGTTGGCGTGAAGCTCTCCCGGAAGTAAGTCAGCGCGCTGTAGCGTTTTTCTCTATTCAATCTTTTTCATGTGACGCGAAAGTGACACATGGCGAAAAACGGCAGCAGAATAAGCTACCGTAAGTCTTTGAATAAAATGGTGGCCAGGGGCAGACCAGCCGGCGCAGCCGGCTAGCGATGCCAAGCAACCCGAGCGTAGCGAGGGCAAGAACCGGCCGGAGCCGGTTCGTAGTCAATCGAACCACCGGCACGCGGATTTCCAGTCCGCTGCTCTACCGACGAATACATCTCACCGACTCACTTACCCAGGCTGTCCTGAAATAATCAAATTTGAACCACCAGGCAGCACCATCAAGCTTTACAGTTTTACCCTTCGGATCAGTCTCCGGTCACCGAAGTTGTGGCATCTCCTGATCTGGCGTTTGAAAATCGAAGATGAAGATGTCAGAAGACACTATTTTATTCTTAGTTCGAAAACATCGCCTCGATCTTCGAGGTAATTCTGCTTCTTTCTCCTGCCCGAAGTTCCGCCTCTGCCAGTCGAGTTAGCAAGACTTCTTTTCGAATCATATCGTGTCGATTTAGCTCCTGAATAAACTCGAGATCTTTGTGTCGTCCTGCGACGAATTTGGAGACCGCCAGATCGTGTACTTCGAGACACAGCCCGGCTATACCGTTGGTGTTCTCGTTCTTTACGACGATTACCCGATCTTTCCAACCGCTGGGCAATACCGCCGTCTTGGGTCCTACTCCCTGAGCGTAGTAACCGTGCAATTCGTGAAATGAGGAGCCCTCGCCGATCGCACCGTCAACTCGATCGGCAAGATCGGGATTGTGGTTTGGATAAACATCAGCCTCCATCGATACCAGTAAGCGCACAGGGGCGTCGGGGAATTGACCGAGTATGGACTGGCTGCCGATGACGACAATCTCATCATCCTGGGCAACGTCACCGCTGGCACGAATGATATGTTCAAGCTCTGAACGCTGCATAGATTTGCTCTCGTTCTTTCTTGTTCAAGATTCCTGCAAATGGGGAAGACGAACGAAGCCGGGTAGCGTCCTCGCTCATGCTCGTCATCATCTCAGCAATCGTCGGCCAGGGCTTCTCGAGAATCTCCTGCCATTCCTTCAAATAACGTGGTTTGGGCCCATCGATTTTGGCGCTCCAGCGTTGAAGGTTGGCTGTCGCTTTCCCAAGCAAGCTCGGATCGCGCGAAATCTTTTGCACAATCTTGCAATGCATCGCCAGACTGCGAGCGTCAAGAATTCGATGATTGGAATAGCGACCCGCCGGGAAGCCATCGGCCGGTTCCCATCGACGCACACTTGTCAAACCCGCATCACGTTTACGTTTGCGATAGGCGCGCATGCGTTCTGCAGCAGATTTGGTGTCGACTTTTCTGGGCCTGCCACGCTTTTTCGGTGTGTCTTTCATTTATTTATCGTAACGCGTTACGATAAATAACTCAATACTGGATTTTCGCTTGGCTAAGCCTCGCAACTGCTTGAATCGAAGGGACTTCGAAGCGCAGCGATACCTGACTTGTTGGCAGTGCAACAAGACCTGCACTCACTCTGATTCTGATCAGTCCGATTTCTTTGCTGGGATGTCCGCAAAAAAACGAATGCGCCTAGCGCCCTCGGGTGGCGAGAATGTGAATGTAGTGTCAGACAACTCTGGTGAAAAATTCCATTCCGTAAACTGCGCCCAAAACTGCGGCTGTCCTTCGATTTGTCTGTAGGTAATTACGATTCGGCGAGGGACCGGCTCAGCACCTCGTGCAATCCACACTTGCACGTCTTCGTTCTCACTGCGCAACGCCAAGTGGTCGCACATTACGCCAGAGATCATCGATTCTCCGACGTAGTATCCGGACTGCACCGCACTACCCAATAACGCTGTCAGGTCTTTGGAAAAGAAATCATGCAGCTGACGTGGGACCCCCAACTGCCTCGCCAAAACTTTAAGTGACGCATCGATATCGCCCGGTTGGTGCGTGGTGTCGTAGATATCTTCTTTAGCGCTATATACCCAGATTGCCTCCCCGTCGAGAACAGTAGTAGAACTGTCCCCGTCTCGGGAATCAAAACGCCCGATGGCTTTGGAAGGTCGCTGAATTGCCAATGTAAGTTGTGAACCGAACTCGAGCACGTGGCCATTTTTCTGCAGTACCTCATGCCCGGTATCGCTAACCAAAGAAAAAGCCGGCGCAGCGGAAATAAAATCTGTCATGCGCGCCAAAATTTTCGCCGCGTCTTCGGGCAGTACAAGTTCCTCTGTTGCCGCTGGCAATTGATACGGCATGACCAAGATTGAAGCTAGCAAAACAAGTCGTCTCATTCTCCCCTCCCAATTGCTCGCGTGTGTTGACATGAGCGCTTCTAGACCTCCATCTGATAATCGGTGGATCCCGGCGTGACGATAAGAACACCGTAGTACAGAGCCACCTTCCAGAACAGGGACCGTCGAACCTTACTGGCCATGCAACTTCCTCTTTCCGGTTGTTGATTCGCAGGCACGCTGCCTCGATACTCAGCCAACCGGTTGAAATCTACTTTTTGGGGTATAAGAGTGTGAGCTGGATTCGAAACGAGACTCCCTCGGGAGTGGTGTTTGTATCGTCTGCCCAATATTTAAGAAACCCCCCGTAGCTAACCAGTTGCTTGCCAATCCTGGTGACTTTCGTTGCACCCAGAGCAATGGATGTCCACGATTGGTCAGATTCCCAGTCATTATTAAGATCAAGAATGGCCGTGTAAGACAACCCCTTTGGGGTCGTATAAACGAAGAACGACTCCACGAATGTATTATTTATATCTGAGCGGGCATCGTCACCCGCAACCGACCAGATATGGTTGGCCAGTACGCCAAAAGTGATCGGTCCGTTTTGCTTCAGTGCTACCGCGGTAGGTCCAAGTCCCCATTTATCGCTGGTGAGCAAATCATTACTTCCCGTAGGCAATGAGAGAACGGGACCCGCGCCCCAAATCCATCCGCCCGAGGTCGGCGCCTGGGGAGAAAAGAACAGGCTCTGCAGGGTGTCACCAGTACCGGATTGACTACCCGACCCGGGGAATATGTCGGATTGATCGACCACGGTAAAAATCGTGCGCGAGATCAGATTCCACTTTTCGTTAAGCTTAAAGGGAATAACTGGCTGAATCGTAAGTTTGAGACGATCCCCGTCATCCGCCGGGCCGATATCTTGTTCGTATTCAAGAAGCATTGGCACGCTGGTCAACGAAGCTATGGGATTGGCCAATTGCTTTGCGAGGTCCTCTTGCTCCTGCGTTGCGCTCGGATTACCGCCAATGTCCTGCGCCAAACAGATCACCGGCAATACAAGCGATACCGTGACCACAAATGAGTAACGAATACCCTGTAATCTGCATTTCGAATAGAAGTTCACCTGGACGTCTCCGGATATGGTTTCAGATACGTCCAATGTTGCAAAATGCGTGCCGTCGGAAGCGCCTTCGCTCAATTACGCGTTATCGCATTGATATAGCAGAACATTTAGACGGGGCGTCTGGCGGTCGCGTCGAAGAGCTTTTCTTCCCCGGCCGAAATATCGGCACCCGAATTGGCCCGTCAGGCTCTCGGCCGTTGGATACCGAGTTTTTTCATTCTCGACTGCAAAGTGGTGCGCTTGAGTCCGAGGTGTTCGGCTGCGCCGCCTTCTCCACGGATCTTCCAGTCGCACGCCGCCAGCACTTTTTCGATGTGTGCTCGTTCAACCTCTTCGATGGTTTCGCCTGCTCGTTCATGAGGCTGAAAAGAAACAACCTTGACGTCGTGCTGGCTGGAGAACCAGTCGCCCAGTTGCAGCACTGAGCCCGGGGAGAGGATCATGGCCCTTTCGATAATATTCTTGAGCTCCCTCACGTTTCCGGGCCAGTCATAAGCAGAAAGGGCAGCCATAGCGCTTGCGGACACTTCATCGAATTCCCTGCCGAGTCGATGTTGCAGTTCGGAAATGAAAAACCAGACAAGTAATGGAATGTCGCCGCGGCGTTCGCGTAGCGCCGGGGCTCGAATCGGAAATACGCCAAGCCGGTAATACAAATCCGCCCGGAATTCACCTCGCTCGATCAACCGGTCAAGGTTCCGATTGGTCGCCGCAATAACGCGTACGTCCACTGTTCTCGTGGTCGATGATCCGAGCCGCTCGAACTCCTTATCCTGCAGAACTCTCAACAACTTGGCCTGCAGCTCGGTGGGCAGGTCGCCGACTTCGTCGAGGAAAATCGTGCCGCCGTCTGCCAATTCGAAGCGTCCGATCTTTTTTGCTATCGCGCCAGTAAAAGCGCCCTTTTCGTGTCCGAAGAGCTCGCTTTCGATGAGCGTGCTCGGCAGGGCTGCACAATTCACTGTAACCATCGGGTGCCGGCTGCGGCTGCTAAGTTCATGGATTCTGCGAGCTAATAGGCCCTTGCCGGTACCCGTTTCGCCCAGCAGAAGCGCGGTCGAATCCGTAGGTGCCACCTGCTCCGCCTGAAAAAGTGCGGCGCGAAAAACGTGGCTTTTCCCCATGAGTTCATCACCGGAGTACAAGACTTCGACCTCTTGCCGCAGTGTTTCATTCTCTGCCGCGAGCTTTTCCTTAAGGGTCTGGATCTCATCGAAGGCTTTCTCGAGGGCCTTGTGCGCGCGTTGATGATTGATTGCGTCGCCAATAATATTTCCCAACAGGCGTAGTTGCGTGAAGGTATCCTCCGACCATTGCGGCTCACAGTTGGAACTACCTAATCCCAGGTAACCGCTACTTCCGTCTGTAGCGTTGAAAGGCTCCCAAATCATCGATCCGATGCCGGTTCGCTCGAATATTTTGACCTCGGCTGGTGCTTCAAGGTCAAAGCCGTCCAGATTGGCGAGATGGATTCGTTTCTTCTTTTTCAGTTGCGTTATCAGCCAAGGACAGTCATTGGCAAGGTTGACGTCGGAAAAGACAGGTCCTCCTATGGCGTCAACGATCCACTCGTGGTTCACCTCGTAAATGGAGGTATCTTGATTAGCGCTCCACAGGAAAGTGCATAATTCAGTGTTTGTAGTTTCGCCAATCTGTGCGAGCGCATTGTTAACCTTTGTATCTATATGATCCACGCCTTGACACACCATTCTTCCGGCGATGTCAGATACAGCCTGTTCAAGTCGCTGCATTTGCTCCGTCTCGGCCTCCGCCAGCCGACGGTAATATGCGTTGAACAACACTTGCCCAACTACTCTGAGACAGTCGACTGTTTCTTCCGGCCATACTTTCGAACTGGGTCCAGACAGCGCCATCCCTTCAACGTGAGATCCAAAATCGCGGTGTAACCAAAGTGATCCCCGCACGGCACCGACTTGTCGACAGTGCTCGCGCCACTGTGGAAGCTCGTCGAGGTCCTCGAGGCAGTTCCAGATCACTGACCCATTGCGAATAAAATAAGCGACCATCTCCGGGCCGGGCGGATCCACGGCGAGATAATCGATGGCGGGAGCATCGCCCCACATGCGCAGAGAGGGCAAAAGTTCGCCTGAACTTGAAATCTGGCCCAGCGCAACCTGTTGTACGTCAAAATACTCACCCAGCTTCGCCAGGCAGTCGTCAATGGCCGCCTCAATCTGCTTGGATCGGGCACTGACAAGCAGCGACGAAATATCGTGGATCAGCCCGAAGAAGGGGTGACCCATGCCGATCTCGTTGTTTCGCTTTGGCATATTGGAATCATAGGCTGATTTGGACGAAATGACATCAGCATGTGCCGAAATACCGGCCAGACACTGGCCACTATTTCGGCCGAGCTAATACTGCCACGCTACGTGGCTGCATCTGCTCTCCGACTGAATCCTACTCTTTATCAACAAGTTGGTACGCCTTCCAGCACGCCCGCAACCGGGTGGCACGTAATTTGCTCTCTTGTAAGTAGCAATGGATATACGAATCGACATCGAATCTGAAGGGCCTGAGGTTGTTTTGCACGTTGCCGGTCGTCTGACAGGGCCCGCAATTGTGCAGCTTTCGGACGTATGTGAGCCGATAGACGGCAATTACGTGCTGGACCTGTCGAAACTGATGTTCGCTGACGACGCAGGTGCAGAAGCAATTCGGACATTACGTGAAGGAGGAGCAGATATTCGCGGCGCATCCTCTTTCATCAATTTACTCATTGACGGTGATGACGCAATATACTCAATTTGACGGTGAATCCGCATAGAAGTTTGGAGATAGAGAACATGCAACGGAAAAACACAGACACCTGCTCAGGTATTACTCGACACATTTTCGCAAGGGATGCGAGCAAAGTTGTCATGTCACTTTGCGTATTCATTGCCTCGAGTGCTCTGCTCCTTTCCACGGGCACGGCAGTCGCTCAACAGAGCGAACGACCCAACTTTCTTGTGATCGTTGCCGACGACATGGGCTACTCAGACCTCGGAAGTTACGGCGGCGAGATCAACACGCCCGTATTGGACGATCTTGCGCAACAGGGTACGCGCTATACCGACTTCTACGTAGCCCCTACCTGTTCCGTTACCCGATCGATGCTGATGAGCGGAACGGACAATCACCTCGCCGGCCTGGGCAACATGGCCGAGATGTTAGCGCCGAACCAGGTGGGACAACCGGGTTACGAGGGCGTGCTAAACGAGCGCGTTGCCTCGATCGCCGAGCTGTTGCGGGATGGCGGGTATAACACTTACATGGCCGGGAAATGGCATCTCGGAATGCAACCTGACCAAATACCGCATTCTCGTGGCTTCGAGCGCGATTTCACCTTGCTTGTCGGTGGCAGCGATCACTTCAATGACGGGTGGAATATCGAATGGCAGGTACCCAAGGGCCCTTATACAGAGGACGGGCAGCCGGTCGAAAAACTGCCTAAAGACTTTTATTCGTCAAAGAACTACACGGACAAGATCATTCAATTTATTGAGGAGGGCCGTGGTGACGATAAGCCCTTCCTGGCCTACATGGCATTTACGGCGCCACACGGGCCGCTGCAAGTGCCGGACGACTGGCTGCGGCGCTACAACCACCAGTACGACGAAGGTTGGTATGTGATTCGGGAGCGCCGTATCGCTCGCATGCAGGAACTGGGCATTGTGGATAAAGGCGTCAGCACGGCCGAGCGCATGTGGTTCCTGCCGCGGGGTTCTCAGCTCACACCGGGAGCCCGTATCGCGTCGGGGCGAAAGATGGAGATATTCGCGTCGATGGTTGAATACATGGATGACCAGATCGGACGTGTATTCGATTACTTGAAGGAAATTGGTGAGTACGACAACACGGTCGTTGTCTTTTTCTCGGACAACGGAGCAGAAGGGGCTAACCTGATGCAGATGTTTTCCGGTCAGGCCGGTAGCATGGGCTGGCTGCATGCGGGAGCCAACTTCGCCGAGTCGAGCCACAATATGATTGGTCGCAAGGGTACGTACGCCGAGTACGGAGCGGCATGGGCTCAGGTGGGTGCAGCGCCCTTTCGGCTTTACAAGGGTCACGTAAGTGAAGGCGGTACACGTTCTCCCCTGATCGTGAGCGGCCCAGGGGTGCAAGGTGCCGGTGCATTGAATACGAACGCGATTATGCATGTCATGGATATTGCACCGACCTTACTGGAGTTGGCCGGCGTAGAACATCCTGATACGTTCCAGGGTCGTGACATCCTGCCGATGCAGGGCAAGTCCTGGGTGTCAACGCTAAATGGCGAAGCGCAATCTCCCCGCGGTCCGGACGATTATCTTGGCTATGAGCTGTTCGGCAGCATGGCAATTCGCCAGGGCGATTGGAAAATAAGCTCGCTTCTCGAACCCTTTGGTACCAGAGAGTGGCAGTTATTCAACCTCGATGCTGATCCCGGCGAACAGTTCGACCTGTCCGAAAAATTCCCGGAGAAAAGAACAGAGCTCATCGCGCTATGGGATGAGTACCAAAAGATGAATGGCGTAATCGTCGGCAATCGGTCACTACTGGAAAGTTATAAAAAAGCGCTTCCCAATCCGGTTTTCGAGTCTGGTAACTATCCACCGGTTCGTGGTAGGGAAAAAATTCCGCACAAGAAAATGATCGAACTTATCAACAACCAATGAAGGCAATAGTCATGAAAAAACTAAATTGCTCTACCCGGTTCCTGGCTCTTGCCGCATTTGCGCTTGCCGTCCCTCTGATCTCCGGGCCGGCGAACGCTCAAGACGATGGTGCACGCACGTACTGGAAGGGAAGAGCCGGCGTGAATGCGATGTCATTTCAGTACCTGAGCATGAACTTGCAAGCCTCTGATACGGTGCAATTCGATCCATCGCACTTCATCTACCCTGCTGCGGACGTCGAGGTCGATTTTTTTGTTTTGAGCTGGGCACGTCACATGACACTTTTCAATCGGCCGTCGATACTTAGCGCTAATCTTATGGGTGGCAGTGTCGACGTAGCATTCGATACCAACATTACGCCGCCAGAGTTCTTGCCGCCCGGTGTCTTGCCAGGTGCCTCCTTCAGCCAGTCTGCCTCCGGCTACGCTGACCCGTCAGTACAGCTCGACGTGAATCTTGTGGGTACGCCGAAGTTACCTGCAATTTTCAGTTATATGAACTACGAGCCAACCTGGACTCTCGATGCTGCCTTTATGCTGGGAGTGCCGCTCGGGCAATACGACGATGACAGCGTCGTGAACCTGGGTCTGAACAGGTTTTATGGGCGAGTCGCCTTTCCTTTCAAGTATCACTTCGGTGTTTTTTCGCCGGGATACAGGTCGAGCCTGGAAGTGGTTCCGTCGGTCTATCTCTTTGCCGACAACGACGACTTTTTGGGACAGAAATTGAAGAACGATCCGATGTGGCAAATCGAGGCGCACTGGACCCATGACTTTACCCGACACTTCTTCGGGTCCCTCGATCTGCTTTACCGCAATGGCTTCCAGTCAGAAATCGACGGCGTCAGTTTGGGAAGCGACATTGAGATCGGAGATCTAGGTTTCACGCTGAATTTCTCGGTGACAGACAACGTGACCATACGAACCAGCTTCAGCTCGAACGTCTTTGGTGACAGTGACATCGACACCAGCATGATACGACTTCAGTTCATCTACGCATGGGATCGGGCGATCGAAAACCTCAAGAAATTGGGTAGTGAATAGGAGAAAAAAATGATTCGCCTGGGTCGGACATTACAAGTCGTTGCTCCACTGGTGGGCAATGCGATCCAGAGCGGTCAGCTTATTAATCCTCAGGCTGAGCTTACCGAACCAGACCCGGATATTTTGTGTGAATATGACGTGAGAATTCCCATGAGTGAAGGGTTTTCCGTGACCGCGAACATCTTCCGTTCAAAGAAAGCGGCGGACAAGGGCGAAAAAGTACCGGTGGTGATGTGTGCCCATCCTTATAACAATCACCTCACGCCAGCGCTCAAGAAAACGCCGTTGGGAGGTCCACCTCAACAATATCGTCTGATTCCCCAGGCCGGAGGAAAGCCGGTTTTTTCCAAACTGACAAGCTGGGAATCGCCTGATCCTAATTTTTGGATACCTGCCGGATATGCCCTCGTCAATATGAATCTGCCCGGTTACGCCAATAGTGAGGGTCCCCCCTCCGCCTTCTCCGAGCATCAGGGAAAATGTTACTACGAGGCCATTGAGTGGGTAGCGAAACAACCCTGGTGTAACGGTAAGGTGGGGCTCAATGGCGTCAGCTTCCTGGCCATTTCTCAATACCACGTGGCGGCTTGCCAGGCCTATGGGGGACCACCACCTTCCTTGCGCTGCATTTCTCCCTGGGAAGGGCTGACGGACCCGTATCGAGACATATTTGCCTTTGGCGGGCTATCGGACGTTGGTTTTCCCACCTTTTGGTGGGCTACTGAAGTGAAACCGAGCATCAATGGCACGGAAAAAGACTTCGTGGAATCCGATGGGAGTATCCCTACGGACTATTTGAAGAACCATCCATTTTACGATGCTTTTTGGAAAGCAAAAGCAGCCAAGTTAGAAGAGATTACCGTTCCCATGCTTGTTTGTGCCTCCTTTTCCGACCACGGGTTGCATACCACGGGTTCTTTTCGGGCTTTCGAGAAGGCCAGGTCGAAATATAAATGGGTGTACACGCATCGCACTGGCAAATGGGTTTCGTACTATTCGCCGGAGGTGCAAGAGATGACCAGGGATTTCATGGATTGTTTCTTGAAAGATGATACGTCCAGTGGTTTCTTGGACACGCCCCCGGTGCGACTGGAAGTGCGATCCGGCCTTGATGAGATTCACGAAGTTCGATATGAACATGAATGGCCGCTGGCTCGCACCCAGTACACAAAACTCTATTTGAGTGCTCGACCAATATCGCTCGCATTTGAAAAACCGGAACAAGAAACGGAGGTGGTGTACCCGGCAAAAAACGGGAACGCATTATTCAATTTCAAGTTTAGCGAAGACACGGAATTAAGCGGTTACATGAAGTTGAAAGTTTGGGTGGAAACCCGTTCCGGAAAAACCGGAGAAATATCACCACACGATATGGCCATGTTCATTGCCGTCAATAAGCTCGATCGCGATGGAAATGCTGTTCCCTTCAACGGTTCAGTTGGAAATAGGAGGGATATGGTCACGCGAAGTAATTGTAGAGTCTCCAGACGCGAACTTGACTCTGTTGAATCGACCGAGTGGCATCCGGTACAAACTGGAACCTCAGAGCAGAAGCTGAAAGCGGGTGAAATTGTTGCCGTCGATATCGAGCTTTATCCCAGCAGCACTTTCTTTTCGGCTGGCGAAACCTTACAGCTGATAATAGCTTCTAATGAGATCATTCCGTCTCCGCCCTACAGGAAAGATGTGTCGTGCAATCATGGCGAGCATGTGCTGCACTTCGGGGGAAACTACGATTCTCATCTGCTGGTACCGAAAGTACCGGCAATAGAAGACTGATCAGATAGCGCCGCTATTGGCGCTCAATGGTTGCCTTGATATCGTGGCCGAGTCGGTTTTGCGGGTGCGCGGCAATCAACCGCTCGGCAAGCTCGAGGGCTTCGTCCCGGCGATCACGTCTGAGATAGAAATCGATAAGCGCGTACAGGTAATCGATACTGCGTGGCTCGATGTTGAGGGCTTTTCTCAGTGCTTCCTCCGCCGCTTCATCGTTACCCAGCTGTGCCAGCAGTAAGCCGTAGTTGTAGTGCACTCTTGGACGTTGCGGCATGCCGTCGGACGCCTGAGCCAGAAATGTTAATGCCTCGTCGCTGCGGTTCAAACCGACAAGAAGAAGTGAAAGAGAGTAAGCGGCATCATGCTGTTCGGGATAGGCTTCCAATACCTCCCGCAGCAATTGCTCAGCTTCGGTGTTATTCCCTTGCTGGCTGAGCAGAACGGCCAGATTCGCTTTGGCCGGGAAGAAGAGGTCGTCAACCTCGAGCGCCGTGCGATAGAAATGTTCGGCCATCTTCACGTCCCCCTGAGTCTGGTACATATTACCCAGGTTCATCCCCGCGGCTGCGAAGTCCAGCGAAGCTGTCATCGCTCGAATATATTCCGCCAACTCCAGATTAAGTGCTTCCCGCTGGTAGGGCTTGAAATATTCCCTGCCCACAGCAGCGAGGCGCGCGGCGGCCCGAATCCGAACCGCTCGAACCGGGTCGAACAGCAACGGTGCGAGCAATTCAACAAACCGTTCCGGACTCTCGGGCGCAAGCGCTTCGACGGCAGAGTGGCGCAACAGTGCCTCATCATCGCCTAGCGCACGCTGCATAAGCCGGGTCGTGCGCTCGCCCGGGTAAGCCTGCAAGACGTTCAATGCCGTTGCGCGCACGATGGCCGGATACAGGGGGTTCTCTATCAGCGTGATCAGATCGTCCAGCGCCCCGGGCTCGCCGGCGCGGGCCGCAGCCACGACAGTCCCAAAGTGGTGTTTGCGGGCTTTCCCGTACCATTCGGTGAACGCGTCCGCAGACCACTCCACAGTCTGGTCATCGTGACAGCCGCTCTGGCTGCACGAGTTTGGAACGCCGAGTTCCAGGCTCAAGTCCGGTCGCGGCACGCGGAGGCTGTGGTCTGCCCTGTAGTCGACCACCATGAACGGCTGTTCGGGCATGTGGCACTTTACGCACAAGGCACCGTCACTGGGCTTGCCCTCGTAAATCTTCTGGTGAAAGTGGTGCTCGTAAGCATCATAGGAATCCGCCTGATGGCATTGCAGACACAGTTCATTACCTTCCTCGAGCAGCGCCAGGCTGTGAACGTCATGGCAGTCGCCGCAGCGAATGTCATTCTGGTACATCTTGCTCTGTACGAAAGAGCCCCAGACATAGACCTCCTCGAGAATCTGACCGTCGACGTGGTACACGCCCTCCTCCAGCAGCGCAGGCACTTGATTTTGCAGCAGATCGACCTGGCTGTGGTCGTAGTCGCCAACCTCGCTGCGGCGTGAATGACAGGGAGCACACATTTCCACTTGCAGACGGTTGTCCATGCCGCTCGAATGAACAAGCAGGTCATAATTCTCTACCTCAGGGCGTCCCATCGGATCGATTTCCGCCCACGCCACATGGTGGGAACCCGGGCCGTGGCAGGCTTCGCAACTAACATCTATCTCGGACCACGTGGTGTTGAACGTTTTGTTTTCGGCGTCGTAGTTCTTTTGCAGATTGGTCGAATGACATTCGGCGCACATGCCATTCCAGTTCTGCCCGTTGCGGGTCCAATGCAACCAGTCGTCCGCTGCAAACGTCGTATCGGGGTAGAGATCGAACCAGCGTTGCCGTTCCGTATCCCAGGCGATGGGCAGTGCCTGCAGCCGCCCACCTGGAAAAGGGACCAGGTATTGTTGTAGCGGCTCGACGCCGAACGTATAACGCACTTCGAACTCGGCCATTTCTCCACCAGGGCCTTCTGTGAAAACAAAGTGATCGTCCCCTTGCTTGTAAAAGCGGGACGTGACGCCGTCGTGCTCGAATTCGGCATCGTTGAAATCGCCCCGGACCGTCTGTTCGTTAGCGAGGTCCATGGCGTTGTCATGATCCGAACTCAACCACTTCTCGTATGCCTCTTCGTGGCAATCAATGCATTGCTCCCGGCCCACAAAGCTTGCATCGGCCGTTGCACGTGAAATATCCGCGGCATCCCGCTGCATCTCCAGAACAACGTAAAGCGGTACGGAGAGGACGATCACCCCCAGTGCGGTAATTGCCGCCAGCCTCCAGCCACGCATGCCGTCGTCATTCATCGATTGATCAGACCCGGGTTACCTGGTGCGGCTCGAAGGAGGCGCGGCGAACCGGTTTGCTTGTGTCGACTTTTACAATTCCATTCTCAATGCGCACCGGGAACAGTTCGAGGGCCCGTGCCGCCGGCGCACTGAGTACATCCCCTCGCATATCGAATGCCGAGGCATGGCACGGGCATGTGAATCTCTGCTCATCCGCCACCCAGGGCACGGTGCAGCCAAGATGCGTGCACTTGCGGTGCAGGGCCAGAAATCCACCGTCCTGCAGGCGTGCCAGGTAGAAGTGGCCCTCGCGAAATGCGGTAACGCTGCCCGGTTCGAAGCGTTCAACCGGACCGGCAACCTGAACTCCGGGCCCTTCATCCAACGATGCCCGGCTCCGGCGTGGCCCGAGGAAAGTTGCGCCGATCCAGCCTGCTTCGAACACGGCCAGGCCGCCGAGTAGCGCCGCTATCCGGGACAAAAAGTTGCGGCGCGGTTCGTCTATGTCTGCCATGGCCACACCAATGCCATGCCCGCACCGCGAAACCACACGCCGGTCACAGTGAGTACGGTAAAACCAACCACGAACAACACGAACAACGCCTGCACCGTTTCGTTTTTCGACGCTGAGAAATGTTTCTTGAGGAACATAGTGAACGCAACAACTCCAACCGTGAGAGCCGTGCAGGGTAACAGACCGCTGCTGATCACAGGCGCCGCAGCAGGGAACCAACCACCGGGTCCGACGACGAATTCATCCACCAGGACCCATAACGGTGTAATGAGCAAGGCGGTAAGGGCCGCAACGGTTGCCATGCGTCGCCCTTTCGGCGACAGGAACCAGTTTCCTGACAGATCCGCGTCATAGCGCAGATAAGCGACGCCAACAATAGCGATCGCGACCGCCAGGGGGATGATAAACACAGCAAACAAGGGGTGAAAATGCAGCAGTAACTCCTGGAAACCGACAAAATACCAGGGCGCCTTGGCCGGATTCGGGCTCAAGCCGGGATTGGCAGGTTCGCCCAATGGAGCCGCGAAAAAAACGGCGACCATGAGTACAAACGCAATAAGGATCAACCCTACCGCTACCTCTCTGAGCAGCAGGTTGGGTATAAACGGCACAGTGTCCATACCGGCTTTCGGTTCATCTTCGGAATCGCGGGGGACAACCACACCACCTGCCAGACGAACACGCCAGAAGTGCCATGTCATTAGCACAAAGAGCAGCAAAGGAACGATGATGGTATGCAGGGCGTAAAAGTTGATCACCGTAGCCGGGCCGATTTCCCCTCCCCCGAGAATCACGCGTTGGAGAGCCGGACCGATACCTGGCACATAGCGCAGCATCTCGGTGCAGATGGTGATCGCCCAGTAAGAGATCTGATCCCACGGCAACAGATAACCGGTAAAACCGGACACCATGATCAAAAACAACATGCTGAGGCCAATTATCCAATTGGATCGCCGGGGAACGTGGAACGCTCCGGTTAGAAAGACTCGCAGCATGTGCAACACCGCAACCGCGATAAGCAGGTTGGCGCTCCAGTAATGGACACCGCGTATGAGCCGTCCAAACAGGATCTCCTGCTGCAAGAAAAGGATGGACTGGTAAGCGCGCTCCGGGGACGGTTCGTAGACAAAGATCATGAGGAATCCGGTGCTGATCAGCAATAGAAAAAGCACCAGGGCCATGCCGCCGAGGCCAAAAGTATGTGTATACCTCAGCGCCTTCGCCGGGACGCGATTGGGCCGAATATGCAGTATCAGGGAATTGGCGAGGACCCACCTGGCCACAATTACACCATCCTAGTTAATAGCAGAGCAGGAATAGTAGCCGTTCTTCTCCAGAGTACAAGGTTGCTAAACAACCGTT
>Ga0255052_10001897_pt1 | contig 15342 bp, 13 predicted proteins | sample JV7_2_21_MG_FD_188632 | JGI IMG/M metagenome (GOLD analysis project Ga0255052, IMG submission 188632) | Seawater microbial communities from Jervis Inlet, British Columbia, Canada - JV7_2_21 | ecosystem: Environmental > Aquatic > Marine > Inlet | place: Canada: British Columbia | collected...
TCATGGGTCACATTGAGCCCGTTCTCGCTCGCCATTGCGAGACCTGCCGAATCCGGATCGATACCCACCATCCAGGCCGCTTCAATCGACCGGCTGCGAAGCGCCTTGATCATGAGGTCGGTACCGATATTACCGGACCCGATCAATGCAGCTTTGACTTTGCTCATTTGCCGCGCCTCTTGTTCAACTGCCAGAGAAGACCGCAGTCACAGACCCCAGTCCCTCGATTCGTGCCTCGAACACGTCGCCTGGCAGCGCCGCGACCATCGGGCCCAGCGCGCCCGACAGGACGATATCGCCACTGCTGAGTGGCCGCCCTGCCCTGGCCATGGTTTCGGCAAGCCATTGTGTTGCGATCAGCGGGCTGCCGAGGCAGTCGGCCCCGGTCCCCTCGGAAACCACCTCGCCACGCCTCTCCATAACCATCGCACAGGCTTCGAGATCAAGGTTTGATAGTTGCCGTGGCGTATCGCCGAGCACGTACACACCGCTCGATGCGTTGTCGGCGATCGTATCCGCAAGCGTGATGTCCCAACCGGCGACTCGGCTGTCCGCGACTTCGATCGCGGGCAATGCGTAGTCGATGGCATCGATCAAATCGGCCATGTCCAACTGATTTTCGTCCAGGTCACGGCCGAGAACAAAAGCGACTTCGGCTTCAGCCCTCGGCTGCAACAAGCGCTCGATATTTATCTCTGCGCCGGACACGTTGGCCATGTCACGAAACAACATGCCGTAATCAGGTTGATCGACTCCGAGTTGCTGCTGCACCGCGACCGAGGTCAGTCCGATCTTCCGGCCGACAAGTTCGCGGCCTTCACCTAACCAGTGCCGAGTGTTGATCTCCTGAACTGCATACGCCGTATCGATGTCGCCAGCGGCGATGATGTCTCGTACCGGACTGCAGGGTGTCGACGATGCTACTGCCACACGAATCCGCAACGCGGCTTTTTCAATATCGGCCACACTCATAACTTGATACAGATGTTGGTTGGTTCCGAATAAAAATTCAGTGAATGAACACCGCCCTCACGGCCGATACCCGACAGCTTTACGCCACCGAATGGTGCGCGCAGGTCACGCAGATACCAGGTGTTCACCCAGACGATGCCGGCCTCGATCTGGCGTGCAACTCGATGTGCCCGGGACAGGTTCGTCGTCCAGATCGCCGCTGCCAGGCCGTAGGCGCTATCGTTGGCCATCGTGATGGCCTGTTCCTCGGTCGAGAACGGCGCGATATGACAGACCGGCCCGAATATTTCCTCACGGACGGAGCGCGCGGTCTCGGGCAAGCCCGTGAGGATCGTCGGCTGCACCCAGGCGCCGTTATCGCGCTTGTCGCCAAACTCCGGCACACCGCCGCCCGTGATTATATCGGCGCCTTCTTCCCGGGCCAGCTCGTAGTAGGAAAGCACCTTGTCACGATGTGCTCGCGACACGAGCGGTCCGATCTCTGTTTGCTCATCGTCTGGCCAACCCATGCGGAGCGCCACGGCACGTTCCGCAAGCCTGCCGACAAACTCCTCGAACTTTGATTCGTGAACGTAGACGCGCTCGGAGCACAGGCACACCTGTCCGCAATTCGAAAATACCGATCGCACGGTACCGTCGATCGCCTGGTCGAGATCGGCATCCTCGAATACGATTGCCGCGTTCTTGCCGCCGAGCTCGAAGGATAGCGCTTTAACGTTGTCGGCCGCCGCGCGCATGATGGCACTGCCGGTCGCGGACTCTCCGGTGAACGTGATGGCATCCACACCACGGTGCGTGGTAAGAAATTCACCTGCCGAGCCCGGTCCGAATCCGTGCACAAGATTGAAGACGCCGGGCGGCACCTCCGCATCACTCATAACCTCTGCCAGTAATGTTGCACTTCCCGGGGATTCCTCCGAGGGCTTGGCGATGACCGTGTTGCCGGCCGCAAGTGCGGGCCCCAGCTTCCATGTCATGAGCAGGAACGGCAGGTTCCATGGCGAAATTACACCTACCACGCCGAGCGGTTTGCGCACCGAGTAGTTCAAAGCCCCGGCGCCATCGGGAGTCGGCATCTCGAAGCATTCGCTGCCGGCCGAAGCAATGAGATTCGCGAAAAAGCGCAGATTGGCGGCGCCGCGAGGGATGTCCAGCGTGCGCGCCTGCGCCAGAGGCTTGCCCGTATCGGCGATCTCGGCCGCAACGAAGTCGTCGAAGCGCGCGTCGATCCCATCGGCGATCCGGTTCAGAACCGCGGCGCGCTCGGCCGGCGCATACGAACCCCATGGCCCGGCAAGCGCATCCCGGGCCGCGGCCACCGCGTGATCCACGATACCCTTATCGGCCTCGTGCGCCTTGCCCACCAGGGAACCGTCAACCGGGTTGATGTCGTCGAACAGGCTGTCCGACACCAGAAACCGGCCGGCCACATAGTTCTTGAATTCGCGTGGCTGCATCGCCCCTCCGCCATTCAGGCCGATACACAATGTGCCATTGTTGGCCAAATTATGTACGGTCCCAAAGAATTGAATGCAATCTGCAAAGCGAGAATACTTGCCCCCCAATTGTTGACTGCGAATTGTTGACCGCGAACCGTCAACCGATGTTAATGGTAATAAGGCTCCGCCCTCCTCGCGGCGCGAACGGACATTATGGCAGCAAAAACACGATCTGAACTCGCGATACTGGATGAAACGGACCCGCTGGCACCGTTTCGTGCGGAATTTTTCCTGCCGGAGGGCGTGATCTACCTCAACGGCAACTCCCTGGGCGCCATGCCTCACGCGGCTGCGGCGATCGCCCGGCGGGTCGTCGAAAAGGAGTGGGCCGAAGGATTGATCGGCAGCATGAACACCGCCGGTTGGTACGAGCTGCCATCGACGCTGGGCCGCAAGATCGCTCCAATCATCGGCGCCCGGGCGAACGAGGTCGTACTGACCGACGCAACCGGCATCAACCTCTACAAAGTCGTAGCTGCAGCGCTCAAGGTACGGCCGGAAAGACGAGTTATCGTCATGGAAGGCAGCAACTTCCCCACCAATAATTACACGGTGCAGGGCCTTGTCGAGCAACTGGGCGAGGGGCACACGATTCGCTTTGCGGAAGCCGACGAGATCATGGATGCCATCGATGCAGACGTCGCCGCGACATGCATTACGCATGTGCACTACAAGACGGGCAACATTCTCGACATGGCAGCGATTACCGAAAGAGCACACGCCGTCGGCGCGCCTGCCGTGTGGGACGTGTGTCATAGCGCGGGCGCCATGCCTGTCGACCTGAACGGCTGCAACGTCGACTTCGCCGTCGGCTGCACTTACAAATACCTGAACGGCGGACCAGGTGCCCCGGCAATTCTGTACGCGGCAGAACGCCATCACGGCAAGTACACTCAGCCACTGACCGGGTGGTACAGCCACGCCGCACCGTTCGACTTCGAGAGAGACTACCGGCCGGTCGCAGACGTTCGGCAGATGCTGTCAGGAACACAGCCGACGGCCAGCCTTGCCGTCGCCGAGGCCGGAATCGATATCACCTTGCGAGCCGACATGGCCGACATCCGCAGCAAATCCATGCTGATGACGGACCTGTTCATCCAACTCGTCGAGGAGCGCTGTGGCGAATGGGGATTTGAACTCGTTAGCCCGCGAGACGCGGAGCGCCGCGGTAGCCAGGTATCTTTCTACAAAGAGGATGGCTACCCGATTGTTCGCGCACTGCATGACGCCGGTGTGATTTGCGACTATCGTGCCCCGGGCAACATGCGCTTCGGTTTCGCACCGCTGTACCTGAGCTACGCCGACGTCTGGAGTGCCGTCGACCGTCTGTACGACATCATGTCAAAGCAGACGTGGAAGGATGCTTGCTACCAGGTACGTGCTACCGTCACCTGATGGAGAAACAATGACAACAACGAGTGGGCTGCAGTGGTCGTCCCGTCTTACGTTCCTGATGGCCGCAGTCGGCTGCGCCGTCGGGCTCGGCAACATCTGGCGATTCCCCTACACGGCCGGCGTGAGTGGTGGCGGCGCATTCGTACTGATCTATCTCGGCGCGGTTTTGTTGCTTGCATTGCCCGTTCTGATGGCCGAACTCCTGGTCGGCAGGCGTGGCGCGGCTGGCCCGCCCGCAGCCATCGCGGCAGTCGCAAAGGAGTCCGGACGAAGCGGCGCATGGCGTTGGATGGGTATCGTGCTCGGTGGCGGTGGCGCATTGCTCGCGCTATCGTTTTACGCTGTCGTTGGCGCCTGGACGTTGGCATATGCCTTCAAGATGGGCACGGCACAATTGCAGGTTGCGACGGCAGACGAGGCCCAGCTGGTATTCGATTCACTGAACGGCAGCCCGAACATACTGCTGGGTTGGTTTACCGCTTTTTTTGCCGCGACAGTCTTCATATCGGCCCGGGGCCTGCACGCCGGTGTCGAAAAAGCGGTCCGGTTCATGATGCCGGCCTTGTTCATCATGCTCGTCGCAATGGTGATCTACGCGGCCACCGTCGGCGACCTTCGCGAGGCGCTGCGTTTCCTGTTTACACCCGATTTCAGCAAGATCGACAGCCGTATCGTTCTGGCCGCTTTCGGCCAGGCTTTCTTCACGGTCAGCGTCGGCATCACCAACATGATGGCGTACGGTGCTTATATCGACCGCGGTACTCAATTGCCGGGCGCCTCTGCCGTGATCGTCTTTGCCGATACCGCCGTCGCGCTGCTCGCAGGACTTGCGATTTTTCCGATCATCTTCATGTACGGGCTGGAACCCGATGCGGGCCCGGGACTCGTATTCATAACGTTACCGTTTGCATTCGCCCAGGTCCCCGGTGGACTCATCTTCGGCACCGTCTTCTTCGTACTGCTCGTCTTCGCGGCTCTCACCTCGTCCATCGCGATGCTCGAGGCGCCGGTGTCCTGGCTGCGCGACGCAACGAACCTGTCACGTCGTGCCGCTGCACTGCTCACCGGTTCGGTCAGCTTCGCGCTGGGCATCCTCGCGGCATTGTCATTTAACGTACTTGCCGACTTTCATCCGTTGGGTGCGATATCGGTCTTCGAGAAAAAAACCTTTTTTGACCTGTTCGATTTTCTCGTGACAAATCTGATGATGCCGGCAGGTGGAATCCTGATTGCGGTGTTCGCGGGCTGGGTGGTCAAACGGCAGTTCAGCCTCGATGAGTTGTTTAATGGTGCGGACACGCTGACCTACAAAGCCTGGCTGTTCCTCGTGCGTTTCGTAGCGCCCGCCGTGCTCGCGTTCGTGCTCTTCGACATGGTGACGAGCTAGAGACTGGATTCTCGCAATCTAGCCGATCTCCCGGGCGATGATCGCCCTCGCCTCGTGAATTCCACGGGCCACGTGAGCATTGAGACCCTGCTCACTGGCGGCATTTACATTTCGTAACGAGTCATCGAGAAACAGCACGTCACCTGGGTTGCAGTCAAAGTGCGCGACAACCTGCTCGAAGGACTCCGCGACCGGTTTGTAGAGCCCGGTCTCAAAAGACAGGAACAGGCGATCGAATATCGAAAAGACGTCAGTCGCACCCACAACCTGCTCCCAATGCACCTCATTCGTGTTGGAAAGCAAGGCAACACGGCAATCTTCAGGCAAGGATCGAAGCGCCGTTTCGGCGCCTGGAAACAGCCGCAACTGCCAGGCCTGGAATCTCCTTTCGAAGTCCCCAACATCGGCTTGCCCGAATTCGGTGGCGATTCTGGATAGAAACTCAGGCGTTTCCAATTCGCCCTGTTCGAACGCGTGAACGCTCACCGAATTGAGCCAGGTCTGCCAGAACTCTTCCTCTGTGAGCTCAAGACCAATGGCTTTCGCGGGCTCACCGAGATCGGCAAGCACGCCGCCGAGATCAAAAAGCAAGACGCTGTTTTCCTTGTTCATATCAGTCCGGTGATTTCACGTTCCATACGAGGGCCGCAAGTACTACTGACACCATGGCCGAGCCGATCCAGAGCATGCCCGCCGCATCGAAATTATAGACGGCCTGCCCATCTACCATGGTTTTGCCGTCTTCGATCAGCCAGCCGCTGACGACGTCCTGCAGGCCGGCGCCAATATAGCTGGCCAGTCCCACGATACCGAGCACGGATCCCGAGACCTCCTTCGAACAAATGTCGACCGCCATCAGACCACCCAGGTAGACCATTAGCACGCCCAGCGCGACGCCGAAAAACACCATGCTCACGGTATCGACAACGGCATCGGCTGGTCCCAGTACGAAAACGGCTGTCGCCAGCGCATACACGATACCGAACACGAGTGCAGGAAGGTTGCGCCGCCCCTTAAAAAACCGGTCTGACAAAATGCCCGAGAAAAACGTGCCGAAAATACCTGCGATGGCATTCGCGGACACGATCGAACTCGCCTCTATCGTCGTGTAGCCCTTTTCGGCCTCGAGAAAAAAGATTCCCCAGCTGTTTACGGCGTATCGGGTGACGTAGAAGCAGGCGCTCGACAGTGCCAGTATCCAGACGGCCGGGTTTGTGACGACGCTCCATTGTTTCTGGCCGACACTCAAACCGGCCTCTTCCGAAGTCGGAGGATGAATGACCTTCGGCAGACCGTACACTTCCGGAGGTTCGTACAGGAAACGCCAGATGAAGAGACTGACGACCAGGCAAAGTATCCCGGCAACGCGAAAGCCCCACATCCAGCCGAGACTCGTGATCACAAACGCCGTGCCAACGAAGGTTATGGCTTCACCGATATTATGGCTGCTGGCCCACATGCCATAGAACGTGCCGCGCTCCTTGCCGCTGTACCAATGCGTGATGCTGACCACGCTGCTCGCCGCACCGAACGACTGGAACCAGCCGTTGAGCCCCCACAGAATCAGGAATGCCCAGAATGCCGTCGTCCACCCGAGCAGCAAATTCACCATCGCTGACACGAACAAGCCGGTCGCCATGAACTTCCGGACGTTGACGCGATCGGCCAGGATACCGTTCGCCAGTTTGCCGAACGCATAGGCAAAGAACAGAGCCGAACCAATGACACCCATTTGCGCCGCATCGAAGATGCCCGCATCGGCCATCGGCTTCTTGGCCACGCTGAAGCTCAGGCGGCAAACGTAGTAGAAGCCGTAGCCGAGTGTGATAGACAGGAAGACCGCCCACTTGCGGCGCCTGATCTCGGCGATGACGTCGGGATCATCTGCGTTCCGCGACGGCGCTGGCGGGTTCTTGTTATAGAAGTTCAGCACAGTCATGGATGCTAGCAACCGTGCCGCAATAAACAAATATCATTGCAAAGGCACGACCGTATTGCTGGCATGGGTAGAATGGCCCTTACGGCTGGAAATAACCGGGATCTGAAATGCCCGATTTTCCGCTCATGCGCCTCCGGAAACAGGGCTAAATACCTTGACTCCGGGTCCGGAGGGCATATACTCGCTCGGGCTTGTAAGTGTGCTTTTCACTATGCACTCCATCACGAAGTTCCCTCAGAAGTTTCTTCCGTAGTACCTCGTCCTGATTTTCATAAGTAATCGCTTCACTTCACAGCAATATCGGCCCTCGAAACAGGGCTTTTGTTACTTTAGATAAATTAGGAAAAAATTATGTCTACTACTACCGGTACTGTGAAATGGTTCAATGAAGCCAAGGGTTTTGGCTTTATCGAGCAGGAATCCGGCCCCGACGTATTCGCGCATTTCAGCGCGATCCAGGGCGGCGGTTTCAAGACTCTCGCAGAAGGCCAGAAGGTCGAGTTTACTGTCACGCAAGGCCAGAAAGGCCCGCAGGCAGAGAACATCGTACCTTTATAAGGTTGAATAAGAAGGGCCCCGCAACGGGGCCCTTTTTTTGTCTGCCAGGCTGATCGCTCGCAGGCAATATTGTCACCACACCCCTGTATTCAGAGCGATTTCCATGAGCCTGGCAAAACCCGGCGATACCGTCAAAATTCACTACACGGGCACGCTTGACGATGGCACCCAGTTTGACTCGTCAGCGGGACGCGATCCTCTCGAATTCGAACTCGGCACCGGTGAGGTTATTCCGGGCTTTGAGACTGCAGTCGAAGGAATGGCTGTCGGGGAAAGCAAGAAAGTGCGACTCGAGGCCGAAGAGGCCTATGGTCCGCGTCACGATCAACTGGTCCAGGAAGTAGCGCGTAACGTCTTGCCTGACGACCTGATGCCTGAGGAAGGCATGGCGCTGCAGACCGAGAGCCCCGAAGGCCAGATTTCACAGCTAATGGTAATTGCGGTCACGGACGAAACCATCACATTGGACGCAAATCATCCTCTCGCGGGCCAGCCATTGAGTTTCGAGATCGAGCTCGTAGAAATCTCGTAGTTCCATTTCAGAGTACCGGTTCGAGCGGCAATATCTCGTTCAGCCACACGCGCAAACGCTTGCGGCGGCCAACCTCGGAATCCGGATTGAATTCGTCGGTCGTACGCCAACTGTTCTCCGGACGAATATCGCGCTCTATGCTCGCGGTGAGTTGATCCGCCAGCTGCTTGCTGTCAACAAGTGCCCCAACTTCCGTATTCAGGTTTGCCGAGCGCGGATCGAGATTGAATGTCCCGATGTACACGGTCTTGCCGTCGATCACCATGCTCTTGGCGTGCAGTGCAAATACCGGATTGCTTTCCGCAATAACCGGATAGCGGTCGATGAGTTCGTCCCTGATTTGCGGATACGGCTTGAACTCATATAGCTCCACCCCGGCTCGCAATAACTCTTCGCGCTGCTCGTGATACCCGCTGAAAGCCTGAATATTGTCCGTGGACGCTAACGAGTTGGTCGATATCCGAATGCGCACGCCTCTCTCGACGAGTTCCTCGAATAACTCTATGCCGCCTTCCGGCATGATCAGGTAGGGAGACTGGATAAGGACAGACTCCTGCGCGCCTCTCACTACGTCGGCCAGGCGCGTGGTCGTTTCACCGCCGCCCTGGAGCCCGGACTCACCCGTGTTCTTTCCCGGAATATCGCTGACAAACGTAACGTCCTCCCAGGACATCGCCTCTAACAGATAAGGGAAGTAGGTCGGCGCGGATGAGATTGCCTCCCGAACCTGAGGCGCGAAATTTCCCGGATTGTTCGCGTACGCGTGCAGCTCTCGCGCACGGGTCGCCACGTCGTCTGCTGTGACGGTCTCTGCATCGTCGCCAAGGATAGTCTCGACCGGGACCGCGTATTCGCTATTCCAGAACTCGTCAAAATTTTCGGTCATGTCCGCGACGGCCGGACCTATCAACAGCACGTCGCGATCACGAAAATTGTATTCGTGATCATAATCAAAATACTCGTCCGCCATGTTGCGGCCGCCGGTAATGCCGGCGGTACCGTCGAATATGGCGGTCTTGTCGTGCATGCGTTGATTGATCGCACGAAAATCGGTGGCTATGTTGAAGAAACGACGCCAGAAACTCACACCGACCGAGAGGTTCGGATTGTAGATTCTGATCTGTGCGTTCGGGTGCGCAGACAACAACAGGAGCGTCCGGCTTTGCGCGTCGATAAGGAGATCGTCAACCAGCACCCGCACAGACACGCCGCGCTCTGCCGCGCTCAGCAGTTGTTCGGCGGCGAGAATGCCGATGTTGTCAGTACTCCAGATGAAATACTGCACGTCGATGGACTGTCTGGCGTGCTGCGTCAGCCACGCTCTGCCTATCAGTGCTTCTTCGCCTTTTTCGAGTATGTAGACGCCGGTCTGCGTCTGCATGCGTTCCGTGCAAGCGGCGCAACTGCGGTCAATCCACTCGGGAATTGATTGGGCACTTGAGTTGGCGTGCAACAGAAACAGCAACGCCGGAATAGTGAAGACACTGTGGTATCTAATCAATTCACAACCCGCGAAGCGTCACCCCGGTCAATTCAGTGTACAGTCATTTGATCTTGATAGTACTATGCTCGTGCGGCGTTGCCGGATTGCCGCGCGTGCTTGCGTCACAGTTGTCCTGATTTTCCGGTGGCGCCAAGCCTGAGGTATAGCCCACATTGAAAATATGCCTGCTATCGCCTAAAGGACCGCTATACCGTCATCGCGGCGGCATCTTCAAAAAATCTCTACGCTACTCTCCATTGACGCTCCCGACGCTGGCAGCGTTGATCCCTGATGACATTGAGCACGAGCTAACGATTTTCGATGAAGGGATCGAAGATATTCCAGTCGAAATCGATGCCGATATCATCGGCATTACGGTCATCACGGGTACCGCCAGAAGATCCTACGAGCTTGCGCGTCAGTATCGCGCGCAGGGCATCACTGTCGTTTTGGGCGGGCCGCACGTAACACTGGTTCCCGAGGATGCCGAAGCACATGGCGACGCCATCGTCATCGGCTATGCCGAAGATACCTGGCCACAATTATTGCGGGACTTTGAGGCGCACCAACTGCAGCCGCGCTATGTGCAGTCCCCGGACCTCAGCCTGGCGGGACGTCCTCGGGCACGGCGCGACCTGATCAACACCAACCGGTACGCGAAAACGCATGTATTCGAGGCAACTCGCGGTTGCGTGCATCGCTGCGACTTCTGCGTCGTCCCATTTGCCTGGGGACGCAAGCCATACCAAAAACCTGTCGCAGAGGTGGTCGACGAAATACGTTCGACCGGCGCGCGTCGCGCTATCTTTGTTGATCTCAACCTGATCGCAGACCGCAATTACGCGGCAGAACTGTTCGAGGCGTTAATCCCGCTGAACCTGAAGTGGGCCGGACTGACAACCAGCCTGCTGGCGCGCGATGACGCCTTGCTGGAGCTTTGTGCACGCAGCGGCTGCATTGGCCTGCTCGTCGGATTCGAGTCGATATCGCACTCCGGCCTCAAAGGCATGCAAAAAGGATTCAACTCGCCGGAGTTGTATGCGGAGTGGATAGAGAAGTTTCATTCCGTCGGTATCGCAGTCAATGGCACATTCGTGTTCGGCATCGATGATCACACGCCGGACGTATTCGAAGAGACTGCGCAGTTTGTGATCGACGCGGGAATCGACCTCCCCCGCTTCGCGATATTGACGCCGTTTCCTGGTACTGCGCTGTTCAAGCGCCTCGAGGCGGAAGACCGGATTACCAGCCGAAACTGGGAACTGTACGATGGCCAGCACGTCGTGTTCGAACCGGCACATATGAGCGCGGACGCATTGCAGCAAGGCAATATGGCGACGTGGCGGCGCGTCTATGGCTACCGTTCCATCGCGCAACGTATGCGTGCCACCCCAGTTTCGAAGCTAATGTTCCTTGGCGCCAACATGGGCTACCGTTTCTATGCCAATCGTCTGGACCAGTTTTACACTTGCGACTGGCGGCTGATGACGACACCGTCACCGCTGCGATCGCAGGGGAGTCTTCGCTAGTGGCCAGGCGCGGTTTCAGACTGACGTTGATACACCCCTGTGTCGGGCGCTGGGCGGGCGACAAGAATTACATCCGCAGCTGGCAGATGGAGCCGCTCGCACCGGCCGTTCTCGCCGGCATGACGCCGAGCGATGTCGAAGTCCGTTTCTACGACGACCGGCTTGAAGAAATCCCTGTCGATGAGCCCACGGACCTGGTTGCGATCAGCATCGAGACCTACACGGCGCGACGCGCCTATCAAATCGCAGCCGACTATCGCAGCAGGGGCGTACCCGTGGTGATGGGCGGCTTTCACGCAACGCTGTGTCCGGAAGAGGCCGCTTTGTATTCCGATGCGGTCGTTATCGGCGAGGCCGAGGGCCAATGGGAAGCCGTTATTGACGATGCGCGACATGGCACGTTGAAGCGCTTTTACCAGCAGCCGGAACGCCCCTCGCTGGATCAAACCCGGCTGGACAGGAGCATCTACTTAGGCAAGCGCTATGTCCCGATCACGTTGATCGAGGCCGGTCGGGGGTGTCATTTCCGCTGCGAGTTTTGTGCCGTGCAATCCTATTTCAACGCGACCCAGGTGCGTCGCCCTATCGATCACATACTCGAGGAGATTCAGAGTACGCGCAAACGGAACGGCTTCTACTTCTTTGTCGATGACAACATTACATCGAATTTCGACGAGGCCAAAGAGCTATACAGGCAGCTGGCAAAGTACAAGATTCGCTGGGTCTCTCAGGCGAGCATCAACTCGGCTCACGACGAGGAATTCCTGCAACTGATTTCGAATAGCGGTTGCGAGGGCCTGCTCGTGGGCTTCGAGAGCCTGGAGCGCGAAACGCTTCGACAAATGCAGAAGAAATTCAACACGATGGGCGGTGGCTATGAGGTCGCGTTGAAAAACCTCGACCGATACAACATCAGGCTCTATTCAACGTTCGTGTTCGGCTATGACCGCGACACAGCAGAGACATTTGAGCAAACGCTGGAGTTCGCCAATCGACACCGGTTCTACATGGCAGCATTCAATCATTTGACGCCGTTTCCGGGTACACCGCTTTATGCGCGGCTGCAGGAAAACGGACAGCTGCTGTACGAAAACTGGTGGATGGATCCACGCTACTCGTACAACATGATTCCGTTCAAACCCGCGTTGCTGGAACCGGAAGAGCTACAGCAGCTTTGCATCGATACGCGAGCCGAGTTCTACTCGGTAAAGAATATCGTGCGGCGCTTTGGCAACCCGGTGAATCGCGCCAGTTTCTTCATGGCGCGGAACTACCCGCTGATCAACTGGATGATTCGTCGAGAAGTGCACCAGCGCGACGACATGCCGCTGGGCGACGAGGGCTGGCAAGGTACTCTGCGGTCTCTGCGAGAGTGCGCCTGACGCGAGCTACGTGATGTCGGCTGACGTGGAATTCGAACTCGCAAACGAGCGAACGGAAGCACAGTTTCGGCAGATGCTGCGAGAAAATGCCCTTGCGGGCAGCATCAATGTTCTTCTCACGAGAGAACCGAACGCATTTCATGCGGCGGAAATTTCAGGTGATGTGCATGAACTGATGCTGGCGTATCAGCGAGAGACCGGGCAGCTCCTGGGCGGCGGCGCACGGTTCGAATTCGACGCCTATATCAACGGCAATGTCGGACGCATTGGCTACCTCGGTGAATTGCGTGTCCAGGGCGGGCTCAAACAACGCAGAAGATTGCTGTTGAATGCATACCGGGCGATGCGTGGCCAACACGAGAAAGGTAGTGTTTCCTGCTACATCACCACGATCATTTCGGACAACGCCTCGACACGACGACTTCTCGAGGCCGGCCTCTCCGACATGCCGACGTACCAACCCCTGGAGATACTCGTCACGCTGACTATCCCGGTGCGCCAGGCCGCGCGACGGGCTTTGGCCGGGGTCCGGGCCGAGCAGTGCCCGGTCGAGCAGATGGACGAACTTGCGTCACGCCTCCATAACAGTGGACGGCATTTCCAATTCCACCCCGCCTGGACGGCGGAGATCCTGCGCTCCGGCAAGCGATGCCGCGGCATACGCCCTGCAGACTTCCTTGTCGTCAGGGATGATGCCGGGATTCGGGGCGCGTGCTGCTTGTGGGACCAAAGGGCGTTCAAACAGACTGTCGTAGCGGGTTATTCGAAACGACTGACAATGGTACGTCCGTTTTTCAACGTCGTAGCGCCATTAATGCGCCAGCCTCGCCTGCCATCGCCGGGACAGAATATTCAGAGTGCGTTCCTGTCACACCTTTCGGTAAACCAGGGAGACGAAGCAACTTTGCTGGCGCTGGTCCGGCACGCAGCCCGGCACGCGGCCACAAGGGGTATCGACTACCTCATGCTCGGCTTTGCCGACAGAAACCCTTTCAGCCGCTTGCTGCAGCGGCACTTTTCCTGCCACCGGTACGAGAGCATGATTTATCTCGTGTACTGGGAGGACGGCCGGGAATACGCTAGTACAATTGACGGGCGAATTCCGCACCCGGAGGTGGCAATCTTGTGAAGGGCGATTTACTCCGCCGCAGTGAACTGAGCGACTCGGCGAAGGCACAAATGTACGACCTGTTCTGTTCCCAGTTCGAGAATGTGCCGCTGGAGCAGTTCGTTTCCGATCTCGATCAAAAAAACTGGGTGCTGCTGTTGCGTGACGACAGCGGGGATCTTGCCGCATTCTCCAGCATGCACGTTTACGAAACAACGCTGAACGAACGCAAAATGACCCTGGTCTACTCAGGCGATACGGCCGTCGACAGCGCAACCTGGAACGACTCGGCGCTGAGTTACAACCTGATGGGCGCATTCAACTGGTTACGCAGGCACTATGCCTGTGACACCCTGTACTGGTTCTTGCTGGTATCGGGTTATCGCACGTATCGATTGCTGCCTGTATTCAGCGATAATTTCTATCCGCGCTTTGATCGGCAGACGCCTGAAGATATCCAGGCGCTGATGCATTCCATGGCGATCGAACGCTTCGACGATAACTATGACTGTGATTCACACATTGTGCGTCTGGATGTACCGTCGGTACTCAAAGAGGGGTATCGCGGTATTCCCGAAAACCGCCTCGGTGATCCGAACATTGCCTTCTTCGCGGAACGCAATCCCGGGCACCTGCAGGGTGACGAGCTGGTTTGTTTCTGCGAGCTTGCCGAGGAGGCCCTCACCAGCCTCGGTAAACGACTTTGGCGCAAGGGACTGAAGCTGTTCCCCAACGATGCATGAATACAGGCGCTGCCATCGGGAACCTGAGCTGGCTGGCCAGCAGTCTGCCGGAACTGCGACGTTTCAGGCGTGATGCACGCGACCTGGAGGGCGCGCAACGAAAACGGCTGCGAGACTGTCTGCTGCGCAATGCGGATACGGCATTTGGCCGGCAGCATGGTTTCAGCGATATCCGTGGTTTCGATGACTACGCGGAACGCGTACCGGTTCGCACTTACAACGAATTCGAGCCCTGGATCGACCGCATAGCGGCTGGAGAAGAACGGGTTCTTACTGCGGACCGGGTGCGCCTGTTCGAGCCGACCAGTGGTTCGTCAGGGCCGTCCAAGCTGATTCCCTACTCCGCGGACCTGCAACGGGAGATTCGGCAGGCTGTCGCGGTGTGGTCAGCCGGGAATTTCCTCGCACAGCCTGATTTACTGTTCGGGCGCGCCTACTGGTCTCTGACTCCGCAGATGGCCGTAGCACAGTCGCCCGGATCGGTCGTGTCGGTCGGTTTTGACGAAGATAGCGCCTACCTCGGCGGCATGACGCAGACTTTGATCAACCGCACATTCGCGACGCATCCGGCATTGCGCCGGGTGGGCGACATGGACGACTTCTGGCGCCTGACATTGCTGATGCTGCTGAATTGCGGCGACCTGCGGCTGATTTCAGTCTGGCATCCCTCGTACCTTGCTTTGCTCATCGAACGTCTCCGCACGCATTGGTCATCGTTACTGCAGGATCTCGCGAGCGGCGTCAGGCTGGACGAACCGGCGTTGCAGGTTCCCGGCAATCCCGCGAGATCCAGGGCACTTGGATCTACGGGTTGC
>Ga0255052_10001898_pt1 | contig 15341 bp, 15 predicted proteins | sample JV7_2_21_MG_FD_188632 | JGI IMG/M metagenome (GOLD analysis project Ga0255052, IMG submission 188632) | Seawater microbial communities from Jervis Inlet, British Columbia, Canada - JV7_2_21 | ecosystem: Environmental > Aquatic > Marine > Inlet | place: Canada: British Columbia | collected...
AACGGAATCTGCTTGAGAAGCCGCGCTCTGTGCATCAGAAGCGGCGCTTGCATTTACAATCGCCGCGCTAGAAGCATCTGACGCTTTAGATAATGCAACGGTCGCTTTGCTTCCAGCATCACTGGCCGCGCTCTGTGCATCACTGGCGTTTGACAGCGCGACCGTTGCTTTACTGACCGCGTCCGAGGCCGCGTCAGAAACACCCGCCGCCGCCACGCTTGCGTCACTAGCCTTTGATAATGCAACCGTCGCTTTACTACCAGCATCGCTGGCCGCCGAAGCGTTTACTATGGCGGCACTACTGGCGACATGTGCAACGGAATCTGCTTGAGAAGCCGCGCTCGCAGCGTCACTGGCCGCGCTTGCATTCACCACCGTTGCGCTTAACGCGTCAGAAGCATCGGAGAGAGCGATAGTAGCCTTGCTGACAGCATCGCTGGCTGCGTCCGAGACCGCTGCTGCGGCTACAGAAGCATCCGAGGCCTTCGATAGAGCTACGGTGGCTTTACTGCCGGCGTCTGAGGCCGCGCTTGCCGCATCTGACGCAGCCGAAGCATTCACAACGGTCGCGCTCAAGGCGTCGCTGGCGTCTGACAATGCGATGGTTGCCTTGCTGACAGCATCAGAGGCGGCATCGGAAACGCCAGCAGCCGCCACAGAAGCGTCGCTGGCCTTTGAGAGAGCCACAGTCGCCTTGCTTCCTGCATCTGAGGCCGCACTTTGAGCATCACTCGCGGCGCTGGCGTTTACAACAGCTGCGCTGGAAGCGTCACTCGCTTTTGACTGGGCTGCTACAGCGGCTGCACTGGCTGTATGAGCGATAGAGCTTGCTTTAGATGCCGCCTGGGAATTAACTATGGCTGCGCTGGAGGCATCAGAGGCCTTTGATAATGCGACCGTCGCCTTGCTTCCAGCGTCGCTTGCAGCACTACTCGCATCCGAGGCCGTTGATTGAGCTACAACCGCCGCACTCATGGCGTCAGAGGCCGCGCTTGCGTTGACAACCGTCGCACTCAGCGCATCACTGGCATCCGATAACGCTATAGTCGCCTTGCTTACAGCATCAGATGCCGCGTTAGATACACCCGCTGCGGCCGCCGACGCTGTAGTTGCTTTGGATAATGCCGCCGAAGCCGCGTTTGAATTAACAATGGCCGCCGAACTCGCATCACTCGCCTTTGACAGGGCGACTGTCGCTTTGCTTCCTGCGTCGGAAGCTGCACTTTGGGCGTCGGAAGCGGTTGATTGAGCTACAGTAGCCTTACTGCCTGCATCCGAGGCCGCCGCGCTTGCTGTCGTGGCTTTTGCCAGCGCAGACGAAGCCGCGTCAGAATTCGTTGCTATTAAGTCCGGATCGAATGTTTGTGAAGAGTCTGCCATGATCTCCTACTTCTTATTAAGCAATTCCGTATATAACTCCATATATTTCTTCACTTCTTTACTTCGATCATAATGCTCGCGAGCGTAATCGATCTGATCCTGCCGTGTCGTGCTGTCTGATGCAGTCAAATCCTCCCAGCATTTCGCTACCTGCTCGGCTATCTCCTCCAGGTTCCATATATGGCACTTATACTTCGTGTAGTCGCCATTGTATGCGATGATCGGCACTCCCATCGCCTGACACTCCATACCTACTCGCGATAGAATGCCGCTCATGTTATTATTGAAGACTATATCCGCTCCGCGCATCCAGATCCGCAAGTCATTATTCTTCAACTGGATATTCTCGCACAGGTTCTCCAACGTTCTGCCCTTCGACTTACAGAAAATGTTCCTGAAAGTAGATATAGGCTCCAGGGCTAGACCAAAAACATTTAGCCTCGCGCTCGGAATTCTTTTGATTATTCGCGGCATTGACCAGATGATATGCGCTGGCAGCTTCTCCAGCCTGCCGACATCAAAGGTACAGATCGCCGGCCTGTTCTGATAGTTCCACGCGTAATCGCCTTCAACTGGCTCGTATCGCTCCAGGTCGATAGAATTGGGAATGTACCTGATGCGATCTAGTTCGTCATAGAGCGACATGATGTCATATTCGTGCTGGTTGATCACCACCGTTGCGTCATACGTCCAAGCGATTTTGATATGCAAAGCAAAACCTGCTTCTTTCCTGCCTGTCATCCATTCCTTCAAGAGCATGTGTTCGGTCGGCCCATGTAGTATGGCAACCGATACTTTATTCTTCATATCAGGCTTGAGCTTTTCTGGAATCTTGCTGTGCATCACGAATACATCCGCGTCCTTTGCCGACTCCCAGGTACTAGGGCTAAACCAATTATCATCTATCTGTGTTTCTAGCGGCGTTTCTCTATTGGCATCGCAAAAGACAGAATCAAGTCCTTCTCTGCGCTCATATTTTACCTGGTCTTTAGTAGACTCGTACATGCCCGATTCTCTCGGGGCCCAATTTGCAAAATGAACGACTTTCATGTATTCCCTTTCAGTGGCTGATCGCAAATTGCAATAAGTGGATTCTCTGTCTTCAGACCGATCCGCTCCAATCCGTAGCTACATATTCTCACATTCTCAAATCCCGTTAACATCAGTTTCTCGAACTCATCAGGAGCGTATTCTCTGACATGATTATCGCTCTTTCTGTACCTGCTCAAGCGATTCGGAGTCGAGCATATAAACGTTCCTGATGTCGATGTTATCGAAGCGGCGCTTTTTATAGCGTCTTGATCATATTCTACATGCTCGATTACATCTATCATCACCACTGTATCGAAATCGCCTTTGATTCCTGCATGACTACGATTCAGAATATCCCCGAACTCAAAACACAGATTCGGATATGTAAATGATCGGCTCGCAAACTCCAGAAAGTCATTCTCGATGTCGTAGCCTACGACCGAATCGGCGAGCCTTGCGAATAACTGAGTCCCGTATCCCAGGCCACAGCCAACATCAGCCGTCCGCCCTGTAACTATATCCGCCACCTGCTCATATATATCGAACTGCGGCGTCAGCATATATCTCATTCTGTTGAGTAAAATAGACATACTCCCCTAACTCTCCGCTACGTCGTTATAAATGATCTTCCAAGTTCCATCAGCCTGTTTCCGCAAGTCTTGGATCCTGAACTCACCCGACGCCGGCGTGGACATCACGGCCCCATAGAGGGGAGTCAAAATCCAACGCTTAGTCCCGGCGTTGGCATCAGGAGCGATTATACTAGGCGAATCTTCGGCAGCCCCAGACGTGGCATTCAGGATATAGAAATATATAAACACACCAGGTACACCAACAAACGCTATGTCGCCATTAGCTAGCGGCGTCCCCGCCCCATCTGCATCATCCCCGTCAATGGCATCCAGCGCACCCGTCCCGCCGCCTATCAATCCCGTCGCTCCATATATACCTATCGCCATATCCTGACCTCATATTACAGACAACACTTCAGAGCAATGATACCAGATAAAGCGCCCAGACAGTAATGATAATGAATGTATCGGTGATTACCTCAGCCTGGGCGCCATCTTCTAACAGATCGCCATCGATGGAGTACAGCACGCCTGCACCACCACCGGTCAATGAATTTGCTGGAACTCGTTTTAGAGCCATCAATCTTCACCTCAGATTATCATCATCACTTGTGGAGTATATGTTGGGCCACCACCTGCTGTATACAAACCCCGGACGCTTTCTTCATAATAACTACCACTATCCGAAGCGGGATCGGGCAACCAGGGAGCACTCTGATCATATCTGGCTGCGTGTTCGCCCGTATTATCGTGATAAATCGTCCAACTTCCATCCTGAGCGGTCATTCCTAACCAATATAACGTGCTAGCTGATAACGTAATGACATCAGCCATAGCAACAGATACCCAGGCTGCTACCCCGTCTGGAAGATTTGTTGACCCCGGAGATGCCTGGAGTCTGTTATCTGGCGTTCCGTCACTATCGTATAAAGCTGCATATAGCGGATCAACATCGCCATCACCGTAGCAATAGCATTCAATCGCCGTCAGCGATGCCCCCACAGTGGCATCCATCATGGAGTACGCGTACATATTATAACCATACCAGTTATGCGGAGTTCCGCCTATCGTGTTATAGCCAAAATACGGGTCTATCGTAACGGGATATACAGCACTGTCAAGCCACCTGCGAGGAACAGTCACCGACATCAAATTGCCTGCGATATTCAGGGAACACTTGATCTCTCGCCCTAAATCATCCACCGCTTTAGGGCAATGAATGTGCATTAACTTGCCCGTTCCATAATCAGTCCTACCTACAATATAGTCTTTTTTTGTCTTATGATAAACTGCATAGGAACCAACGATATAATCTGGCCTACTTGTCTTATCTAAATAGTCTGCCAGATCCTTAGCGAATCCTGGCTGATACCTTACATAATCATACCATTCGCTTTCTAAGGTAGGCTGATAATGAAAACGTAAATCGCCATGACCTGAAAGACTAAATTCCCACACATTCTTAGTTGGAATAGATGCTAGAACGATCTCAAACTCCAATCCATCATCCCCGACTTTGTACAGATTGACCGATTCTGCGCCGCTCACTATCGTCATCTTGTCAGAAATAAGACTAGAGTCAGTATTAAACACATCTGGATATGCAATCTTTAATGGTATCTCGCCATCAAATGCTCCGAATTCAACATGAGCCTCGTACCGATCAGGCCTGTCTTTATTCCCCAGAACCACCACGTCTGACCGTGTCCCAAGTTCGGTCGTATACGTTTTGTTAGTAATGCCCACTTAAGGCCTCCTCGCCTTACTTCGTAAAATTCGACCGTGTGCCAAAATACTGCCCTAGCACAAAAGTCGCCAGCGGTATCAATGTATCAAGAATATTGCTGTCAGCATTTGCCCCGACAGCTACTATGACTGCAACCGAGAACATCAGAGCTATGATCGCCCTCACGCTTCCTGGCGGCATCCATAGCGGCTCGCTACCATTGCTCATCTTCACCAAAGCTATCCACCATTATTTCTAAATCAAAATGAAGCAAGCTTGCGTCATCATCGTATGTATCGGAAGCTCCATCTTCAGAAGCGTCCGCATCACGGAAGACCCTTATATGCAACTCGTCTCCGTCACTTATGCCGGTTCCGTCTATGGTAATGTTGCCTGATTTCAAATGCTCATCTTGCCTGCTATCTGTAGCATCTATAACTATTTGCGTAGTCGTGGCTTCCGTCAATATTTCATTATTCTCGTATTGTGTATGATGCCATTCTATTCCCCAGGTGACGTTACCAGCATCGGCATCTGCTGGAGCCCAATGAAAGTGAGCTAAAATATCTGTCCCATTGCAATAAGTATGCGGTAACTCCGTGGAGATATGAACGCTCTCATCACCAGTCTTGTCAAATTGAAGGACAGGCGTAACACCTATCGTCACATCATCAGGCTGATTAGCTGCCGGTATAAAAGCGTTGCTGGCGGTGAATTCTATGTCGAGAGCGGCTCTAGCTGTTCCGTGTAACGTTGTAAAACCATCAGCGGCAATCTTCAGATAGTTCGTAACGCCACCATCACCATGATAGGATGTGCCATCGGAAAGCCATTTACTTACCGCTACTAAGCTCTCTACATCCGTCCCATCGTTCGTCTGGATAACCATCTTGCCCTTGAAGTCAGCCCCCGCGCCATCATGCGCTGCACGTATTCTGACTAACGGCGCTTGATAACGATCAGCCTTCTGCCCCCAAAATTCGAGATCTGACTGTCGCCGGCCGTCGGCATCTGAGTTATCAGTAGAAAATACAGATAACACCTCTGTGCCAATATCAGGCCCTACATGTTCGATAGTGGCATGGCTAATATAAATTGTATTCGGTGTGGCTGTGCCTTTCCTGACCCAGATACGCAACCTTCCTGCTGCAACATATGGTTCTGCGCCAGTGATGTGCATGTACTGTATATATGGCATATATACAGCAGTTGTTGGTAGCGTGTAACTGCCAAAACTTATTGTGCCTGCGCTACCATACACATACCAGAGCTGGAAATCATCTGTTACACTGTCGGTAGCGTAAGCATAAACTGTTATTTTATACAGTCCACGCGGTAACCAGCCATAAATTCCCGCAGTGCCGGTGCTACCCCATTCTAATTCCACACGTTCAGCGCTAGCATCTAATTCCCATCTATAACCGTTTAGTGCATTAGCATCGGCAGCCCGCGCGCCCCCTTGCGTCCATAAATCAGCGGTTTCACCGACGCCAAATATCCTGTCTTTATGGACATCTGGTATTTGCGCGCCACCTGTCCCAGCGTAGAAATCAAACCACCCCCCGGCCTGGCTTAGGTTAGTGCCATTTTCCCACTCATAACCCTTCACTGTGGGGGATATGCCAACTAGAGAATGGCCTGTGCCGATGCCCCCAAAATATGAATGGTCGCCGCCGGCAAGCGCCTCTAACGTCCCGCCAAAAATGCTGTCATAGCCTGTGCTGTATATTAACCTCTCGCTCCCTGTATTGCTTCCCAAATAATATACATTGGTTGAACGGAAATATGATTGCTCATTCCTCACGCATTCATCAGCACGCATATATGAATCAGTAATATTCACAAATGCCCAGTCCTCTATCCAGATTCCACGCCCTACCCCATCACCACCTTGTATGTTGCAGTTTAGAATCGTCGTGCCTATCGACTGGCCTAAGTATCTTATTCTAATATCGTAATTAGCGCCATCATCGGCATCAACCGACCATGCACCACCGAACGTAAAGGCAGCTAATTCTGAACTACCTCCATCGGCGTCATATCTCCATCTCAATTCAGTTGTTGTATCGGTATAAGTGTATCCAGACGTACTTAATACTATCCAATAAGCTGTGCTGGCAGATACAGCAGGCATGTCAGACCATTCCGCCCATTCAAATGTCACATCTTCCCCATCGGCAGCATTTGATATTGTATTGATGGTGATGGCTGTACTGTCATCACCTATCTGTGCATTCGGGCCTGCACTATCTGACCATAATTCAGCATGAACCGTACCGGCTGGTGCGCCCGTAATTCCCAATCGAACCGTAGCGGTTTTCAATCCGGTAACCCTAGTCAGCGTGGTGAATTTAACCGCAATTTTTTCCTTAGCGCCAGCCCCCGTAGTCGTGAAATCGTGGTTGCTGTCGTTGGTCATAGTAGCATCAGATACCGTTATTTCTCTTGCTCTCGCATGAAGGAAGGTAGCATCATCGACATTATCTGCGGTTATGCCAGTGACAATAGTGTCAGCAGCGCCATCAATTACTATACAGCCACCCAGTTCCTTAGATGTTACGCTATCTGCCTCGATATGAAAATTCCGTAGAGCATTGCCTACGGGCAAGCTATTCAGTGTAGGGTCTGGATTAGTAACCTTGAAGCAGTAGTCACTAGTAGCGGTATACTTGAATACCGTTTCAGTTCCTACGCCTTCTATAGTTATCCCTGAATCCTTAGCGGCGTATGTCCCTACAGGCCATTGATCTAGCGGCGCGCTGATGATATATGTTCCTGATGGTACGAATACCTTGCCTACGGTCTGAGCGGTGATCATCGCAGAGTCGAAAGCGTCAGTACAATCGGTGCTGTTATCGCCAACCGCTCCCCACCATTGAGGGAGGACGTATGGACATGAGCCAATGGCTAAAACCACCGTACCTGCACCGGAGAATATCTGGTAAATACCAGCATCCAGAACACCATTTATAGTGAGGATCTTTGTCGAAGCAATGTTGATGATAGCCGTGGGAAGTGGATTCAGCGTTACTCCGGCGGAAACTGTGACATTGCTCTCCAGATTCCACGTTCCCGCAGGGGCAACCACCGATTTACCGGCGGCAGCCGCTATTGCATTGGTAAACGCTGTGGAATCATCGTTGCTGTCGTCAGGGATGGCACCATAATCCATCACATTGACGCGGTCGGTTTTGTTCCATCCATCAGCGGTCAGGTTACGGAATCCGTCGGCGATAGCCTCATTGCAAAACAGCAACAGGATTATCAGTAAATATATAAGTGTGTATCGTTTCATCAGATTTTAGTCTTCACTTTCTTCTATCAGATGCCAGTACCTGTCTACCTGTTTGCGATCACTATCCTTTTTCTTTTCAGACAATTTTGCATAATATCCTTATGATTTTCTCGGTTTAATCTGGAAGTATTCCAATGCAGATGCCGCTTTCATCAGTATCGAGAAAATTGCGCCCACAACCTACTCATGATAATAGCCTTTCGTCATTTTATAATATAGCCATACCTGGAGCGCCGTTAATTCAACATCCTCTAGCCAGACAGCCCCCATGTCGCCCTGGAAGAGATTTCCTATTGCCGCGCCTGTATTCCGTCCGCCTATCGTTACGTCGGTTGCGCCGGCTACCATACCAGTGTAATCGGCGTCATTGGATTGGCTTTCAGCTACCGCAACACCATCAACATACCAAACGCTATTAGCGTCTGATAATGCTCCTGCGCCGCCGGTGCTGTCATAAGTATGCGCGACAAAATGCCATCCGGCAGCAAGCGCAGCGTCTGTGATATTAGTGCTCTCCTTATCATCCGCCTCATCGAATAGAGCAAACTCCATCTTTTCAGCGGCATCCAGCACTATTTTCCACTCTCGGTCGGTGTTCTGGGTATCGTATTTAGCTATAACCGTTTGAATAGACGCTGTGGCAACGACCTCGATCCAGGCGCACATGCTCCAGGGATTGGCCCCTGTATCATCCCAGCTAAAAGCCGCATCGTCAGCCACGTCGAGGTATTCGTCTCCGCCATCGAAAAAGCTGAGCGTCCAGGCTAATGACTTCGCAACCTGGTCCGATGTTGCAAAATTGTTATAGGTTGCATCATGAGCAGATGCCGGCGGAGCGCCTTGGTCTGGCTCGGTCGTAGCTGGTGTAAGGCCTAACACCCACAAGCCCGGCGGCGTGGTGGCTTGCGAGAGTATATCCCCGATCAACATCTCTGAAAATTGATCATCAAGCGGATCGCCTGAGAGTTCACCGGATGAATTTATTTTGATCCGCGAGATCAATTCTGTGGCTAAATGAAGGCTACTGCTGTTATTAGCCGTAAGAACAAAATCATTCTGTGCGACCCCTGTCACTATCGGCGCTAGGCGATCAATGCCCACTCTCCCATGTATATTATCTGTATCTCTATCAATAAAAATTAATGATGCGAGTTTTACATCTGTATCGGCCTCTATCGCGAAAAAGGCATTTGTCGTAGCAGCCTCCACTCTCAATATACTATCAGTAATCGTGTCGTTGAATACATGAAGTTGACCGGTCGGCGCAGCCGTTCCTATTCCTACACGTTCATTAGTCGTATCAAGGTTGAGGATGGGCGTGCCTCCATCCGCATCTAACCATTGATAACCAGTTACAGCATCGGTTAAATTCTGCGCTATAAACCCCCCGTCTTTATCCCATGTAAAGAACGAAGTAGTTCCTTTAGTCGTACCTTTGCCAATCTCAAAAGTATCATCATCATCTCCGCCAGCATCCTCCGTCACGCCAATCCAAAAGTCGGTATCTGTAGCTGTGGTAGTATCAAGAATAAGCGCAGGATCGGCTCCTGAGATGGTGATGTCGCCAAAAGTGGGGCTAATACCACTCCCCTCAACGACAAACATATTCCTAAATCCTGTTGAGGTGTTCTGTAAAGAAGACCCGACAGCAGTATTCATCCAGAACGATAATATCAGAAATATTACCAGAATCTTCTTCATAGCTAACCTCCTATAGTCTGCTTTTAACGCCAGTAATAGCAAGTGACGTCCCTGTAGCGTCCGTTTCCGCTAATGCGCTGACCCTATAATGCCGGTAATTGACCGGAATGGCTATATCGTAATTGCCCGTAGCCGTCCATCTATGGACAACCACTTGATGCGTCGCGATTCCGCCCGCTAGACTAACATCAGTTTCCTGGACCCAGTTTGTCTTATCCTGTGTAAACTCCACTTTGATACGACAAGCATCCGCGCTTCCTATAGTGAAGAAACATTGCAAATTCAGTTGGTTAGCCCGATCTGCATCGAATGTAGAACTTGCCACATATCCGGTGGTCAGTATCGCGGCAGCTCTCACCGTGTCCTCGTCCTGGCCAATATTACCGCCCCAGGCAACCAGCAAAAGGCTTATCAGCAGAAGATCCAAGACGGCAAGCCATTTATATTTTCTAATCACTCTAAGTATTTCAGCCATTTCTCACTTCTCCGTTCTGTAGGTTCTGACCAGCTTCGTGCTTTTTGCTCCAGCCAGTGATCTATGCGACATAGCTAGATCTCTATAATCGCTATAGGTATACGATATTCCGCCGCGTGTCCAGGCAATTGCTTTCGTCCTGTCCATAGCAAGCTGATCCATGCAGTCGGCTATGGCTCCGTGAATGTTATATGACTTGGCGTCCAGATAATATGTAGCGCTTTGGTCAGAAGTCCAGGCAAATACGCCATCAACAAGATTCCAGGTACTCGGCGTAGCGGCGGTCGCACTTCCAGCATCTGAGTCCCATATCTTGATTATGGTATCGTCATCATCCCACGTAACGACCGAGCCTTCCAGATACTGCCGCTCACTGGCATACTGTTTGCCATCAACATCAGCACGCAATCGTTCCCTTCTAAGGATCACGCGATTGGCGTCGAGAATTCTCTGCAGTTCGTCATCAGTCCAGGTATGTTTTTCGTCAAGGAATACCTCCCACCGCTTAGGCCATGTAGTAGGCAAGCTCTCGACTGTACCGCCAAATACCGCCTTCCAGAATCCCCCGACCTCAGTCGGAGCGTAGTTGTAGTAATATATGCCCGTCGCTGATTGAGTTGGCGTGGCTGCGTTCACGGTTACCGTGCCATTAGGATCGGTTATAGTCACAGTAGGCGACGCGGGGTCCGTATTGTTTCCATCCAGATCTTTGTATATATTCTGTAGTTTGATGGTATCGCCAAAATAATACTCGTCCGAAGCCAGAGCGATAGGCACACTATCATTCACCTGCATTCTTAAATGCTGTATGAGCCAGTTCATTGATGCGCGTGCCATGGATTACCTCGCTGATTCCTGAAAGGGTGATAATTTCGCTATCATCAAAGGCTGTATCCCGAGAGCTTCTATTCGGCGTTTTCGCTCTATGATCCGGCCTGCCGCTGCAATAACCCGGTCTGGATGTATCGATGCGGCGCATAGAGGGGCGTTTATAGCTTCATCAATATCGCAGGTATGTACTATATCATAACACGGTGCACATTCGCATCCAGGCGTCAGCATGGCCGTCTCGTCACCGCATATAGTTTCGTCCAGCATGTGAGTCGCCAGCAGTACCTTTGGCGTTTCGTATGCCTGCGCTCCCACGAATACCCCCGTCTGCGGACTGATTAAGAGATCAAGAATTGAAGTCAAGATATATGCTTTTCTGAAAGTAATTGACTTTTTGAGATTCACATATCTGCCGCCATGATATTTCATAGGCCAGTCCATCTCGCCATCGAGATCCCCAAGACCGATAACATAGACCTCTGGATAACGCTGCATTATCCCACGCTGAATGGCTTGCTCAAAATACGGAAACCATTTATGCCGCGCCGACCCAGCGAACTGATAGCCCAACAAAAACGCGTCCTTCGGGATGTTGTGCTGATAGCGAAAATCCCTGAGCCATGACCGCTCTTTGTGGGTATGCTTCGTGACGGGTCTTTGCCCTATGGCGTCAGATAGATCAATGCCCATCGCTTCCTGGAAACGCATCGTTACTTCATCAAAATGGTTCTTCCCTGCGTTCATAGCGCGCTTGCAAACTGTCGGCATATGATATTTGGGATCGTTATCATGGAACATAAGCCTACCGGGGATGATTTTATGAAGGTTCACGTGAGCGTCTATTTCGATATGCAAGGTTTTATGAGTGAGCCATTGCCTGGTGTAATCGGGGTCCCATGTCTTATAGTCCGTCGGCCATGTAATGAACTCATCTATCAGGCCAGTATTACCCAGAGCTTCGGCCGCTTGCGGTCTACCTATATGGCAGATATAGTCAAAATGCGAGCGTAGAATGTTTAACGCCGGCACTTCATATATGCAATCGCCATAGGCTCCTGCATGTGTTATTCCTAAACCATACATCTCTCATACCCCAGAATCCGCATGGCTCGTGAGCCATATTCAAAGAAAAAGTCCTCATCCGATTCAGTGAAGTAATTATTCCAATCACCTACCACGCCCTTATCGGGATGCACACCGCCGAGAATCGGGCGCGTGATATGATTTGGCATATCCATTTCCAGATATTCACCTATGTACCCAACAGTAGTCTCAAACTCGTCCGATAGCTCTTCGTAGGTAACATAGCAAACGCCCGTTTTTCGTGACTCTATCCATGAGACCACATGATAATCCCACCGCTCGACCATATTATCAGGAATGCAATGTCCATGATACCTACTATTAGCACCTGACGGAGCGGAGCGTATGAACTGACCCAGCGTGAACGTAGTAGGCCCCGTCATATACCCCTGCTTGCGTATATGCCTCCAAAAGGATTTCATCACGTCCCTGCCATCACGGCAGATATAGAACACACAATACTGTTCAAGTGCCTCATCCAATACTGGCTCGAAATATTCATAAGGATGATGACTCTTGAATATATTACGCACTGGTAGATCATCAAACTGCGAACCGAAAAGAAAATCACACATCTGTTGTGGGTCAGCGAAATTCCAGCCCTGCCCATCTAAATCCACGCGCTGCACTCCCTGAGCATTGTTTCCCTCGCTCTTGCCGGGAACAAACTCAGGGAGATAATGCGGGAAATTCACAGCTATTGTATTGATCAGGAAGCTGGTTCCGCTGCGCTCATGTGATATTACCAGAGCTTTTTTCATGCTATCTGATCTCCATTTGAAACGACTTCCCTGATCGCCTGCTCGATGGCTTCGCGGTCCATACCTGTTCTGAGAATGCCTTTCTCCGCGCCCATCTTCTGGATCTCATGCCAGGACAGTCCTGCCAATTCATCAGAATTCATGGAAGCGTCAACCACAGGAACACCAACCTCCTCGACATGATTGTCCGGCAAGCGCCGCAACATAGCGATCTCTTTCTTGTCCCTGCTCTTTAAGATACCGTTCTGATAGCGGCTCCTACCTATACCCATGACGGGCTTCTTTATTGTGAATTCAACAGGCTCTTTATAGAATCCTAACATTACGCGTCAACCTCTTCAAATGTGATATTCCATTTCCCGATCCATTTCTTGCCAGATGGAACGGTTCCCGATGCAAGATCATCACCATCCGGGGCTGTCTCCAGCTTCAAGGTTTTACCCGCTGACACCTCGAATTCTATAGTATCGCTCGCTGCTATAGACCTTGCCGGGACGATCTCCAACAGTTCATTTAGGTTTACCACAGCCATCTTCTTCACCACCTTTAGAGCATCAGATAATCAAGCAACTCTACAGCGTCCCAAGCGCAGGCCAATCAGCATTAGCGAGATCGCTCGCGGCGATCTTGTTGCCCGCAGATAAAAACTCATTGCCAACGATAGCCCCGGCACCCCCTGCACCTTTAGCCTGTTCAGTTACCGCCATGTTTCCTATGATCGCAAACTTATCCGCAGCATCGTTGATACACTCGGTTCCCGTATAGATCGTATTCCGAAGGATAAAGCTCTTCCACTGAGTAGTGGTAAAGCCAGAATTGATCTCAATCCCTGCATTCGCACCTTCAATGATGTTGTCCGCTATAATCATATCTGGAGAATGGCCAGTCCCAATTTCGATAACAGCGTCACTGAAAGCACCCTCGAACCGGCAACCGAGAATTCTAGTATTAACGGTAGTGCCCAATATAATAGCACCACCAGCCTTAGTAGCTTCATGGGCATCAAAGACGCATGCGCGGAACTCTAGGCCGGAAACTATGTTATTACCAGCCGTAAAGATGTCTCCACCAGCAGATTTGATCTTGAGGCGCATGTTGATAAAACGCGTGCCAGCGGAGACCGTCGTTATAGCGTGAACGCCTTCTAAACAACACATGGGGTTTGCATTATGCGATCCATAGCCAATGATGTCACATTTCCTAGGGAGAATTGCTAGATCCTCAGCGAGCGTGTCACCAGTACAGTGGATCCTTTGCCGTTTAGCCCATGCGCGGTTAGCCGATGTAGATTCATAAGTGTTGGCAAGAGTTATCGCAGAAGCGAGCAACTTTTTTGCTGAAGCCCACGATAGCCCATCGCCAAGATCGTCAGACTTGTTTCCATCTACGAAAAAATCCGCACCGCCGCTTGGATTCTGCCCTACACCACCAAGATGATCGCCCATTTTCATCCGAGTGAAAGCAGGCAAGATGTCGTTATTCAGTTGGTAAATATCGTTATCAGTCAACGGATAAGGCATTATTTAACCTCCTTCATCTTGCCGGCCAGTTATCCGGCCGGCAAGTATATATCAATATCCACATGGATTAGTTCTAGCTAAATCCATAGCGATAGCGGTGTGCTGTCGTGTTCTGCAAAAGCAGCGTATAATCACCCTCGATTCTGGTCTTGATGCTGGATGCTTCAGATTCGACCTCGTCTTCAAAGAAAGCAGAAATGAAGCCCAAAGCAATCCTTGTAGTATCGAGCATGAAATACTCGCCAGCCACCATCAGCCTATGCGGAATAATGGCAATAGGCCCCTCGCCCAATGGATTGATGATGCTGGTGATATTCACGCCACCTACCTGAGTCTGAACGTCCGTCCTGATTCGGTCAGAATATAGGTTAGCTATAGCCTGCGCCATTGCTCCATCGCCGACGATAGCGCGAGGAACGCCGCCTGCATCCCAGATAGCTTGAATATCCGCCTCGATGGCTGTAGTACTCACGCTTCCAGAATCAGAAGTCGCCGCCGATAGAAGAGACCCGAATATGCCTTTCATGTGACGCGGGTTGGTAGCGTTACCAGCGCCCGATGCCGTGTCTGAAAGAACACCGTGCAATATCTGTGCCTCCAAATCCAATGCAAGCGCTTTCATCGCAATAAATTCATCATGATCTGATTCAGACGTTATCCCGCCTAACGTCTTGATTTTCTCTTGGATGCGGGTGTTCTCGATAACCTTCGAGAATGTCTGGACATAGTTAAATGGACGTGTTCTGGGCGGACTGGCCGCCTTTTTCGCGTCCATGCCTTCAATATCCGCTTCGGATATGATATGTACTGTCGCACCATTGGAGTGAGCAGCAGCGGTAGTTCCGCCGTATTCAGGGGTCACGGTCAGTTTATTATCAGCGGCATTGGCGGTTGCAAGAAAGACCTCCCTATCAATCCTGATCTGTACCTTGTAGGTGGTATCGCCAGGGAACAGGTCAGAAGCC
>Ga0255052_10001899_pt1 | contig 15339 bp, 14 predicted proteins | sample JV7_2_21_MG_FD_188632 | JGI IMG/M metagenome (GOLD analysis project Ga0255052, IMG submission 188632) | Seawater microbial communities from Jervis Inlet, British Columbia, Canada - JV7_2_21 | ecosystem: Environmental > Aquatic > Marine > Inlet | place: Canada: British Columbia | collected...
ATCCAGGCGAAATAGGTATCGTCCAGATGATTCTGGACCTCATCCATCTTTACCTTCGCGTGGCCGTCATCCATGTTGCCGACGTACAAAGCGATCAAATTCAATAGTCTCGATTTTTGTTCATCGGTAAACGAGGAAACGGCCACGCCGGCGTAGTCCAGTACGACGTTGTCCGTGAACGCTTCGGTCAGGTTATTCACGCCATCCTTTTCAGCATTGAGTAGTGCTGCTTCGCGTTGTGATTCGTTCAGTGCGCGAAGTAACGCCAGGCCCTGATTCTGTTCATCCTGAAGAATGGTCGTACCAGCATACTTTCCAGTTCTCGCAGTTACCGGCTCCGAACCAACAAATACCGGAGTCATAACGACCTGATCACCCATCACGAAGTAGTTGATGATCAGGTGATGACCATCGAGCTGCCAGCCCCACGGTTCGTCGGATGAAGGCTCTCCCATTACGGTGATCCAGTACAGCCACTCGTTGAATTCTTCAAACTTGTTGCCGGTCATCTCGCCGAGCGTCCAGTTCAGGTTCATGATATCGAGCGCCAACTCAAGCCCCCTCGCGCTCAGCGAGGATCTAATCAATTCGAAGGCGGCCTCGCGTTGCTCCTCGTCCATTTCCTCGAGACTGACTCCCTGCCGAAAGAACAAGTGCCTGTTCATCCACTTGCGCCACTCGTCGTCTTCGACAGGAAACATGGTTTTTTTGCGTTGATCCGCATCAAGTGCTGCCAGAAAGTCCTTCGCTGCCTCACGCGGCATTGCAGTAGATACGCCTGTAGCGCGAATCGGGTAGAGACCGGGAATCAACCCGTCCTTTGTGTGAATGCCTTTGTAATCGTGGGCCAGGCCTCGAGCTTCCCAGCGTGCGGTCGCTCGCTTGGCGCGTTCCTCCAGGCTCATTTCCTGTGCCTCTGCAAGACTGATCGACAAAGTCACGATAATGACGATTGACCGCAGAAATCTAATCATTCTGAATCACCGTTATCGTCAATCAGGCGTGATGTGTCGGCCAGCATGCGATTGAACTGCATGCCTGATCGAAAGGTCTGTATGGCTCCGAGCGTGGAAAACAGCGCAACAATGAATTCGGCCAACAGCTGCAGTATTCCCACTTCGTTCAGGTGGGCCAGGCCGAAGATCACTTCAGACCAGAACAAAAGAGATATTGGTACGAGGAGGGCGAACAGACCCCAGGCAAAGGTCCGCTTTCGCTGCACCGCCTGCTGGCGCTGTAGTGCATCTTCCAGCGTTCTCATTTTCTGCAACCTTCTATAAAGGTTACAAAATCGGGACTCAATGTATGCCGATGAGCTTCCCAGGTAGCGCCTTGACCAATCAACGAGCTCAGCTCACCGCACATAAGCGATTCATAACTACTCCACTCCGAGTCACCGAGAACACCGTGTTGATGCTGGAAATAAGCTGCTTCCATTCCGCGCCATTGTGCGCGGACAATTAGAAAATATCGGAACTGCTCCTGCTCTGTTAAAGAATCGGGATCCCGCGCTCCTCGTCGCTGAATATCCGCCAGTTCCGAATTTCCAGCAATTGCGAGGAGAGCAGACGCCGATAATTGAACCATTTGTTGAAACGTCGCAGCCTGAGTCGCTTCCGTATTGTGTCTCACTTCATTTGCGACATAGATAAGCGAGACAATAATCGCTAACGCACCGATGACTTCTGCTATCTGTGCCCATTTTTTTAGTTTTAATATCATCGTGCTACTTGTTTCTCTCGGCAAGCGTTGACTGAATTCGCCCTGCAAGTTCGTTCGACTCCCTCGCGACGCGCTCCGTGTCTATGGATAAGATTTTCTTGTCCCGCATTAACACTTTGCCGTCGACGATGACGGTCGATACGTCCTGTTCATCGGCCACATAAACGAGATGTGATATGACGTCGTAGGTCGGTACGAAATGAACGTCGTCGAAGGACACTTGAATAAGGTCTGCTTTCATGCCGACACTGAGGGCACCGATCTGGTCACGCAGGCCGACGGCTTCGGCACCACCACTGGTTGCCATGGTCAATACGGTCTGTGCGGGCATCACCTCCGGGTCCATGCTGTCGACTTTCTGCAGGAAGGCCGCGAGCCGCATCTCTTCCCACATGTCGAGATCATTGTTGCTGGCGGCGCCGTCCGTTCCTAGGCCTACCAGCACACCGGCGCGCAACATTTCCGCGACCGGCGAAATGCCCGAGGCCAGTTTCATATTGGATGACGGGTTGTGAATGACGCCGACCCTGCGCTCGGCGAGTATCGGAATTTCGACATCCGTCGGCCAGACAACGTGGGCTGCAATCGTGGGTCCATCGAGAAAGCCGATCGACTCGAACAACTCGATCGAGGTCATGCCGAAATTTTCCTTCGAGTACTGCAGCTCGAATGGCGATTCGGACATGTGGATGCTGATGCCCACGCCGGCATCAGTTGCTGCCGCCCGAGTGGCCTTGAGTTGTTCCGCGTTCAGGGTGTAATTGGCGTGCGGCCCGAATATTGGTGTGATACGGCTATTCCGGTTCTTCCATCGGCCGATGAACTCGAGTCCCTTCCTTATTGAGTCACTGGCGTTTTCGGCATCCGGGCTTCTCTGATCGATGACTGTTGCGGAAATCAGGGCGCGCAGTCCACAGGACTCTACGACTTCGGCAATGACATCGGGGTAGTAGTACATATCGACGAAGGTCGTCGTACCGCCTCGCATCATCTCCCAGCATGCGAGTTCGGTGCCGATGCGAACAAACTCTGCGTCGACGAACTCGACTTCGGCCGGAAATATGTAGTTGGTTAACCAGTCCATTAAGGCTAGGTCGTCTGCGACGCCGCGTAACAAGGTCATCGCGGCATGTTGGTGGCCGTTTACAAGACCGGGCATAACGATTCGATTAGCGCCTTTGATATGCTCGGCAGCAGTATGCTCTGCGTTAATATCTGCTATCGCGCCGAGCGCAATTATCAGACTATCTTTGACTGCTACGGCGCCGTCTTTAATGACGGTCTGATCCACATCCATCGTGATGATGTATGCGCCCTCGATAATAAGATCGACAGTTGGCGAATTAGCTGGCGCACATGCGATCAGAGCGGCACAAACGATCAGGGAATACGACCATTTTTTCTTATGCATTCTTTGTCCTTCGGTCGGCGTTCAGGCATTCTACCCTATGAGTGAAGCGCTTCCGGTCGCCATGGGAGTTGCCGAAACTCTTTAGTAAGTAGTTGAATTATAAGATTAAATATACGAAGCTCCTGAGAATGTCCCCGAACTATAGAGATGCATTGCCCACATTTTCGGCGCCGCCGGGCGGCAAGCTGACGGCTGAGATGTTAGATGCTTACGAGGAGGCCGGAGTTCTGATTCTCGAGAACTTCGTGTCCCGCGATGAATGTACCAGATTGCGGGAACGGACGTCGCAACTGATCGATGATTTCGACCCCACCGAAGTGCGGAGCGTTTTTTCCGCCAAAGAGCAGACCCAGCTCAATGACAGCTATTTTTACGAGTCGGGCGACAAGATTCGCTTCTTCCTCGAGTACGATGCGTTCGACGAAGCCGGCAATCTGATCCAGGCGAAAGAGGACTGCCTGAACAAGATGGGTCACTCCATGCATGACCTCGATCCTGTGTTCGAAAAATTTTCTTACAGGCCGGAACTCGGTGAAATTACACGCAGTCTGGGAATGGTCGAAGCAGGCCTTCTTCAATCCATGTATATATTCAAGCCGCCTCGTATCGGCGGCGAAGTTCACTTCCATCAGGACTCGACTTTCATTTACACCGAGCCTGAATCCTGTGTCGGATTCTGGTTTGCGCTGGAGGACGCAACGATCGAAAACGGATGCATGTATTTCATGCCCGGCCAGCATCGCGGGCCGCTGAAGCAACGGAATTATCGCGTCAGCGAGACCGAATTTACGATCGAAACGCTGGACGACACGCCGTGGCCGGAAGATACGAAAATAGCCGCCGAAGCGGCGATCGGCACAATGGTCATGTTTGATGGCCGATCTCCCCACATGAGCAATCACAACACGTCCGACAAATCCCGGCACGCCTATACGCTGCATGTCATCGATCAGAACTGTCACTACCCATCAGATAACTGGTTGCAGCGCGGGCCCGAGATGCCGCTTCGCGGATTTATTTGATGTTATTCGCTGACGTCATTCAGAAAAAGCGGGATGGAGGCGAGCTGACGCCGGCAGAGATAGAGTTCTTCGTCAAAGGCCTGGCAGATTCCAGCATTCCCGCAGAACAGGTTGCGGCGCTGGCAATGGCGACCATTTTCAGATCGATGACGTTCGAAGAGGCCGCAAAGCTGACGACGGAAATGGCTTCGTCCGGCACGGTACTCGACTGGCAATCTGAAAACCTGGGCGGGCCGGTCATCGACAAACACTCGACCGGCGGGGTCGGCGACAAGGTCAGTTTCCTGCTCGCGCCGATTGCCGCGGCCTGTGGCTGCTACGTGCCGATGATTTCCGGGCGCGGTCTTGGTCATACGGGTGGCACGCTGGATAAGGCCGAGAGTATTCCCGGTTATAACGCGACACCTGATTTCGATCTGTTCAAGAAAGTCGTCAAGTCGACAGGTTGCGCAATCATCGGTCAGACAGCAGATCTCGCACCTGCAGATCGGCGTTTCTACGCGATTCGTGATGTAACCGCGACAGTCGAATCAATTCCTCTTATCACAGCGTCCATCCTTTCCAAGAAAATCGCGGCGGGCCTCGAAGGCCTGGTCATGGACGTCAAAGTAGGATCCGGTGCGTTCATGCCGTCTCTTGAGAGGGCGACAAAGCTTTCGAAAAGTATTATCGGTATTGCCGCAACGGCCGGGCTGAAGACCCACGCGTTGATAACGGACATGAACGAAGTCCTGGGACGTACTGCCGGCAACGCCAACGAGATTGTAGAGTCGGTCGAGTTCCTCAAGGATGAATATCGGGAGGCACGGCTCAATGAAGTCGTCGCCGCACTGTGTGCGGAAATGCTGATCGTTACCGGGCTGGAAAATGATAACGATGCCGCGAGGGCGAAGGTCGAAGCCGCTATCATCTCTGGCGATGCCGTCGAGAAATTGTCCAGCATGGTGGCTGAGTTGGGCGGCCCCGCTGATTTCGTGGAGAAATATAAGGAGTACCTGCCAAGCGCCGCGATCGAGAAAGCGGTCTACCCGGTCGAGGCGGGCATCCTCAATGAGGTCAATGCCCACGCAATCGGAAGCGCCATCACTGAACTGGGCGGCGGGCGGAAGGAACTCGGCGATGAACTCGATCTGTCGGTAGGAATTACCGACGTGGCCTCGATCGGAGAAACGGTCGACGCCGATCGACCGCTTGCGATCGTCCATGCGTCAAGCCAGGAAGATGCCGATCTGGCGGCCGGCATGATACGCGATGCCTGCAAGATATCGTCGGAGAAACCGGCCGAAAGGCCCGTAATTGTTGACATACTGACCGCCGATTTATAGAGCGCGATATGCCAATAGCCGGTATCCTTATCGGTACAAATAAATACAAGAATTCTTGAGAGGCGGGGACTACATCATGTCAGGCAACTTGATCGGATTGCTCGGAATCGTCGTGATTTTGGGGATCGCGTTTCTGCTATCCGGCAATCGTAAGGCCATCAACCTGCGTATCGTCGGCGCCGCATTCGCGCTGCAGGCGGCGATCGCCATATTTGTTATTTATTCGGACTATGGAAAGTCCATGATCGAGAGCCTGAGCTTCGGCGTCATGAACGTCATGAATTATTCCCGGGCAGGTTCGGAGTTCCTGTTCGGTGGCCTGGCGGTCCAGGGAGGGCACCCGCTATTCAGTTTCGCGATCGGCGTACTACCGGTCATCATATTTTTCTCGGCACTGATGTCTGTTCTGTATCACATGAAGGTCATGCAGCTGGTCGTCAAATTCATCGGTGGTGGCTTGCGCTGGATCATCGGCACGAGAGCCGTTGAGTCGCTGAACGCGGCGGCCAACATATTCATTGGACAGACCGAGTCGCCACTGGTCGTGCGCCCGTATTTGAAAGGCCTGACCGAACCTCAGCTGTTTGCCGTCATGGTTTCAGGCGTTGCATCGGTCGCGGGAACGGTGCTGCTTGCTTACGTGTCAATGGGCGCCGAGCTCAAGTACCTGCTGGCGGCAAGTTTCATGGCGGCGCCGGGAGGGCTGTTGATGGCGAAAATGATCATGCCGGATGACCACCTCGAGTCGGCCAGTGAGGACGATGCGCACCTCAAGATGGAAGACAGTCCACACGTCAACGTCATACTGGCGGCCGCAGTGGGTGCGCGCGATGGTCTGATGCTTGCTGTGAACATCGGCGCCATGCTGATTGCGTTTATTGCGCTCATCGCATTGTTCAACGGCATTGTCGGTGGTCTTGCGGGTCTCGTTGGCATCGAGGATCTTACGCTGCAGAAAATACTGGGCTGGCTCTTCTCGCCAATCATGTATGTTCTGAGCGTTCCCTGGGCTGAGGCACAGGCGGCCGGATCACTGTTCGGCGAAAAACTGATTCTCAATGAATTCGTCGCATTCAGCCACCTGAATGACTACCTCGCCGGCATGAGTGAAAGAACACGGGCGGTCGTCACATTCTCTCTTTGTGGTTTCGCAAACCTGTCGTCGATCGCAATCCTTCTTGGTGGCCTGGGAGTCCTCGTGCCGGAGAAGAAGGAATTGATCGCGAAGTTCGGTCTCAAGGCAATCGCGGCCGGTTCCCTTTCCAACCTGATGAGCGCCGCACTGGCGGGATTGCTTCTGACTTTCTAGTGACAAAGCACACGATCATTATCGACTGTGATCCAGGGCAGGATGATGCCGTAAACCTGTTGCTTGCGATGTCGTCACCAGATGAACTCGACATCCTCGGCATCACGACCGTCGCCGGCAATGTACCGCTCGCACTTACAGAGATAAACGCGAGGCTCATGTGTGATGTCGCCGGGCGAAGCGATATTCCCGTTTTTGCAGGTTGCGAAAAACCGATGGTCCGCGAACTTGTGACTGCCGAACACGTTCACGGTGCGACAGGCATCAACGGCATCGAGGTCACCGAGCCTGATCATCCCCTGCAGGAACAACACGCTGTCGATTACATCGTCGACACACTGAATGCTGCCGACGACGATTCGATAACACTGGTTCCGACAGGACCGCTCACGAACATCGGCACGGCATTCGCGAACGTCCCGGAAGTACTGCCGAAGGTCAAAGAGATTGTCCTGATGGGTGGCGCCATGCGTGAGAGCGGTAACATCTCGCCGTCGGCAGAGTTCAATATACTGGTCGACCCGCAAGCTGCGGATATCGTTTTCAAATGCGGCAGGCCGATTACGCAAATGGGTCTGGACGCGAGTCACCAGGTGCTCACGACACGTGAGCGGATCGAGCGCCTGAAGGAAATAGATAACGATGTGGGGCGGGCAACCGTTGGCATGCTCGACTTTTTCAACCGCCACGACATGGCCAAGTACAGTTATCTCGGCGCTCCGTTACACGATCCCTGCACGGTGGCCTACCTCCTCAAGCCAGAGATATTCGAGGGCAAACTTTGTAATGTCACGGTCGAGACAGAGTCGGAGCTGACGATAGGTCATACAGCCGTCGATTTCTGGCACGTGACCGACCGGCCCAGGAATTCAAACTGGATATATGCCGTCGATGCCGATGGTTTTTACGAACTGTTGGCGGAACGCCTGGCGCGCTTCGGTAAATAGGATGAGTCAGACAGAAGCCACAGTTCCCGGCAGGAATCCGACCATCATCGTCGTTGGCTCAGTAAACCTCGATCTGGCGGCGACGGTGCCGCGTTTGCCCGAACCCGGAGAAACCGTGTCCGGAGCCAAGCTGGGCCGATACCCGGGAGGCAAAGGTGCGAATCAGGCGCTCGCGGCCCGGCGTCTTGGCGCAGATGTACTTTTGCATGCCCGCGTGGGTAACGACGCCAATGCCGAGGAAGCACTGGCATTGCTCAGGGCCGATGGCGTCAACCTGCTCGATTGCAGCGTCGATCCGGACGCGCCGACAGGCGTCGCGCTGATTTCCGTCGCACCCTCCGGAGAAAATCAGATCGTTGTGGCGCCGGGAGCGAATCGTACATTCGTTGCCGATCTGCTCGATGTGCCCTGGGGCGATGCGCTAATTTGTCAGCTCGAGGTGCCGGTCGAGACTATTTGCAAAGCAGCACGCGAATTCGAGGGTCTGTTCTGCATCAATCTTGCGCCCGCAATGGATGTACCTGCGGAGATTTTGCAGCGCGCCGATCTGATCGTCGTCAACGAAACAGAAGCAGCTTTCTACGGTGCTGTGTTGAACGACACTGATGCGCTCGTGGCGGTAACGCATGGTGCGGAGGGCGCACATCTGCAAAAGAAAGGCGATGAAATCGCAAGAGCTATACCGCCGGCAATAGAAGCAGTGGATGCGACGGGGGCGGGCGACTCATTCACAGCAGCGTTGACTGTTGCCCTTGTCGAGGAGCAACCCTATCAACAAGCGCTCTCGTTTGCCTGCGCCGCCGGCGCATGTGCGGCGACAAAAAAAGGTGCGCAGCCGTCGCTGCCATTTCGCGATGAAGTCTTAAAAATGCTGACGACGACGCCGACCTAATGCCATCCGAGTATCGGGCGCCAATCTCTCCCTTTCGATTACCACTTTTCTTCGAAAACTGACTCAGATTGAGTCCGTGCGACATCATCTTCGATACGTGAGGGCTCGGTCGCATAAACGGCGTCGAGTCGTTCCCGAACGCCCAACGAACGATTCGCATCGACGTAGCTGGCGATCGCATTTGAATAGAGCTCGCTTCGCGACATGCCCATGCGCCTGGCCAGCCGCTCTGCAGCCTCGAACAGACGATCAGGGATAGAGATTGCAGTTTTCATAGGAATAACGGTGCCGGGCACCGACTAATTTGACTGTTTCATTAGAGGCGAGCTTGCCGTAGCCGAAATGCGAGTGGTAGCAGTTCGTCGATGCTGAACTTCTGAATCGCTCCTTCCTCGTCGAGCAGGATGACACGTGTGTTGTCGTCGGAGAATTCGAGGATGCTCTGGCGGCAACCTCCGCAAGGCGTGCAGAACTCGAGATCATCGCTGCCGCCGACTGCCGCGATCACGGAGATCTTCTTGCCACCCGAGGCAACCATTGCGCCGATCGCATTGGCTTCCGCGCAGTTGCCTTCGGGATAGGCGGCGTTCTCGACATTACAACCGCTGTGCGTCTCACCCCTGTCGTCGATGAGCGCGGCGCCGACATAGTAATTCGAATAAGGGGCATGGGCATTCTTGCGTGCTGCTTTTGCTGCCTCGATCAGTTGTTCGTCATCCACAGATTGTCACCCTTCAGTTCTGTTTTCGCATGGGGTTGTTCGGGTGCGCCGTCCAGTCCAGTACTTCCTTGCTGATCGGCTGTCCCGTCCTGGCATCTATGCCATCAATTACCTGCTGCATTGTGATGCAGCTGTCGACCGGGCAGACGCTGACGCATAGGTTGCATCCGACGCACTCCGCATCGATTACTTCAAACTTGCGCTCGCCATTCACCGTCGAGGTAATCGCCTGATGTGACGTGTCCTCGCAAACGATGTGGCAGCGGCCGCACTTGATGCAAAGGTCCTGATTGATTGTCGCTTTCTCGACATAGTTGAGATTCAGGTGCTGCCAGTCGGTAACGCTTGGAACTGCTTTGCCGACCAGTTCATCGACCGAAGACATACCTTTGTCGTCAAGAAAATTGCTGAGGCCATGCGTGAGATCGTCAATGATTTTGAAGCCGTAGACCATGGCAGCCGTGCACACCTGGACATTGGAGGCGCCGAGCGCAAGAAAGTCGACTGCGTCGCGCCAGTCAGTGATTCCGCCGATGCCGGAAATCGGGATGTCGGCCGTGTCCCTGTTGCGGGAAATCTCGGCAACCATGTTCAGCGCTATGGGTTTGACCGCCTCCCCGCAATATCCCCCATGCGAGCCTTTGCCATCTGTCGTGGGATACATGGTCAGGGTGTCGTAATTGACACGCATGATCGAATTGACGGTATTGATCAGTGAAACGCCATCGGCTCCGCCGTCTCTCGCAGCTGCGGCGGGCGGCAGGATGTTCGTTACGTTAGGCGTAAGTTTGACGATAACCGGAATCGACGCATGCGTCTTGCACCACTCGGTCGCCATCTGAATATATTCCGGTACCTGTCCAACGGCGGCACCCATGCCGCGCTCTGACATGCCATGCGGGCAACCGAAGTTGAGCTCGAAGCCATCGGCACCGGTGTCCTCGATCATCGGCACATATTTGGCCCAGATTTTGTCTTCCATGGGCAGCATGACCGAAACAACGAGTGCGCGATCCGGCCAGTCCTTTTTTATTCTCCGAATCTCATCGAGATTGACCTGCAACGGCCGGTCGGTAATCAACTCGATGTTGTTGAAGCCGATGACTCTTCGCTCGTTACTGTACAAAGCGCTGTAACGAGGACCGTTGACGTTGACGATCGGCGGGTCCTCGCCCAGCGTCTTCCAGACCGCGCCGCCCCAGCCGGCTTCGAACGCACGATTGACGTTGTAAGCCTTATCGGTCGGCGGTGCCGAGGCGAGCCAGAACGGGTTAGGCGATTTGATGCCGAGAAATTCTGATGAGAGGTCAGCCATTGTTGCTCTCCTCACGAAGATGCCTGTCAATCGCGATTGCGGCGATCTTGCCGTCCTGCACGGCCGAGACTGTCAGATCATCATGTCCGTATATGCAGTCTCCGCCCGCCCAGATTCCGGGTAGCGATGTCCTGCGATCCTCATCCGTAAAGATCTTTCCCTGTCTCTGTTCGAGCGTGCCGGACATGCCGGCAAGGGCTTTTTCTGACAACGTTTGCCCTATCGCCTTAAAAACGATGTCTGCATTCAAAGAAAAGGTCTCACCGGTTCCGGTAACTTTTCCATCATCATTGAGTCTGGTTTTCTCGAATTCGACGCCGGCGACCTGATCACAGACCAGCAGTTTTTTTGGTTGCGCCCAGTGACGAATCCTGACACCGCTGGTCTGTGCGAACTCCTGCTCGTAGCGGCTGGCGCCCATCTGCTCCGGCCCGCGTCGATAGACGATTTCAACCTGCTCCGCGCCAAGGCGCTTCGTCTGCACCGCGATATCGATTGCCGTCATGCCGCCGCCGATAACGACGATATTTTGTCCGACAGGCAGGTCACTCTTGTGTTCTGCCTGCCGAAGATCGGCAATGTAATCCACGGCATTCAACACGCCCTCTATATTTTCATCGGCAAGGCCAAGATCGTTGACCGAGCCCAGGCCAACGCTCAGAAATACGGCGTCATACGCATCCTGCAAATCGGCCAGCTTAAAATCTTCCCCCAGCGAAACCCCGGTACGAACCTCGATGCCGCCAATGGACAGAATGTATTCCACTTCGCGCTGGGCAAAATCATTGATAGTTTTGTAAGCGGCGATGCCATATTCATTCAGGCCGCCGAGTTTCTGGTCGCGGTTGTATATGACCGGCGAGTGACCAAGCACGGCCAGGCGGTGTGCACACGACAGGCCGGCCGGCCCGCCGCCGACGATGGCTATGCGCTTGCCCGATTCCGGTGCACGCTCGAACAGTTTGACATTGCCTTCAAATATCGGATCGGTCGCATAGCGTTGCAAGAGCCCGATATTGACTGGTTTGTCTTCGTGCGTATTGCGTACGCAGGCCTCTTCGCACAGAACTTCTGTCGGGCAGACCCGGGCGCACATGCCGCCCATGATGTTTTCACGAAGAATCGTCTGTGCCGAACCGGCGATATTGTCGCTGCGGATTTTCTGAATAAAGCCGGGAATGTCGATGCCGGTCGGGCAGGCGGTGGTGCAGGGAGCATCAAAACAGAAATAGCACCGGTCCGCTTCGATGAGTGCCTCCGACCGCGACAGCGGCGGATGCATGTCGCTGAAGTTCGCCGCGATTTCCTCTTCGGAGAGTCGGCGTGGCCTTATTGCGTCGTTGTTGTCTTTAGGCATGGATTTAACGCTTGACGGGCGTCGGCCTTCTTTGTTCGGCTTGCTTGCTTAGCGCTTCGTAATAGGTCGCATACGCAGGTCGCTCGACGTAGTTGCCTGCGCCGCGTTCGACATTGAGTTTTCCATCAGCATAGACGACCTTGCCCTGGCTGATCGTGTGCGAGGCGCAACCTTCAACTGTCATGCCCTCGAAAATGTTGTAGTCGATATTCTGGTGGTGCGTTTTCGCAGATATGGTTTTTGTCGCCGCCGGATCCCAGATGACGATATCTGCATCTGCGCCGATCGAAATGCTCCCTTTCCTCGGATAGACGTTGAATATCTGTGCGGCGTTGGTCGATGTGACGGCAACGAACTCGTTCATCGTCAGACGACCCGTGTTGACTCCGTGATGCCACAATACTTCCAAGCGATTCTCGATGCCGGCCGTGCCGTTGGGAATCAGCCTGAAGTCATCCTTGCCGGCTGCTTTCTGATCGGCGCAGAAACAGCAGTGATCCGTTGCGGTTGTCTGTAGATTGCCGGACTGAAGGCCGTGCCATAAAGCGGTCTGATGCTCCGGTGCCCGAAACGGCGGGCTCATGACGTGAGCGGCAGCAACCTCGAAGTCCTTGTCGCGATAAACAGAATCGTCAACCAGCAGGTGCCCGGCAAGTACCTCGCCGAATACACGCTGCCCTTCGTTTCTCGCGCGTGTGATTGCTTCCAGCGATTGACGGCAGGAATTGTGCACGATGTAGATCGGCACGCCGAGCACCTCGGCGATACGTATTGCACGATTGGCAGCCTCACCCTCGACCTGCGGCGGCCGCGATAATGGATGGCCTTCCGGTCCCTTTATCCCTAAGTCATACATTTTCTGCTGCAAGCGGAACACGAGCTCGCCGTTCTCTGCATGTACCGTGACGATCGCGCCGAGCTGTAAAGCTTTGGAGAAACTGTTAACCAGGATCTCGTCATCAGCCATGATGGCGCCTTTGTACGCCATGAAATGCTTGAAGCTGTTAACGCCGTGCTCCTTGACGAGCGTTTCCATGTCTTTCTCGACAGTATCGTCCCACCAGGTGATAGCGACATGGAAGGTATAATCGGCGACGGATTTCTCCGCCCACTCCCGCCACTGATGGTAGGCCTCGAGGATGTTTTGCTGTGGATTTGGAATGACAAAATCGATGATCATCGTTGTGCCGCCCGCAAGGCCCGCGGCGGTTCCGGTCTCGAAGTCCTCGCTCGCGACGGTGCCCATGAACGGTAGCTGCATGTGGGTATGCGGATCGATGCCGCCTGGCATGACGAATTGACCGCCGGCGTCGACGACTTCTGCGGTCGTCGGCGCAGACAATTTGGGTCCGATCTCCTGAATCCTGCCATCGACGCAGAGCACATCAGCCTGATACGACTGCGCTGCAGTCACCACGGTTCCACCTTTGATCAACACCGACATCGGTCTTACCTCTTAATCGCAGAGCTCGCGAAATAGTAAAGAATTCCACCCAGAATAGAACCCGTAAACCAGCCATAACTGTAGAACCAGCCAAGATAGTCGGTTGTTATCGCGACGAGAGTGAGTCCTACCGGTATCAGGAACGCGATGAACCCAGCGGTATTCCAGGCGGGATAGACGCCGCCGTCCCGATACAGATCCGGCAGCTCGTATTGCTGATGCCGGACAAGAAAATAGTCGACGATCATAATGCCGGCGATCGGCCCGAGCAGGCTGGAGTAGCCGATCAACCAGTTCGAATACAGGCTCTCCAGACTGACATCCGAATCGAGCCAGCCCATTTTTTTGAGCAGTTCCCAGCTCATCAACAGAATGCCGATAACTCCGGTGACGATGACACCTTTGGCTTCGCTGATATATTTCGGTGCGATATTCTGAAAGCTGTTTGTGGGTGACACGATGTTCGCTGCTGTGTTCGTGGATATTGTTGCCAGAATTATCATCAGCATCGACAGGACGACCCACAAGGTATTGTCGATATGTCCGATAAGATTAATCGGATCGGAGATTGTCTCGCCGACGAGTTCCATCGATGCCGAGGTCAATAGTACGCCGAGGCCTGAGAACAGGAACATGGTCAGTGGCAGACCGATGATTTGCCCGGCGATCTGACTTTTCTGTGAATCTGCGAAACGACTAAAATCCGGAATGTTCAGCGACAGTGTTGCCCAGAAACCGACCATCGCGGTCAGCGCTGCCATGAAATAGCCGACAAACGACGCCCCTTCCGGCCGGTTTGCGGGTGTTGCAAGCACTTCGCTGAGGGACACCTTTGGCAGGGCCCAGAACACCAGTCCGACGGCCACGACCAGCAATAGTGGTGCGGCCAGTGTCTCGAGGTGCTTTATGGATTCCGAGCCGCGAATGACGACTGTAACGTTGGCAACCCAGAAAATGAAAAAACCGATGACTTCGCCCTTGCCTCCGAGGGCGGCCCAGCTCTCGAACAGGGCCGAAAACAACAAGTGAATTGCGATGCCGCCGAACAGCGTCTGTACACCGAACCAGCCGCAGGCCACGACTGCGCGAATCAGCGCCGGCACGTTGGAACCAATGATGCCGAAGGAGGCACGCAATACCACCGGGCAGGGAATGCCAAATCGCGTTCCAGGATATGCATTCAGCGTGAGCGGAATAAGGACAACGACATTGGCGATCAGAATCGTCCATAACGCTTCGGTGACGGACAAGCCGAAATAGGATGTCAGCACGCCACCGAGCGTATAGGTCGGTACGCAGATCGCCATGCCGACCCAAAGGGCGGCAACGTTCCACCTCGTCCAGGTCCTTTGATTGACCCGGGTCGGCGCAATATCCTCGTTATAACGGGGACTTGTCAGAACGTCGTCTTCTGCCTGGAGTTCGAGAAACTCGCCAACTGCTACTGCTTTGCTTTGCGCAACGGTATCCTGCATTCGCTTAAACGCCCCCGCCGTCTTCTCAGACTTGGCTTAGTGGACCGTAAGTCTCCGGGCGCCTGTCACGGAAGAACTGCCAGGTATTGCGAACTTCCCGCACCATGTCGAGATCGATCTCGTGGACGAGCAACTCGTCATCTCCGTAACTCGCCTGGGCTTCGATCGCCCCGCGAGGATTGACGATGTAGGACGAGCCATAGAATTCACCCATCTCATCCGCCCAGGGTTCTTCCTTGCCGATTCGATTGATCGCGCCGATGAACACGCCATTGGCGGCCGCCGAAGCAGGCTGCTCCAGTTCCCACAAATACTTGCTCAAGCCCGCGACGGTCGCGGAGGGATTTACGATGTACTCGGCGCCATTCAATGCAAGCGCTCTCCAGCCTTCGGGGAAAT
>Ga0255052_10001900_pt1 | contig 15336 bp, 17 predicted proteins | sample JV7_2_21_MG_FD_188632 | JGI IMG/M metagenome (GOLD analysis project Ga0255052, IMG submission 188632) | Seawater microbial communities from Jervis Inlet, British Columbia, Canada - JV7_2_21 | ecosystem: Environmental > Aquatic > Marine > Inlet | place: Canada: British Columbia | collected...
GCCAGCTCGAAGCTGAAGAAACCGGCAATAACAGTGTTCGGGAAGTTCTGTGCCGAATTGTTGTATTGCAGTACCGTGTCGTTAAACGCCTGGCGTGAGAACGCGACCTTGTTCTCGGTGCTGGCGAGCTCTTCCTGGAACTGCATCATGTTTTGATTCGCCTTGAGATCAGGATAAGCTTCGGACAATGCGAACAGTTTGCCGAGTGCGCTCGTTAAAGCACCTTCAGACGCACCAAGTTCCTTCATGGCCAGCGCGTTGGCGGGATCGGCCTTAGCGGCATCAAGGCTGGACGATGCGGCATTGCGTGCATTGATTACGGCTTCGAGTGTCTCGCGCTCATGTTTCATGTAGCCCTTGACGGCTTCGACGAGGTTCGGAATCAGGTCATAGCGCCGGGTCAACTGTACGTCGATCTGGGCGAATGCGTTCTTTACGCGGTTGCGTTCATTAACAAGGCGGTTGTATATGCCAATGCCCCAGAACACAATTGCAGCCAGTACCGCCAGGAAAATCAGGAATGAAGTCACTGTCCCGCTCCTTGTCAAAAGTTCGAAGATCGAAGCATAACGCTCGCACACAGCTTTCACTAGTAATGGTAGCGTTAATTGCGATTTCAATGCCCGCTCGAGGCGAGTGGGTTGGCGACGCGCGCCCGTTGATGGGCACGGAAGTGAGCGTTCTGCTATGGCACGACGACACCGCGACCGGTGAGGAAATCGTTGAGCAGATTTTCGCTGAGGCCGAACGTATTGACCGACTGATGAGCACCTACAAGGACGACAGTCGCATCTCGGAAATTAATCGGCTTGCCGCAAAGCAGCCTGTCCTCGCAGGTGATGAGCTTTTTCAACTCATTCGGCGCTCGCAGGATATTTCGGTTCTAACGCGCGGCGCGTTCGATATCACTTATGACAGCGTCGGTCAGCACTACGATTTTCGTAATCGGCAAAGGCCCGATGAAGCGACGGTCGAGGTCGAGCGCCAGCTGATTGACTTCCGATTTGTCGAACTGGACCAGGCGGCAGGCACGGTCAGTTTTCGCGAGGAGGGTGTGCGCATCAATCTCGGCGGAATTGCGAAAGGCTATGTTGTTGAGCGCGGCGTCAGCATTCTACGCTCGCGCGGTGTGCAGAATGGCATCGTGACTGCGGGGGGCGACTCACGCCTGCTCGGTGATCGTCGTGGTCAGCCGTGGATGGTCGGTATACGGGACCCGCGCGATGATGGCGAGGTCGCTATCTCGGTGCCGCTGGAGGATGAGGCAATTTCCACGTCCGGGGACTATGAGCGTTATTTTGAGGAAGGTGACACTCGCTACCATCACATTATCCAGCCCAGCACGGGCGAGCCGGCCAGCGGTGTGCACAGTGCGACGGTATTCGGGCCGGATGCGGTCATCACCGACGCGCTATCGACGTCCGTTTTTGTCATGGGTGTTGACCAGGGTCTTCGATTGATCGCGACCTTGCCCGATTACGAGAGCATTGTGATCGACGCGGACGGGCGCATCTTTTATTCGGACGGTCTGCAGCAGCCATCGCGCTAGCATCGACAGTCGCAACACCGCTGTCCAGCTGTCGCTGAATAGAGACGGATATTCACTTTAAATTCAGCTAGATAGCTCTATCATAGATCATCCATCGGTGGCGACATTGGCGTCCGCGCCGGCGGCCAGGGCGGGGCATTTGCGCTGTCTCAAAATATCTGGAAAAAACAGCAATTTAACGTAATCTGTAACGATTGCGCGGTACGGCTGTCGAAGCGAGGTGCAGGAACGACGTGGATTTCAGGGCAAACGGGGTTTTTGGCGCGGCGATTATGTTCAGACAAGACCGGCCATTTGTGACTTCAATCACGGCCCCGGCAGGGCCCTGCCTGTCACCATTCACGGTCTGGCTGTGCCGCCCCAGGACATGGATTGTGCCTGGCTGACATTACAAGGATCGAGATGATGAAAATGAAGAACATATTACTAGGTCTGTTATTCAGCGCGTTTGCCGCAACCAGTCTCGCCTCATCGGGCCTGATGGGTCAGGCTGCGCCCGATTTCGCGTTGAAGAGTGCGTCAGGTGAGAATCTGCGGCTCTCGGAGTTTCGCGGTGACGTTGTCATGGTGAATTTCTGGGCGACCTGGTGCGGTCCGTGCCGCCAGGAGATGCCGCTCCTCGATGAATTGTATTCGCGTTATGGACGGGTCGGATTCAGCCTGCTCGGCGTCAATATTGACGACAACTCGTCGAAAGCCATGAACATGGTCTCCGAGCTCGGTGTTAGTTTTCCGGTGCTGTTTGATTCGAACAAGGAAGTTAGCAAGTTGTATGAAGTCGATGCGATGCCGGTCACGGTACTTATCGACCGTGAAGGCACTATTCGTTACGTACACCATGGCTACAAACCGGGTTACGAAGAAAAATACCTCGACCAGATTCGGTCATTGCTGAGGGAGTAGGCGCGACGCTTGGGTCCGCAGGAGAGTGATGGTGACAAATCGATTATTGATCAGCCTTATCGTGAGCCTGATGCTGGTATTTAGCGCGACATCAATCGCGCAGGAAACTGCAGCAGCAGATGCCGAGGCTGCATCTCGCGAGAAGTTTCGCAGTCTTGATGAAGATGTGCAGGACCTGAAAAAGGAAGTGCTCGATCTCAACAGGGACCTGTTCCTGCTTGAGGAAGAGTTGCTGTTCCCGGCTAACTCCCAGGTTGCGTTCTTTATTTCATTGGACGTTGGCGAGTATTTCGACCTCGATTCGGTCAGCCTGAAAATCGATGGCAAGGAAGTTTCGAACTACCTGTACACCGAACGCGAAGCCGATGCACTGGTTCGTGGCGGCGTACATCGCGTCCACATGGCAAACCTCAAAACGGGCGCGCACGAGCTAATCGCTATATTTACCGGTGGCGGACCGCAAACTCGCGACTACCGGCGTGGCGCAACCCTGACATTCGACAAGGGCATCGGTGCCAAATACATCGAGCTGGAAATTACGGACCGAGTGAAGAAACAGCAGCCGGAGTTCGTCATCAAGGAATGGGAGTGACCTTTGTTGGGTTGCCGCTCCATTCCTGTCGCGCTCTGTTTTCTGTTATTGGCCCTGGTGCCAACGGCACACGCTGCCAAATACGACGCTGATCCGATTGTCGTGAAGGACCCTCACTACGGCGAGGTCCTTTTCCACTTCTACAAGGAAGATTACTTCCCGGCTATTGTGCGGTTGCTCGCCGCACAGGAGCAGGGTCTGCTTAGCGAGCATGAAGAACAGGCTGAGCTGTTACTGGGTGGTTTGTATCTTTCCTACGGACATCATCTCGAGGCGGCGGCAATCTTTGAACGCCTGTTGGCCGAGAACGTCGACCCGGAGACTCGTGATCGCACGTGGTTTTTCCTGGCCAAGATCTGGCTGCAACGCGGCTACCTCGACAAGTCCCAGGAAGCACTGTCCTACCTGAGCGAAGACTTGCCCGACAACCTGCGGCGCGAAGCGCAGATGCTGCAATCGCAGATCTATATCAACAGTGGCCAGTACGGGCGCGCAATCGCTTCGCTGGAGAACTGGAAAGGCAGGACAGAATGGGCCAGCTACGCCAAGTTCAACCTCGGCGTCGCCATGGTGCGCAATGGCAATGTTGCCGGTGCAGAACAGATTCTGACCGAGCTCGGCGAGCTCGATCCATTCAATGAGGAATTGGCGTCCCTTCGCGACAAGGCAAATCTCGCGCTTGGTTATGCGCTGTTGCAGGACGGCCAACCGCTCGCCGCCAAGGAACCATTGCAGCGCGTGAGGCTTGAAGGCCCGTTTTCGAACAAGGCCCTGCTGGGTGTCGGCTGGGCGGATGCAGAGACCGAGAACTACCGGCGCGCACTGGTGCCGTGGATGGAATTGCGCAGTCGTGACATGCTCGATCCGGCGGTGCAGGAGTCCATGCTTGCTATTCCGTATGCGCTCGGCAAACTCGATTCAATCAGCCAGGCGGCCGATCACTATCTCAACGCGATCGAAGCGTTTTACGAGGAAGCCAATCGCATAGATCGAACGATCGGCTTCATCGAGTCCGGTGACATTTTCGACCAGTTTCTCGCCGATGATCCGCTCGATAGCACGGGCTGGTTCTGGCGGCTCGAAGAATTACCCGAGGGACCCGAGGCCCGTTACCTGTACCACTTGCTGGCGACGCATGAGTTTCAGGAAGGCCTGAAGAATTACCGGGATCTTCACTACCTCAATAACAACCTCGAACAATGGCAGGGTAGCGTCGACGTGTTTGCCAACATGCTCGAAACGCGACGGCAGGCCTACGAAGAGCGCCTGCCGCGAGTCGAGGACGCGCTGGCTCGCGCCGATATCGATGCCATGGTGCAGCGCAAATTCGAATTCGATGCGCAACTCGATGAAGTCGAGCAGGGCCACGATTGGCTCGCGCTTGCTGACGAGCGTGAGTTTGAAATGTGGGGCGAGATTACGAGTCTCGAGAGTACGCCGGCTCTCACGACCGACATTCCCGAAGCCGACGAGGTTCGAGACAAGGTCCTGCTGCTGAAAGGCGTGTTGCAGTGGCAGCTTGAGAGAGATTTCCAGGACCGCTTGTGGCGTGCGCGCCGCGACGTGCGCAAGATCGGTGAGGCCCTCGTCGAAGCGCAGCGCTCGCGCCGGCAAATCGACGACACGATGCGCAACGAACCGTTGCGTTTTGCGGAGTTCAGTGGTCGTGTCTACGGTCTCGGTCCGAAGATTGACGGCATGCAGCTGCGTGTTGCCGAGGCAATGGGCGAGCAGCGCTCGTTTCTTGAGTCAATTGCGGTTGGCGAGTTGCGGGCACAGAAACAACGGCTCGACGTATATACGGTGCAGGCGCGCTTTGCGCTGGCCGCAATTTACGATCTTGCCGCAGTCGAGGGAGATGGCGAATGAACGCTCGTCTCCTCACTTTGTTGGCACTCGTGTTGATCGGGACATCGGCTCACGCTGACAACATCAAGAAACGCGATACGATCGCGAGCCTTGAAGACAAGGATGTGGAGATTCGTACCGGCAAGGTCATCGTCGGTAGCACGGACCTGGCACGTGACAACTACCGCGCATTTCTTGACCTCGTTTCCGATGATCCTGAACTTCGTTCCGAGGCGATGCGCCGTCTGGGTGATCTTGAGCTCGATGCCACAGAGGCAGAGCAGCTCGCCGCAAACATCGATACGCTGAATCATGCGAGCTTCAATAGTGCGGTTCAGCTCTACCAGCAATTGCTCGAGTCTTATCCCGACTATCGCCGCAATGACACGGTGCTCTATCAGCTTGCGCGCGCTTATGAAATGGGAGGGCGCAACGATGAAGCGCTCGACATCCTCAACGAACTGGTCGTTAAGTACCCGGACACACTGCTGATCGACGAAATCCAGTTCCGTCGCGGTGAGATGCTGTTCCTGCGCAAGAATTACAACGATGCCGAGCGGGCGTACAAAGACGTCGTTGCCTACGGTGATGCGTCGCGTTTCTACGAGCAATCGTTGTACAAACTTGGCTGGGCGCATTTCAAGCTGGGATGGAATGAAGACAGTCTCGCGCCGTTCTTCGAATTGCTCGATCGCAAAATTAGCAGCATCGAATTACAGGAAGGTGAAAACCGGCTGGAGCAGTTGAGTCGCGCCAACCAGGAGCTCGTTGAAGATACTTTTCGCGTGTTGAGTATCAGCTTTTCCTACATGGCGGGCGCTGACACCATTACCGAGTTTCTGAACTTGCAGGGCCAGCCGGAGTACGCCTACATCTTTTATGTGAACCTGGGCGATCTGTATCTGGAGAAGGAACGTTTCCAGGATGCGGCTGAAACGTACGAGGCCTTTGTCGTTCAGGATCCGTACCATCCGAAATCACCGCTGTTGCAGGTCGAAGTCATCGAGGCCTACAAACGTGGCGGATTCCCGAGCCTTGTGCTCGAAGGTAAGAAAGGTTTCGTAGAACGCTACGGCATGGACGGTGATTTCTGGTTGCGCAATCGGCGCGCCGAGAACACCGGTGTCGAGGCACACCTGAAGGCGAACCTGACAGATCTTGCCAAGTACTACCATGCCGAGGCACAAAAAGAAGGCGAACGTGCCGACTACCAGGAAGCGGCGCGCTACTACCGCAAGTACCTCGCGTACTTCCCGGGGGAGCCTGACACAGCGAACACAAATTTCCTGCTCGCCGAGATTCTGTTTGAAAGCGAGCAGTTCGACGAGGCCACGATCGAATACGAAAGATCGGCTTACGAGTACCCGACGCATGAGCGCTCGGCCGAGGCGGCGTATGCAGCGATTCTCTCGTATCGCGAGCACGAGCAGCGACTAACAGACCCGGCCGATGCGGAGGCGAAAGTGGCCTGGCACCAGCGCTACCTGGACAGTGGCCTCAAGTTTGCCGACACCTTCCCGCAGCATCCTGAGTCCGGTGCTGTATTGACCACGGTTGCCGAGGATCTGTTTGCGCAGAACCAGTTTGACCTGGCAATTGCCGTCAGCCAGATCGTTGTCGACAAGCAACCGCCGGTCAAACCGGAGCTTGCCAGAACGGCCTGGACGGTTATCGCGCACTCGCAATTCGACCTCGAGAATTTTGCGGTTGCCGAGGACTCGTATTATCGGCTGCGCAGCTTCACACCCGCTGACGATGTTGTCGCAGGTCAGGAGATCAAGGACCGCATTGCGTCGTCGATCTACAAGCAGGGTGAACAGGCCCGTGACGCCGGCGATCTCGAAACGGCCGTTACGCATTTCCGCCGCCTCGGCCAAGTTGTTCCGGACTCAGATATCCGATCTACCGCGGAGTATGATGCCGCGGCAGCTCTGATTAATCTTGCGGCCTGGGACCGCGCATCGGGAGTGCTCGAGCAGTTCCGCGCGGATTATCCTGACAGTGAATTCGCAGACGATATAACGCAAAAACTCGCGGTCACCTACCTCGAGGCTGGGCGTAGCGTACAGGCTGCCCAGGAGTTCGAGCGTATCGCTGCAACCGCCTCGAGCACCGACGATGTGCGCCGCGAAGCATTATGGAAAGCGGCAGAATTGTACAAAGACAGCAACACGACCACGAGCGAGCAACGTGTACTTGAGAATATTATCGTGTCGTATCCAAACCCGCTGTCCGAATCGGTCGAAGCACGTTATCGCTTGCTTGAGATCTCACGTGCGGCCGGTGACAGCGCGGCAGTAACGGCGCGACTCCAGGAATTGATACGGGTGGACGCGACGGCAGGGCCACAGCGTTCAGACCGAACGAAGTACATTGCTGCGACGGCCTCGCTGGAGCTCGCAGAGCCCGTGCTCAAGCGATTCACGGTCGTCAAGCTCAACCAGCCACTCGCCGACAGCCTGAAGCTCAAGCGCTCACTGATGGAAGACGTTATCAAGGTCTACACCGATGCGGCTGACTACGGTGTTGCCGAAGTGACTACGGCTGCAACGTATCGACTCGGTGAGGTTTACGAACAGTTCAGCTCGGACCTGCTGGATTCCGAGCGACCGGCAAACCTCGATGAAGCGGCATTGGAGCAATATGAATTGCTGCTTGAGGAGCAAATGTATCCGTTCGAAGAAAAGGCAATCGACCTGTACAAGGCGAATGTCAATCGTGCACCCGATGGCGTGTATGACGAATGGGTGAAAAGGAGTTTTGATCGCCTCGCTGGCCTGATGCCGGCGCGGTACGCGAAATCGGAGCGCACAGAAGATGCCGTTACAGCGCTATATTGATCTGCCGTTCAGGCTGATGATGCCGGTGGCCATGCTGGTCGTGGCTGGTTGTGCCTCATCGGGCGGTCCGGCACCCGCAGACCGTAGCAGCCGGGTGCCTGAGAATGCTGCTGGCGAACAATCAGCAGCGGTGCCGCACCCGGATATTCCGGCCCAGGCCCAAACGTTGTTCGAACAGGCCGTTGCCGTCATGGCGTCGGGCGACTTCGTCGAAGCCGAGCTGCGCCTGAAAGAATTCCTGCTGCAATACCCGGCTTACCCCGGTGCTTACGTCAACCTGGCCATCATTCACGCCCAAAACGGCGACGAAAAGGCCGCGCAGGCCTCTATTGACGCGGCTTTGGCGCTAAATCCCAATCATCCGGCCGCTCTCAACCAGCAGGGCATGCTGTTTCGCAGAAATGGCAAATTTATTGAAGCAGAAGCCGCTTATTTGAAGGCCGTCACAGCTTCGCCCGATTATGCCTTGGCACACTACAACCTGGGTGTTCTCAACGAACTGTATTTGCAGCGCCTGGATGTAGCATTGCAACATTTCGAGATTTACCAGGGGCTTGTGGGAAATGACGTGCAAGTTGAGAAATGGATTAAAGATCTGACACGCCGCGTTGCGGCGAGTCAGCGTACGGCAAACGTGGCGGAATGACGGACATGAGTACTGCATCACTCAAAGTATTCGGCCCCCGATTCATGCTAGCCATGTTGTTGGCGACGTTTGCCAGTTTTGCACAGGATGCAGATGATCTCGAGCCGGCCGTGGATACCTCGGCAAGTCTCGAACCGGCGGTGGATACGTCGAATGTCGCCGATGAAACGACGGATGATATTGAACCGGCAGTTTCATCAGCCGCACTCGCAGCCGATGTAACGCGGGAAGGGTCCGGCAACCAGGTGATGGACCGGTTGGAGCTGGGACGCACCGAGATTACGGGTAACCAGGAATTGCCGAAGGTGCTGTACATCGTGCCCTGGCAGAAGTCGGATCCAGGTGACCTGATGGGCAAGCCCATCAACAGTTTGCTCGACGAAGTGTTGGCGCCGCTGGACCGAGAAGAGTTTATCAGGCAGATCGGGTATTACGACGATCTGTACGGACAAGAGTAGGAGCGGCTTTAGCCGCGAATTTTACAGGCGCCCCATGGGCGCGAATTGTTAAAAGAGGAGCAAGGCAATGGGCACATTAGTGCGATTTTTTCAGGATGGCGGGGCGTTCATGTACCCGATCCTGTTTGTATTCGCATTCGGCGTAGCGATCGCAATCGAGCGCTGGATGTATTTGACAATGTCGGGCGCGAGCAACCGCGCTTTGTGGAAGAAAATCGTGCCGCTACTGAAGGCCGGCAACTTTCAGGAAGCTGCTCAGCACACGGCCAAATCGAAAGCCGCCATTGGCTCGATTCTGACCTACGGCCTGTACCGCGTAAAATCGGCACGCCGTCGCGACGACATCGAGAAAGCGATGGAGGAAAGCATGATGGAAGTGCTGCCGCGGCTCGAGAAGCGTACGCATTACCTGGCAACGCTTGCCAATATTGCAACGCTGCTTGGACTGCTTGGTACGATTATCGGCCTGATTCGTGCGTTTACGGCGGTATCGAATGCGAACCCGGCTGACAAGGCAGACCTGCTGTCGGCATCTATTTCGGTCGCGATGAACACGACGGCGTTCGGCCTGATGGTCGCAATTCCGCTGTTGTTGGTCCATGCGCTGTTACAGACGAAGACGAACCAGCTCGTGGACAGCCTCGAGATGGCCACCGTCAAGTTCCTCAACGCGGTCACAGAACGCCAGCTTAAGACGTCCGGAGCGTAAGCATGCTTAGTCGCCGCAGAGGCGGTCGTCACAATGTGGAGACGGCCGAACTCAACATCACGGCTTTTATGAACCTGATGGTTATTCTGGTTCCATTCCTGCTGATTACAGCGGTGTTCTCGCGTTTGGCAATTCTCGAACTGAATTTGCCAGGCTCCTCAACCGAGCCCGTGGATCCGCAGGAACAGACATTTCAACTGGAAGTCATCGTTCGTAGCGACAAGATCGAAGTCGGAGATCGCAACCAGGGTTTGCTGGGTATCTACCCGAACCTTGAGGACGGCGAGTACGACTACGAAGCCCTGAGCGGCAAATTGTCGGAGCTCAAGGTGAGGTATCCCGAGAAAACGGATGCCTCGATTCTCCTTGAGTCCGAAATTGAGTACAACACGCTTGTGCAGGTCATGGACAGAGTCCGCGTGGAAGAAGTGATCGAGGAAGACTCGGTCGATCGCAACGACCTGTTTCCCGACATATCGATTGGCGACGCGCCGGTCCTCTCCGGAGGTGCATAGGCATGGTTAAGTCGGGACGCGCAAAACGGATGGCGAAGCACCACAAGCGCAACAGAGGCGCTGGTGCACTCAATCTCGTATCGCTGATGGACATCTTCACGATTCTCGTGTTCTTCCTGCTCGTCAATTCTTCGGATGTCGAGACATTGCCGAACACCAAGGACTTGCAGTTGCCCGAATCGATCGCTGAAGAAAAGGCTAAAGAGACGGTCGTCATCTTGATCGGCGAAGAAGACATCATTGTTCAGGGTACGCCGGTCGCGAAAGTAGCCGACGTCATGAAGATCCAGGGCAACGACATTCCGGCACTACGTGAGGCACTCGTGTCTCAGAACGATCGTGTGCTGCGACGTGAGTCTCAGGAAGACATCGAGGGTCGTGAAGTCACGATCATGGGCGACAAAGAAATTCCGTATCGGTTGTTGAAAAAGGTGATGGCAACCTGCATGGCATCGGATTATGGACAGATTTCTCTTGCGGTACTGCAGAAGAGCTCAGACAAGCTCAACAATCTGCAGGCATCGCAATAGAGGCGCAAGGATAGCTTAGGAGTAGCGCGTGGATTTACCGTTCTACAGAGAGTACGACCTGCCGTGGACATCGGATTCGAGCCAGGAACGCAAGTTCCAGCGCTTGCTCCGCAATATATTCATCGCCGTGCTGGTGTTGAGTCTCGTCTGGCCGTTCCTGCCGGCGCCCGAACCCGAATTCGACAACGTCATTGAAATTCCACCACGCATCGCGCAGCTGCTGCTCGAAGAACAGCCGTTGCCGCCGCCGCCACCTGAGCCCGAGCCGGAGCCTGAGGTTGAAGATGACCCAGAGCCAGAGCCTGAGCCCGAGCAGGTAGCAGAAGAGCCGGAACCCGAGCCTGAGCCCGAGCCGGAGCCAGATCTGGAAGAAGTTGCTCGCGAACAGGCGCAGGCGGCGTTTATGCCGTTTGCCGAGGATCTCGCCGATCTCGTGGACCAGGAATTGCTGGACAAGGTTGCTGATGATCGCGAGCTGTCCGCATCCGTCGGCGAAGCAGCGCGTAATGAACGCTCAATGATCACATCAAAAGTGGGTACCGCTTCGAGCGGCATCAACACGGCCAACATGAGCCGTAACACGGGCGGAACGGGTATCGCCGGACGCTCGACAACGAAAGTGGACAACCCGGTCGCAGGTATTGGTCCGGCTGGCGGTGCTCGCCGCACCGGTACGAGTGGCAAGGCATCACGTTCGCGCGAAGAGATCGAGCTCGTGTTCGACAAGAACAAGGGCGTGATCTTCGGGCTCTACAACCGAGCCTTGCGCAAAGACCCGACACTCGAGGGCAAGCTGGTACTACGGCTGACGATCGCGCCGAACGGTACAGTGACGTTCTGTGAAATTGTCTCGAGCGAACTGGGTGATTCGGATCTTGAAGCCAAGCTCGTCGCTCGCGTGAAAATGTTCCAGTTCCAGGCGAAAGACGTCGAGCCGATCACAACGACCAAGCCAATCGACTTCTTCCCCGCCTAATACTCGTCGTGGCGTCTGATCCAGTCCTGTTTGTAGGACAGGTCATCCTCGTCGCGCCCTTTCGGGACGATGTCGAGTAACTGGTAGGTCGCGCTGTACGGGTCGAGGCCACGGGAGTAGGTCGAGTAGGTGTGATAGACCACGTCGCCGTCGCGCGCGAATACACTAATCCCCGGCAACTCCTCGATTCTCGCGTTGCCCTTCTTGTAGTTGTAGTCGGCCGTTCCTGACTCGATCTGTTTTGGCGAAAACGATACGCCGAAATCATAATTAAACGAGTTCATCGCGGACGAGACCCACGGAAAACTCCAGCCCATGCGTTCGCGGTAGGCCAGCAACAGATCGAGCGGTGCGCGTGACACCGCAATCAATGACACATCACGAGCCTTGAGGTGGCTCACGGATCCGTCGTAGGTATCGGCCCAGAACGAACAGGACTTGCAGCCCGCATCCCATTCGGGGTGAAACATGAAGTGATAGACGAGCAATTGCGATGCGTCGCCAAACAACTCACTCAGCGACGTCTGGCCATTTTCACCATCAAACACATACTCGGCGCCTATCTTGCGCCAGGGCAGGTCGCGTCGTTTACGGGCAAGATCATCGCGTGCCTTCTGGAACGCTTTTTCCTCGCCGAGAAGATTCTCGCGGTCTGCCAGCCAGGCATCAGTGTCAACGATTTTATTCATACAGCAACCGTATTTTCGATTCGTATTGCCAAGTGATATCGTGCCAGCCATGGAAACGCAAGGGACGACCAGGTGACTCGAAAAATCCTACAACGACTTGGCTTCTTCTTATCTTGCGCGCTCATCGCCCAGTCAGCCTTCGGGCAATCGGCAATCGACGACTTGATCGAGCAAACGGGCGTCGAGCCGGGCCCGGTCGCCAGCAGGGATTTTCCGGGTTGGCGCAAGCCACAGAAGATTATCGTAAGAGATATCGCCGGGCTCTACGATGCAGTGCAGGACATGCGACTCGGGGTAGAGCTGGTGCGGGTGCGGTCTGACAACGAAGCTATTGCCAATGCCGAGGGTGCTGACGCCATTCTGGGTTTCTGTTCCGACAGGGTCCTCAAAGCGGCGTCTGATGTTACCTGGGTTCAGGTTTTTGGCGCTGGTGCGGAGCGCTGTCTTGCCGTTGACAGCGTACGAAACGGCGATGTCATGCTGAGTAATATGCAAAAGATGTCATCGCCGGTGATTGGGGAGCACGTCACCGCCATGGTGCTAAGCCTGTCCAGGGGTCTTATTCCATTCGCCAAGTCGATGTCGGACGGAAAATGGCAGCGCAGTTCGGAAATTGTGGCAGGCATGCAATCCTATAGCGGCAAGACGGTACTCGTCGCCGGACTGGGTGGCATCGGCACCGAGGCTGCAAGGCGACTGGCCGCGCTGGACATGAGGGTCATTGGTACCCGCCGCAGTTCGCGCGAAGGCCCCGACTTCGTTGACTATGTGGGTCTGTCTCATGAATTGCACGATTTGGCTGCCGAGGCTGATTTCATTGTCAATGCCTTGCCACACACGCCTGAAACCGAAGGCCTGTTTGATGCAGAGTTCTTCAACGCGGCTCGAAAGGGTGCGTACTTCATCAATGTCGGGCGGGGCAAAACCGTTGTGACTGGCGACCTCGTGGCCGCGCTCAAAAGCGGTCAGATAGCCGGTGCCGCACTCGACGTCACAGATCCCGAGCCTTTGCCAGCCGGCCATCCACTTTGGCAGATGGACAATGTGATCATTACGCCGCACGTCTCCAGCCGCGGCGGCAATCGCATTCGCCACAATATCCTCGCGAAGGAAAATTTGCGGCGGTTTGTTGCCGGCGAGGCGTTGCTGAACGTTGTGGATCCTGAACTGGGCTATTAGTCGCAGACCGGGTGGTTCAACGGCAAAGCTTGGCGCGTTTGGCTTTTAGCTCCCGGAGCTTTTCGTTGTATCTCTCGCCCTGGGCGCGCGTATAGCCGGCACGCATGCGCGACTCGATCGTGCGGATCTTCTCTTTTACTTCGGCACACGCTGCTGCATCCGTTTTGGGCGATGCGTCAGCGGGGGTTGAAAATAACAGTGTAAGAGCCAGCATCCATGCAAGTGTTTTCATCAGTACCTCCCTGGTCTGACGTTTTATACTGTGATACAGACATGGCCGAAATCCGACAAACACACCGAAACCTAGAGAAACGCGCCGCAGCGGCATCACCGTCGAGCTGCTTTGCTCCGATCGCTCGCGGCGATGCGCGAATCCTGATACTCGGCAGCCTGCCCGGGCAACGCTCCCTCCAGGCAGGGCAGTACTATGCCCATCCGCAGAACGCGTTCTGGCGCATCATGCGAGACCTGGTCGGGGCAGAAGGGACATATGAACAGCGTTGCGCTGAACTTGTGAAACATGGCATTGCGCTCTGGGATGTGCTCGCTGAATCTTTGCGACCGGGTAGCATGGATGCTGACATAAAGCTGGATTCCGCCAAGGCGAATGATTTCGGCTCATTTTTTCTGCGTCACCCGGACATTGAACGACTATGCTTCAATGGCCAGAAGGCGGCGCAGATGTACTCGAGGTTTGTCGACGACGCGGGAAGCGGGTTGCAGCAAGACACGCTGCCATCGACCAGCCCGGCTTATGCGGCGATGGCGTATCCGCAGAAACTCGCGAGATGGCGCAGTGCCGTCGAGGCAAGCACAGGAGAAGGATAAAAATGCAGGGCAATGAAATATTCGGGCCATTCTTCGCCATGATTTTGTTGACGCTCACTGTGTGGGTCGTGATGTACGTGGGTCGCATCAGGTATTCCATGGCAAACAGAATCAATGCGCAACGACTCGGGACACCTGAGAAGGTCGTGCAGGTCCTCCCCGAGGAAATACAGTACCCGGCATACAACCTGCGCAATCTGCTGGAGCTGCCGATCATCTTCTACGCGATGTGCCTGTACTTGTTTGTTACGGCAAACGTCGACACGCTGTATGTCATCGCGGCCTGGTCATACGTCGGATTGCGCGCTGTGCACAGCGTCGTTCAGTGTACGACCAACATCGTGATGCGGCGATTCGCGGTCTATATGGCCAGCTCGCTGGTGCTTTGGTTTATGGTGTTTCGGGCGGCGCTCGGGGCGTTCTGACTACAATGCACTGTCGCCGGTCTCGCCGGTACGAATACGCCACACCTGGTGAAGGTCTGTAACGAAAATCTTGCCGTCGCCGACTTTTCCGGTCTTGGCGCTCTCAATAATTGCCTCAACAGTACGCTCGACGAGGTCGTCCGACACAGCAACCTCAATCTTTGCCTTGGGCAGAAAGTCGACCACGTATTCGGCACCGCGATACAGTTCCGTGTGCCCACGCTGCCGTCCAAAGCCTTTTACCTCACTGACGGTCATTCCCTGAATTCCGACTTCACTCAATGCGTTGCGCACGTCATCGAGGCGAAATGGTTTCACAATGGCAGTGACGAGCTTCATGGTTTTTGTCTTCCTTTGGCGGCTGGCGGATCCGGGAGTATGCTAGCACTACTATGATCTCCGCGGAACTGAAAGAGCCCGAAGGGCTACGCAACTACGGCATTGCCGCGCTGTATGCGGTCGGCGTGTACCTGCTTGGATTTGCCGGTCTGTTCAACGCTTCCTGGCTCGTCAACGGCGTGGCAACATTGTTGTTGGCGCACGGGATGATTATTGCTGCCTACCTGATTCACGAGTGCGGCCACAATCTCGTGTTCAAGCGCCAGCGTGACAACACTCGACTCGGCCAAGTCTTGAGCTGGATTTGCGG
>Ga0255052_10001901_pt1 | contig 15330 bp, 10 predicted proteins | sample JV7_2_21_MG_FD_188632 | JGI IMG/M metagenome (GOLD analysis project Ga0255052, IMG submission 188632) | Seawater microbial communities from Jervis Inlet, British Columbia, Canada - JV7_2_21 | ecosystem: Environmental > Aquatic > Marine > Inlet | place: Canada: British Columbia | collected...
ATCGTATGGACCGTCACATCAGAGACCTGTTTATGCTGAGTCACCGAGCGACCCAGGAACACCTCACCATCGTCCTCACTATAAGTCAGAGGACCTAATTTTTCCGAGAGCCCCCATTTGGTCACCATGTTGCGCGCAATTTCAGTTGCTCGTTCGATATCATTCGATGCACCGGTCGTTACATGTTCAATTCCGAGTGTCATCTCTTCAGCAATACGGCCACCAAACAATGTCGAAATACTGCTCTCCAGCGCAGATTTTGAAACGCTGTATTTGTCCTCTTCCGGCAAATACATTGTCACGCCCAAAGCCCTGCCCCGCGGAATTATGGTGACCTTGTAAACTGGGTCATGATCGGGAACGCAATAACCAACGATCGCATGGCCTGCCTCGTGATAGGCGGTGTTGAGCTTTTCCTTCTCGCTCATCACCAGCGAGCGACGTTCCGCACCCATCATGATCTTGTCTTTGGCCTTTTCGAACTCATCCATACTCACAACGCGCTTATTTGACCGCGCTGCAAAGAGCGCAGCTTCATTCACGAGGTTCGCAAGATCGGCGCCTGAGAATCCAGGCGTACCACGCGCAATCAGGCTTGGCACCACATCATCATCAAGCGGCACCTTGCGCATGTGCACTTTCAGAATCAATTCGCGGCCACGAATATCGGGCAACGGCACAACCACCTGGCGGTCGAATCGGCCAGGTCGCAGCAGCGCCGGATCAAGTACGTCGGGCCGGTTGGTTGCAGCAATGACGATGACGCCTTCGTTGCCTTCAAATCCGTCCATTTCGACGAGCATCTGATTAAGGGTTTGCTCACGCTCATCATGTCCACCGCCGAGTCCGGCACCACGGTGCCGCCCAACGGCATCCAACTCGTCAATAAAGATGATGCAAGGTGCCTGCTTCTTCGCCTGGTCAAACATATCGCGTACGCGTGATGCACCGACGCCGACAAACATCTCAACGAAGTCCGAACCGGAAATCGTGAAAAACGGCACCTTGGCCTCGCCAGCAATCGCTTTGGCAAGCAGCGTCTTACCAGTGCCTGGCGGACCTACCATCAGTACGCCCCTGGGAATCTTGCCGCCCAGACGCTGGAATTTGCTTGGATCCTTAAGAAAATCGACGATCTCGCTGACTTCTGCCTTCGCCTCCTCGATGCCGGCAACATCTGCAAACGACACGCCAACCTGATCTTCACCGAGCAGACGGGCCTTGCTCTTACCGAACGACATTGCGCCTCGTCCGCCACCACCGCCCTGCATCTGACGCATGAAATAGATCCACACGCCAATAAGAAGAAGGATGGGGAACGAACTGATCAAAAGCTGACCGATCAGGCTTTGTGATTCCGGCTCTTGCGCCGTGAAGTCGACACCGTTGTCTTCGAGGATACCGATCAGGGTGTTGTTATCGGTCTCGGGGCTAATTGTGTAGTACTGCAACGGGTCCCGGTTTCCGTAGTTGATTCGCCCGCCGTCAAATTCGACGCGATTCACCTCGCCCGAACGAACATCCTGGAGAAACTCGGAATAATCCTCCTTCACCGGACCCTGACCGCTAACGCCGCTCAGGCCCTGCACAACAGACAGAAGGACCACGATGATGACGATGAAAACGAGGATATTTTTAGTTAAATCATTCACGCTGGATTTGCCACTCCGCCAACTGGTTTTAGACCATGTCTAATTTTTAGACACTACTATAGTTGATAGTTTCTCGCCACAAGGTAGATCTCACTACTGCCGGGCCGCGAGGCCTTTGGCTTCATAGCTTTCACCTTGCTGAACGACCGCCGGGCATCCGCAATAAAGGCATCCGTGCCTTCACCCTGAAAGAGCTTGCAAATGAAATTGCCCTTTCGCCTGAGCGTCTTCCTTGCGAGTTCCAGCGCCAGTTCGGCCAGGTACATCGACCGGGGCTGATCTACCGCCTTAGTGCCCGTGATATTGGGTGCCATGTCGCTCATTACAAGATCTGCTTGTCCACCGTCAAGTGATCCGAGCAACTGCTCAAAAATGGCATCCTCCGTGAAGTCACCCTGGATGAACTCAACTGATGGCAAAGTATCCATCGGAAGCAGATCGAGAGCTATGATCCGGACCCTGCCCTTCAGCCGCACAGTGACATACTGGCTCCAGCTTCCTGGTGCCGCCCCAAGATCGATGCAAGTCATATCCGGCTTGAGAATTGTTTCCTTATTCGTGATTTGCTCAAGCTTATAAACCGCTCGCGAGCGCCAACCGTCCCGTCGCGCCATCTGCACGTACGGATCTTTCTCCTGGCGCTGCCGCCATGAAGCGCTGCTCGGTCTCGCTTTACTCATTCTTGTTACAATCCCGTGCCTATGGAACTATCTGAATCTCAGAAAAAGCTTCTGCGTGGCCTCGGCCACCAGCTAAAACCCGTTATCACTGTTGGCGACGCCGGCCTGTCGGATTCCTTGCTGAAGGAATTCTCTTCGACGATCGATCACCACGAGCTGATAAAGGTCAGAGTAAGAGCCGGTGATCGGGAAACCCGCGATCAGATCATCAACGATCTTTGCGAAAAAGAGTCCGCTAACCTCGTTACGCGGATCGGGAATGTCGCCCTGGTTTACCGACGCAACGAAGACGAAACAAAGATTCCGCTACCAATTATCTAAACGTAACGGACCTCAATAATTTCATAATGCTTGTCGCCAGCAGGCGCAGCAAATGTAATTTCATCACCTTCGTCCTTTCCGATCAGCGCGCGGGCGATAGGTGACGTGTACGAAATCAACCCCGCACCGATGTCCGCTTCGTCCTCGCCAACGATTCTGTATGTGATTTCCTTATCGCCCTGGACATCCAGGAGCTCGACAGTTGCACCAAATACGACTTTGCCCCGCGCATCGACTGTTGTCACATCAATAACCTGAATGTGCGAGAGCTTACCCTCGATTTCCTTGATGCGACCTTCAAGAAAGCCCTGCTGCTCTTTTGCCGCGTGGTACTCCGCGTTCTCTTTCAGGTCGCCGTGTGCCCTCGCTTCTGCGATTGCCCGAATCACTTGCGGGCGATCTTCTGACTTCAGCCTTTTAAGTTCTACCCGTAGCATTTCCGCGCCGCGTACCGTCATAGGCACCTTGTTCATGCCGCTGCCTCTTTGTGCAAATCCTGCAGGCGATTAACCTGGCAATCATCGAGGTGCTCGAGCGCTTTACAGGTAGCAATTGCGGCACCCAGGGTCGTGTAGTAAGTCACGTTTGTCCGCACCGCCTCACCACGAATTGAACGGGATTCCCGAATAGCCTGCTTGCCCTCTGTTGTGTTTACGATCAGGGATATTTCGCGATTTTTTATCATATCCACAATATGCGGCCGACCCTCGCGAACCTTGTTCGCCCGGCGACATTCAACGCCGGCGCCTTTAAGGACTTTCGCAGTGCCGTGTGTTGCAACGATTTCGAAGCCGCGATCACGAAGAATATTGGCAAGCTCGATGGCCCCGTCTTTATCGCGATCGCGAACGCTAAGCAATGCAACACCCTCCGTCGGCAATACGACGCCCGACGCAAGTTGCGCCTTCGCATAGGCTTCGCCGAATGATCGTCCGACCCCCATTACTTCCCCGGTCGATTTCATTTCCGGCCCAAGAATCGGATCGGCACCGGCAAACTTGATAAACGGGAAAACTGCTTCCTTAACCGAGAAGTAGGACGGAATACGCTGATTGACAACGCCTTGCTTCTCAAGTGATTCGCCGACCATAACGCGCGCCGCAATCTTGGCGAGCTGGATACCGGTAGCTTTGGAGACAAACGGCACTGTGCGCGATGCACGTGGATTGACTTCAAGCAGATAGACGATGTTGTTCTGAATCGCAAATTGAGTGTTCATCAAGCCAACAACTTTCAATCCGTTCGCCAGTATGACGACCTGCTCAATCAACACCTTCTGCACGTCGGCATCGAGACTAAACGGCGGAATCGAGCAACCGGAATCGCCTGAATGTACACCCGCCTGTTCGATATGCTCCATGATGCCGCCGATCAATACGCGTTCACCATCGCAGATTGCATCGACATCAACTTCAATCGCCAGGTCAAGAAAGCGATCGAGAAGTACCGGACTGTCGTTGGAAACGCCGATCGCCGCATCCATATAGGCTGCAAGATCCTCTTCGCCGTGAACGATTTCCATTGCCCGACCACCAAGAACGTACGAGGGGCGAACAACAAGTGGATAGCCGACATCCGCGCCCATCGAGATCGCTTCTTCCGAATTCCGCGCCGTGCGATTCGGTGGTTGCTTGAGCTGGAGATCTTCTACCAGCTTCTGGAAACGCTCACGGTCCTCTGCCAGATCAATGGAATCCGGGGACGTACCGATAATCGGGGCACCGGCGGCTTCCAGTTCACGGGCAAGTTTGAGCGGCGTTTGTCCACCGTATTGAACGATGACGCCGTTTGGTTTTTCTATCTCGATGATCTCCATGACATCTTCAAATGTCAGGGATTCGAAATACAGTCGATCGGACGTGTCAAAATCGGTGGAAACGGTCTCCGGATTGCAATTGACCATGATCGTTTCATGGCCTGCCTCGCGTAGCGCCAGTGCCGCATGCACGCAGCAATAATCGAACTCGATACCCTGCCCGATCCGGTTCGGCCCGCCACCGAGAATCATGATCTTGGATTTGTCGCTGGGCTCTGCTTCGCATTCTTCTTCGTAGGTCGAATAGAGATAAGCGGTAGTGGTCGCAAATTCGGCGCCACAGGTATCCACACGCTTGAATACCGGCCTGACGCCAGCATCTATGCGCCGCTGCCGCACAACGCTCTCGTCCACCTTTAGCAATGACGCCAATCGGGCGTCAGAGAAGCCTTTGCGCTTAAGCTCAAGAATCCGATCCTTGTCCAATGCATCCACACCGCCGGATCGAACAACCTTTTCGTCGTCGACCAAGTCTGCAATCTGAGCCAGGAACCATGGGTCGATGCCTGTTAACTCGCCAACGTCCTCGGCCGAAAAATCCTGTCTCAGCGCGTCAGCGACGTAGAAAAGACGATCGGCGCCGGGCAAACGCAACTCCTGCCGAAGATGATCCTTTTCTTCATCCTCCACGACCGTCCGGATGATCTCATCCAGCCCGTTCACGCCGGTCTCCAATCCGCGTAATGCTTTTTGCAGCGATTCCTGGAAAGTACGGCCAATTGCCATTACTTCGCCAACGGACTTCATCTGTGTCGTCAGGCGCTCAACTGAGCCCGGAAATTTCTCAAACGTGAAGCGAGGAATTTTCGTGACGACATAATCGATGGTTGGCTCAAATGAAGCAGGCGTCGCACCGCCGGTGATCTCGTTCTTGAGCTCATCGAGCGTGTAGCCAATCGCCAGTTTTGCGGCAACTTTGGCGATGGGGAACCCAGTTGCTTTTGAGGCCAGTGCCGACGAGCGGGATACCCTGGGATTCATCTCAATAATGAGCAGCCGGCCATCTTCCGGGTTGACGGCGAACTGCACATTCGAGCCACCCGTTTCGACGCCAATTTTGCGCAATACATCGATAGATGCATTCCGCATCCGCTGGTATTCCTTGTCAGTCAGAGTCTGCGCCGGCGCTACTGTGATTGAATCACCTGTGTGTACGCCCATCGGATCGAGGTTTTCGATCGAACATACGATGATGCAGTTGTCTTTCTTGTCCCTGACAACCTCCATCTCGAACTCTTTCCAGCCAATGACCGACTCTTCGAGCAACACCTCGGTCGTCGGCGACATTTCAAGGCCATGCGTGACGATTCGCTTGAACTCTTCCTGGTTGTACGCAATGCCACCGCCAGTGCCGCCAAGCGTGAACGAAGGTCGAATGATCGTCGGATAACCAATCTCCACTTGTTTCTCAATGGCGTCGTCAATCGTGTGTGTGATCTCCGCTTTTGGACATTCCAGACCGATGTCCGTCATTGCCTTGCGAAACAGCTCGCGGTCCTCCGCCATATCAATCGCTTCGCGCGACGCGGCGATGAGCTCAACCTTGTATTTATCGAGGATGCCTTCGCGGACGAGGTCCAGCGCACAGTTGAGTCCGGTTTGCCCGCCCATTGTCGGGAGCAATGCGTCCGGTCGTTCTTTGGCAATCACCTGCTCGAGCGCAGTCCAGTGAACAGGCTCAATATAGACCGCGTCCGCCGTCTCGGGATCGGTCATGATTGTGGCGGGGTTCGAGTTGACCAGTATGACCCGGTAGCCCTCCTCTTTGAGCGCCTTGCAGGCCTGCGCACCTGAATAGTCGAATTCGCAGGCCTGACCAATCACGATCGGACCCGCTCCTATGATCAGGACACTTTCTATGTCTGTGCGTTTTGGCATGCGCTCCGTCCGGAACCGGTCCAGGTATCAGTATTTACTTTAATAATCATCTATAACTCTTTGTTTAAAAGCTATATTGCGATCGTTTTCTGACTCGAATTGCGTTTGTACTCATCCATGTCTGTGATGAATTTTTCGAACAGGTGCAGTACATCGTGCGGGCCCGGGCTCGCCTCCGGATGGCCCTGAAACCCGTATGCCGGCCTTTGCTTGTAGGCGATACCCTGAAGCGAACCGTCGAAAAGTGATTTGTGCGTGATATCAACACCGTCCGGCAGTGACTTGGGATCAACCGCAAAACCGTGGTTCTGACTGGTGATCATCACGCGTCCGTTTGCCAGGTGCTGGACGGGGTGGTTGGCGCCATGATGACCAAATTTCATTTTCATAGTCTTCGCGCCGCTGGCGAGGGCCAGGAGCTGGTGACCGAGACAAATACCGAATATGGGTACCGGAGTATCCAGGAGTTCCCTGATCGCTGTTATTGCGTAGTCGCACGGCTCAGGGTCACCGGGTCCATTGGAGAGGAATACGCCGTCCGGCGCCAATGCGAGAACGTCAGCTGCCGGAGTGATAGCAGGAACGACCGTCATGCGACACTCGAGATCCGAAAGGATACGCAGGATATTTCGCTTGATGCCATAGTCGTAGGCCACCACATGATATGGCGCAATCCTGCGGCTCAACACGCGCCCCCCAAGATCGAAATTGCTGCCCTGACACCATTGATACGATTTGTCGGTCGTCACGAATTTCGCGAGATCCATGCCTGCGATACCAGGAAACTTGTTGGCGTGTTGAATGGCGATTTCCGGCGCAACGTCGCCAGTCATGATGCAGCCGGACTGAGCCCCCTTCTCTCGCAGTATCCTCGTCAGCTTGCGGGTATCGATGCCGGCGATCGCTACTGTGTTGCCAGCGACGAGGAAATCCGAAAAATTGCGCTCGGATCGCCAGCTGCTGGCAACCATGGAACTGTCACGGATCACGAGACCGGAGGCATGTACCAGCGACGATTCCATATCGTCGCTATTAGTGCCGGTGTTGCCTATGTGGGGATATGTCAGTGTGACGATCTGACGACAATAGGACGGGTCCGTCAGGATTTCCTGATAGCCGGTCATCGCCGTGTTAAAGACGACTTCGCCGATAGTTTTGCCATCAGCGCCGACAGAAACGCCCCGGAATATAGTCCCGTCTTGCAGAGCCAGAACAGCGGGCGTACTCAACAGCGATCCTTAAAATTCAACGGCCGAAGGCCGGTCAATCCAGACTTTAGATGCACAAAAGCGGAAGGACTTTGCCTTCCGCTCGTGGAATCGCCGGCCATCCGGCGACCCGCGGTAGTTTACTCAAGCCGGGCCGAATCTGCCAGTATTCCGTCAAAGTGATATTGACGAAATGTCTGCCGGATTCGGCATGCGGCTGGCTAGCTAATCTGATCGAAGAAACGCTTGACGGATTCGAGCCAGCCACCCGCGCGTGGGTTGTGCCGATCGCCGCCGGCGCTGACCGAATCCTCGAATTTCTGCAACAGGGATTCCTGCTCCGGTGTCAGGTTTACCGGTGTTTCCACGGCAACCCTGGCAAACAAATCACCAGTCCGGTGGTCACGAACGGTTGTGACGCCCTTGCCGCGTAGCCTGAAGATCTTTCCGGATTGAGTTCCCGCAGGCACCTTGAGCGATACCGTGCCATCAAGGGTCGGCAATTCAACGTCACCGCCAATCGTGGCTGTTGCAATGCTGATGGGCACGTCACAGGACAGGTCAGATCCTTCACGGTCGAATATCTTGTGCGGCGCTACCCGAATCTCTACGTAAAGATCTCCGGAAGGTCCGCCGTTGCGGCCCGCCTCGCCCTCGCCAGACAGTCGAATTCGATCGCCGTCGTCTACACCCGCGGGCACTTTGACATTCAGTGTCTTCGTCTTTGAAGTTCTGCCACGGCCATGACAAGCTTTGCAGGGATCCTTGATTATCGTCCCCGCCCCTTTACAGGCCGGGCAGGATTGCTGGATTGAGAAAAAGCCCTGTTGCATGCGAACCTGGCCAGCGCCATTGCATGTGGTGCATTTGACCGGGTCTGAGCCCTTTTCGGCGCCACGGCCATTGCATTCACCGCAAACCACTTGTGTTGGTACGTCAATAGTGACTGAGTCGCCACGTACAGCACGTTCGAGATCGAGCTTCAGCTCGTAGCCCAGGTCTGCGCCGCGAAAGACCTGGCTTGCACCACGCCTGCCACCGCCAAATATGTCGCCGAATACATCGCCGAAAATATCGCTGAACCCCTCGGAACTGAAACCGCCGCCGGCCGGCCCGCCGCGAACGCCGTCATGGCCGAAGCGATCGTACGCTGCGCGCTTGTCGCCATCCTTGAGGACTTCGTAGGCTTCCTTGGCCTCTTTGAATTTCTTCTCGGCGCCGTCATCTTCAGTGTTGCGGTCAGGGTGATACTTCATGGCAAGACGCCGATAAGATTTCTTGATCTCATCCGCTGCCGCGTCTCTGTTCACGCCGAGGATTTCGTAGTAGTCGCGCTTTGCCATAGATAGAGTTTCTGTAAAGACCGGGCGCCAATACTGGCGCCCGGATCAGTCTGTTGCCTTAGGATCGAATCCTAGTCGGATTTGGACTCGTCGTCTCCATCGACTTCCTCAAACTCAGCGTCAACGACGTCCTCACCGCCGCCGTCATTCTCACCGGCACTCGCATCGCCACCTTCGGCAGCCTGGGACTCATAGAGCTTCTGGGCTACTGAGGCGGATGCTTCTGCCAGCGCTGCAGTCTTCGCCTCGATCGTATCCGTGTCACCTTCATCGAGCACGGCCTTAAGATCAGAGACTGCGTTCTCGACTGCGAGTCGCTCTTCTCCACTGACCTTTTCGCCGGCTTCGCTGAGTGTCTTTTCAGCTGCATGGATAAGGCCTTCCGCCTGATTGCGTGCATCGACACGCTCACGGAATTTCTTATCTTCCTCGGCATGACTCTCGGCATCGGCAACCATCTGATCGATCTCGTCGTCCGAAAGCCCGCTGGATGCTTTGATCACAATTGTCTGGCTTTTCCCGGTCGCCTTATCTTTCGCCGAGACATTCAGAATGCCGTTTGCATCGATATCGAATTGAACCTCGATCTGGGGCATGCCGCGCGGAGACGGCGGAATGTCAGCCAGATCAAATCGGCCCAGTGACTTGTTGTCATGCGCACGCTGACGCTCACCCTGCAGCACATGAATGGTAACTGCAGTCTGGTTGTCAGCAGCCGTCGAGAAAATTTGCGTCTCGTTCGCCGGAATCGTCGTGTTCTTGTTGATCAGTGAGGTCATCACCTCGCCCTGCGTCTCGATACCCAATGACAGAGGCGTAACGTCAAGCAACAACACATCTTTGACATCGCCCGCCAGAACGCCGCCCTGAATCGCTGCGCCCATCGCTACTGCTTCATCCGGGTTCACGTCACGGCGTGGCTCTTTGCCAAAGAAATTCTGCACTTCTTCCGCCACTTTGGGCATACGAGTCTGACCGCCGACGAGGATGACGTCGTCAATTTCATTCACCTTGAGGCCGGCATCCTTCAGCGCGATTTTGCAAGGCTCGATTGTCTTCGCAACCAGCGTCTCAACAAGCGATTCCAGCTTCGCACGAGTCAGCTTGATGTTGAGGTGTTTGGGCCCCGTTGAATCCGCTGTGATGTAAGGCAGATTCACTTCGGTCTGTTGCTGCGTGGACAGCTCTATCTTCGCTTTCTCCGATGCTTCCTTTAGGCGCTGCATCGCGAGCGGGTCCTTCGTGATATCCACGCCACTCTCTTTCTCAAATTCTGACGTCAGGTACTTGATGACGCGCATGTCGAAGTCTTCACCGCCAAGGAACGTGTCACCGTTCGTTGCCAGCACTTCGAACTGATGCTCGCCGTCAACTTCCGCAATTTCGATTATCGAAATGTCGAAGGTGCCGCCGCCCAGATCAAAAACAGCGATCTTGGCGTCGCCACGCTTCTTGTCCATCCCGTAAGCGAGCGCTGCGGCGGTCGGCTCATTGATGATTCGCTTAACGTCCAGACCGGCGATCTTGCCGGCGTCTTTCGTTGCCTGACGCTGTGAGTCGTTGAAATATGCCGGAACGGTGACAACCGCCTCGGTCACAGACTCGCCAAGGTAGTCCTCGGCTGTCTTTTTCATTTTCATCAAGACGCGAGCTGAGATCTCCGGTGGCGCCATCGCCTTGCCGTTGGCCTCCACCCAGGCGTCGCCGTTGTCAGCCTTCACGATTTTGTAGGACACCATGTCCATATCACGCTGTACAACGTCATCTTCGAAACGGCGCCCGATCAGTCGTTTGACCGCAAACAACGTGTTGGCTGGATTGGTCACAGCCTGGCGTTTGGCCGACTGGCCAACGAGCACCTCGTCGTCCTTGCTGAACGCAACGATCGAGGGTGTGGTCCGATCTCCTTCGCTGTTCTCGATTACGCGGGGCTTGTCCCCCTCCATGATTGCGACGCAGGAGTTGGTGGTACCCAGATCGATACCAATAACTTTACCCATGATTTCACTACTCCAATTGGATTAAATTCAAAACTAGGCTTTAAGTGGGGCCAGCGATTAGTGATTCAAGCGCTCCTGGTCCCGAATTACCTGGCTCCAGGGCTAATTGGCCTCATCGGTCGGCTCAGAGGCCACAATCACTCTGGCCGGGCGTAACAACCGGCCATTCAGCGCATATCCTTTCTGAAATACGGTGACAACGCTTCCCGGTTCAACATCATCTGAAGGCTGCATCGTCATTGCCTCGTGCCGGGCCGGGTCAAATGGCTCGCCCTGTGGGTCGAGTTCCTCAATCCCAAATCGTTGCATCGTCGTCGCAAGCAGCTTGAGCGTCACCTCGCTGCCCTCTTTCAGGCTCTCGACACTGGGCTCGCCTTCGGCAGCCAGCGCCAATTCCAGGCTGTCACAGACGGCAAGCAAGTCTGCCGCAAAACGCTCAAGCGCAAACTTGTGGGCATGTTCCACGTCCCGCGCCGCACGTTTGCGGACATTTTCCAGTTCGGCTGCAGTACGAAGGTATTTGTCCCAGTTCTCCTCGACTTTCGCTTGCAGCTCGGTCAATTCATCACGGGCGTCTTCGTTTTCTTCGGCCACAGGTTCATCTGCTTCGTTCGCGACAACATCCTCATCAGCGCGATCAGGCTCTACATTCATCGTGGTTTTGCTCCGGATTTACCAGCATCGGTGACCGATTAAGGCCAGCGGATTCAAAGATGCGGGAATTGTGGGACTCCGCCAGCAAATATCAAGGGTTTGGGCTCAATTTGCGGCCTGGATACCTGCCAAACGAGCAAATAGAGCTAATCTTGCGGGTTCAGGGTCGATTCAAGCAGGCGAGCGGTGATATCAACAATGGGTACCACACGGTCATAGGCCATCCTCGTGGGACCGATGACGCCGATGACGCCAATGTGATCATCATCCAGGTGATACGGGGCGGTGACGACGCTACAGTCGTCGAGGATCTTGTAGCCGGACTCACTGCCAATAAAAACCTGTACACCGTCCGCCTGAATACTCTTGTCCAGCATATTCAGCATGAAGCGTTTCCGCGAAAACGCGTCAAACAGGCGGCGCAGCGTTTCGACATCCGACAATTCAGCAAATTCCATCAATTTGGTTCTGCCTGACAGGACCAGATCCTCTTTTGGCGCCGCCGCACCTTCCATGGCTGACTGCGCTACCGAAATGATGTCGAGCATCGCCTGGTTCATTGAATCCCGGGTTTGCTCCAGATCATCGATCAGGTGCTGTCGAATCTGCTCAAGATCATGCCCCACGTAATTGTCGTTGATGTAATTGGCCGCCCGTTGCAACTCGTCTCGTGTGTGCGGCCTTTCAGTGTGTAAAACCCGGTTCTGAACTTCACGGTCATTAATGACGAGAATTGCCAGTACGCGACTATCCGACAACGACAGAAACTCGATTTGCCGGAGAATGGCGCGTTGGCCTTTTGGGACTGTTACTACCCCTGCGAGACTGGTGACCTCTGAAAGCATGCTCGACACCGAGTCGAGCAACGAACTGGGATTGCCCGCCTGTGCGAACAGCTGGGATTTGAGTCGGTCAATCTCAGTCTGTTTCGGTGGCTTGAATCGAATGAGCGAGTCTACGAACAGCCTGTAGCCTTGCGCCGTCGGGACTCTTCCAGCAGATGTATGCGGTGCCGCAATAAAACCCAGTTCCTCGAGGTCCGACATCACATTACGAATTGTCGCAGGGCTCAGCTTAATTCCGGAATTACGCGCGAGCGTTCGGCTGCCGACCGGCTGGCCATCACGAATAAAGCGCTGAATAAGAACTTTCAGCAGCTGCTGTGCGCGTTCGTTAGGTACCTGAGGCGTGGTTTCTGGGGACATTCGCACAATTACGAAAAATGGACGACCAACACAGTGTGGTAGTGTGAAACAAAAACGTATCAACGGCTTGGCGGTGGGTCAAGGGTTTGCAACAATCGCACCGACTCGCCAAATCGGTTGAGTCGATTTCTGCACCATACGAGCGTTTGACCCCGGTATGAATAAAGAATTCAGCAGAGTTGCCCTCGTCGGCCTGTACGTAGATGCGCGTGTCGCTGAGCCGATGCGCCTAATTGCCGCGCATTTAACAAAAGCTGGTCTGGATGTGATGTCAACGCCGGACATTTCAAATGAGTTGTGCGTCCGGGCCGTTGACGCTGATGCGCTGCCGGATGAGGCGGATTTGATCATCGCCGTCGGTGGCGATGGAACCATGCTCCATGCGGCGTCGATGGCCGGTGGAAAGGACGTACCACTCCTCGGCGTCAACCGGGGACGCCTTGGCTTCCTGACCGATGTTTCTCCCCACCAGATGCTGGAGAGTCTGGACCAGATATTCGGTGGCAACTACTCACGGGAATCACGCCTGCGGCTTGCCGCGACGCTGGTGTCCAGCAACGGCAATGAGATAACCGGCCTGGCATTAAACGACGTCGTCTTGCAGCGTCGCGATACCGGCCGGATGCTCGATTTCGAAACTCGGATCGCCGATCGCTATGTCAACACCTATATGGGTGACGGATTGGTTGTCGCGACACCAACGGGCTCGACGGCCTACGCACTCAGCTGCGGCGGACCAATCATCGAACCGCAGCTGGACGCTATCGTCGTTGCACCCATCTGCCCACATACGCTGAGCGTCAGGCCCATCGTGATTCCGGCGAACCAGGGGATCGAAGTTACACTGCTGGAGCGTGAGGACACCAACGCTGAAATCAGCGTCGATGGTCATTCGATGGGCGCATTTGACCCGGACGACAAGTTGCTGGTCGCTCCCTCTGATAGCCGGATCACACTGATCCATCCGCCAGGCTACGACTTCTACGAGATCCTGCGCTCCAAACTCCATTGGGGGCACGACGGTCGCAAGCTCGCATTTGGAGAAATAGAATAGATGCTGACAAGCATTCAGGTAAGAAACTTCGCCATCATCGACCAGGTCGAAATCGAATTCTCGCCGGGCATGACCGTACTAACGGGCGAGACCGGCGCCGGCAAATCGATATTGGTCGACGCCCTGGGGCTGGTGCTTGGCGAACGCGGCAGTGGTGGGCTTGTCCGAGGTGGTGCGAAACGCGCCGAGTTCGTCGCGGAATTCGATTTGCAAAACCTGCCGAAAGCTCGCGAATGGCTCGAAGAACAGATGCTCGATCAGGACGACGAATGTCATTTGCGCCGGGTCATTGGCGCCGACGGTCGCTCAAGAGCATTTATCAACGGCAACAATGTGCCATTGCAGAGTTCAAAGACGCTCGGAGAAATGCTGCTTGATATTCATGGACAACATTTTCATCAGTCGTTAGCGCGACGCAATATACAGCGGAACTTGCTGGACTACTTCGGCGGGCTGGTGGATCTGTCAATCGCAACCAGCAATGGCTTCACCGACTGGAATAGCCTGGCGGAGAAACTGGCAGCACTGGAGGCTGCCAACAGCGATCGCAATGCGCGCCTTGAGCTGCTTCGATTTCAGATTGGCGAACTTGATGCGCTCGACCTGCAACCTGCTGAATATGCCGATCTCTCCCAGGAACGGGCAAAACTACAAAACAGTGGCCGCCTGGCGGAAGGTGTCAATAATGCGCTTGAAGTGTTGTTTGAAGCTGATCCGACCAACGCACAATCACTCGTGGCGGAAGCAACCCGCGGGATTGATAACCTTGCGACAATTGACGTCGCCCTCGAACCCGTCCTGACAATTCTGCAGGAGGCCAGCATCCAGGTCTCCGAAGCCGCTGACAGTCTGCGCCGTTATGCGGATGCACTTGATATGGACCCTGCCCGGCAAAACTGGGTGGAAGAGCGGCTCGACGCAGTGAACAACATTGCTCGCAAACATCGGGTCGAGCCGGAAGCAATCGAGGCGTTGCATCAGCAGCTCAATGAACAACTCAACGATCTCGAACATGCAGAGGAGCGCGGCGCCGAACTTCGGCAATCCGTGAAAGATGCAGATGCCGCGTATCGCCAATCGGCAAGCCGACTTTCAGCTGGAAGAAAAAAGGCGGCAAAATCCTTCTCAACTGCAGTGACCGAGGCTATGTCGAAACTCGGTATGCCTGGTGGCGTATTTGAGGTCAGCATAAGTCCAAGGGACGTAACAGATCCGCGGGCATTCGGTCTGGACGACATCGAGTACCTGATCAGCGCGAACCCCGGCCAGGAGCCCATGCCGTTGTCAAAAGTTGCGTCAGGTGGTGAGCTCTCGCGCATGAGCCTGGCGATCCAGGTCATTGCGAGCGACGGTAGCGCAATTCCAACTATGGTCTTTGATGAAGTTGACAGTGGTGTTGGCGGTGGCGTCGCCGAAATGGTCGGTATGCGTCTTCGCGAACTCGGACAGACCCGGCAGGTTTTTTGCGTCACTCATTTGCCGCAGGTCGCCAGTCTTGGAAACAACCATTTTCGAATCA
>Ga0255052_10001902_pt1 | contig 15327 bp, 14 predicted proteins | sample JV7_2_21_MG_FD_188632 | JGI IMG/M metagenome (GOLD analysis project Ga0255052, IMG submission 188632) | Seawater microbial communities from Jervis Inlet, British Columbia, Canada - JV7_2_21 | ecosystem: Environmental > Aquatic > Marine > Inlet | place: Canada: British Columbia | collected...
CCGAGGACACCGATGACGCGTGCGGCAAACGCTTCGGGCAAGGCCGAGCTAAAGCGCGCAACTGCGACGGTCCATGCTGCGAGAATGAGTATCCACATCAACAGGGAGCCTTCATGAGCGCCCCATACTGCGGATATTTTGTAGATGGTGGGCAACGACAGCTGCGAATGGTTCGCAACGTATAAAACCGAGAAATCGCTCGTTAAGAAGGACCATGTGAGGCACCCAAATGCAACGGCGACGAAAACGAACTGGCCCGTTGCGGCCGTTTTCGCAACGCTCATCATCGCAACATCATTTCGATACGCACCGATCAACGGAATGACACCCTGACAAATCGCCAGCGACAGGGCGAGGATCAGCGCAAATTGTCCGATTTCAGGAATCATTGCGGATTACACTCCGTTACGCCCTCGCGTAGCGGTGCAGTCTTGTCTTCGACGTGTTTCGCGAGCGAATCGGCCACTTCGGGTGCCATATAGTTTTCGTCATGCTTGGCCAGAATTTTGTCGGCGACAAAGACGCCCTCCTCGCCCAGTCGCCCATGCGCGACGACGCCTTGCCCCTCGCGAAACAGGTCCGGAAGAACACCGACGTAGCTGACAGGTAACTCGCAGTTCATGTCGGTAACGCGAAACCTGAGATCCATTGACCCTTCCTCTCGTTCAACGCTGCCGTCAACGACCAGTCCGCCGATTCGGAAGTTGCGTTGCTTCGGATAATCTCCCGCGACGACATCGGAAATTTCCACGAAGAACATCATGTTGTCCTGAAAAGCGCGTAACGTGAACGCCGCAGCAATTGCGATGCCGGCTACTGCCAGACCGACAGCCAGCATACGTTGTTGTCTCGGTTTCATTGGCCATCACCCAGCGCTTTAATACGCACTTCGATGTCGCGATACACGCGCTTATGGCGCAGCCGTGCTCGCCAATCCGAGAATATGACGACTGCCAGCGTCAGAGCAAAGCAGCTCCATACATAGACGCCGTAATTTCCCATTGCCAGGTTTTCCATGCCTATCTACCCTCCGGCGACAAAACCATCTCGCGCACCCATCGGGTACGCCGTTCACGGAACAATACTTCGGTTCGTACGCGACGCAATAAGAGAGAACCGAATAAGAAAGTGAATCCAAGGATCATCGCCAGCAACGGATACAACATGCCGGGGTCCATCGCCGGACCGCCTTCTTTCATGAGTGTCTGCCCCTGGTGCAAGGAACTCCACCACTCGACCGAGAAATGCACGATAACGACGTTCACAATGCCGACGAGCGCGAGTACCGCACTCGCCTTGTCGGCTTTGGCGGTGTCGTCGATCGCACTACGTAGCGCCATGTAGCCGAAATACAGGAACAACAGGATCAGTTCGGACGTCAGCCTGGGATCGCCCCACTCCCACCATGTACCCCACATCGGACGTCCCCAGATGGAACCCGTAACCAGTGCGAGAAACGTGAATGCCGCACCCAGCGGGGCCGCGGCGGCAGCAACGGCGTGCGATAGCTTGATGCGCCAGATTAGCCCTATGCCGCCACTGATCGCCATGATCATGTAGGCCATCATCGATAGATAGGCGGATGGCACATGCACATAGATGATCCTGAAGGCATCACCCTGCTGGTAGTCCATGGGCGCGAGAAAAAGTCCCGCGTAAACGCCATAGGTGATGAGCGCAATGCCAGGCACCGCCAACCATGGGCTAAGCACCGCGGCAAGGCGATAAAAATGCGGCGGAGACGCCAGCCGATGAAACCATTTCCACATAGTCGCGATTCTACTCGTTGCTAATTCTCAGTGCGGCGGCCGTAGCGTAAGGAGCAAGGCTCAAGGATGCAATAGCGTACGCCGCCAAAGCCCAAATGCCAGTGGAATATACGTCGTTGCCCGCGGCCAGAGATACTGTGTTCGCGCCCAGCAGCAACACCGGCATGGCCAGCGGCAGAATAAGTAAACTCAACAGCGCCGTGCCGCGATGCAGACCGACCGTTAGCGCGGCACCGATCGAGCCCAGCAGGCTCAGGCTTATTGTGCCCAGCAGCAATGTCAGCATCATGACGGGTACGACGGATGCAGGCATTCGGTAGGTCATCGCGAGTATCGGCGAGACGAATACCAAAGGCAGCCCGCTGGTCAGCCAGTGCGCCAGCGTCTTACCAAGCGCCAACACCGGCAGCGGCTGGGCGCTGACAAGCAGTTGATCGAGGCTGCCATCTTCAAAATCACCGAGAAACAGAGAGTTCAGCGACAACAATGTGGCTAGCAGCGCCGCGACCCAGAGTACGCCCGGACCGCTGAGTTCGAGCTGTTCCGCACTGGGGCCGACGGCGAGCGGAAAGAGGGTGCATACCATCGCGAAGAAAAACAGCGGATTGAGCACATCGCCCGGCCGCTTCCAGGCCAACAATAGATCACGCCTTGCGGTCGCCCACAAACCCGAGAACAGTCCGGGTTGCTGTAATTCGGGTTCGTTCATTGCAGCCGGATCTTCGTCACGGGCGCGTTGATCTCGACGTCCTGGTGCGCCGCCATCACACACAGGCCGCCCCCGGCCAGGTGCTCCTCAACCAGGAGCATTACGAGTGCGCGGCCCTCACGATCGAGGTTGGTAAAGGGCTCGTCCATAAGCCAGAGCGGTACATCGGCGAACAGCATTCGCGCCAATGCTACGCGGCGTTGTTGCCCGGCCGACAAAGACCGCAGTGGCAGGCGTCTTAGTCGATCAATGCCAAGTCGCGCGAAGATTTCTTCATGATCACGATCCGATTGGGCGCGCAGCGATGCTTCAAATTGCAGGTTCTCGACCATAGTGAGGTCGCCTTTCAAGCCCGTTCGGTGCGCGAGCCAGACCAGCGCACCATGAAACGTCTGCCGTTGTTTGAGCACAGGAACGTCATTCCATGAAACCTCGCCAGTTTCCAGACTTAACATCCCGGCAATGGCACGCATCAGGCTGGTCTTGCCACAACCGTTTCGGCCCTCAAGAAGCAGTAGTTCGCCACTGCCGAGCGAAAAACCCAGGCCTTCGAAAAGACACCTCTCGCCACGGATCAGGGTCAGGTTGTTGGCGGATAACGTAGCGGTCACTATCTATTACTTTGTCGTAGAATCTGGATGATTAGAAAGGTACAGAAGAACTGCCCTGTTTTACAACGCGTTACTTCGACTTATTAAAGTTAATTCAAATGACATCACATGTCGGTATAACGCACAAATATATGGATTCGTATGAATTCTGGTTTACAAGAACGGAATCGCAGTCGTAGACTGAACGGACAGGTCGACATTTCATATAAGAAGAGACCGCAACCAGACAATAGCAACTATAACGCGACATGACGATTGGCAGTAGCGACGAATGGATTTAGGCGCGGCAGGTCTTAGACAGCAACCCTTTCCTACGCACGGAAAACCGCTGGCTGTGCTTTCCTACGAATCCGAGCGTGCGGCGCATGACGTGCTTAACGATACTTACGTCAACCCCACTGGACTCAGCCTGTTGCAGGGTCCGATGCTATCGGGCAAATCGACATTGGTGCGCGGTTTCATCGACACACTCCACGAAGATTGCGAAGTCGCCCTTGTTGACGGCAAAGGACTCAATACCACTAAGCTGCTGCTGGGCGTGCTACGCCAATTCGGCTATGACGTCGAAACCAATTCCGCCAACGAGTTATTGGGCTTGGTACGTGTGTTCGCGCTACAACAAGCAGCATGTCATGAACCGCCGCTGCTAATCATCGAAAATGCACACGAGATGAAACCGAGCGCCCTGCGCGCTCTGTGCGAACTTGCCGATCTACGCGTCAGGACCGGCAGCGCGCTCAAGATAGTTCTCATCAGTGATCATTCGCTGGGACCCATCATCGACGTACCCGCGATGGAACCGCTATCGCACCGGCTGCTGCACGACTTCCACCTGCGTCCAATGACGCAAACAGAAGCCAAGCATAACCTTCACAGCAAATTGCGAGCGGCAGGTAGCGACTGCCCTGATTTTGTGTTTCCGGATGCCGTTTGTACCGAACTCTGGAAGGCCTCGGGCGGCTGGCCTGGAATCCTGGATCGGCTGGCACTACTGGCACTGGCGCGCACAGAGACATTGCCGGTTGCTGTTACCGACGTTGAGCATCCCGCATTGCCAAACGGCACCTGGGATGAACCCGAAGCGGCCACCGCCGAGATCGGTGTCGCTGTTGAACCTGAGCCACCGCAATTGATTCTGACCGATAATGGTATCGTTACTGGCGACGTCGAGATGGACGAGCCGCGGATGCTAATCGGCCGCTCGGACCACAACGACATTTCGATCGATAGCCGTTTCGTTAGTCGTCACCATGCGCTGCTTGTGCGCCACGGCAGCACGACGTTTTTGATGGATCTAAACAGTACCAATGGCACGTTCGTTAACGCAAGACGTGTCTCCAATCATGTATTGCTGCACGAAGACGTTATCTCGATTGGACACCACAAGATCAAATTCAGCGACCCGCACGCCCAGGCTCGCGGCCCGCTGGATGCCGCGGATCTTGAAGATACCGTGATAATGAAGACACTTGACGACATGCGGAACCTGCTCGCGCAAGAGAACACGTCAGTATTGCCGACGCTGCCGGAAGATCGTTCGACGCAACAATCCTAGGTCGATCTAGGTAAAGAAACCTTCCTTGAAGTGCTTTCGGCACATCGAGATATAGCGGTCATTGCCACCGATCTCCACCTGCGATCCCTCCGTTACCGCATTGCCTTCGCTGTCGAGACGCAATACCATGGTCGCCTTGGTCCCGCAATGGCAGATCGCTTTGAGCTCCTTAAGCGTGTCCGCCCAGGCCAGAAGATACTTGCTGCCGTCGAACGGCTCGCCCTGAAAGTCCGTGCGCAAGCCGTAAGCCAGCACCGGAATATTTAACTCATCAGTGACCTCGGTAAGCTGGAACACCTGATCGCGTGTCAGGAACTGTGCTTCGTCAATGAGCACACAATGCAGTGGATCGTTATCGTTGCGGGTCGCGATAAGCTCGAAAAGATTGGTGTCCGTTTGAAAGGTCGTGGCTTCCGACTCGATCCCAATCCGCGACGTGACTTTGCCAATGCCGAAACGGTCATCGAACTGTGGCGCGAGGACCAGCGTGTTCATACCGCGCTCTTTGTAGTTATAGCTTGATTGCAGCAGCGAGGTCGACTTGCCCGCGTTCATCGACGAGTAATAGAAATAGAATTTGGCCATCGCCAGCGTATTGTCGCACCGCTGGATTGCCGATGCACGGCGTTCGCGTAATGCTAGTTGTGTATCCGCAGAAGTTTGGCGAGTTGGCTGCGATACCCTTGTCTGTCGGCGTGTTGCGAACGGCACTCGGCGCACTCGTTTGTCAGGGAATGGCGACCTGATATTATCTGCGGTACCGGCGTCACGGTGCCGTTGCGAAGGCAACGACTGCAAATAACCAGGTTGCTCAACTTGTTGAGCATCCTGTAGCTGACATTGTCTTTTGCGATCGAGGGCATGGCTGCTCTCCGTCCAGGAATGCCTTTCTTGGCATCTGACGGCCGCTTTCGCCAGCAAATACAGCGAAAATGTGCAGAACTGTTAACCAGTCGGGGTTTTGTATGTGAACTCGTTCTGCTTAGAGCAAATAGTCGGCGACGACCTCTGCAAGGTGGTCTGACCAGCGTTCGGGAAACGGTTCCACCAATTCAATCGACTTTGCGAAGTCCGGATCGAAAACCTTCTTCATCAAGGCGTCCACGTAGTCCGGATGGGATGTTGCGATATTGAGTTCCTTGTTCGTACGAAAACTCAACTTGTCCCAATTCGCAGATCCCACGCAAACCCAGCCATCGAACACGGCCGCCTTCACATGAGACATCCCGGGGTAAACGAAGACGCGGATACCATGCTCGAGCATCGCGTTGGCCGCCAAGGCGTTGCTCTTGTTGACCGGCCCATGATTTCCGACTAACGGCAAAATCACACGAACATCGACACCACGCCGGCGTGCCTTAGCCAACTCATAGAGCATCGCGTCATCCGTGAGGTACGCATTCTGGATGTAGATGTATTTTCGGGCATTGCGGATCGCCGCGCGCTGCGCATTGAATATCTCTGCGTTGCCGGCACGCGTATGCAGTACGCGTAGCGGGAATCCCAGGTCCTCAGCATCATTGGGGTTCGGTTTTAGTCGGTGCAGCGCATAAGCTGCGTCACCCATAAATCCAGCGTGCGCCCAAGCCTTGTTAAATTCGTTGTTTAGTTCGTTAACGACCGGACCACGCAACTCCATCATCAGGTCGTGCCACACATAGCGATATTCACGACCAATATTCATGCCACCCGCAAATGCAAGCTCGCCATCAATTATGGTGGTTTTTACATGATCGCCGGCGACCAGCCAGGGATTTCTGGATTGCCTTACATCGATGTCCGAGTCAGCTTCAAGGAACAAACGCACGGACTCCGGTGCTTTGTAGTCTTCCGGTAAACTCGCATCGTCCGCGCCCGTAGCGACGATAGTACCAAGGCCATCCAACAATATTCTGATCTTGATGCCTTCACCGGACCGCCTTCGCAGCAACTCACCGATCTTTTCCGCAAAATCATCGTTGTCAAAAATGTAGGTGCGCAAATCAATCGACTGTGTTGCCGTCGTGACTGCGTCTATGAAACGCACGAAAAACGCCTCGCCGTCGACCAGATAATCGATGGTCCCGCGAGTGGCACCGCGGCCTGTGAGCTCCGCGAGCTCCGCCTCCCATTCACCGAGGTTCATACCGGGACCGTCATTCAGCTCGGGAATCGGTTCGGACTCCAGCATAACGAGCCAGGTCGGCCGTACTGCTTCGACCGCCACATCCTTAGCGACAAATAGCAGCCGATAAACGGACGACACCGGTCTCGAGAGCAGCCCGCCAAGGTGGCTTTGCGCCAAGTGACCGGCCGACTGCGCAATTTGTGTGCCCTTACTGGCCACGCCGCCCTCTCTGGGCGCAGGCGAATGACGAACAAAGACGCCGATCGGCAAATCGCGGTCGACGTAAACAAAAGGCAATGAGTAAGCGCCAGCGTCGCCTGTGCTGAATACCACGCGTCGATCCTCAATGCCCTCCCGTGTCAGGAAGTCGTCCAATACGGGTTGCGCACGCCGACTAAACTCTACGAAGTCGATTGTCTCGGCAACGACATAGTTCTCGGGTTTATCCGTAAGCAAATTCGACTCAAAGTTGTTGATGTCGTTGTAGTACAGGAAATAATCGTCGTTGCCGAAATGCATAACGATGCCTGTCATCGCAGCTTTTGGCAGCACGGTCTCAAAAACCGTATCGATGAATCGGTTCCAGTACTTGCTGCTGAGAATCCGCGGAATAATTAGTGCGTCTGGCAACTCACTCCAGCGCTCCCGCTGTTGATATTGCAGCGGCAAAATATAGGGACCTTCGTAGACGCTGCCCGGATCCTGCACCAAAGCCGTAATGTCGACGCGCTTCGACCAGTTGCCCCCGGAATGTACGATGCCGTCTTTGCCTGTGTAGCTGACGTAGAACTCGCTCGGGCCGATGAATGCTTCAATCGCGACCAGCGGCTCGGTAACTGGTTCTTCGGCAAAACGTCCCGGGAGCATCCGGCTGTCGGGCCCTGGCACGGCTTGGTGCGTGGACGCACAAGCACTGATCAGCAGCAGCAAGACAACTTGCAAAATGGGCTGCGCTGATCGCTGGTGTAATCCGTTCATAGCGACCTCCCACGGGCTGAGACTAGAATCTATGACGCTACGATCGTCAAATCTTGAGCATTATGTGAGCGTTCTCTGATGGTCCGCTGAGGCTTGGCTATGTGGCGCCCTTTCGCCGCTGGCGCTTATTTGATGCCGCCAACAAAAAGAACCTCTTCCAATGCGCCGTAGGTCTCGCCGAGGCCGTCCACCAGGCTACCCCTGTCGGGCGAGAACGGCAGACTCGCTACTTCGCGCAAGCCCAGTCTCTTTAGCAACCTGGAAATCTCTGCAAAATCGAAGAGGCGGACATCGTATGGACCTTCGTATAGGACTTCGCCGGTCTCGGCAATGCTGTGCTTCTCGTGCGTCGTGACACGTTGGCTTGCAGGATCCCAACACTTTCTCCACTCACATTGAAGCCGTGAAAAGAAGCGCCCTTCCACGATTTCCACGGCGAACGGCTCCATGGTATCGAGGTACTTTTCCATATTGGATATTTCAACACAGAAAAATCCTCCGTCGGCCAACACCCGGTAGGCCTCACTGAGGGCACGCACGTTGTCTTCGTCACTGAAGTAGCCAAAGCTGTTGCCCAACATGAGTACCGTATCGAATGCACCGTCCTCGAAGTCGAGCACGCGCATATCGCCTGTAACGAACGTAGGACGATTGCCCCCGTTGATACGCTTTGCAACTGACTCGCCTGCCAGTTCGAGCAATCCCGGTGAAAAATCCAGACCGGTAACATCGTATCCATCGAGCGCGAGTTGAATGGAATGTCGGCCGGGTCCGCAAGCAATGTCAATAATCGGGGAATTGAGTCCGGTTCCCAGCATCTCGCCGAGACGCCGCACCGCTGCCAGCTCCTGCCGCGTCAGATCATGGTTCTGGAACAAAGCCGCCTCGACATCGAACAACAGACGCGCGTGGTCTCGATAAACCGTCTCAGTCCAATGCGGTTTGTCGGTTGACGTCGTCATAGCGGCTCGTCCGCGCCGATCTCGCAAATACCAGAGTCGTCGACCTCGGCCTTTTGGCCAAGCATGAATGTCTCGACTTCGCCAAGCATTGACTCGAATTCGGCGTTGCCCTCTAGCGATGCCAGATTCGGGTTGTCCTTTAGGTAGAACCACCAGAACCCCCGCCAACCCTGATCGATGGCTTGTCGCAGAACGCTTAGCGCTCGTTGCGGCTCGCCAAGCAGCGCGTAAATCTGCACGTCAGCAATGCCATATCCGCCGGCGCCCAGCCTGGAAATCTCGCCCGTCTCAATGAACCTTAGAGTACGATTCAACAACACAGCGGCACGCGTCGCATTACCCGTTTGTTGCAATACTTGCGCGAGATCAATAGCGGGCCGATAGCTTTGCAAATTGATCGCCGGATTTTCGTCGGAAAGCAATTCCGGGTAGGTGCTTTCGTATCGGGCCAGGGCATCCCCAGCCTCTCCCCGCTTGAGATCGTTATTTCGAAGCAGCGCCAACATCATCGACTGAAACAAGCGCTGATCGGGGTAATACGGGAAAATCGCCTGTGCTTCCTCGGCGTAAAACAGCGCGCTTGTTTCATCGCCACGAATTAACTTCAGCAAAGCCATCGCCGCCTTGGGCTCCTGGCCCTGGTCGGCAATCAGCAGAGCACTCTTGATCCATGGCTCTGCCTTGTCGGCATCACCGAGGTCCAGGTAGAACAAGCCATGCCAGGTCCTTGGCAGACGAGCGCCACGGTCCAGTTCGATGGCCTTCCGTTGGCAAGCCGCAGCCTGCTCCAGGTTGCCTAACGCCATCCAATAAGCATTGCCGGTATACAGGTACGAACTCGCAAACGACGGGTCGTTTTCGATCGACTTGCGAAATTGCGCTATCGCTTCGTCGAACCGCCCCTGAAACTCAAGCGCGGTGCCCAGACTCTCGCGAAGTACGGATGACAAAGGATCGAGCTCGACGCCTTTGTTGTAGATACGAATGGCCTCTTTGACCCGGCCAAGCTCCAACAACAGCGTGCCGTACCATTGATAGGAGGTAACGTAGCTGGGGAGGAGTTCGATACTTCTCTTGAAACTGGCTTCGGCGCCGACTGAGTCGCCGGCGGTCCAACGGAGACCACCCATGGAATTGTAAGCGGCGCCCAGGTAGGGGTCGAGAATCAGGGCCTTTTCGAGTGCGGCGCCGGCCTTCTGAAACATTTCCTCGCGCGGCAGTCCGCCCGCATCTTCCTGCAACTGATAGCTGTCCGCAATGCCAACATAGGCCAGTGCAAACTCCGGATCGAGTTCGATCGCTTTCTCGAACAAAACCGCAGCCTCTTCAAGCGCCGAGGTATTCCTCTGCGCCAGGCTTTGTGTGCCCGCGAAAAAGTATTCCAGCGCCTGCAGATTTTCCGTTGGAACGCTATCTATGCGTTCTTTTTCGGCCGGAGATAAGGTCGCGTCCAACGCATCGGCAATGGCTTTCACGATTTCGCTCTGGATGACAAAAATATTGGCCGCGGTCAGCTGCCGTTCGTAACGCTCGCCCCATAGCTGTTCGTTGTTCTGGGCGCCGATGAGCTGGACGTTTATGCGAACTGTATTGCCTGCCCGCTGCACGCCGCCCTCGAGGATAGTCGCCACACCGAGTTCCGCGGCAATCTGGGAGAACGGTTTCGTGGTGTCCCGATACTGCAGAACCGAGGTACGCGAAATGGTCTTCAAGGAATGTATCTTCGAAATCTGCGTCAGCAAGTCATCGTGAATGCCAATCGTGAACGGCTCGTTCTCGGCACTCTGGCTGATGTTCGCGAAAGGCAGCACGGCGACCGAAGCTTCCAGTGGAACCGCGATGACTGTCGTCCCGGCGGCGCCCGGTCGATGAACCGGCTGCGACAAAAGAAATCTGTCCGCCAGAAAAACCGACAATGCGACGACCACCAGGCCGATGGTAATCACATCCAGTTTCTTCGCCGTGACGCTGGTGACCGACTCGCTTCGATCGATGTCCGCCTCGGCCTTCAGCCCCTCGGGCGTCAATTCGAATGCCCAGGCAAAGATCAGCGTCAGTGGAAAGCCCAGCGCCAAAATCAACACCAGCACCTTGCCTATCGAGGCCGGCAGTTCGAGAATGCCAATGAGCACGTCGCCGATCTGCAGCAACACCCAGGCCGCAACCAAATAGGCGGCGCCCACCCGAATGACGTTACGGCGTTTCAGTTCGTTGAATAACGATGTCATGGGCGGATCATCAGTGGAATTGGAGGCACATTTCTAGTTTTTGTCGGATAATTGACGCTGTGCCATATATGGGATGAATGAAACGCGTTCAATAATAGGCTCAAAGTCTAACGAAGCTTGATCAATAAGTCATTGTATGGCATCGAAATAATGGACTAGAGTCGCGACTTGCCCAGACTGCTATTTGATACTAGTCTCAAAGCTAATGCGCGTAAGTGGAGGCGGCGGTGACGAAGACCTATCTGTTAGTCGTTCTCGGGCTTCTGGTCGTCTCCCCGGTCCCGATTCTACGCGCCGCACCGCCGCTGTTTGAGACCGACAAGCCGCTGTCAATGGTCCTCGAGCTGCCGCTCATGGACCTGCTGCGGCGAGCACAAAGCAAGCCCACCGTCGCTGGATCGCTGCGATACACCGATAGTGATGGGGCTGTGATCGAGCTCAAGGTAGAGGTCACGACTCGGGGCAAGTCGCGCCTTGAGCACTGTTCGTTGCCGCCACTCAGCATCTACCTGAAACAGCCGCAGGTTGAATCCACCATATTCGCCGGACAGGCCAAGCTCAAACTAGTGACTCAATGTCGTGGCCGCTCCGTCTACCGACGATACTTAATGCAGGAGTACGCCATATACAGAACTTACAACCTGCTTACCAAGTATTCGTTTCAGGTGCGAATGCTGCAGGTTACGTACCGCGATTCCGGCGGCCGGTCCGACAAGAACATGGTTCAGCCAGCATTTTTCATCGAGTCTCGCGAAGCTGTTGCGGAACGTCATGCAATGCGGACGATTGACGCTAACCGAGTGTACATTCGCCAACTTGACCCGAGGCAACTAAGTCTTTTGTCGCTGTTCCAGTACCTGGTCGGCAATACGGACTGGTCTGCACGCAAGGGTCCAGGCACCGAGCGTTGCTGTCACAACGGCAAAGTCATTGCGCCAGTCGATTCAGACGAGGGCTGGCTTGTTCTACCGTACGACTTCGATCAGTCAGGCATTATCAATACGAGCTACTCAGCGCCCAGCGATTTACTGTCAATCAAATCGGTACGTCAGCGCCTTTACCGAGGGTTCTGCGCCAGCAACACCCAACTTGACTCAACGATCGCCACGTTTAACGAACGTCGTGTCGTGATCGAAGAGCTCTTTGGCAATGCATCCGACGTGTCGTCTGCAAACAAGTCGGCGCGCAAATACGTGCAGGGCTTCTACAAGATCATCAACGATCCGAAAAAGCGAAAGAAAAAGATCGTTGATGCCTGTCAGGGCACGAAACAACATAGGAAGGTATCGGGAAACCATTCGTATCGCCCAAAAACTCATTGAGGTCATACGGACCTGCTAGGATTCATTGTCGAGCATTGGAGTCACGATAGAATCAAAATCCATAATGTGCAATCGTTACACGAAACAATAACTAAAGGCGGTTGTGCGACATGCCGATACGAAGTAGCTGCTCGTTGACTCGAATCAAGAGCGTTGCAGTGGGCATTTTGCTCGCCGCGATCTGCGTAAAGTCGGCCGATGCCGACCATCATCTGAACCGCGTACCAAATCCCGAGTATTTCGGCGACCTGGGCACTAGCGCTGGTGGCGTTAGCGGAACGGTTCCAAACTTCTGGCGAGCGTTCGGAGTTGGGGGCGGTGACTTGTCCGTGGAAATCGTCCCGCTTGCCGCCAATACGCTGTTTGAAGGCAGCCCGGCAACCAATGCCGTCAAGTTAACGGTAAACACGTTCGGGTCTGATCAGGGCTTCGACCACGCGGGCACCGTTTTTGCACTGACACCGGGTCATGCGTACTCGGCAAGCGTCTATATGAAGACGGGCAATGCCGATGATTCGTCGCAGCAGGTATCCATTGCGTTTCCGGTGTTTGATATCAATGGATTTACCGGTCGTCAGCCCGGTTCGTTCGGTGCAACGGTAACAAGCGCATGGTCTTCGTTCTCCGGGCCAAGTTTTACGGAAGTCGCTGGAACAGAAGCCCATATTGCATTTCGACCGACCGACGACGGCGGCGAGAACTCCATATTCATTGCGATACCAACCGTTGATGGACCGGATTCAGAGGTACCGGAAGTCAGCTACCCGCCAATATTCACTACGGGTCGCAATTTTTCCAGTACTGATAAGTTCGTAAGCACCATGGTCTTTCATTGGTATAGCGTGACGACAGGCCAGAGCTCCGGGCCTTGGCGGCCGTTCGAAGGCCGGTCTGCCTGGACTGGCGAGGTGCCATTTTGGCGCGACCAAATCAAAGACATCATGGATGCCAATATCGATGTTATGTACGTGCATCTCTTCAATGGATTCGATTATTCTCGTGAACAGCTTTTCGAGGCGCTGAGTCAGCTGCGTCGCGAAGGGTACGAGACACCTTATGTGCTACCGTTTCTCGATCCATTGATTATCTGGAATGGTGCTCCACTAGACGTTTCTCAAGTCGCGGCGAAAGATGAATATGTTGGCTGGTATATTCGCTGGTTCGAACAATATTTCCGGAATAACCCCGATTCGTCGGCGGAGGGTTACTTGCTGCACATCGACGGCAAGGTCGTCCTGAACACCTGGCACAACAATCCGGGAAGTGTCGAAAACATTGCATCCCTATCACGGAGCGATGTGGAGTCTCGACTCAACAATGCGTTTGGAACGCAGTATCCCAGCTTCCAGAACGGTGTTTACCAGATGGCAACTGCCAACGGGTTCGCTCCAGTGTACGCCGATGAAATCATCCATCAGTTTTCCAACACCGAATACTTTTCGACGAATACTTTTGGTGGCAAGCGCGCAGCGACGATGAAGGCCGGTTACTGGGACCAAAACATCCGCACGCCGGGCGCGTTTCTTGCCCGAAACGGGGGCACTGACTACGTGACTGCCTGGAGCCAATTGAATGCCGACAATATGTCGCCACCGATTTACCACGCCTATGTTGAATCCTGGAACGAGTATGACGAGGGAACGGGTATTTACGCGGGGAATTCTGAGCCGCCTGTGATCGGCCCGAATAACACCAGCGGCAATGACGACCAATGGTCCGTAACCAATGGTCCACGTGAATACATTGATTCGACGAACAGTGGGGCGGCGCAGTTCAATGACGCCCCGAATCTCGACAGCCTGGTGCTCTGGCACAACTTGCCGGCCACCATGGAGCCCGGATCGTCGGCGGATATCAGTATTCTGGTTCGCAACACCGGAGATACGAAATGGTCGAATTCGACGGGCATACAGCTTGCCCAATCGGATCTCGATAGCCGCACGTGGGGTCCGACCACCGTAGGCATTGACGACGTAGACAACGAGGTGAGTAAGTATGGCGGTGTGTTTCGAGGTCGGCCCGTACTCCTCGAGTTTACAATCAGCGCACCGCCAGAGTTTGGTGACTACGACGTTAACTATCAAATGCGAGGCTCCCAGGGTGGTGGTGCCGGGTTTGGTGACATCCTGAGCGTCAGCATATCGGTCACCGTGGACACAGACGGAGACGGCCTGCCGGACGACGTCGATCCGGATGACGATGGCGACACCATGCCAGATGATTTTGAAACCGCAAATGGCCTAGACCCGCTGAACGCGGCAGATGCGGACAGCGACGCTGATGGTGACGGATTTACAAATCTGGAAGAGTATCAGGCGGGTACCGATCCGCAGAATGCTGCCGCCTTCCCGACCGAGAGAACCCCTCCGGTCGCAATTACTATTCTTCTTGGTGAAGATGAGGAATAGCGCAGTCCAGCATCAGTTTCATCTCGCTGCACTGCTTGGCTGGATAAGGTGTCTGGTGTGCCCTCATTGCTTAAGGCCGAAATCGTACCGTAAGTCAGGCGACTAGCGGCTCGCGGCCAGAAGGAGTCACACCGACTTCCGACAAACGGCCTCAATGGTGTGTCCATCGGGATCGAAGACAAACGCCGCGTAGTAGTGCTCGCCATAAACAGGTCGTATGCCGGGCGCGCCTTTGCAGACCCCGCCTGCACCAAGCGCAGCATGATGAAATGCGTCAACATCGGCACGCGATTGTGCTGCAAACGCAATGTGCATTCGCCCCTCAACCGCTTCACCCTTACCGATCCAGAACTGTTCGCCTGTGAGGCTCCCATATCCAGTTCCCTCTCTACCTTCCTCTGTCTTAATGTTCATAAAGGGCGCAATACCCAACGGTGCGAGCGCAGTCTCGTAGAAAGTCCGGCTGACCGTTAGGTCGACAACAGCAAAGTCTATGTGATCAAACATTGGTCTAGGTGGTTTTGAGTAAGAAAATTGAATGACCGCAAAGGGTCTATTCTGTTGAAAAACTCTGTTTTGAAATGAGCGACGCTTTCAATTGCGATTTGAGCGACATTGCGTACTGTAGGTACTAGGGGGTAGCATAAGTCGCATGAAAATCCGGCCTAACGCAACTCA
>Ga0255052_10001903_pt1 | contig 15319 bp, 10 predicted proteins | sample JV7_2_21_MG_FD_188632 | JGI IMG/M metagenome (GOLD analysis project Ga0255052, IMG submission 188632) | Seawater microbial communities from Jervis Inlet, British Columbia, Canada - JV7_2_21 | ecosystem: Environmental > Aquatic > Marine > Inlet | place: Canada: British Columbia | collected...
CAAGCCTGTTGACCTCTATGCAATCAAGGCTTTTATAACTGATTCTCTTGCTGAGTATCATTGCTTTAAGGACAACGAGACAAGTCATGAAAATAGGCATTTTGACAGAGAGCCATATGTAAGCCCTTTCCGTTACTCTCTGTTCTCTATCACCGAACTTGACTTACTGTCACACTTTAAAGGTGATATCACGGATTTTAGTATAGAAGGGGTAGGGGTGAAGACAGAGTGCGCCCTTGAACCGGGCAGTATGCTCAAATTCGAAACCGCATTTAAGAATAAAAATGGCATTGTAAAGTGGTGCAAAAAGATCGATAATGCTTACACGGCTGGAATCAAGTTTATATAGTCAGGTTTAGCCCCATGTAAAAGTTGTATCTAAGTAATTTAAAAGGTTTTGCTGAGATTATTCATGACTTGCATTATTGCTTCAATCTGTATATTATACTCATTTCCAAATACACAAACATTAACGACTAAAGGAGTCAAATGAAACCGATTTATCTTCTCTTAACAAGTTTTTTTATGCTGTTTTTGCTGGTTGTATCTTACGGGCATTCATCGAATCAAAAACTCCCTGTGATTGACGGGAAAGAAATAGTGGCAGATGTTAATGGCGAACACATTACACTTGATGAACTCAAGAGAGCGGTTTCATCTTTACACGAAGAAATGACCGAAGAAATGGAAGCAGGTAGTATAAAAAATGCACAAATTTTAAAACGATTGATAATCACAAGGCTTATTCTGCTGGAGGCAAAAAACATAGAAATTGATAAGCTTAAGGAAGTAAGGGACTCAGTGGATGAGTACTCGCAGAATACCCTGATAGGACTTGTTAGGAGAGAGCATGTGAAAGATATGAAGGCTGACGAAGAAGAGGTTGATAGGCTATATAAAGAGGCGGTTAAGGAATTTAAGCTCAAATCGGTTCTGCTGGATAATAAGGATTTAGCTGAAAGAATCAAAGAGGAAATTACAGCACAGGGTAATTTTGAAGATATAGTAAAAAGAATTATTGCAGATGGGACGGCAAGTGAAAGTGTAGAAGGGAAATATATAAAATACAAAACCATTCTGCCACAGATAGCTGAGGCTCTTCTGAAAATGGAGGTCGGCTCTGTAAGCCCAGTCATCCCGGTTGATCAGGATTTTGTAATTTTCAAACTTGAAGATATACGCTTTCCGGAAAATCCCGAGGAAAGAGAGAAAATAATGCAGGAAGTGCTTGAGCGTGGAAAACGCAAGGCATTAATAGATTATGGAGATGCTTTACGAGAAAAATACCTGAAAGTTGATGAGAATCTTCTTGCGAGCCTGGACTACGGAGTTGAAATGCCTGAGTTTAAAAAACTCCTGGAGGACAAGCGTATTCTTGCCGAAGTGCAGGGAGAGGAGCCTCTAACCGTAGGAGAATTCACAAGAGCTATCGAACAAACATATTATCATGGCGTGGATTTGTCCCTTGATAAGTCAAAAGCAGAAAAAGAAAAGTACAAAAAGCTGTATATGATGATGCTCAAAAAAGTGTTCATGATAGAGGCGTTAAAACAGGGCATAGACAAGACTGCATTATATAAAGACAGTATTGAGCGATATAGAAAATCTGTTATCTTCGGTACATTTGTACAAAAAATTATAACCCCTGGCATAAAACTGGATTTAGAGGAACTCAAATTGTACTATAATGATAACATTGATGAGTATAGCTCCCCTCGGATGATGAGGATTAGAAGCCTTGTTTTTAATAAGAGGGATAAAGCGGAATATGCCATAGATAAACTGTCAAAAGGCACGGACTTTAAATGGCTTACTGCTAATGCAGATGGCCAGATTCCTCAAAATACCATAGGCATCTTGAGGTTTGAAAGCAAGGTCTTGAATCCTGGAAGTTTTCCTAGAGAATTGCGGAAAGCCATATCAAACGTCCACTCCGGAGATTCCAGACTTTATGCAAGCCCTGATGGATATTTTTATGTTTTATATATAGAGAATGTGTTTCCTTCCAAACCAAATCCGTTTGAAAAAGAGAAGGAAGAAATAGCAGAAAAAATTTACGCTGATAAACAGGAAAAAGCTATCGTGACATATGCGGATAAACTCAGAGAGCACTATAACGTAACTATTTATGCAACAGAGCTTGAGTAATAAAATTCTTACATATTTTATAATATTATTTCAACTTGCTTGAAATGACTTCCCATGATTTAATTGAATAAGTAATGGTTTTATTTCACAAAAAGCATAGATATGCAGTATTCGGGATATTACTTCTCTTATGCGGGGTCATTTTTTTTGCTTCATGTTCCCCTCAGATTGAACGTAGGAAATCTGTGCGCAAAGAATGTTTGGACTGTCATGCCGATTTTGCAAATAAATATTTTTCGATGAACAATGTTCATGCCGTTGCAAAAGAGAAAAAATGCGAGCATTGCCATTTCAGACACGGTTTAGTTCCAAAAATGCTTTTAAAAAAAGAAGTGACGGCCCTCTGTTATGATTGCCATACAAAAGAAAAAATAGGAATGGACAAGTCAGAGGTACATTCAGCAATAAAGACAAGAAAATGTACTGTCTGTCATAACCCGCATGCATCACAGGCGGGTTACCTTCTAAATGCTGAAGGAAATGAACTCTGCTATCAGTGTCATAAGAGGGAAGGCTACGAAAAGAAAGTAGTACATAAGATCCTGGAAACAGAGGATTGCAGGACATGCCACTTTTCACATGCGTCGGATGAACCCGATCTCCTGATTAAAAAAGAAGTTGAACTCTGCATTTCGTGTCATGAAAAGGACAGTACAGTTTTTAAAAAGGCGCATGGAGGTTATCCGCTGGAAACAGCATCCTGTATAATCTGTCATAATCCCCATTCATCTTCCCGGTCAGCACTTCTGAAAACGAGCGTACATCCCCAGGTTGCCAAAGTTAACTGTGATAACTGCCACAACCCTCCTGATTCGCAGAAACCCTTTGAGACAACAAAAAAAGGTAGTAGTCTTTGTTACAAGTGCCATAAAGCATCAGACCTTAAGTCTGGCGGTGAAATTGAGCATATTCCTTTTCAGGAGGGAAAGTGCGGTTCCTGTCATGATCCACACGCCTCAGAGAGCGCTACCCTCCTTGCTCGGGAGGGAAATAAGCTCTGCTTTGATTGTCACACTGATAAACGGACAAAAGTAGATTTCACGCATGAACCTGTTGAAAGCGAAAGGGGATGTCTTTCATGTCACATGCGGCACGCTGCCAAAAATCAAAAACTTCTTATTTCAGAGGAGAGGCAACTCTGTTTCTCATGCCATGAGAGAACAAAAGAGGATCTGAAAACCGAAAACACTCATACCCCTTTTTCTGATGAGAAGTGCAGTTCATGCCATGATTCCCACGGATCTGATTTCAGAGGCATTTTTAAGGACAGAATGGATATGGTCTGTTATACATGTCATCCTGATGCTGAGATGAGGTTCATAAGGACAAATACTCATGAGCCGGTAATCAATGCAGAATGTTATGAGTGTCATAATGCCCATGGGTCAGATAAAGAGAACCTTCTGCTGGCATCATCTGACGACCCTGAACTATGCGTCAATTGCCACGGTGAATTAATGCAATATGCTAAAGACGGCTCTAACCACCCGCTTTTTAAAAGTGCGAAGTGTCTTACGTGTCATGATGCACATGGGAGTAATTTCAGGGGTATGATTGTAAAAGAACAGGCGCTGCTCTGTTTTTCGTGTCATGAAAAGACCCGAGGTGATGAAACAGAAGATGTGAAAAGTAGACACGAGCCTGTATCATCGGGAGAATGTGTAAAATGCCACAATCCTCACAAAGCAAAATTAGAAAGTCTTCTCTTAACATGGTACCCTGATTTATGCCTGGCATGCCATCAGGAACTGAAAGAAAAAATATTCAGGAGAGAAGAATGTGAAAAGATTAAAGCGGGTGGAGTACCAGAGGGGGATGAAGCTGACATTGAAGTATCAAACTGTGACGAGGCACAACTATATTTACATGCTCCGTCTGACCTGAAGGATTGTCAGATCTGCCACAGGCCCCATTTTTCAATAGAGCTTGACCTGATGATTAAGCCTGTTCAGGAATTATGCGGGGATTGTCATGACTTTAAAACGCCTTCTTTTAAAAAGGCTCATATTGATATTGATACTAATGTGATGGATTGCAGTAGATGTCATGATCCGCATACATCAAATGACCCTATGTTTTTCAAAGAAAATGTGCATCCGCTGTTTAAGGCTAGATCATGTGGTGATTGTCATACAGTTGAAAAGCAATGAAGCGAAAAGGTATGAATTTCAGATATAAAATTCTCTGTTCAATGATCATAGCTACACTTGCCTTTACAGCAGTAGCTTATCCGGAAGATAAATTTAAACTGAAAACTGGCGCAAAGGGGGAGATATGTCTGAGTTGCCATGACACTTTTCAGGACGCTCTCAAGAGTCGTTATCTGCATCCGCTTTTAAAAACCGGGCAGTGTACTGGATGTCACAACCCTCATACGTCTTCCTATAAAACTCTCCTGACTGAAGATGTTAGCAAGCTTTGTTCCAATTGCCATAAAAAGGTAATCCCTGAAATGGCGCGCAGCACTCATGAAGTTGTTGTGGAAGGTAATTGCGTAAAGTGCCATAATCCACATGCTTCAAATAATAAATTTATTCTCACAAAAGCAGGGAATGAACTCTGCTTTGAATGTCATAGGGATATGGCTGCTGAAACTAATGAGGCCAGATTCAAGCATAAACCAGTTAGGGACGGGTGCATTACGTGCCACAATCCCCACGCGTCAACAAAATTTGATTTTTTATTAAAAAAGGATGTGCCTTCCCTCTGTTTAGAGTGTCATAAGTCCGACAAGCCTGAATTTGCCAGGCAGCATATGAATTACCCTGTTGCAGCTGCAAACTGTGCCTCATGTCATGATACGCATGGCTCTAATAAAAAAGCGATGATATTTGATAAGGTGCATGCTCCTGTTGCTGATAAACAGTGTAGTAGCTGTCACGAAGAACCTGATGCACCGAACCCTTTTAAGACAAAAAAGGATGGTGTTGAGTTGTGCATGGCGTGTCACAAAGATATGATAGAGAAAACATTTAATAAAAATCGTATACACTGGCCTTTGGTTGATAAAACCGGATGTTTGAATTGCCATAGTGCACATGCCGCAAAACAGGAAAATCTTCTGAAGGGGACAATAATTAATGTATGCGGCAAGTGTCATTCGGATACTGTAGAGCTGCAGGAAATTTCAATAAATAATCCAAAAAATGAAAGACTCTGCGCTCCTGTAAAAGCCGGAAACTGTATAGCCTGCCATTCCCCTCATTCTTCCGACTACGTCCTGCTCGCGCCAAAGCCTTCTTTTAGTTTTAACGTTTGTCAGGAATGTCATGACTGGCAGCAGCATTCAACACATCCTGTAGGAGAAGATTATATGGACCAGAGAAATGCTAACCTTTCTACTAATTGTCTGAGCTGTCACAAGACATGCGGAACAGGAAACAGACGTGCTATGATGCATTTCGATACAATCAAGGCATTATGTACACAATGCCATGTAGAGTTCAAGAGGTGATGAAATGATAGAAGCCTTTGGGAGGGTCTTTTTAGCGGCAATTATTTTGTTGTTTCCTTTATTGTTGCCGATGAAGGCTTTTAGTGCAGGTGCTGTGAAGTTCAGACACGTTATGTCTGTTTACAATGATGACAAAGGGATTGAGCTTAAGAAGCCCGAAGGTGTTGCTTGTGGCGATGAATCTCTTTTTATTGTTGCTGATACAGGAAATAGCCGTCTTTTGCGATTCACTTTTTGGGACAAAGACCTGGCAATGGATGCAGAAATCAATGTGCCACAGTTAACAAATCCCATTAGAGTCGAGGTAAATTCGAGAGGTGAGATATATGCGCTTAACGGCCGAGATCGCCGTATTGTCCACTTGAGTCGTGAAGGGGAGTTCAAGGGTTATCTTGAACCAGTGGGACTTCCTTCTACTTCATCATATGTTCCAAGGGGTTTTGATATAGATAATAATGATAATATCTATATTCTAGACATATTTTCTGAGCGTGTACTCATTCTTAACCCTGATGGAGAGTACAAACAACAAATTAATTTCCCTGAAAATTACGGTTTTTTTTCAGACATTTCGGTCGATTTTAAGAATAACATTATATTAATCGACAGTATTAATGCGAAGGCTTTTACCGCTACATTAAATTCAAAGAGTTTTTCCCCTTTTACAGAAAGCCTGAAAGAGCATATGAGGTTTCCTACCAGTTTAACCACAGATAAAAGAGGGCGCATTTTCTTAGTGGACCAGAATGGCAGCCGCATAGTAATCCTTGGGCAGGACGGTTCTTACCTAGGGCAGATGTCAGATATGGGATGGAAGGATGGGCTTCTGAATTATCCGTCTCAGATTTGTATCAACAATAAGGGGAACATTTTCATTGCTGACGTTAACAACCAAAGGGTTCAGATATTTTCCATTATTAAATAAAAACTGTAAAACCTTCTACCAAACCCTAAAAAACTCACCGTCATCTGCATGCCGCTATTGGCATAATGGGATGCATGATCAGCAGCTTTGATCAATGCGTGTAACGTCTTTTATTAACCTTTTTTTTAGGCGCAGTAATTTAAGGAACTCTTACTATTAGTTGTCATTAGATTTTTGAGCCTCAAACGATTTAAGGTAATCCCGCAACTTTAAAGCTGCCTGATTATTGCCAATACGCGACATATAATTAATCGCCGTTTTCAAAGCATTGATCGCAGCATCTAACCGTCCCTGAGATTTGAGTACTTTTATAAGGTTGATATGCTTAGTATAATTAGCAGGGTCCAGATCTACGGCCTGCTGGAAGTGTATAGCAGCCTGTTTAAGATCACCATTTTCGAATAAAGCGCTACCAAGCCCCAGATGTATAGCGCTCGACTGAGGATATTTGTCCAATTCTTCACGGTATTCTTCTATCGCATTATTCAGTGATTTGGTTGCTTCCTCGAGTCTCCCCAGTCTCGCGAGAACATATCCGAGATTATAATGAATATCTGCTATGTTTTTTTTGTCAGATGCAGCATTGAATTGAACGGCTTTTTGAAATGCTACAGCTGCCTCGTCAAATTTATTTTGTTTGACCAGTATCTGGCCTATGTCATTGTTTATCTTCATTGATAGTCTCGGATCAGCAAGCAAAAGGTTTCTATATATATCTAGACTCTCGTCAAACCTGCCCAGTTTGCTCAGCGCAAACGCTATGTTGTAGTTCAGGCTTGTAAACTCCGGATTGATTTTAACCGTTTCCCTGCAATGTGCAATGGCCTCATTGAATTTTCTTTGCTGAATTAGGGCAGAAGCCAGCTTTTCATGTGCCAGAAGGTGCTTGGGTATTTGACGCAGGAAAATGCGAAGTTGTTCTTCAGCCCCCCTGTAATTTCTGTTGTCTTCAAGCAGCACAGCATAATTGTAATTCAGCCATGGATCTGATTTTGTATTCTGAATCGCCATGTAGTACTGCGTGGCAGCCTCCTGAAGAGCATCAGGATATGTATAAATACTAAGTTTATCCAGATATTGCTGCATTAGCTTGACCTGTTCCTCGTGGTTGAGCTGATTTGTGAAAGGCGGTCGCACGATTCTCGTAAACATCTCCTGAGCAATCTTGTGACGGTCAAAGCCGGTAAGCACTAAACGATCGGCACATTCCGCTTCTGTTAGAATTGGGCGATTGATTTTTGACTGTTGCACCTGCTCAGGCAGGATTTTTTCTATCTGCCAGAACATATTCTCTGCCAGTATGAAGTTGCCCCGGAAATTCAAATGGACATGATCATAAAACATTTCGGCTCCTGGTGTTTCATACAAGCTATTATCTTCGAAGGTTTGCATCGTATCTATGAGATAAATTCCTTCTGAAGACATGCCATCGGCTATTGAGCGAATAATATTATTGATCTGTGTGTCAGCACGGAACCGGAGTGTGTCAAGGTCGAGAGCTCTAATGTATCTGCTGCGAGCTTTTTCATAATTGCCAAGTATCCAATAACTCCGTCCGATACGATACTGTAAATCCGCAAAACTTTTATCAATCCCTGACGCTTCGAGATATTGTTGTAGGGCTTCAGTATATTTGCCTTCGGTTTCAAGAGAAATACCTGAACTGTAAAGACTCTCCCACGTTTTTTTTTCTTCCTCGGTTATGTCCTTGCGATGAAGAGAGGCAAAAGGGGCAGAGTCTTTTATGTTAACGCCCACTGTACTGACAATGACTTTAGTATCTGAGTTTCTAGCAATGTTTATAATATCCTCAAGGTTTTTTTTGTAATTGTCATAAACCACCTGCAATGCAGGGTCAGCGGCACGTACCTGTTTATCAAGAAACATTTCCATCCCCAACCATTCTCCTGCAGTTTCCTTTCCATCACGGGTGATTAAATTCATGGATTTCAGTAATAACTGCCCGACTCTGGTTGTCTTTACTTTAATACCGGCTCTTATAACTGACAAACTCGACGAAACAGGTGTCAGGACAGTTCCTGCTCCGAAAGGTCCAACAACCTCATTGTTGCCGAGATAAACAATAAAAAGATCACCCCGATGTCTCTGTAGGTCCTTTGATATTTTTAAAACAACATGAGAATTTGTAGCTACTATAGCTGTGTTGATAATTTCGAAGTTTACATCAGGATATCGGTTCTGAAGCATAGCTTCCAGAATTCGCCCGAAGCTGTAAGTAGGCTCCGGGTCACCCAGCGCTGCGGAGGCCCCGAGTATAAAAATGCGATATGTTTTGTCAGACTTGACTGCAGGAATAACAAATGGTACTGGTCTGCGGGCAATTTCAGGGGGAAAGAACAACCAAGGAAATTTATTATTTTCACAGTAAGCGTCGCGTCCTGTCACTTCGCAATTGACGGTGAACTCTGTAGGATAACCAAACCCGAAGATTCTCAATCCGACTTCCAGTAATGCAATGCATAATGCTGGAACTATGATGAAAGCTGTTATGTTAAACAGCCAATATTTCCGAACACTTATCATGTCTGATCCTTTAGTTGAGGTGGACATTTTAGATAATTCAATGTGTACATAAAGATTTAATTCTCGTTTGCTTATATTTGATTGTCATTATGCGGTAAATCTATTCTGTACCCAATGGGGATCACGAATCGTGAAGGCATTATAACATGAAAATTAACCTTTCATATTAAGGTGCTCTATTTTTGTTAGAGCTCTCATCTTGCACCTTGACTATCATTCATTTATCGCAATTTATCCGCCAATTTGAAGCTCCTTAAATTTAATTAGTAAACTTACCACCGATTTTCTGGTATTCAAAGGATATAAAATCCGCTGTTATTTATAACTTGCCGGATGTTTTAAGGAAGGAAAATGATCATCAGTCTTGAAGGTGGCACTTATTGCAGAGTTGCCTCTGGTATGGACCGAATTCAGCAATTATGTCTCTTCCGTAATAACTGTTGAACTCATCATTGCCGGTTACTCCTCCGTCACCCTGCATTGGATGTGAATCAGCAAGAAAAGTAACTTGAAAATCCCACCTGCCGATCAAATTAAAAGCTGATGCATGCGCCCTGTGACAAGTCAGACACATTACATTGGCTTTCTTGCCCGGATCCGGCCCGGATGTGCTATAAGGGTCGAGAAAAGCTATATCATCAATGCCAAGCTCAAATGGTACTAGAGAACTATATGCCGACGCCCGGTCGCCCGATATAGTTCCCGTCTTTATATATGCATTGTAATTGGATGAAGTATTCTTATTCAACTTCGCTGAATTACCGGATGGATGGATGTCTCCTCTACTTAAAAAACTTTCGTGACAGTTAGTGCACCACTCTGACATGCCTGAACCATAGGCAACATGGTTATAATCAGTCTCAGTCCAATTATCTGGATCAGCAACGGCTACTGGCGCAGGATATTTGAATGTATTACCGTAAGCCTGACTACCACCGTTATAGCCGATACCACCAAGCAGTCTGTAATTGCCTGAAGCAGAGACAGACCCGCCAGCGTTGTCACCATCAGTTGTTCCGTGTGGGTCGTGACAACTTTCGCATCCCATAGCTGATGAAGGATATAAACCGCCCGGTGCAGAAGTCAGGATACTGTCATCCATAAGACCATAATCGGAAGCAACTATATTGTGTCCATGCTTGTCTCCTTCACTGCTTGATAATATGAAATTGTCGGTCCATGTAAATGTCCTGGTCAGCCAGTAGAAATCTCCTCCCGGTGTATATGAAGATCCATCATTGCTGAGTACGTTATAGTATTGGCCGCTCTCGGCATGGCACAGCAGGCAGGTCGAACTCGGGTCTGATCCTTTTAACGTGTATGTTTCAGCTCCGCCGTCTGATTGATGCAGCACATGACAGCCTTCGCAATAACCTTCTCCTCCCTCATGGAATGCAAGAACATTAATGGGCAGCACCAGTGCAGTTACTATCATTAATATAATGAAAATAATATAAGCACTATTGCCTGTCAAAGCTCTATGCTCAATATCAGTCACAGTGACATCACTTTTCATGTTTTCTCTAATAGTCATTACTTTAGTCCTATCCGCATATTCATTTACTGTCTAAACCTCTAATAAATATTATCGGCAATTAAATAGGGAAGCTAAAGAAACGCAACGACACAAATTTTTGACCGGATCAGTTCCTGTTTTATCCAGCACCTCAACTATTCTGCCAGCTCGTTATATAACCAGATATATATGGTTCCTTCACCAGATAAACAGGCATACATAAATGACTGGGAGCACCTAGAAGAGCCATAACTCTATACATTAATTGAATTATTTTTAGGAATCTTTACTGGCACACTATATGCTTTTCCAATATATAGTCGTACAGTCTTGTCTTCAGGAGGTGGCTTGTGCGCTTAGAAAAGATTACTTATGATTTAATTGCCTTTAAAGGAAACACGCTTATTTATAAGTCCCGTAATGAGAATGCCAAGCAGGTTTTCTTCTATAAAAAACTGTCTATCAGGCAGATGGAATTAATTGATGAAAATCAGACTTTACTTATTTCTCAGGATTATTTAATGAAATATCGGCATCTGACTTTGAAAAGAGAAATCAATAATAATGTTATGAGCACTAATAGACAAATGGAATATCCTAAATGTTCCAATGGTAACTGTATGCACAACGATAAATATCTTTGCAAAGCTAAAGGGTTGGATGAGGATATTGTATGCAAACAAGGTAAAGCGGATGACCTGTGTAGAGAAGAGAGCATTCAATAGAATTCTTGTAAATATTAATGTTAGATTTTTCCATGGCAATATTTTTTACTCAGGAATTGTTCGGAATCTGTCTGAGCAGGGAATGTTTATTGACACTCAGAAATGCCTCCCTTCTGATTCGATGTTTATTGTAATAATCCGGGAAGAGAATGCTCTGCTAAAAGTAATAGTCAAAGTTAAGAGGGCTTCCACAAATGCTGATGCTTGTTTAGGAATGGGTGTTGAGCTGTTAAGTCCATCTGCTGGATATCTAGATTTTATTCATGGACTACATGATTGACTTTTAGACAACGGGACTTTTTCCTGCGATTCTTTTTAACCTCCTGATTCACTAAGCAAACAGATGAATATTTATTCTATCGTCTATCCATACGTTCCTATAAGTTCTCTCTTCCCTGCTGTTATGGAGTCTTCTTCATGATTCACAAGACCCGTCGGTAGTTCTATTTATTGAATTGTTACGGGTAGATCATCGTTTTTATATTTCGATTTTTTCGATATTTTAATGTATTTTCTGTATATTCTAAATATTGCGCTATTTTCTGCTACAATAGTTCTACATTGCCGGATCATCTTTTTTTCTGTTACACTTAAAACCGGCTTTAAAAGCAATTCCTTATCAGTTAGTTGTCGGCAATCGTATTCTTTTAACCCGTAATCTGCAGCCAAGATATTATGTCCATGGCTACTGCCCGGGCTCATATAAGTTGAACCATTAGTATTTTTAATGCTGGAAGCACTAATAATTTTTTTGCTTTCTGGTTTCATCAACTGCTAACTGGAAACCGCGAACTGTGAACGTTTATACTTATTTTTATGAGAAAAACAGTGTTTTATCTAGGGAATTTTTGTAGTTTTTCGAGTCGATTAAATGGAAATACGCAGCTGTATTTAAAAAGGGCGCCCATCGTATTGGCGGAAATATCCATTTTTGACCCTGAAGTCTCTTTGGGTAGTGAGGCTGAAAATATTGCACCGCATACATTACCTAAAAACCATTATTTACGAAACCAGCCTTGGAATTTCTTCCGGGAAGTTTTCACTAGAAATGTAATGAAGGTTCCAGTATTGTTTGTGACCCTGCTTTTGCTTCATTACATTACCAACCTGTCTTTATCTTATAATAGAAATTTCGATATTAGTTATAGCGGGTAAATAATTTGAAAACAGACAATTCATCAGAATCAGGACATCTGTGGTCAAGAAGAGATTTTTTCTCTCTTGCCGGCTGGGCGATTTTGTTTTCCGTGGCTGCAGGAAGCTTTTTGGCTTTTATTCGATCCATGTTTCCAAGAGTGCTGTTTGAAAGCAGTACAGTTTTCAAAGCCGGATATCCTGATGATTACGTAATAGGAACAATTAGTGAAAAGTATAAAGAATCGCATAGGGTCTGGATCGCCAGGACAGAAGAGGGCTTTTATGCACTTTTGGCAGTATGTACTCACCTGGGGTGTATTCCAAGGTGGCAGGAAGCGGAAAATAAATTTAGATGCCCCTGTCACGGAAGTGGGTTTTACAGCAGCGGCATAAACTTTGAAGGTCCAGCTCCCCGGGCCCTGGAAAGACTGGAAATTTACCTCTCCGATGACGGCGGGCTGATGGTGGATAAAAGCAAAAAACTACTTTATGAAAAAGGAGAATGGGAGGAAAGTATTCTGCAGGTGTAAAACCCTGCGGGCAAAATACCTGAATCAAATGAAACATCTGATCAAAGATCTGAAGAAATTGATTTTAAGCTCGCAGATTTGGAAGTCGATTTTTCGTCATGAATTTTCAGACACGCCGCGTAACAGGATCCTCCAGATAACGAGCAACCTTTTCCTGCATCTTCACCCTCCAAAAATCCCGAAACACGCGCTCAAACTGAGTTACACCTGGGGCATGGGGGGCATAACTTTCCTTATGTTCCTTGTTACTGTTGTGACCGGGGTTTTTTTGATGTTCTATTACCGGCCAGCCGGGGAATATGCCTATGCTGACATGAAATATCTGATGTTCGATGTTCCCTTTGGTGCGGTATCGAGAAATATGCACCGTTGGGCTGCACATTGGATGGTCATTTGTGTATGGTTCCACATGCTAAGAGTTTTTATGACCGGGTCCTACAAATCTCCCAGAGAGTTCAACTGGAACATAGGTGTTTTCCTCCTGGTGCTCACCCTTCTTTTAAGTTTTACGGGATATCTCCTCCCCTGGGACCAACTGGCCATGTGGGCTGTCACCGTCGGAACTAATATGGCGGGAGCAATACCATTCTTAGGTCATGAGGGCCCATTTGGTGCCGAACTTGGATTAACATCCCGCTATGACGCCAGATCTTTTTTGCTGGGCGGAACTCTGGTGGGACCAGGCGCACTTCTAAGGTTTTACGTGTTTCATTGCATCTTTCTGCCCTTAATTGCTGGAATTCTGATGATGGTTCATTTCTGGAGAACAAGAAAGGACGGGGGAATATCTACACCACATTTTGAAACTAATAATACTAATGAAGAATCCGGAAAAGATACAGGAAAGGTAGAACGCGTCCATGTGTTTCCGCATCTTGTAAAGATCGAAATACTGGTTGCTTTGGCAGTCATGATCGTGTTGTTTGTATGGTCGATCAACATCGATGCCCCGCTCATGGAGATGGCAGACCCGGCAAAGACCCCAAACCCATCCAAAGCTCCCTGGTATTTTACCGGCCTTCAGGAAATGCTTGTCTACTTTGACCCCTGGATCGCCGGTGTAGTCTTACCCGCCCTGATAGTTATCGGCTTAATGGCAATTCCCTATGTTGATATCAATCCGAAGGGCAATGGCTACTATACGTTCAGGGAAAGACGGTTTGCAATTTTAACATTCAGTTTTGGTTTTTATGTTTTGTGGATATCACTTATTATCATCGGTGTTTTTTTCAGGGGGCCGGGCTGGAATTTCTTCTGGCCATGGGAGGAATGGGACCCACATAAAATAGTTGCGCTTACCAATGTGAATCTTTCGTATGCTTTTGGAATACGAAGTGAAGTTTCCGCATTCCTATTCGGCGCTATAGTTGTTATTGCTTATTATTTTTTAGGGGCAGCATTCTATCTGTTAAAAAGAAATTCCGAATGGATGCAGAAATTGGGATTAATCAGATATGGCACCGTGGCCTTTCTTTTTCTCACTATGATGGCATTACTGATAAAAATGTTTCTGAGGCTGGCTTTTAATATCAAATATATATGGGTAACGCCCTGGTTTAATATTTAGAAGTCCCAGTGCATGACAACATGGAAAATAAATTAAATAACGATAAATCCACCCATCTCGATAAAAAGTCATACAGGATAGTATTTTTGATTTTGTCTCTGCTGCTTGCCGTTTCTTTTTTCTGGTCAGCATATGATTATCTGGTAATTAGAAGCCCATGGAAGATATACCAGGAAAAGTTTTTCAGGCTTGAAACAGATATATTAAAAGAAGAACTGAAAGAAGAAAAGAAAGCTCTGGACTCTCAATCAGTTAAATTGATTAAGGAAAATATTGCGGCCCTTAGAGATGATTTCAATAAAAGAAAAAATACACCGGAATATAAGGAAGCATTAAAAAAACTGAATCTGCTTCAAACAAAGTTCCTGGATTTTTCTAAAAAAATACAGTTTACCAAAGCTGAAGCTGATGAAGCGTACTATCGTTATCAGTATGCTTATGATGCCGGAGGACAATATGACACAGAAAAAGAGGAATGGGAAAGGCTGACGGTTTTGATAGATTCATGGCAGCAAACATTCAAAAGGGTCCAGAGTGAAAGAGATAAAACATTAGATAAAGTTCAGAACCCTGTCAGGGAAATTAAGAAGCAGGAACAATTATTGAAGATAAAAACACACAAAATAACAAAACTTGAAGTAAAAATTAAAGGGGTATCAGAGAAGACTCCGGAAATAAAACAAATCGTTATTGATAATTTTGCGACAAACAACTTTGGAGAACCTGTCCTTAAAGTCGACAGGTGCATGTCCTGCCACCTGCCAATCGATACA
>Ga0255052_10001904_pt1 | contig 15300 bp, 3 predicted proteins | sample JV7_2_21_MG_FD_188632 | JGI IMG/M metagenome (GOLD analysis project Ga0255052, IMG submission 188632) | Seawater microbial communities from Jervis Inlet, British Columbia, Canada - JV7_2_21 | ecosystem: Environmental > Aquatic > Marine > Inlet | place: Canada: British Columbia | collected...
ATTGTTGGTGAACTTGACGATGGATAATCCCGGTGAACCCACCGAAGAGATCTTGTTTGCGGGATACGTAAATAACAATGGCGAACTGCTCTCGTTGGTCGATTTTTTGTCGGAACCCGATCCATTCAACCCCGTACTACGTGAGGACTCCGGCAGCGTGCGCCACATCCTGGCTATGAAGTACACCGGTAATCCCGACGGCAACGAAGATAGCGACGAATTCACGAACCTGGAAGAGTTTCAGCTACCGTTGCCTCCACCGCCGACGCAGTTTGAGTGTTCGTCAGGTGCGCTACCGATCGTGTGCGCCATTCCCGATGTAACGTCAGACGATATAAGTGACGTCGCGGTCATGCGAAATGGCTCGATCATAGTCGAGGTGCGTGACGGCTCGAACAGCCTGTTGCAAAGAGACATTGAGTTCTTCACGGATTTTGCAGCCACGCCCGTCGCCGCAGCCACCCTGCCCGATTCGGACGGCAATGGCGTGCCCGAACTTGCGGTACTCGCCACGCGGGATTCTGACGGTCGGATTGTCGCCGAGATTCGTAATCTGGCTGGTGCGCAGGCGCCCCGTTTGATCTGGTTCGCAGAAGATCACACTCCATTAACGATCAAGGTTATCGATGACGATGCCGACAATAACGGTATCGCGGAACTGGCGGTGCTATCCACCCGTGACAGTGATGGCCGTATTGCCGTTGAGGTGAAGAACGCCTTTGGTCCGACCAAACCGAACACGGTGTGGTTTATGGACGGCAATACTCCAGTGGATCTCGAAGTCGTTTCAGACAAGGATGCCAACGGCGTACCCGAAGTCGCGGTACTGTCATTCCGTAACTCCGACGGTCGCAGTGTGACGGAAGTGAAAAACGCCGCTGGTCCGACGGCCCCGACGACCGTGTGGTTCATGGAGGACACTACCGCTATCGATCTCGTGGCCGTCGATGACAAGGAACCCAACGGTATTCCCGAAGTTGCCGTGCTTTCATCACGTATCTCCGACGGTCGTAACCTGGTCGAAATCAAGAACGCCTCGGGGCCAACAGCCCCGACGACGGTATGGTTCATGGACGGCAACACGGCGACCGATGTGGCGCACATTCACGACGCCGATGGCAATGGGGTGACGGAGGTGGCAGTACTGTCCGTACGAGACAGTGATGGCCGCATTGTGATCGAGGTGAAGAACGTCACCGGGCCTACCAGTCCCAACACGATGTGGTACTCCTCAGACTTCACCGCACGCGGCATGGTGAAGATCGACGATACCGACAGTAACGGCATCGAGGAGGCGCTGGTTCTGATGATTCGTGACAGTGACGGCCGCATTCTTGTGCAGGGGCGTAATGCTGAGGGCGATCCCGCGCCTATCCAGTACTGGTTCTCGCCGTGACATAACGATAATCATGAAGCCCGCAATTGCAGCAACCTGTGTTCTATTGCTCTGTATGCTCGCGTTCAACTCGGCGAGTGCGCAACTCGTGCCACCGCAGCAGGACTACTTTCTTCATTTCTCGCAACGGCATGACGGCATTGTGGGGGGGTTCGATCAATTTGCGTACGTCGATACGCCCGGTAGCCTGATCGTCAGCAACGCGTTGACGATCGAGGCCTGGGTCTATTGGGAAGGAAGCGATTTTGAAGAGATGCAGGCGGCTACCGGCACCGACATGGACTTCATGACGCTCTTGTGCGGCCAGAGAGCTTATGGCTTTCAGTACCGTTTCGATGGCCACGAGGGATGGACCTTTATCCTCAGGACAGACGAAATGCAAATAAATGACGCCGGGACCATTCCACTGCCACAGGATGAATGGGCCCACCTCGCGGCAACCTACGATGGCACCGCGGTCAGGGTATTCCTGAATGGGATTCAACAGTCCGAGGTGCTTGCATCTGGAAACATTCCAAGTGTCGGCGACAGTTTTCACAACGAATGTGATTTCTCGTCACCCTGGACGGAAATATTTACCCTCGGACTGGCCAAGGGTTTCACGGGCAGCATCAGTCAGTTACGCATCTGGAATCGGGCGCTGTCGGGGGCCGAGATCGTGGCTAACGCGGGTCTGCAACTCGACGGCACCGAGTCCGGCCTGGTGGGCTATTGGCCGTTGGATGGTCCGCCGGACCCTATTCAGGCGCCGAACAAGGTGGCTGGCGGACCCCCACTCCTATTCGATAATGACCCACAGAAGGTTGATTTCCCGCAAGCCCCAGAGTGGCGCTTGACCGACCCGCTGTTCGTCGTCCGCGAGGACCTGGCTGAAGACGTAGTAGTAACCGACTGCCCGTCGCTACCCATGGTTTTTTCGAGCCTAACCTGGTCGTTGGCCGATGCCCAAAATGACGGAGATCTCGACTTGATCTTCTCAGGCGCAACTGCCTGGTGTGGTAGCGGTTTGACTCCCTTTCGGGCCCTGATTCGCGACGGCCAAAATGGTTTCGTCTTCGATACCCCGGGCGCTATTGCCGGAACAGTCCCGTTCGCGCATTCCAGTCTTAGATCGGTGACGGCCGATTTCAATGGCGATGGCCGGCTGGATGTTTTTTCGGGAAATATTGGCGAAGACTTTTGCATCGATGCTGGGGCACCGAATACCTTGCTGCTGTCGCGCCCGGACGGGCTTCTGGAAGACGCCAGCAGCAATCTGCTCGGGCCGCCTTGCAATGCAGATACTCCCCAGTTTGAGGGCCAGCACATGTGTTTCGGCGGTGGGGATTTTGGTGGACGGACCCCCGGCATACGCTATCCGGGAACCGGTGAGGCCGTCGCCCCTAACCCTGACTTCACCCACAGCACTGCGGCGGGAGATATAGATGGTGACGACGACGTAGACATCCTGGTGGGCAATACTCCCAATCACTGGCTCGAACAACCTTACCTGTTGTTGAACGACGGGCAGGGCGGATTTCTGGCCGACTGGCAGTTATTGCCGGATTATTTGTACGGAATGGGGACTGGATACCATGACTTCCCAGTTAAGTGGCATCTTCTGGAAGATATGGACGGTGACGGCCATGTTGACCTGGTAACAGCTCCCGCCCAGCGTCCCGATTTAGAATTGATTTGGGGGATATCCTGGAACGACGGCAGCGGCGATTACTCGTCTGCAGAACGAACGTTGTTCGTGCCTACCCCTGGCATACCACTGAGTGGTGGTGTAGTTCAAGTTTCATCGGGCGCCATGCTGGCAGTGGACATCGACAACGATGGTGACAAGGACCTATTGGTTTCATGGGATCCGGAGGACCTCTCAACTCAGTTTGCGTCTACATTGCAGATTCTGCTCAATCAAGGAGGGCGTGTCTTTGTCGACGAGACGGTGGCGCGCGTCGGGATACCGCCTCAAGTTGGGATGACAAGGCTTTGGGTCAGTGAATTTTCCGCCAGGGATATCAACGCCGACGGCTGTCCGGACCTGCTGTTTCTAGAAGATCATATCGGACAAATGGATGTGGGGATCTGGTTCAATGACTGCCAGGGCAACTTCAGCCCCGAAGCCGCACCCGGACTGCCGAAAAGGGGCGGCACTTACATTCCGTTGGATTACGACGGTGACGGTGATACGGATTTAATAAGTGCGATCAACATGGCGGTCGGAATTTCAGGGACTGCCGGCTGCAGCGCTGGCGAAGGCCACGGTTCAGACTATGTCGACTTTGCCGTGCTGCTCAACCAGAGCCCCCCGGACACCGACGGTGATGGTATTGCAGACATACACGACCTGTTTCCGAATGACCCTAACGAGTGGTTCGATGCCGATGGCGACGGCATTGGTGATAACGCCGATTTGGACGATGACAACGACGGTATTCCGGATGCTTGGGAAACTGCCAACGGCCAAAACCTGAGGGATGCGGCCGATGCCGGCAACGACGATGACGGTGATGGATTTACCAGCCTGCAGGAGTTCCAGGCTGGAACGGACCCTCGGAACTCGGACACGGATGCTGACACGATTCTCGATGGCTCGGACAACTGCCCACTGGTCAGCAATATCCTGCAGGTCGATTCGGACGGTGATGGCATTGGCGACGCCTGCCAGCCGCGCACCGTTATCACGACCCTTGCCGACATCAACGCGAACGGTATCGAGGATCTTGCGGTGTTGCGCAAAGGCTCGCTCGTCGTCGAGATTCGGGATGGATTGACCCGCCAGCTGCAAAAGAACATCACCTTCCTCAGTGGCGCGTTCAGTCCGGTCGCTACTGCCACCCTGCCCGATGCCGATGGCAATGGCGTTGCTGAGATCGCCCTATTGGCAATACGCAACTCCGATGGCCGCATTGTCGCCGAGGTTCGTAACATTACGGGTGCTGAAGCACCCCGCTTCGTCTGGTTTGCCGCCAATCACACACCGGTGACTCTCAAAGTCATTGATGACGATGCCGACGCTAACGGCATACCCGAACTCGCAGTACTGTCCATGCGTAACAGCGATGGTCGGATTGCCGTTGAGGTGAAAAACGCCTTTGGTGCTACCAACCCGAACACGGTGTGGTACATGTCGGGCAATACACCGGTTGATCTCGAGGTCGTTCCGGACAAGGACGCCAACGGCGTACCTGAGATTGCCGTGCTGTCGTTTCGTAATTCGGATGGCCGCATCGTGACTGAAGTGAAGAATGCCGCCGGAGCGACCAACCCGACAGCCGTCTGGTTCATGCCGGGCAATACTGCGATTGACCTTGTAGCCGTCGATGACAAGGACACCAACGGTATTCCCGAAGTGGCGGTGCTTTCGTCACGTATCTCCGACGGTCGTAATGTCGTCGAGATCAAGAACGCCTCAGGTCCGACCGCCCCGACAACCGTGTGGTTCATGGCTGGCAATACCGCGACCGATGTCGCCCACATTCACGATGCCGATAGCAACGGTGTGACTGAAGTCGCCGTGCTCTCGGTCAGAGACAGTGACCTCCGCATCGTGGTCGAGGTGAAGAACGTCACCGGACCAACTAGCCCGAACACGATGTGGTATTCCTCGGGCTTTACGTCACACGGCTTGGCGACGATTGCCGATACCGACAGCAACAGCATCGAAGAGGCGCTTGTTCTGATGATCCGCGACAGTGACGGTCGCATTCTCGTGCAAGGACGCAATGCCGCGGGTAATCCTGCACCTATACAGTACTGGTTCTCACCTTAGAGTTCTGACAGGCTGATTTGGGAATATCCAACGGCCGCTTATGGCCGAAAGCGGACATTCCCCTCCGTGCTGCTTAGACAGACTCTAACGTCTGTTAGGTAAATGCACTCATTGACGCAACTCTCCTGTTTCTGGATAAACCGTAGTCAAATCCGACAAAGCCAAACCCGCCTAAAGACGGGGACGGAAAGCTACGGGTCCTCGCTTCCTCCGCGGCGCATTCTGCTACGCCACGAAGGACCGCAAGATCGCCGGGCTGCCGATTATTCAGCAGCAAGGGGATAATCATGTCAATTCACGAGCGGGTTCTTGCCCTGATAGCAACTCTGGTGTTGCTAAGCATGAGCCAAACGGCCTTTGGAGACGACGGACCTTGGTTTGTGCATTCAGATGTGCAACTCGTCACGAACGATGCCATCTACATCACTCATGTAGACGATGATTTTGAAATCACGGTTTGGTCAGATGACAACTCCCATCCGCCGGATTACGAAGTATGCGATCCTGACTTTTCTCCGTTCGTGGAGTGTTACAGATACCCACGTGACCTTGTCGATCTCACGATCGTTTCCGGGCTTCCCGCTGGGGCATCATCGACCCGACAGAATTGTGACTCTTGGGAGATTCAGGGGACGGTTCATACGTGGTGCTACGGCGCTTCGATCGAGTGGACACCGCCCGTGCCGTCGCATCCGGATCCCCACAGGATCGTAGTGCGAGCAACCTCTCGCACAGTGACCTTCGGAACGATAGAGGGAGAATGGACGCCGTTGAGTTTAGAGCCGTCTGGCTTTCAGGTGGAACTCGCTAATGTCGATATTGCGGTCACGGAGCTGGATCTTGCGAGTGTGGAGATCACGCAGGTCATCCAGGTTGGACAAACCCCGGAGGAATTACAGACATATCTCGACGACCACGATGGCAACCCGCCAGTACCGATAGTTGCTGAGAAGCCAGTGGCGCTGCGGATTATCCCGGGCGAGGTATCAGAACTGACTTGGGTCGAAGTCGAGGCATGGACGCGACTGATCGAGCCGGAGCTCGACGACCCCCCTTTAGAGCCGGAAGTGATCCTCCAGCAGGCGTTGTTAGCTAACTGCTCTGCCGATGATCGTCGGCGGCGTAAGATCAAACCCCCCGCGACCTGTCGCTCTATCGACATCTATCAAAAGCCGGGCGAGAACGAGGTGCTGAGCGAGGGAACGATGGACTTCTGGGTGTTCCTCAAGTATCCGGATTCTGATCTATTGCCCAACCTGGTCAATTCGATAGACCAGGAGGCCAGGATTGCCGATGTTCGGGACGCGAAGTGTTCACCGGCTCCCGATGGCCATGATCGCTCGCTCGATCCCAACTGCATCCTTCTTGGCAGTCCGGAATATCTCAATCGATTTGAGGCCAACCGATTCACGCTGACCACCAAGAAGTCCGACGTGCTGCGGTTAGGCGCAGTCGATCTCTGCACGTCGATGGACAATTCTCAGTGCGTGGCGGGCGGACCTGCAACCGCTTTGCGCGGTCACGTTAGGCTGCTGCGAAAGTTTGCACCGACCCATGCGGTCAGAGTGTACGATTCTGGCGCGAAAGTTCACCTTGGCATCGTGCTGGAAGACGTAATGCGTCCCGGCGGTCTCGACACAGCCGTCTGTTACGACGGCTGGGGCAATACGACATTCGAGGTTCAGCGCGTTGTCATAGATGGAAAAATCCAATTCGACTGGACGACACAGGTGGTGTCAGGGCCCCTGGAGTATTGCGAGCCGGACATCTGGTGGCACGTAGCTCTCGAAATGGTCGATCGTGAGTTCACACACTCGGGGCTGCCCAGGCGATCTGCGGCCGGTGTTCGAAATAAGTATTTTGGCCTTGTCAACAAGCAGCCAGAGCACGACAGAACATTGGGTCTTGGATACCTACCCGGCAACGCCGCGATTGGGTTGCTCACCGGATCGCGAGTAAATGACGAAGAAACTGTTGCCCATGAAGTCGGACACAACCTCGGACTACACCATACTTTTGTAGCGGATCCGGCCAAGCCGCCTCCCTGGCCTTACAAGACTGGAGGTGTAAACGACGAACACATTTGGTCGGGCCACCCTGACCCGGACGGAGGCGTCAAGAAGATCGAAGTTGGCCTCGATGTTGAGAAGCGATACCAGAGACGCGCGGCGAAGCCCGGCGAGCTTAGATTCGATGTCATGAGTTATGACAGGTTGACCTGGGTATCTCCGTTCCACTACAACCTGATGCTGAAGGTTTTGGATCCGCCGCCCGCCGATCCACCGGGCGTGGCCGGACAATTTTGGCTCGTATCGGGTTTTACGGACGAGCATGGCACAAGCCTCTCCACGATATTTGAATTTGACGCTGTTGCCCGAACGAACATGGGTGAGGGAACGCATCGTATAGAAGTGCAGGATTCGGCTGGTGGAGTGCTCTTCAGTCGCTCGTTTACACCTGTAAGTACACAGGCCCGGACTACCGATGGCCGCACTCATGTCGGACGACCAGGGTTTTCAGAGATGATTCCGGTCCAGCCTAGGGCCGCAAGTATTGCCATTGTCGACGACGAAGATACGGTGCGGCGGTCGCAGCCTCTCGGCGGAGCAGTGCCTGAAGTCAATATCGCAGACCTGCCAGGTGGAATCCTGAGTGGTCTGGGCGCCGTCAACTGGTCGGTCTCTGATGCGGACAGCCAGGAACACACTTTCTGGGTAGAGTACTCGGCAGATAGCGGGGTGGCCTGGTCAACGTTGACACCGGCAAGGCATGAATCGAACCTGGAGTTAGACTTCGACGCGCTGCCAGGGTCGAATGGCAATGCGTTGATTCGGGTACTCGCATCCGACGGCGTGAATACCGGTTCCGCGATTTCGAATCTGTTCTCGGTCGCAAAAAAGCTGCCTGAGGCAGAGATTTTCGCGCCCGAACCTGATGAGGAGTTCTACGCATTTGATGGCGTGCTTTTGGTGGGATTTGGCTACGACCTGGATGATGGCGTGCTCAGTGACGTAAGCCTGGTGTGGGAGTCAGATCTATTTGGTTTCCTCGGTACTGGTGAAGAACTCAGTATTCCTGAGTTGCCGATTGGCGAACACGTCGTCACGTTCACGGCAACGGACAGCGATGGCAATACAGCGTCCGACACCGTCGCGATCACGTCCCTGGACGGCCAGCCGGAGGAGATGCCCGTCGGATCGGGTCCAATCGCGGATGCAGAAGGGCCTTACGCGGGTGATGAGGGAGGCGTTATTATTTTCGACGGCTCATCGTCTTTCGATCCGGACGGCAACGACCTCGTGTTTGGCTGGGAATTCGGTGACGGAGCCGCTGGTACAGGGGCTGCGCCTAGCCACACGTATGCCGATGACGGTGACTTTGATGTGCTGCTGACAGTAATCGATGTGCTAAGCGCGAGCGAAACCGACACGACTTTGGCTCTGATTCGCAACGTGGCGCCTGAGGTGGATGCAGTACAAGGGCTGGTTGGTGATGGGGGCGATACGCTGACACTGCGTGCGAGCTTCAGTGATCCTGGTACCAATGACGGCCCGTGGGTGGCGGTCTGGAACTATGGCGATGGTTTGACCACTCAGGTCGACATTGCGGTCCAGGGCGATATCGCTGCCGATCATATTTACGCTCTATCCGGTGTCTATTCGGCCGCGGTGGCGGTCTTCGACAAGGATGGCTCGCCGGGGACGGATACGTTTGAGGTAGTAGTCAATTTGAACCCGACTGACACCGACGGCGACGGTATGCCAGACGAATGGGAAATAGCGAATAGCCTGGATCCTCTAGATGCTTCGGATGCATCTGCCGACGCTGACGCCGACAACCTGACAAACCTCGAAGAGTACGAACTGGGTTCGAATCCCCAAAGCTCGGACACGGATGGCGATAGCGTAAATGACGATGTGGATAACTGCATCTTGACCGCCAATACCAGTCAAGCCGATACAGATGGTGATGGTATTGGTGACATATGTGATACGACGCTCGTCTCGCTCCCAGACATTAATGCAAATGGTGCGGAGGACATCGCAGTGATCCGTGAGGGCTCGATCATTGCCGAGATTCGTGATGGTCTGACTCTGCAATTACAGAAGAACATAGAGTTCTTCAATAGTAGTTTCACTCCGGTCTCCGCGGTTTCTTTGCCCGATTCAGACGGCAATGGGGTCGCAGAGCTCGCGGTACTCGCCACTCGTAACTCCGATGGCCGGATTGTTGCCGAGGTTCGTAACATTACGGGTGCTGAAGCACCCCGCTTCGTCTGGTTTGCCGCCAATCACACACCGGTGACTCTCAAGGTCATTGATGACGATGCCGACGCTAACGGCATACCGGAACTGGCAGTATTGTCCATGCGTAACAGCGATAGTCGTATCGCCGTTGAAGTGAAGAACGCCTTTGGTGCTACCAACCCGAACACGGTGTGGTACATGTCGGGCAATACGCCCGTGGATCTAGAGATCGTTCCTGACAAGGATGCCAACGGCGTACCTGAGATTGCCGTGCTGTCGTTTCGTAATTCGGATGGCCGCATCGTGACCGAAGTGAAGAATGCGGCCGGGGCGACCAACCCGACTGCGGTGTGGTTCATGCCGGGTAACACGGCGATCGATCTCGTGGCCGTCGATGATAAGGACAGCAACGGTATTCCTGAAGTGGCGGTGCTTTCATCGCGTAACTCCGATGGACGTAATGTCGTCGAGATCAAGAACGCCTCGGGACCAACGGCTCCGACAACCGTGTGGTTCATGGCCGGCAACACGGCCACCGATGTGGCACACATTCACGATGCCGATAGCAACGGTGTAACCGAAGTTGCTGTGCTCTCAGTCCGAAACAGTGACGGTCGCATTGTGGTTGAGGTGAAGAACGTCACCGGGGCTACCAGCCCGAACACGATGTGGTATTCGGGGGGCTTCACAGCACATGGTCTCGCGACCATTGCAGACACCGACAGTAATACTATCGAGGAAGCACTCGTTCTGATGATTCGTGACAGTGACGGTCGCATCCTGGTGCAGGGACGTAATGCGGCGGGAAACCCAGCACCCATTCAGTACTGGTTCTCGCCGTGACATAACTCAGACATTGGGACTGACGATGAAGATTCACGCGCAAATCCGTATGCAAAAACCATGTCTCGCCACGTTACCGTATCTCGTGCTCTTGTTAATGCCGATGAGCGCATCGGCTCAATGCGTGCCATCTCTTGCTCTCTACTGCCCTCCAAACTACAACGCTGGATCCGCCATAAATCAGTGTTTCGCGACAGTTAATGGCGCAACCAACGCGGAGTGTGGGCCAAGTCCGTCGACGTTGACCTGGGATTGGGGCGACGGAAGTGTAGACCAAGGTCTGTTCTTCCCAGCACTGCACGAATACCCGGCAAATGATGCCTACACGCTGACAGTGACCGGCGGCGGGCTTGTTGCGCAATGTCCGATCGCCGTTAGCACCTGTGCTGCGCCCGTTCCGCCCAGTCCGGGTCAGATAACATTTGAGGTGGCGACGTTCAATGTCCTCAATGGATTTAACGGATCCATTGTCGATAACAAGTATGTGGCGGATCCAGCTGCCGTGGCGGCAGCGATTAGCTATCTGGGGCCATTGAACCTTGACATCATCGGGTTCCAGGAAGTACACGATCTCACTGCCCTGCAAACCGTCGCCAGTGCTCTGGGAATGGAACTGGCCGAAGCGCGCACACATGTTCGTTTCATATACCCGCCAGCGGTTCTGAGTGCGTATCCGATCGTTTCGCGAAGGACCTATAACACCGCCACCAACAGCTTACTGAGCGAAGCTGGCGTGCAATTGCCGGACGGGACGATCGTCTATGTTTTTTCAACGCATCTCGCCGGGGCTCAATATAGAAAAGTGCACACATGGGAGACTTGGGAAATCATCCTACGCCGCGCTGGCAGTAGCCCTGTCCTTGTAATGGGGGATATGAATGGCAATGCGCCGACGCTTATTGAATACTCGCGTGGCACATTAACTGTTCTTTACGATCAGGGTATCGACGCCATCATCGGCAGCCCCCACTTGTCGCTGGCAGGTGGCGCCACTAATCACGGCAAACTCGGCTTCAGCGACCATCCGCTGCTCACGGCGGAAATAACCCATACGCCTGCTTCTTTCGCCCAGGAGGCGGTGCCGTCCATTTACCACACGCTGCTGCCGGGCTCGTCATGGAATGTGGGCGCGAACCTGATTCCGAACCCCACCGGTATTACGGGAATAAAGATCACAAAGCTGCCGGACAAAGCGCAGTTAACGGTCGCCGATGTTCCGCTCGCAGTTGACGAGATTATTTCACTGGCAAGCATCGCGGACATTAACTATCTGACGGGTAGCGGAGAGATTGGTAAGGACTATTGGAGTTACGAACTGGTAGAGGCGGTTGCACCGGCAGTGGTCGTGTCGCGATTTGTTGACGTCAACATTCAAAGCCTCATTACCGATATCGAGTTTGAACGATATACCGACAGCAGCCCACCAACCGACGAGGGTCATGCCTACGCAGACCTGGATTATGCGGACGTCGGTGGAAAGATCTATGCGCACATCAACGATGAAAGTGCGCATACGGACTACGACCTCTTCAATGACAACCTGCCGCAGGAACTGCGAGGGCTGATGTTCATTCGCAACGGTGGGCAAGCGGAATCCCAATGGCCGGGTTATAAGGAAGGGCCCTACATGGGCTTCCGGCTAGCGCGGCCATCCGATGTGTATGTGGCGCTAGGGCACCGCGCGGATGGCAGCGGCCGCGATTTGCCCGGTTGGGCTCGTCGATGGGATGACGTTTACCTCAATGACGGCTCGATCCTGAGCTATGACGTTTTTGCCCGTCGCTTCGGTGCCGAAACAGTTTGGTTGGACGGCAATCATACTTCTTTCATCAATCGATTTACTGAAGAGAACATGATCGTATTCGCCGATCCGGTTGCACCTACAGTGATCCCTCTCCCCGACACCACCTCAGACGGTATCGAGGACATTGCGGTGATGCGGGAGGGTCCGATCCTGGCCGAGATTCGCAGTGGAACGAACGCACAACTGCAAAAGACGATCGAGTTTTTCGGTGCTGGCTTCACAGCAGTCGGTGCCGTTGCCCTGCCCGACTCGGACGGCAATGGGGTTGCAGAGTTAGCCGTACTGGCGACCCGCAACTCAGACGGTCGCATTGTGGCCGAGATACGTAATCTTACAGGCGCTGAAGCGCCCCGGTTCGTCTGGTTTGCGGCCAATCACACACCAGTGACTATCAAGGTCATTGACGATGATGCCGACAACAATGGTGTCGTGGAACTGGCGGTGCTATCGACTCGCGACAGTGATGGTCGGATTGCGGTTGAGGTGAAGAACGCCTTTGGTCCGACCAACCCGAACACGGTGTGGTACATGTCGGGCAATACACCCGTGGATCTAGAGATTGTGCCCGACAAGGACAGTAACGGCATTCCTGAGGTTGCGGTGCTGTCGTTCCGTAACTCCGACGGTCGTATCGTGACCGAGGTAAAGAACGCGGTCGGAGCGACCAACCCAACTGCGGTGTGGTTCATGCCGGGCAATACCGCCATTGACCTTGTCGCCGTCGATGACAAGGATGCAAACGGTATCTCCGAAGTTGCCGTGCTTTCATCGCGTAACTCCGACGGTCGCAATGTGGTTGAGATCAAGAACGCCGCAGGGCCAACGGCTCCGACAACCGTGTGGTTCATGGCTGGCAACACGGCCACCGATGTGGCACAGATTCACGATGCCGATAGCAACGGTGTGACTGAAGTCGCCGTGCTCTCTGTCAGAGATTCGGATGGTCGCATCGTGGTGGAGGTGAAGAACGTCACAGGCGCCACCAACCCGAATATCATGTGGTACTCCTCGGGCTTCACCGCACATGGTCTCGCGACCATTGCCGATACCGACAGCAACAGCATCGAAGAAGCACTTGTCCTGATGATCCGCGACAGTGACGGTCGCATCCTTGTGCAAGGACGCAATGCCGCGGGTAATCCTGCACCGAATCAGTACTGGTTCTCACCTTAGAGAAAGGGAGACACGACATGTGCTTTACAAAAGTACGAACTAAGCTACTCACGCTGACAATCCTCGTACTGGTCGCAATTTCTGCGAGAGCCGATCCCGTCAACTTACGAGTTGCGACGTTCAATGTGTTACGAAGTTTTAATGGAACGGTAGTAGGCGGCCCCTATGGCAACTTACAGGCCGATCCATTTAATCTCCAGTTGACGATCAACGAATTCAATTTTCATGGCTTTGATTTCGTGGGATTGCAGGAGGCTCACGACTACTCGGCTCTCGAGACACTGGCGAACGACACCGGCATGAACATGGAGGCGGCGAAAACGCATGCCCACTGGATTTATCCGCCGGCCGTATTCAGTGCCTATCCAATCCTGTCCTATGCGACCTATAACTTCGACGGCACGACCGCACAATTGGTCGAGATCGAAGTGCAGATGCCCGACGGTTCGATCATTTACGTATTCTCGATCCATCTTCACTGGGACAGATGGAAACGAGTTCAGACTTTTGTTGCCACGGAACTGATTCTCCGCCGAGCCGGCAGCTATCCTGTCCTCATATTTGGCGACATGAACGGCAATACCAACCAGCTGATTCAGGAGTCGCGAGGCACGCTCAGTGTTCTCTATGACGTAAACATCGATGCCATCGTCGGTACTGCCCACTTCGAGCGTGTCGGTAATGGCACGAATCTCGGCAACCTTGGGTTTAGCGATCATCCGATGCTCATGGCCGATATCACTTATACACCGGGTTCGGCGGCGCAATCGGCCGTGCCGTCGCTGTATCACACGATGCGTCCGGGACAAACCTGGACGGTCGGTTCCGAGCTCGTACCTGATCCTGCCGGGATAACCGGTATAAGGATCACAAGACTGCCTGGCAATGCCCAACTTAAGGCGGGGACCACGCCACTGTCCGTCGATGAAGTGGTGCTGCTCACTAGTGTGCCCAACATCGTATATCTGCCCGGCAAAGCGGATATAGGCAAAGACTATTGGAGCTTTGAACTCGTCGAAGATACACCACCAGCCGTCAGCGTCCCGCGTTTTGTGGATATCAACGTCCAAACCACGATTACAGACATAGAATTCGCGCAATACACAGACGTTGATCCACCCTCAACAGCAGGCCACGGCTACGCAAATCTTGATTACTCCGAAGTCGGTGGCAATATTTACGCGCATCTGATCGATGACCAGCAAAACACAGACTACGACTTATTCAATAATAACTTGCCGGCAGAGTTACGCGACCTTCTATACATCCGTAACGGCGGGCGCAACGAATCGCAATGGCCTGCCTACAAAGAAGGTCCTTATACGTCATTCCGGCTGACCGAGCCGTCCGAGGTATTTGTCGCATTATGCCGCCGGGCTGACGGCAGTCCGCGAGATTTGGAAGGCTGGACACAACGATGGGACAACGTTCAGTTCAACGATGGCAATGCACTGGGATTTGACATCTTTTCGAAGCGCTTTGACGCGGAGTCGGTCTTCCTCGACGGTAACCGCACGGCCTATGACAAGCGATACCTCGAAGAAAACATGGTGGTATTTGCAAATCCGATCTCACCCAACTTGGTGCCACTGCCCGACATCAACGCGAATGGTACAGAAGACCTCGCAGTCGTCCGTCCTGGCTCGATCACCGCCGAGAATCGTGACGGACAGTCAGGCTTACTGCAGAAAAACATCAGGTTCCTCGGTGAGGGCTACACGCCTGTTGCCGCAGTCGCCCTGCCCGATGCCGATGGCAATGGCGTCGCAGAGCTCGCCGTACTTGGGATCCGCAACTCCGACGGCCGCATTGTGGCCGAGATCCGTAACATTACGGGCGCTGAAGCGCCTCGGTTGGTGTGGTTTGCGGCCAATCACACGCCCGTGACGATCAAGGTCATCGAGGGCGATGCCGATGCTAACGGCATACCGGAACTCGCAGTACTGTCCATGCGTAACAGCGATGGTCGTATCGCGGTTGAAGTGAAGAACGCCTTTGGTGCCACCAACCCGAACACGGTGTGGTACATGTCCGGCAATACGCCAGTGGATCTCGAGATCGTGCCGGACAAGGACAGTAA
>Ga0255052_10001905_pt1 | contig 15297 bp, 10 predicted proteins | sample JV7_2_21_MG_FD_188632 | JGI IMG/M metagenome (GOLD analysis project Ga0255052, IMG submission 188632) | Seawater microbial communities from Jervis Inlet, British Columbia, Canada - JV7_2_21 | ecosystem: Environmental > Aquatic > Marine > Inlet | place: Canada: British Columbia | collected...
AAAGCATCTGGCCTCGCTCGCCCTGATCTATAGGGTCGAAGACCAGAGCCACCATCCCGTTGAGCGCCAGAAGGGCCCCCACGCTCTGGTAAATCTCGCGGGCCTTGGCTGTGAACGAGTGACCCACCGGCTCGATCACGCCCGGATAAGGCGGCTTGAAACGGCCGGGATCGGGCACAAACAGAGCGCCCGTGACGTAGTGCTTCGGCTGGCTCTCGAAGATGACCTTCTCTACCTTGTATCCGTCGCGGGCAACCACGCCTGTCACCTGCGGATTCAGCGGCGTTCGTTCGGGCAGACCGCCGATTGCCTCGATGAATTTCCTGCGCAGACGCTTTTGATATTCAGCGATCTGCTCGGGCGTCTTTCGCTGCTCGTATTGCTCTTGCCAATCCTCGAACTGAGCCCGGGCCAGCTTGCGGAGGTAGTGGCCCATCATCTCGGCCGACTTGACGCCATCGACAGTCTCAGGCAAAACACACAGATCTTCGCTAGCCAGTCCGGCAGCACCGAACACAAGGAGCAAAGACAACACTAATGTAAACATCCTCTTGTTCATATTCAACCTCTATGAAATCTATTTTCCTATGCAGAATCGACTGAAAATCTGCTCCAATATCTGCTCGTCGACGGGTGCCGGGCCGCCTGCCGCCGATTCGATGTCGCAGACCGCCCTGTGCGCGGCTCGCAGCGTCATCGCAGCGACTTCATCGTTGCCCGCTTTCAATTCGTCGATGGATACGCCGACGTTTTCAATTGCCTCGGTGACCGCCCTTTTATGGCGAGCCGTGAGGGCGACCGCGCTTGCGCGCGGAACATCGAATTGGTCAATTAGCTCCTTGTCGATGGTAGCTTGGAGCGGTTCCATGGCGGCGCCGGTCCGTGAAGATATGGGCATGAACTCTTCGTCAAACAAATCATTCAACCTGGCGAGACACTCAGACAAAACCTCTTCGCCGAGCAAATCGCATTTTGTTGCGACAGGCACAAGGATCTTCGGCTTTATGAGTTTTCGGATTGCGAGATCCACATTCCATTCGGTTTTTGACATGTCGGTGCAGAAGATTACCACGTCGCTGTTTCGCAGTGCTTCGATAGCCGCTTCTTGTGCCAATTCGTCGAGAATATTGTTGGCGTCGGTCAGCAGTCCGGCGCAGTCAAACAGGACGCACTGACAATGTGCCAACGTCCACAGGCCGGTCAGGACATCTCTTGTAGTCTTGTGTTTCGATGAGACGATGCTTCGTTCTTTGCCGAGCAGCTTGTTGAGCAGGCTGCTCTTGCCTGCATTGGGGGCGCCGGCGATTCCCACCGCCGGCATTTCGATCAGTGACTCATAACTGATGCTGCCCGCGAGTAACTGTTTGAGTTGGTCCTTGATTTCGGCGAGTCTCTTGACTGCCTCGGGGCGGGAAATAAATTCGATATCCTCGCCGCTGAAATCCAGCCCGGCTTCGATCAGGCTAAGGCAATCCATCAGGCTCTCACGTAGGCTCGCTGTAGTCCCAGCTAGTCGTCCGGCCAACAATTTCTCCGCGGCGGCCAGTTGGTATTCGTTGGAGCTGACAATGATCTCGTTCACAGCCTCGGCCTGGGCCAGGTCGATCTTGCCGTTCAGGTACGCCCTGGCTGTGAACTCACCGGGCTCGGCCATTCGAATCCGGGCGTCTGCCGACAACAGATTGCCAACCGCCGCTTCGGTGACTGCGCGATTTGTATAGACGTGAATTTCTGCGACGTCGTCGCCTGTGTAGGAATGCGGAGCCCGAAAGAGATACAGCTTTGCGTCGATTTCAAGTTCATCGTCAAGAGCCAGATGGCCGGACAGTAACGTGGAACTCGCCCCGCCATCGGGGATTGGCGTTTCGATCGATGGGCCAAAGCCCACCCTGCAGATATCGAATGTTTCGGGGCCGGTTATGCGAACGATCACCCTTTTATCTGAGGTCGGAGAACTAACAGCTACGATAGTGTCACTTAGTTCGTACATCTTGTAGCGTATAGCGGGCAGCGTTTAGCGTTCAGTGCGTACGCTATTCGCTAAAAGCCATCCGCTATGTTTTGTAAAACGGCTTGGGTTTTTTCTTCTTTACCTTGCCACCGGTCTTGCTTGTCGCGGCGACCATGCCCTGTGACTTGGATTGTTCTTTTTCCCGGATGTGCTTGCGAATGACGTGTTGCTCGAAGACGCCTGCAAAAGTACTCGCCATAATATACAAATTGACGCCGGACGGGGCCTTGTACAACATCAGCGGGAACAATAACGGCATCATGATCTTCATCATTTTCTGCTGCTGAGCCATCTGCGGATTCGCCGAGGCACCTGCCTGGGTCGGCATCAGTTGCTGCTGCAGATAAAACGCCACGCCCATCATGAGCGGCAGCAGATTAAACGAATCCAGCTTGCCAAACAGTGGCAGGGTAAACGCCGGGAATCTGAACAGGGCGTCCGGCATGGAGAGGTCGGTAATCCAGAACGGCAGAAACGCCGCACCTCGCAGATCTATGCTGGCATACACTGCGCTCCACAAAGCGATCCAAATCGGCATCTGCACCATCATCGGCAGAAATCCCATAATTGGCGAAGCGCCCTGCTCTCTGTAGAGCGCCATCATCTGTTTGTTCATCTCGGCCTTGTTGTTGGCATATTTCTTCTTTATCTCTTCGGCCTTCGGCGCCAACTGGCTCATCTTGCTCATCGAGACCTGGCTCTTCTTGGTGATAGGATGCATGCACAGCCGCATGAAAAAGACCAATATGATGATGACGACGCCGTAGTTCCCGATGAAGCCGTACATGCCTTTCATCAGCGCCAGTATGCCAAAGGCCAGGGGTTTGATAATCTTCGCGGGGCAGCAGCAGCCCATGAAATCTATCGTATGAAAAAAGCCCAACTCGCTGTATTGCTCGTTCTTATCGAAAAGGCTCTTGTCCTTGGGTCCGAGGTACATCTGGAACTTGTACGTTCTCGAGCTTGACGCCTGGCCGGTTGCGGCCAGAGTGCTCGAAGCAATCGCCAAATCCATTCCCAGTGTTTCATCCCCGCTGTTGGCTCTTGGGTCTCCGTCAGGATTGTAAAACCGGCCTGTCTTGCCCGAGAGCCAGTTCTTGCTGCCATCTGCGAGCGGCACGACTATCGCGGCGAAATACTTGTTGACCGCGGCAACCCAGAGAAATTCACCACCCGGATTCTTGAGAGACTCGCCCTTGGTGAGCCCCTTCCAGTTGAGCCTTGTGCTTACAATCTCGTCCTTCGAGTCCCTGAAACCGGCCACGATCGCTCTATTGTCGGCCCTGACGGCTTCTCTACCGAGCCCAAGCGGTCCGGCCATATTGAAACGTACTTTTTGCTCGACGCCACCAAGATTCTCGACGGTGACATCGCAATCCATAAGATAGCTGTACAGGCTGATTCTGTAGGTTTTGGTCAGCTTTATGACCGGCTCGCCGGTGTCTTGCCGTTTGATGATCGCCTCGAAACGCGCAGTATCGATCGTTGTGTCGTTATCGGCGCTCTTCCAATGGAGTTTGTCCAGCGGCAGTTGCAGCCCTTGCTCGGCGAACACAAAACTCTTATTTGCCATCGCAAGAATTTCGCCGCCGGTTCTGTCCGGGATGGGCGAGATTATCACCAGCGGTTGCGGGTCTTTGTAGTCGCGGTCGTCGAATCCGCTGGCCCTGCCTCGCTTATTGGGTCCATTACTAAAAATAGCTCTTCTAATTGCCGCACCTTTCGAACTCAATTCCAACTGAAACCTAAAACCGGTATCAGCGTTCTCGGTATTAGGGTCCGTTGCACCAAGTATGATGGTCCTGGCTTCTGCGTTATCGGCGCCGAAAGTGACACCCTGTGCAGCCTGCAATTGTGTGCCATTGGGCGCCGGTGCGATTGTGGCTTCGCCCGTTTCATCAGCGGTCGTGTTTTGCAGGAGGATGAAGTCCTGTTCGCCTTGCAATGATCCGTCAAGAAGGCCCGACGCGACTACGAGCCAGCCGCAAAACAGAACATGAACCACCACAACCAGAATTAGAGCAATTCTCATAATCTTGTGTCTCGTATACTATCTTCCGCTTTGCAGGCGCTCGGCGTGGAAGTTGTCCAACTGATCGATTGCCTTTATTTTTTTCACCGTGCTCTCGAAATCGTATTCGAGCCGCACGAAATGGACCTCGTTCTCGGTTGCGTAGACATAGCTTGCCCGGTTGTCCCTGTCTCTCGGCTGGCCGACCGAACCGATGTTGATGATCGCCTTTTCGCCCTCGATGATCGGATAGACGTTGCCAAGCTCGGCGGGCAGATAGAAATCGGGCTCGTCGAGAAACACCCCCGGCATGTGCGTGTGGCCGACAAAGCAGATATGTTCTATCTGCTCGAACAACAGGCGAACCTTCAGCGGATTGGTGTAGACGTCGTCGGGAAAGATGTATTCGTTGATAGGCCTTCTGGGCGAGGCGTGAACGAAATCTATTGTCGCCGAGATGTTGCCCAGCTTGCTCTCGAGCGTCCGTCTCATGGGCAACTCGCCCAGGAAACTCCATCGCCTGTTGCGGTGCTTTTCTTCTTTCTCGGTCTCCAGAACTTCCCGGCTCCAGAAGCTCGCCTGCTCGGCGCCGTAGTTGAAATTCGTCGGCTCGTAGAAGACCGCATAGTCGTGATTGCCCAGAATGCACCACTTGCTCTTGTCGATGATCAGATCGAGACATTCCTTGGGGTTCGGTCCGTAGCCGACCACGTCGCCCAGGCAATAAATCGTCTTTATGCCTCGCTTCTCAATGTCGGCCAGAACAGTGCTCAAGGCCTCAGTATTCGAATGTATATCGCTTACAACCGCAAACATACACGCCCTTTGCTAAACATGAACGAATCTATCAATATAAAAGACCAGTTAATAGCAAGAATGCGGTGGAAAAGCCAGAACATTTATTAGCTTTTCCTGTACCCGGCCTCATGCTCGACCAGAGGTGGTTATTTGTTTGCCCTTGGGGTAGCCGTTGTTATAATGCCTCAAACGATTGATTTGATGAGATGCAACAATGGCCAAGGATATTACTCTTCTTGAAACTCGCCAGTTGAAGAAACGGTACTCCGGCAGGACCGTTGTCAACGGGGTATCCATTACGATCGAGCGGCGCAGCATTGTCGGGTTGCTCGGCCGCAATGGAGCCGGCAAGACCACGTCCTTTAGGATGATTATGGGGATGGTTTCTCCAAACGGCGGTTCGGTCATGTTCGAGGGCCGCAATATCACAAAGCTGCCGATGTACAAACGCGCCCGGTTGGGGATCGGATATCTTTCACAGGAGCCGAGCATCTTTCAGCGATTGAGCGTTCGGGACAATCTCTACGCGATTCTTGAGACGATGTCGATTACCAGGGCCGAGCGCGACCGCCGGGCCGACATGCTCATCGAGCGTTTCGTGCTGACAGAGGTCGCCCGCAGCCAGGGGAGGTTTCTCTCGGGCGGCGAACGCAGAAAACTTGAAATCGCCCGCGCGATGGTGACCGAGCCTTCGCTGGTTCTTCTGGATGAACCTTTCAGTGGGGTCGATCCTATCGCCGTGCAGGATTTGCAGCATGAAATTCGCCGGCTCGTCGCTTCCGGCGTCAGTATTCTCGTCACCGACCATAATGTCGAAAGAACGCTCGAGGTAGTCGACAAGGCCTATATAATCGACCACGGCAACGTGATAGGGGTTGGTTCGCCCGCCGAGATCATTCGTAACGAGCTAGTCAGGAAATCTTATCTCGGTAACACGTTCACCGGGGGCGAGTTCGATGATAGATAGCGAATTCCAAGAACTCGTCTCGATGATATGACAGGACCACGCGGATGCCGGATATTGATGTTGAGAAATGCCGAATGACGCATTATCCGTCCGAAATTCTGGTCGGGCGGGCTCAGCCTGTTGACCGAATCGACGACAATATCCGCTGGCTTGTTGATAAGATGATCGACATCATGATCGGGAACAAGGGAATCGGCCTGGCGGCGCCGCAGGCGGGCCTGCCGCTGCGCCTTTTCATAGTCTCGCTCGATGGCAGCAGAGAGAACGTCAAGGTCTACGTGAATCCGACCATTACAACAGCCGGAGAACTCAGCACGAATGAGGAAGGCTGCCTCTCGGTGCCTGGCATTTATACGCAGATTCGACGTTACAAAGAATGCGAAGTCACTGCAACCGACCTCGACGGCAACGAGTTCACCGAACAGGCCGAAGGCCTCCACGCGAGGGCCCTGCAGCACGAATACGACCACATCGAGGGAATGACCATCGTCAACCGCATGGGCCAGACCGCCCGAATTGTGCACCGAAAGCAGCTCAAAAAACTCCAGGAACAGCACAAGAAATAATAGGCTGTTGCTCTTGTCCAGGAAGACCATGAACATCGTATATCTCGGCAGTGGCCGGTTTGGTGTTGAATGCCTCAATGTTCTGAGCCGGTCCGACCACAATCTGAAGTTTATAGTGACCCAGCCTGCCCAGCAGGCGGGCAGGGGCCGAAAGCCGCGTCCGACACCGGTAGCCTGCTGGGCGGATGAGCGTTCGATACCGTTTATTGAAACGAACAACGTAAACACGTCCGAGAGTATCGAAAGAATCGCCGCTCTTGAGCCCGATCTGATAGTGGTCATAGCGTTCGGTCAGAAGGTCGGCGACGAATTGACGAGTCTGCCGCCTAAGGGTTCTATCAATGTCCACGCCTCGGTGCTCCCGAAATTCCGCGGAGCCGCCCCGATCAACTGGGCGATAATCAACGGCGAAGCCACGACTGGCGTAAGCATCATCACATTGGCCGAGAAGATGGACGCTGGCCAAATCCTCTCACAGGCACAGACCGATATCCGAGCCGATGAAACAGCAGGACTGCTCCACGAGAGGCTGGCGGAATTGGCGGCGCCATTGCTATCGAAAACGATTGACCAAATCGCGACCGGCGCGGCAGTTTATACCGAGCAGGAGCATTCCAAAGCAACGCTCGCGCCGAAGCTGAAAAAAACCGATGGCTTCCTGGATTTCACCGAGCCGGCGCAGACCATCGCGAGAAAAGTCCGCGGTTTCTGGCCCTGGCCCGGCGCCTCGGCCAATTATGTCTCGAAAAAGACCGAAAAATCCATCCGAGTTACAATCGCGATGGCTGAGCCGATGGAGACTTCAAACCCGGAAGGCCTTGCGGCAGGCACGCTCGACGAAAACCTAGACATCAATTGCGGCGAAAATGCCCTGAAGATAACAAGAATCAAACCGGCAGGCTCGCCACTGATGGACTTCAAAGACTTCGCTAACGGCCGACAAACCCAACCGGGAGATTTGTTTACGAAGGTTAGCAAGTAGACTATGGCCGATAAGAAAATCAAATCCGCGCGGGCCGTTGCGGTTCAGGTGCTGAACCGGTGTGATCCTGAGAAGAATTACGCCGGGCCGATATTGGGCAGGCTGCTGCACAGGACCGAGCAGAGGCAGCGGGCGACCGACCTTGTGTTTGGGACGATGAGGAATCGCCGGGCTATCGATACGGTGATAGCGACATTCTCCGGTCGGCCCGTACAGAGGATATCGCCGCACCTGCTCAATATCATCCGTGTCGGGGTTTATGAGCTTGTCTATGCTCCCGCAACCGAGGAGTATGCGATCGTAAACGAGGCCATCGAGCACACCAAAGCCGTCGCGGGCAGCAAGCAGGCCGGCTTTGTGAACGCCGTTTTGAGACAGATCATAAGGCACATAAACAATCGCCAGATTCCGTTGGAGCAGGCGGACACCAGACGAACCCTTGCCGCCGGATGTGAATTTGATACCGGTTTTCTCCCTGATCGTGAGACTTCCCCCGATGGTTATCTCAGCACGGTTTTCTCACTGCCTGGATGGCTCATTACCGATTGGCTCGGCGAGTTTGGCGAAGAACGCACCCGGCGCATCTGCGCCGCATCCAATCGCCGGCCGAGCATTTACATCAGGCCCAATCTGCTCAAGACAACCACTCAGAAATTAGCCGACAAGCTCGCCGCCGACAATATCGAGACGGAAATCGTCGAAGGGACAATGATAAAGCTCAAGGGCCCGAGGGCGGTGAGCAAGCTTGCCGGCTTTGCCGAGGGCGAATTCACGGTTCAGGATATTACGGCTTCTCAACCGATTCGGCTTTTGAATCCACAGTCTGACTGGACGATACTCGATTTGTGTGCCGCCCCCGGCGTCAAAACGACCCAGTTAGCCGAGGCTACAGGCGAGGCGGCGAAGATCTTCGCAACCGACATCGACAGTAACCGGCTCGATTTGATCCGAGAAAACACCGCCCGGCTCGGCATAAACGGCGTCGAGATCGTACAACACGATGAAATTCTAAATTCAAAATCTTCAATTCCGGATTCAAAATTCGATTGTGTCCTCCTGGACGTACCCTGCTCGAACACCGGCGTGCTGGCCAGACGAGTCGAAGCTCGCTACCGGGTTACCCCGAAGGCGGTGCAGGCTCTGGCCAAGATACAAGGCGAGTTGCTCAGAACCGCCTCGGAAATGGTAAGATCGTGCGGGACAATTTGCTACAGCACGTGCAGCATTCAAACGGGCGAAAACAGTGGGCTCATAGGAGACTTTCTGGCCGCTAACGATACCTTCGAACTCAAAGCTCAGAGGCTTGTCCTGCCTTCGGCAGAAGGTGCTGACCGCGATGGGGGCTACACAGCAATTCTTGTCAGCAAGTGAGATACCCCCGGCCAAAAAAACATTACGTTTGTCCTCACAACATGGTATATTAGGGCGAATCAGATAATCTTGTATGAAGCGGAAAACTTGCCGATGGGCATCCGCAAAACTGGCAGAGAATGCCGACAGTAGGTGGCGTGAGAGTTCTCTATGGGGAAATTCCTGGATCAAGTCAATAGTCCGGCGGATATCAAGAAGCTGTCTGTGCCTGAGCTAAAGACGCTGGCAGAGGAAATGCGCCAGTTTATACTCAAGTCGGTCAGCAAGACCGGCGGTCATCTGGCCAGTAACCTCGGTGTGGTGGAATTGACGCTGGCGCTTCACTACGTATTTGATTTTCAACATGACAAGCTGCTCTGGGACGTCGGGCATCAGTGCTACACCCACAAGATCATTACGGGCAGAAAGGACAAGTTCAAAAAACTCCGTCATATCGGTGGGATAAGCGGTTTTCCCAACCCTGCGGAAAGTGAGTACGATCAATTTTCTGTCGGGCACGCGGGAACCTCGATAGCTACCGCGGTCGGAATGGCGCTCGCAGAGCAAGTGGCGAGTAAGGACAAGAAACGGCGTGCGAGCAAAATCGTGGCGATGATCGGCGATGCCAGTATTGTTAACGGCACTTCCTTCGAGGCCCTTAACAATCTCGGGCTGGTTAAGCGGCAAATGTTGATCGTGCTCAACGACAACTCGATGGCGATAGACGCCACCGTCGGGGCGATGGCGAAATACTTCTCCAAGGTGCGGTTGAGCCATACGTACGAGGGGTTGCGCAAGACTACAAGCAACATCCTCGAACACATGCCGGTCTTTGGCAAAAGTGTAGAAGAGACAATCGGGAGGATCAAGAAGGGCATCAGAATGGCCTTGCCAGCCAGTCAGATGTTCGAGAGTCTGAACATACCATACTTCGGCCCCGTTGACGGGCACGATATCGGCTCACTCATTCAATTATTCGAGGCGTCGGCCGAGTTGAACCATCCGGCGATCCTGCACGTTTACACCAAGAAGGGTAAAGGATTTCGCCCGGCCGATCAGGGTCCGAGTACGTTTCATTCGACCGGTCCGTTCAAAATCAACGGGGACACCGTTGAAAAGTCTGCCGCGACAGGCAAACGCAATTTTACCCGCGCATTCGGCGAACATCTGACGAAACTGGCTGAGAAGGACAAGAGAATTGTCGCCATAACCTCGGCGATGTGCGATGGTACGGGGTTGATGGAGTTCAGCAAGAAATTTCCCGGTCGCTTTTATGATGTTGGTATCGCCGAAAGCGCCGCTGTTGATATTGCAGCCGGCATGGCCCGAGAGGGATTGAAACCCGTGGTTTGTATTTATTCGACCTTCCTGCAGCGCAGTTTCGACCAGATATTTCAGGAGGTGGCTCTACAGAATCTCGGTGTCGTTTTTTGTATCGACCGCGCCGGGTTTGTCGGCGCCGACGGCCCGACTCACCATGGGCTTATGGACATCGGCTTCATGCGGATGATGCCGAACATCGTGCTGACAGCGCCGGCCAACGACATTGAAACGCAATTGGCTCTTAAGTTTGCTTTGGCTGCTGATAAGCCGGTTGTGGTCAGGTATCCGAAAGATGCTGTGCCGTCGGAGGAGTTTTTCCGTGCTGCGTGCGCCAAGCCGTTCGAGTTGGCCAGGAGCGTGACAGTCAAGAAATCGAAAGGCTCAGCCGTGGCGATCGTCAGCTACGGCACCGTCCTGACAGAGGCGCTGACAGCCGCGGCGCTGCTGGCTGAGAAGAAGGTTCCGGTTGATGTGATCAACGCGCGGTTTGCCGCTCCGGTCGATGAAAAGATCAACACTCTGCTGAGGCGCGGCAAAAAAATAGTCACGGTAGAGGACCATGCTGTCGCGTGTGGTTTCGGCTCGGCGGTGCTCGAATTGGCCGCGGCCAAAGGTTGTTCGCCAAATAACGTGCGTGTGCTCGGCGCACCGAGGAGATTTATAGGACACAATTCACGCGACGCTCAATTTGCCGAAGCGGGCATAGATGCCGATAGCATAGCTGAGACGGTAAGAAGGATGTTGAAGGCATAGACTTACGATGCGAGAGACGAGATCCCTACCTAAACTGGTAATTTTCGGCGATGCTCAAAAGCAAGGTGTCAGCGGGGCGATTGAGGAATTTATGCGCTTTGCCAGAGGCAAAGCGCAAGTTTTGGCTAGCTACAGCATCGAAGATGTAAAGGAGGTCGGCGGCAACGGACGCGACTGCGAGCCGGCGAGTGGTCCGAAGCCCGAGATACTGAAAGAGTGTGATTTCGCGATTGTTTTCGGAGGTGACGGGAGCATCATCTCGACAGCACGCAACTTGAGCAGGACGTCGGTCCCGCTGATCGGCGTTAACGTTGGCAAACTCGGGTTTTTGGCAGAATTCAGCGTCGGCGAACTGAAAGATTTCTTTCCTTGCCTGGCCACCGAGACGGCCCCCACATACAGGCGCATGATGCTCAGATGCCGGGTCTTCGCTGGCAGTGGCCGAAGCAATCCAACCGAGAAGTTCTGCTCGGCTGCCGTCAATGATGTTTTCGTTGCCGCCGGACCGCCCTTTAGGGCGGTTGAGCTACAGATTCTGGTCGACGGCCAACCCCTGGCCGGCTGCGTCAGTGACGGGTTGATAATTTCCACCCCGACTGGTTCGACGGCCTATAATCTCTCGGCAGGCGGGCCAATACTCTCGCCCAGGATCGAGGCGATGGTAATCACGCCGATTTGTCCTCATTCGCTGAGCTTCAGGCCCATCGTCATAAACGCCGAGAGCGTTATAGAAGTGGTCGGCATACGCGTCAATGAGGGCACGACAGTTTCCATCGACGGCCAGGTCTCTCTGGGCCTGTCGAGTGACGATGTTGTGAGGGTTGAGAGAGAAGACAGCGATTTTTTAATCGTAAATAATCCGCTCAGGAGCCAATGGGATACTTTAGCAACTAAACTCAGATGGGCAGAAAAGCCGAAGTATAAGGAATACCCGAATATATAGGTAAAATAGGTGAGTAAGCAAAAGGCTGATTGGGTAATTTCGAGGTATTCGGTATTATGAGGGCTTGGTTGTTAATAGTCGCGGCGGTCTTGTTGCCAACGCTTGGTTCGTCGGCAAGTTATTCGATACGCAATCCAGCCATAAGAAATCCTGTCGGCACGAGCACGGCGCCTGCGAGTAGCATCCACAGCGGTTTGTTGACCACTCCTTCTCCGATTGATACGGCTGCTGAGTTGTCAATTACCGGCAATCTGCGTGGCGGCAAGTATTTCCGCGGCAATGTGCCTTATCGGTCGACAACCGATTTCGGATTGGATCCCGGTACATCGTCGCTTAATTCTTCCCGGACGGCACCGTCGCTCAGCTCCTTCCTGAGAGACACTGCAGGCCCGGAAGATTCTGGCCGGCGTTCGTCGCGATATGGAACGCGCCCGTACTATTCTCCGACTGAGACGGTCGCTATCACTTTGCCCGGTCGTCCAAGGGTTTTGGGACCGACAGATACGAGGATTTTCAGCGGTGCGCAGCAGGGCCGTTCGGCGACAACTCACCTGTTTGCTCTGGAGTCTTTGCCGCAGCAGCAGATTCCGCCCGGCTGGGGCATGACAACGGCTGATGCAGGCCTGCGGGGACTACAAACGCGATACGATTCGCCGACTGATTCGCTGTCGACATCGGACGGGACGTTTATCGGCGACACATCGCCGAGCCTGCGGGATGCGGGACGGCTGACTCCCGGCGAGGCCGCCATACGCCGGCAGGATGAAAAGTTGACGGCCCAACGCCTGAGAGAGCAGAGCCTGCAATCTTTGCTCGAAGTTCGCCGAGAATCGAGGTTTGCCGATAGACATTCGCCCATTGATGACATGAAGTCAGGATTAGAGGCCAAGACGCCGGCTCGATCCACCGCAGATGCAAGAGATCGGGCTGCCGCTCGCTACCGGCTTTTCCCCTTGGAGACGTCTACCCCGTTGGTGTATCCCACGTTGCAGCAAGACGCTGCTGAGCCAAGAGGCCCTATTGGGCCAGAGCTACAGACTATTCCGGGGATGCCGACGCCTAGTGCGCAGGATAGCTTCACGAGCAGTCAAGCCGAAGACGCGACAGCGGAGCCGGGGCCCGCCTTCTTGCCGCCGCGCGGTCTCTCTTGGCAGGCGGCGCCCGGCGCCGAACAAGGTGACGTCATGGAGCGGATAAGACAGCAGCTCGATGATTTGGCCAACTCCGTTGAGTTCCGTCTGCAGGCCGAGCCGGGCGGTGCAGGTCAGACCGGCAGTGTCGTGCCGGCTCAAGAAACCTACGAGGTGCGCTCGAGAACTCAGCCATACATGCCCGGTTCCAGCGGGACATTGAGGCCTAATGAACCCGAGGGGGCCGAACCGGGCCCTGGCAAAGAGATGTTCGCCCCCGCGAGGACAGGCGAGGTGTTTGGCAAAGTTGATTACAGAGTACAAGCCGGTGTCGAATCTCCCCAGAGACCGAGCCTGGATGTTTCTCGAAAGATAACTTCTCTGCCGCGCCGATTGAGCACACTTTCGCCGGCCGAAATGTCAGGCCGAGCCAGACGTATAATGGGCTCGCACAAGAGCATACAGTCTCTCTCGGACGACAAATTCAACCGGCACATGCAGGCCGCCGAGGATTATCTCAGGGCCGGCAAGTACTATAAGGCTGCGGACTCTTTCGCTCTGGCGTCAATCTACAGGCCCGACAATCCGCAGGCCTTTGTGGGCAGGAGCCATGCGTTATTTGCCGCCGGCGAATACATGAGCAGCGCCCTGTTTCTTTCCCGGGCGCTGGCGATCCGCCCCGACTACGCGAAGTCGAAAATAGATCTGGTGACCCTGTTGGGTGACCGAAGCCGGCTCGCCGGAAGGATTGCCGATGTCGAGCAGTGGTTTGCAAGAAGCGGCTCGCCCGCCCTGGGGTCGCTTCTGGGCTATGTCTATTTCCAGAGGGGGCGACTCAACGAGGCCACCAAGGCGATCGAGGCCGCCTATACGAAGACGCCGCAGTCACCGGCTATTGCCGCGATCAAAGCGGCAATTGCCGCCGCCGCAACGAGATAACGACAGGTAACCTCGCACAAGTTCGTGTCGAGCACTGGCTGGAAGGCCCAATTGTAGAAGCACTTATCGCGAGATACTCTTTTCAAGCTGGGCATACACCGTTCGGGTCTTCGAGACTTTGTTGCCTGCCGGTCCTTGCCAGCTAAGCTCTCCGTTTTTCTTCATCAGCTCTTCGATCCTCTTGCAGGCAAGGAGCACGGTGGCGTGATTCTTGTTGCCCATCACTCTGCCTATCTCCGAGGATGACATATTCGTGTGCTTTCTCGTCAGATACATGCTGAAATGGCGGGCCAGGGCCACCGTCCGGTTCTTCTTGGATGAGTGTATGCTCGCAGGAGTTATCCCGAAGTAAATCGCCACGGCCGATTCGATATCCGATACGTGCACGATCGGGTCGCATCTTTCGACGTGTTCGGCCAGCACGTCTTTGGCAATGGACAGCGTGATCTTCTCATTCTTGAGCGCCGCGTAGGCGATAAGTTTCAGCAGGGCGCCTTCCAGCTCCCGCACGTTGGTTCGCAGGTTTTCGGCTATATATCTTATTGCGCTCTCGGGAATCGGCGCCGAATAATTCTTGATGTTCTTTGCGTACTGTCTGCATATCCGGCATCGGGTGGCCAGGTCGGGCGGCTCGATCTTGACGACCATTCCTGAGACAAACCGGCTGACCAGCTTTTCGGACAGTTGGCCTATCATCTTTGGGTGTGCATCGGAAGCGAGAACGACCTGCTTGCTGGCCAGATTGATTGTGTTGAACGTGTGCAGAAACTCTTCCTGCGTCGAAGGCTTGTTGGCCAGAAAGTGGATGTCGTCGATTGCCAGCAGATCGGTCTGGCGCATACGCCGCCTGAAGGCCTCCAGTTTCTTTGTCTTAAGGGCCAGGACGAATTGGTTGACAAAATCCTCTGCAGACAGATACAGCCAGTTGGTTTGAGGCCTTTTCTTCTGCGCTGCGTTGCAAATCCCCTGTAGCAGGTGTGTCTTGCCGATCCCGTATCCTCCGTGAATGAAAAACGGATTGAAGGGACTTTCCTGCTCCTTGACGATGAGTTTGGCGGCATTGTAGGCCAGTTCGTTTGAAGCGCCGACAACAAACGTGTCAAGACTGAGCTTTAGTTTCTTTCTCTGTGGTCCGCCTGTGGCTGCGCTTGTGATCTTTCTGCCTCTGGTAAAGTGAGATCTGCGCGGGCCGTTTTGCGTCGTCGACACCGACGATGCCTGTGAATCCAGTTGAGTCCGCCTCTGGTGGCCTGTAAGCTCGGGGTCGATGGTGAATGTAATCTTGGCGTCGATGCCGGTGACCGAGCGAACCGCCTGGGTGATTTCATCCAAGAAGTGATTCTCAATCCAGCTTGCTATGAAGAGATTTGGCACGCCGACTTTCAAGTACTCGCCTGTAAGCGTGAGCTTTGTTGAATTCTTGAACCAGATGCGAAACTTCTGCCGGCCTATTCTTTCGGCGAGCGACTTGCCGATGGCCTGTAGTTGCGTATCGGTTGCACCGGAACTCTCATCCGTGATTGT
>Ga0255052_10001906_pt1 | contig 15296 bp, 10 predicted proteins | sample JV7_2_21_MG_FD_188632 | JGI IMG/M metagenome (GOLD analysis project Ga0255052, IMG submission 188632) | Seawater microbial communities from Jervis Inlet, British Columbia, Canada - JV7_2_21 | ecosystem: Environmental > Aquatic > Marine > Inlet | place: Canada: British Columbia | collected...
ATCCGAAATCTTCTTTTCGAAACCCACTATGCCGACAATGCGTGGACCCGGGATAGGGTCGGTTCGCCCATGCGGCCTTATGACCTTTCGACCCACACCATGCATGAATTCATGGGCGTGCGTGTGGATCCTACTGACGCGAAACCTGAGGGCGAATTCGTTCCACTTAGAAGTGCGGAACCCATGGAAGGCTCCCTACATTCAGGTAAGAACGGATATGTTCTGGACGGCCGACTAAATGACAGCTTCAAGGCGGTGAATCTATTACTGGATAAAAAGATCGCTGTCCACCGTGTCACACATCCCACTGGAGATCTCCGTGTGGGTGACTTTATCATTAGAACGGGATCGCAGGAAACCTTGTCGAGAATCGCCAAAGAGACAGGCGTCTCGTTCAATGCGTTGAATGCTTATCCAAGCCAGGGAATTAAGAAGGTCAAACGTGGTCGAACTGGCATGTATCAAGGTTACTATGGTGGCAATATGGATGAAGGTTGGACTCGTATGGTGTTGGAGCAATTCGCCTTTCCATATACGTCACTGATGGATGCGGAAATCCTGAAAGGAGAGCTGGAGGAAACCTATGATGTCATTGTACTACCCAGCAATGATCCGTGCATGATCACAGGAGACATCCCCAAAGAGTACATACAGGGGGTTGGCGCCGATTATCCCAAGAAATACCTCAGCGGCATTAAGAAGGAAGGCGTCGAAAGCCTAAAAACATTTGTGAATAACGGCGGTACATTGGTGGCCTTGGCCGATGCCACAGAATTTGCGATCGACACTTTTGAATTAAAGGTTCAGAATGTAATCGAGAATGTATCCTCCGGAATGGAATTTTTCTGTCCGGGTTCGACCCTTAAAGCTCATTTTACCAACAACGATCCTCTAGCTTATGGAATGCCTGAAGAGGGCCTGGTGCTGTTTAGGTCCAGCCCGACGTTTCGGATTAAGTCGGGAAGAAACAATGACCAATACAAGACCATTGTGCGTTATGTGGATAAAAACGTTCTTCAGAGCGGTTGGCTGATTGGCGAAAACCGGATCGCCAAAAAGGCGGGCATGATAGAGGCGAAGGTGGGGAATGGCCGTGTGATTCTCATCGGATTCAGAACTCAACACCGGTGTCAGACCCATGGAACGTTTAAGTTGTTGTTCAATACGATGATCTGGTGAGACGGAATCCGGGTTTAAGAGATTTGTCCGAATTGGAATTTGCTCTGACTTCATATCGCGAAGTGCGTTGAAAAGCATCACGATACCTTGGCGCACGGGCATTTCTCCTACGTATCCAGCGGACTCTATCTGCCGTTGCACGAGAATGCCGTGCTGCAGCTGGAATTCCGCTAAACAAGAACCTCGACATCATCACCTAACCATTGATTCCGCAGAAAAACCCCTTAAACAGCCAATGTCACCCGCGATATTTGCGCAAAAACGCATATTTTCTTATAGAAAATCGCCTTTTTCAGCGGAATCAACCATTGCCAGGTTACCCCCATCTTGCCTTGACAAATATATTGATCTGCCTTGCTTCGAGGTGTATAATCATTTCTATGGTTGAAAAATCAAAATGCCTGTCAGTCACAGTGAAATTTGTAGTCAACGAGTATATCTTGAGATATTGGAGGATTTCATGCCTGGGAAGATTGCCTGTCTGATTCTGATGTTCGCGGCATGCCAAAGTTCACCGGTCGACGCGGAACCGTCGGCTGCCGATGCGTTGCTGGCCCACGGAGTACGGGTAATCGTCTTTGCCGAGCGATCGCTCCCCGCCGACGGACATTGGTACGCCAACTTTGGGTATTTCTTCAACGGCCCGAAAAACGCCGCCTACGGTCATGACGGACGGCTGTCGAAACTGGACGTGAAGACAGGCCAAGTCACGACCCTCCTGGAGGATCGTCAGGGGGCCGTTCGCGATCCGCAAGTGCATTACGACGCCGAGAAGATCCTCTTCTCCTATCGCCAGGGCGGGACCGAGCAGTTCCACCTCTACGAAATCAACGTCGACGGCACGGGCCTCACGCAGCTTACCGACGGCATCTACGACGACATGGAGCCCACTTATCTGCCTGACGGCGGAATCGTGTTTATATCGAGCCGGTCGAAGCGATGGGTCCAGTGCTGGTTCGTGCAGGTGGCCACCCTGCATCGTTGCGACGCAGACGGAAAGAACATCCGTGCGTTGTCTGCAAACGTCGAAATGGACAACACGCCGTGGGTACTGCCGGACGGGCGACTCATCTACATGCGATGGGAATATGTAGACAGGTCGCAGGTCCAGTTCCATCACCTCTGGACCTGTAACCCCGACGGCACGAACCAGACGGTCTACTACGGGAACATGCACCCCACCGGCGTTTTTCTCGACCCCAAGCCGATCCCCGGCACCGACAAGATTCTGTTCATCGACTCCCCCGGCCACGGACGCCGCGAGCACTCGGGATTCGTGTCGATCGTGACCGATAAGCATGGCCCGGACGACCTGTCCGCTAAGCGTCGGGTCAGCCAGACCGAGTACCGCGACCCGTACCCGATCTCCGAGGACTGCTTCATCGTGGCAGCAAATAACGGGATCGACGTCTTGGACGCTTCGGGCCGCGCATCGCGGCTGTTCACCTTCGACGGCACGATGCACGAACCGCGGCCCCTGATCAAGCGGACGCGGGAACGGATCATTCCGCCACGTATCGATCCCACCAAGCCGACGGGTACCCTGATTCTCGCTAATGTCTACGTCGGCCGGAACATGGGCGGCATCGAGAAGGGCCAGATCAAAAAGCTGCTGGTCCTTGAGACCCTACCCAAACCGCTCAACTACGGCGCGGGAATGCACGATTTCATTCCGATCAGCCATGGCGGCACCTTCACGCTTGAGCGCATTCTCGGAACGGTCCCTGTTGAACCCGACGGTTCGGCCTACTTCGAACTTCCGGCGAACAGGCCGTTGTTCTTCATCGCGCTGGACGAGAACAACGCTTCGGTCAAGCGAATGCACAGTTTCCTGACCGTCATGCCTGGTGAAGTGCTCGGGTGCATCGGTTGCCACGAAAGGCGGGCAAACACGCCCACCGAAACGCCCACAGGCGCCCGAATGGCCATGCGGCGCGAGCCGAGCCAGATCGCGCCCGTGCCAGGTGTGCCGTTCATGATCGATTTCCCCCGTCACGTTCAGCCGATATTCGATGCACATTGCGTCGAGTGCCACAACCCGGACAAGCCCGAGGGACGGGTGCTTCTCAACGGCGATCACGCGAGCGTCTATTCGGTGAGCTATTATACGCTCACCTCGCTGGGACTGGTATCGGACGGTCGGAACCGTCAGGGGAACACGGCTCCGCGTGCGGTCGGTGACAGCGCGAGCCGACTTATGACCATGCTCGACGGCACACACCATGGAGCGAAACTATCGCAAGCCGAGATCGAAATGATTCGCAATTGGATTCACGTGGGCGCGCCCTATCCCGGCACAGCCGCTGCGTTGGGAACCGGAATGGTGCGACCCAACAATTTGCCGCCCGGTTATGGGGCCGCTTTGCAGTTGGCGCAGGCCGCTCATCAGCGACGTTGTGCGAAATGCCACGACCGTTTGCCGATGCTGGAGAAATACAGCATCAACGGCGAAAACAATGCCGGGCTTCGCAACACGCACCTGGCCTATAACCTGACCCGGCCGGAGAAGTCGCCCATGTTGCTCGCACCGCTGGCTCGCAAGGCGGGCGGCTGGGGGATGCAAAAACGGGCCCGCGATGGGAAGCCGGCAGGCGAGATGGTGGAGGTATTCCAAAATGCCGACGATCCCGACTATCGGGCAATCCTGAACTACATCGAAATGGGCCGGCTCTGTCTCGAGCAGAACAAACGCTGGGACATGCCCGGCTTCAAGCCGCATCCGTTCTACGTTCGCGAAATGAAACGCTACGGCATACTGCCCGAGACGTTTGATCCGGCAAGCAACGACGTCGATGTGTTCGAGATCGACCGCCGCTACTGGGAATCCGCTTGGCACTATCCAGACGGCAACGGGCCGAAGCTCTACACAGACACGAAATTGAACCAGACGCTGACCTCACCTCGCGCCGCGGCGGGTGCAAATGGTATTCAGTAATCGGGAAGTCTTTGAGGTTACCGCTGTCTCGAGTTCATTGCCTGGTGTGATTCTTGCGCGTCCTTTGGTTTCTCTAGCTGGAGCCTTGGTGAGCATTTCAGAGCATTCTGCGTGAAGAAGTCAACGCCCCCATTTCGCAGATAGACGGCCATCGCAATCAGTTTCTCAATGGCCTCGCGTTCATTTGCTCCCATGCCGGCGTTCCTCGCGACACATCGTGTGCATCGGACGAAGCCTTCGCCAGCGCATTCTCCGCATTCAAAGTACCCCGATCCTCGGCAACCTTCACATTCCCCTGAGCTACCTGGTCTCGAAAAGCGTCCCCCCGCGAGTCCCATCCCCCGGCACTCTCGGCATACGGTTGCTCCGGAGCCACTACAGTCTTTGCAAACGGCCCACCTCGTCTCAAGACAGGACGGGCACCGAGTCTTTGGCTTCTTATACTTTTTGCACTCCTCAAGTACATCTTCGAGAGGAGTCAGCAAGATGGAGTTAGCCAGATCGACGACGTATCTTGATTGCATTGCCTTGCTCAGCTCCGGCATCGTCGACTGGAGTCGGCGGTCAATATAGAAAGTGAGCCCTCTGGCAAGAGCATTCAGGGCCTGGCGCCGTTGCTGCAGTTGTTGCCGGCGTAATCCGGCCAGCCTACGATGCGCCGCTGAATCGATCGGATTTGACAAGACGATTGTGCAGAGATCTTTGATCTCATCCTCGGAATCGCCTAACGAATTCGAAGAGTCTGCCAACAGAAATGATGCGTAGCATGACAGGACTACAGTGGCGAAGCAAACGGCACTCTCTCTGAAGCTTGGTCGTAGTTTCTTCATCGTTGAACTCTCCTGACAGACACGTCCGTCGGCACTGGGATCGCGACCCTGGCTGTGTGTTCAATTAGCGTGTCCCATAACACAAGGTCATAATAGCAGCTTTCTCTAAGCTCAAACACAACGTCAAAGGCTCCGGTGAGGGCCCTGTTCCGGTCCTGTTCGATCCTGGCCAGAACTTCCTTGAGTTCACCATTCGGATCTGCTTGTCGGATAAGCACGATGAGAAGCTCTGCTGTCGCATCGAGGCTTACTACGACCTTCTGGAGCTGGCTCTGGCAGGCAGCCGTTCGGGGATCTTTTTCGTGCAGTTTTATCGCATCTATAACCGGTGCAGCTTTCTCATAATCCGGATGCTCCGTGATAATGCGAGACAATTCATTGGATATGCCATCCAGTGAATCCAGCAAATCCGTCCCCACATTCGACGCCGAACAGGTCACGTCCAACTTGCTTGTGCCGGGCCATTGTGCCTGCACAAGTGTTTCGGCACCCCATTTGTGCTCCTTTAAGACATCGCCAGTTATCTCGACATAGCGTGCGACAACAGCCAGCAGCTTGATTGTTGTGGGATCGGGTTCCCAGACCAGTGTCTTGTCAGGCGCCGTCTGGATTGTCGCCCGTGGGTTTCCTGGACCGCCTCCTGGCGAGGGTCTTATGGCTTGCGCCTGGCCCCACGTCGGACGATTGTTCCTCCACCATTGCGCACTGGCTTGTCGTTGAGTGGGCGTATTTGCCGGCGGCAGAAGACCGCCCGTGAGCCGCTCGTGAGGAGCACTCATTCCAGATGCTCTAGCCAACGTTCGTGTAATCTGGAATGCAACCTCCGAACTACTCTTGGGCAGCATCTCTATGAGGCGTTGCGGAATGCTGGGCTCAGTCATCGTTGAAAGTGCGCGAAGTGTGCGAGAGACCATCTCGATTCTTTTGGTTGACCGCAGGCTTCGTTTCTTGAGGGTGCCGAGAAGCTTGTCCGCTGCTTCAGGGGTATCTTCCATGCGCAATTGCTCGATCGGGTCAGGCGCAGACCGGGCTCTCGTTCTTCCTTTGGAAGTCTTTGAACCAGACTGCGCCGATGCCGGTGGAGCACTCTGCACCGCGTCAGTGACAGGCATCATGCGCACAATGGTGACTCCATTAGTCAAATAGGAAGGGCGGCTTGGTGCGTGCATTTGTGTGTTAAGTTCGTCATAGTAGTCGGTTGAGCCCAGGGTAAAATGTGCGGCACGGCAGTAACATGCGAACATTGTCATTGTCACGTCCGCGAGCAACTCTTCCGTCCGCACGCTTTGTGAATAGACCTGCCGAATATCCTTTGCTGTAATCAGTAAGTGGCCAGGCGATGTCATACCTTCTCCACTGGACGATGTTATCCTGTGCTCTTCGTGCTCTTCCGTTCGCCCTGGACTCTTGGGTACGGATCGCGTGGTCAGCGTGCTATCGTCTGGCCCTTGTTCCTGGCGGGAAGTCTCTGCCTGCTCTAAGGAAATGTCCCGCTCTTCCTGCTCTTTCGGCAGCCCACTGTTCGGGTCAGCCGAGGATGTCTGTGTAGTCGAAGGCGCCAACTCACGCGCATATCTTATCCCGGTCATTCCAAGAAACGAGACGGATAAAACGAAACACCCAAGAGCTATGATTATCAGCGCCATCTTCGGGGCATTTGGTCGACGCCGGATCCGTCGCGGAATCGCAGCGGACTGCTCGCTCTCGCTGGGCTGTGCCGTGACTGCAACGGCCTGCAACTGCTCTTCGTGGATCGATTTCGCAGAGTCTGACTGTTCTTTCTGGTGAACAAAGCTTGGGCTGGCAGCAACCTTGAGACACCTGCGTAGTACTTCTCTGGCGGATATCTCCGGCAAGTTGTCCGCCTTGGCCAGAGCGAGCAAAAGCTCATACTGGCCTGCCGTGGCCGATCGGTTGGGGATCATGCTACGGACACGATTTTCGAAATCATGTTCGAGCATGGAGACATCACGTGTGCCTCGGCGATAATTCCTCCTCTTGAGTTCTTGATCAATCTTGTTGATTGCCTGCCTGTCGTCGATGTTCAACTTCTTTGCAAGCTGCATGATTCTGCGTTCTGCATCCGGTGTCAGCAGATTCTCACGGACGGCCAAGTCAACAGCGGCAGCAAAATAATCCATTGCCTCATCGCCGGGCTTTGCGGCTTCCCTGGCCGGCTTGGGGATTCTCTTGAGAAATGAATCGATCGTGCTTTCTTCTATGCCGAGTTCACGCAATCTGGCAGCAAGAACCGGACGCTCGGAGTCATCGAGGGTCTTGTCGGGATTAAGCAGAGAGTTGACGACGTCACGGGCTCGCCGCAACAAACGAATGCGTGCTGATTCTTTTTGATTTTCACGTCTTCTCTTACTTGCTTTCTGTTGCAGGTACTCATGATACTTTTCTCGAGTTATGGGATCCCGCAGGACCGCCGCGGCACGCTCCAACTTCTTACGCTCGAAACTCAAAACAAGAGGAATAAACTGTGGGACGGGGATATTTTGCCGCAGTCTGTTTTTCTGTTCGTTGAGCATGCGGTCCACAAGTTCAGTACAACAGGTCTCCGGCTGCAAGCCAAGCAGGTCGTAGAAAGTCGGCTCCGTTACTTCTTCCGGAACACCCAGCATTTTGTAGAAGAGGCTCCACTCGATCATAGTATTTCTCTAATGATTACGGTCCATTACCGGCTCCTGTTGTTAACAACTCTTTCTCGATAGCCCCAAACTTGTGGCTCCATTCTCCCAGTTCGGTTCGAGGACATAGTGTGCGAAAATGAGCTAACACTTTCGACGCCCGGTCATGGTCACCGGATTTGATATGACAGTATATCATATGATAACAGGCTTCGATCCATTCACCTGTCCTCCTTTTCACACCCCCGTACAGTCTACTCCATTCGCGCAATGCGTGTTCGTATTGGCCCATCTGTTCGTAGGTCATCGCAAGGCCTCGTATTGCATCATAGGAGTTCTCTGTTGGGGCATTACTCAGATACCACCTGTAGTGGTCCATCGCTTCCTTATAGCGTTGGAGCCCAAGAAGGCGTTTCGCCAGGAAAAGTCTCACCTCGGGTTCCTTGTCGCGCATCGCCCGGTCCTCATTCGTGCCGATCAGGCTGAGCAGGGAGGCATAGACTCTTACCAGCTTGCGGTCGATGCTCTTGACATCTTCTTCGCGGTCGGCAATACGGATGCGAATCTGTTCAAATCCATTGGCAATGTTTGTTAGCGCTGTGGCTGTATGCGGTTCACTTGATTTGGCATCGAGCAGTTCATCGATGAGTTTGTTGGCGATATCGATCTTTTCTGCCAGGAGGTTGGCCTCGACGGCCGCTGCCAGCAGACGGTTATCAGGTTTGGCAGCGGTTTCCTGTAGCGGCTTGATCCGGTCGATTAGCAAAAGAACTGAATTTGGCTCAGGCGAGTCAAGACGAAGTAACCGATCAGCCGTAGCCACCGCTATTTCGATCGCAGATTGCGAGTGAACCAACTCGGATTCCGGCACGTCCTCAGAACTCTTATCCGCAAAGCGGCCTAGAGCGGCAGCGGCCCCCAGGTACAAATCTGCGAGTTCCTGCGCATTGCATTCTTTGCCCTCTCTCGCAACCTCAGCTTTCTTGAAGGATGCCCAGGCCAGATCAAGCTGAGCCTGCCGATATACGGGTGAGTTTGGAGGGATCGCCTCAAGTATCCCTATAGCAGTGGAATATCGATCATCTTGCAGAAGAAGATGGGCCTTGTACCAGGGCGCCTTCTTGACTTGCGCAGCGTCGGGAAAATTCTCTTGCGCATACTCCAGAAACTTCAGGAATTGGGCAACTTCGAGCGAAGGTTCAGATTTGAGTGCCTGTATTCCGCTCTCGACAGCCTTATTGCAGATGTCATCTGCCCTGTGATCATTTGGGAAATCTCTCAAGAAGCTTACGGCAGCTCTATGCGCCTCAGGCCATCGGCTCCGATTCCAATGTGCCGCAAATTGAATATGCCGAAGCTCAACGAAAATATCCTCAGCGCTGGCTCCTCCTGCAACTGCCGCAAGGCCCTTCTCGGCTTCCTCCACGGCTTGCTCATACCGCTTCTCAATGAAGTGCTGACGAGCCCTCTCTACATATTCAAGCGGGCTCTCCGTACCGCTGTCCCTGAGAGCTCCGACAAGCCTGGCACGCCATGCTTCACCGTAAGGAGCGATAGCTTTACAAATCGTAGCGAGGCGTTTCTCGTATGTTCCACTGTACTTGTCAAAAACAGGATCGCTGATGAGAAATCCCAGACTGCGAGCCCATGCAACTGCAATATCAAGATCGGCTGCATCAAAACTCTTGTTGTCAGGCAAAGATCCAAAGTAAAGATTTGCACAATCATCCACCATTAAGTGACGCGAAAGTGTCTCATAAGCTCTTATTCGTAATCTCGTTATGCGCCTAAATATGCTCGGCGTTGCGTTGCTCTGAGTAATCTTCTCAGGATCCAAGAATTCCGTAACTTCGAAATAGCGATCGAGTTCATAAAGACAACGCGCCTGCCCGACAAAACAGTCGGCCACGATCGGGTCATTGCGGTAGCCACGGGCAGTGAAGCTAATGAATCCGTCCAGCCCATTCTTAAGACGCCTTTGGCGTTCATCGAGCCCATCTGCAGACATTCCGAGCAGATACTCGCTCCAGGCTTTCTTGTAGTTGGCGCGCGAAATATTACCCACTATCGTCTTATATGACTTGCTCTTGGCAAGTTGGGAGCTGTTGAATCTTTCCTCAATAGCCTCGGCCCTGTCCTCACATCGCTTACCCAGCCAATCATATTTGTCGAGAGCAATCAGCAGCAACCGGCGTCCCTCATCACGCAGGCGAATGTCGCTTCGGTCCAACTGCCAAAAGGCTATGCAGACCAGACCGCGTGCCTGTGTGATCTCATTCTGCAAAAAAGCATACTCGAGGCTGTCCATAGACCTTCGTGATTTCGCAAGTAGAACCTCGGCCTGATCAAGCTTCTCATCCGCTTCGGTCTTTGTCCGACTTGCAGTAGCTTCTAGCCGAAGCCTGTCAACCTCGCCCGTTAGCGACTCTGCCAGAGCGGGCTGGTATGCGGAGAGCACCGCCAGACATAATATTGCAGACCATACAGAGGCTCTCATGAATCTTCACCTTTTGCTGAGAATGCCACACGTTGGAAGCCGGCCCTGCGGCAAGCATCCAATGCAGCAACCATGTATCTGTAAGGCACGGTCCCCTGGCCTTTTATGAGAACCGGACCATCTCCGCCGCGAGTATATGTCTCCCGGAGCCTTTCAAAAAGACCCTCGAAAGTCGCACAAGGTCTATCCTCGAGACTTACCAGGACTCCCTCGGAAACTCGCTCCAGTCTTATGATGTATGGCAGCATGTCCTCAGATTCTCGACCAGAGCCCGGGCCAAGATGGGATACCTGGCTGGACAGACTGCTTTCGAGCTGGCTGATTGATGAAGTGCACATGAAGAAGATGAGCAGCAGAAACACTATATCAACCATTGCCGCCATATTAAGTTGTGGCCGGGCTTGTTCCTGTTTCCGTCGTGCTAACAGCATGTTAAGATCACTCCAGTGATTCCTGATCGGACCCGCTGGGCTCAAGTACAGCAACATTGATCTGGTTGATGCCAAGCTTCGTGAGGACCTGCATGATTTCAGACATTCTTGCCCAGAGTGCCTCACGGTCGCCACGCAACAATACTGACAGACCACCGCTGCTCATGTTCTGTTGCTCGGCGCGCAGCATTAACTCTAAAGAGTCAGTCTCGTAGGTCTCGCCTGAAACGACTACGCGCCCATTTTTGTGTACGTTGATAATAAAATGACCGCTCGCCAGGTATTTTGATTTGTCGGCCTCTGCGGCCTCCGGCAACGACAGCGCCTCGACTCGCACTTGTGTGATATGTGAAACCGTCAGGAAGAAGATAATTAATAAGAAGACAACATCGATTAATGGAGCGATATTGATTTCAGATCCATATTCACGTTTTGCTCTATGAAGGCGCACAGCCAAACCTCCGCTCTATTTCTGAGGGCCTTTGCGGAAGTGACCCATCAATCTCTCAACCACTATCTCGGATTCGGCAACTAAACCATCGATTCTTCTGCGGAAAAAGGCAACGAAGAATAACGTCGGAATTGCCACGACCAGCCCCAGGCAGGTAGTCACAAGCGCTTCGGAGATTCCCCCCGCCAACTGTGAAAGCTTGGCGGCTCCTTCGGTGCGCGCTATCTCGTTGAAAGAAGAGATCATTCCAGTGACAGTCCCCAACAATCCGAGCATCGGTGACGTAGAGGCTATAAACGAGAGATACTCAAGCTTTCGGTACAGCTTCGATATTTCACGCTCGCTTACTTCCTGCATCGCGTTTTGCATATCGAAGAAACCGAACATTGCTCCAATCTGACCCAGACCCGCTCCAACCACCTGGGCTAAGAATGAGCCGTCCTCCGTACACGCTTTCTGAGCCGGCTCGTACCGCTTGGCTTGGATATGTCCCTGTATTTCTTCAATTAAATGCGCCGGCACCATGCGGTCGCGGCGAATCGAAAGAAAATTCTCCACAATCAGGGCCCCGGCGGCGAGCGACACAAAGACAATCAGCAGACCAACGATCCCTCCGGCGGCAATCGTGCTCCAGAGAGAAATCTCGTAAGGCTCTGCCGTAGAGGTTGGTTCGTTTGAAGTTGATCGGCCCAATCCGGTGCTCGTGTGAATCAATAAAAACACAGTAACAACGGCCAATAGGAACCACCCTCTTCTGCTTGTCGCACGTATGTTCTTATCGAGCATTCTTTGACTCTTCCTGACAGTCTATCCGGTTACCTTGTTATGGACGTCTTCCACGGGGTGGAAATCTTCGCGGCGCCACTGACTTCGGCGGAGGCACAAATCGATAACGTCCCCGATTCTCCTCGGCGATTCTTGCCAGAACATTCTGGCCGCGCTGAGAGTGAAAAGCAATTGTGTGTATTTGAATACGCGAGTTTGGATTTGCAACCCGGATCGTATCACATGCCTTAGGGTCAAACTGTCCATCAGAGAGCAACCAAATCGCATCGGGCTCAAGTGACAGCGCCATCAGCACAGCCATCTCCGGTTCTGTGCCACCTCTGCAACCCATTGCCTCCACCCAGCCCAGGTATCTGCTCTTGTTGGGTCCGGTCGCCTTGATCAGGCCATTGGCAGGCATCGGTTCGTAGGAACTGTCATAGAATATTATGAAGAACTTCATCGTTCGCGTGAGAGAGTGCACCGAGCGAATCAACTCCACTTTGGTATCCTGTAACTTGTCACCTCTCATACTGCCCGAACGGTCGACAACATAAACAAATTTACTCCCGCGAGCCTCGAGACCGAAGAAACTTGCGCCCTTGCCGCCTGTTCCACCTTCACCGGCCGATAGACTACCCCAATCACCCTCCATAGGCCCGGCTGCTCCGCCGTCGAGTGAGCCTACATCAATCTCGATATCCGTCCCCAACGATGCCGCGCTACTGCCGAGGTTCTCGATTGGCTGCTTCTTCTCTGACGTCGCAAGTGACGGGGCCGTCAGGTCGGGCGACCTGGACTCGAGCGGTGACAATCCGCCACTTCTAGCCGAATGGATCGAAGCATCACTTTCGACGACTATCCCGACCTCCATTTCGCCTGCACCGGCTCCAAGCCCCGGGTACCAGGTGATGCCCGCGAAACTCAACAAAAGCAAACTATGCAGCACTATCGAAGTTATCCACCCAGCAACCGCGGGAAACCGATCCGGGCGGGGCGATTTGTGCGAAAAAGGTGCCGTGGTGTCGCGAAGTATCATTGGTCCGCCACAGCCAGGGCATCTTGCCTTCTTTCCGGCATGACTGGTCCTGAATTTTATTCTCTTGTCGCAGTGTGGACAGAGACATATCTTTCTGGCGTCTGCCTCCGTCACTCTCAGCCCATCAGCACCCGGAATTCCCTTTTCCTTGCGTGAAGTCATATGTGAAAGCCTGTCTCCCGTCATCGAAATGCCAACTCCTTGCTGGTCGACCTGAGGACTCATATTGCCCTTGAGACTTTTTGCTGTGCTTCGTCCCTCTCTTTTTCACATCAGCAGCAACCGACTTTTCACTCCTCCGGATCATATATCTGAGTCAATTCAATTCCGCCAAAATACCAATTCGAGACCTTTCATTCAGAACACTTCGCTGCGTAATTAGCCCCTATGCCTGTACAATAGGATACCAAATCCTCAGTTGAATTACCATCATTTTTCTTGCACTGTGCCGTGGACGATAACACGTAGATTGGTCTGCCCCCTTATGTTGGTCCAGCCGTCATGAGATGTAGGGCTTTCCCTTATGAAAAAAAACAGGATATTTCCTTGTTGACAGAAGATATAAACCTGTTAGTATTAGTATGTATGATGCCGTTTCTGCTTGCGACTTGAGACAGCAGGCCAAAACTGGATCGACTGAAAGGTTCCGTATTGGCGATTATATTCTGCCCACGCATGTTTACCCTACCCCTGTTATTGCCTGTACGCATATGGCTGGCGGGGCAGGGCGGATCATGCAAATCTTCTTAACGAGGTGAGACTATGGAAAAGAGACTCAATAAATCCGGACTAAGATTAGGCGTTGGTCTTCTCGGCTTGTTAATGCTCTTCGGCGCCAACGGTTCTTACGCAAAGCCTCCTTTTAAGAATACCTCCTTATATAAACATCTTGTCAGAAGACGAAGTACCGAATCGGTTAAGCTTTATGAAAAGGAATCGGTGAATTCCGGCAAACAAGAGGAAGCCGTAGAGAAACCAAGTGATGAGAGAATCAGTATTGACCAGAAGAATAAATCTACAAAAGAAGTTGAAGGTATTGGCCTTGAGAAATCCTCGAGTGGTCCTAAGATAAGTCCGGCTAATTTTGTGGCGAAGATGAGTCCGGCTAATTTAACGGATCCATCGACCTTTACGCGAAACATGCCTTTAAGTGAAGCTATTGATATATTACGGAATTCAACTTCCCCTAGATTGAATATCGTAGTCTTGTGGAAAGACCTGGAGGAAAACGCTGACATATACCCTGAGACTCCAATAGGAATCGATGGTGTGACTGGAGTTTCGCTCAGTAGGCATTTGAAATCTTTGATAGAGGGCGTTTCAGGTGGGTCGCCAGAAGGATTAGGGTATGTTGTTGATGATGGGGTCGTTGTCATATCAACGTTAGGGAGTTTGCCTGAAAGAATGGTGACTCGCGTCTACGACATTAGCGATCTGGTCGGTCAGCCTGCTCAATATGGCGGCATACAGGGCATGATGATGAGCCGCATGGTCGGCATGATGAGCGGCATGGGCGGCGGCATGGGCGGCGGCATGATGGGCGGCATGGGCGGCGGAATGATGGGAGGCATGGGCGGCGGAATGATGGGAGGCATGGGAGGAATGATGGGCGGCATGGGCGGAATGATGGGAGGAATGGGAGGAATGATGGGCGGCGGCATGGGCGGCTTTGGTCGGAGATATTGAAATTTGGGTGGGGGATATAATACAAATTCAGGACTATTCGATGTAATCAACATGCCAAATAGGCGTTGAGATAAGAATTGCAAATCCCTTGCTGATAGGGTCCAGTTTTGATTCGCCTGGGCGCTGGAAATTGCGTCCTTCAGGATCTCAGAGATTTTATTTTCTATTGTACCTTCAACTTCCCCTACGTACTTGTCGAGGCAAAATGGGACCCACCGCAAAACAGCTAATTCCCAACCAATGTGTCCTGAAAAAAGGCCGAGGTTAGTGACATTTCACAAGTGCATTGAAGACATTACAATCAAGAGTCCCTATAATAAACTCGCTCTTGGGCAAATGAGGAGTGCCGATACCTGTTCCATTAGGGCAAAATCAAGGCCTGTGGAGTCAAAATGGAGACACGATGTCACTTGGTCTTGGCGGTATTCTTTCAGATCCTGAAAAAGGTGGCTTGGGGCATAGTTCTGGGCTTGAGACTGTCGCGGGGCCAAACACATCCCGAAGCACACGGACCACCCCGAGGTTCCTCTGCTAAACCGCACAGAGTCCGGACAGCCGGGACACATGCCAACCTTCGATCGATGCTTGTGGTGAACCGTCACCCCAGGGAGTCATCTCCTGCCTTACATGTCACGAACCACATGCAGGTCCCTCGATCCCACAATCCAAGGCCGGGGCATCCCGGAGCCGCAACAAGTTCCTCAGGCCCGCCGAGCAGCGGCAGCTCTGTGCCGATTGCCATGGGATTGAGGCTCTCTGGCGATTCCTCTATTACCATAAGGACCGGCGCAATCCACACCTCGAACGCAAAGTAAATCTCCTTTCGGTCGACGCGGACCGTTGATCCCAC
>Ga0255052_10001907_pt1 | contig 15294 bp, 20 predicted proteins | sample JV7_2_21_MG_FD_188632 | JGI IMG/M metagenome (GOLD analysis project Ga0255052, IMG submission 188632) | Seawater microbial communities from Jervis Inlet, British Columbia, Canada - JV7_2_21 | ecosystem: Environmental > Aquatic > Marine > Inlet | place: Canada: British Columbia | collected...
TCATCTCACCTCAAATCAAATGCTGGTTTTTGGAAGTGCGAACGAAGATTTCCTCTCCCGGACTCGCCTCAGCAAAGTCTCCCATAAACTTGACCCACTTCTCTGAGTGTTTGATATCCTCAGAAAGAAAATCTGGTCTGCGGTTTTTCAGATATCGAAGATAGTAGTTGATGAATTCATTTTCTGAATTTCCACTGACCTTGTAGGATGGGAACAATGACTCTAGTTTTCCAAGACAAAAGATCATTCCCTTTGTAGCTTGAACACCCACACGTTCAGCCATATCACCGATAACGATCACAGTTCCACCCATCATACGTATTGCTGATTGTGGACCAACATTACCTTTGACCGCAAGGAAACCTTTTCGCATATGCGCTGCCATTTCACGCCCTACGTTACCAGCCACATAGACGCGTCCACCTTTCATACCATCTGTACTACCACGATAGCCTGAACAGAGGTAATCTCCCGCATCACCCTCAATCTGGATGTTGCCTCCTTCCATTTCTGCTGCAGCCCAATCACTAACTGATCCTTTCACATGGATACGACCAGCAATCATTTCAGCTCCAAGATACATTCCTGTATCCCCTTCGATAGTGAGTCTTCCTCCGTTCATCTCCTTCCCAATCATCTTCACCTTTCTCAGATCACCTTTAACAAGGATCTCAGTTTCATCAGGTGTTGGACCACTCTCTCCACTGATATCAAAGAACTCTTTGAGTTGTATGACCTGATTGCCTTGTTGCAGGGGTAGCTCCCCAATCACATTGGCAGTCTTTCCAGCAAAATGAGTAGGAGTAATAGAATCCGCTTCCAGAGGTAATTCAGGTGTTTCCCGTAGTGACAATGTCACTGTCATGAGTCCATCCTCCTTGTTTTCTGGAAATAATCCCCGTCATAAATCCTTTTACAGTTCTCCAACGCTTGTAGGAAAAAAGAAAAGGGCGGTAGACCTTCGAATTTTTACACTTGGGTGTGTTATTATGGAGATAAACGGAGTTCCTATAGAAGATACTTTTGCTGAAGCATTCAGTATGCATATGAATCGAACGATTATCACAGCGTATGATGAGGAGTGGGCACGAACCACAGCTACTGAAGCCACTGGCTTTGGCACATCAGTAATTATGGCCCCAGCAGAGGCTGGGATAGAGTACGTCCTATCTCCTGATGAAACCCCGGATGGGCGTCCTGGAGTGCGTGTGATCTTTGCTGTAGGATCAAAGAAGAAATTGGAGCCACAACTCTTGGCACGACTCGGACAGTGTGTGTTGACAAGTCCAACAGCGTCCGCATTTGATGACACTCCGAAACCGAAGGATCTCTATGAGATTGGTAAGAAAATAGCTATGTTCGGTGATGGTTTCCAAACAAAAAAGGGTCCCATTGATGGGAGGGTCTTATTTCTCATTCCAAGGATGAGTGGGACCTGCGTTATGCAGAACATGTTTGGTCGGGTGAAAGGAGTTGCTGGTGGTAACATAATCTATACGTGTGAGGATGTCGAGAGCGGGATGAACAGTGGAAAGGCTGCAGTGAAGGCGATCGAGAAAGTAGAAGGAGCTTATACTCCTTTTCCAGGTGGTCTCGTGGGTTCTGGATCAAAACCATCATCAAAATACAAGATTCTGTTTGCATCCACAAATGAGAGATTTTGTCCCACACTGAGAGCTCTTGTTCCTGATTCACACGTGCCAAAGGGGAGTGAATTCGTACAGGAGATTGTCATCAACGGTCTGACAGAGGCGAATGTTGCTGAGGCAACGAAGGTAGCTATCGAAGAGGTCTGTAAATATCCCGGTATCACTAAGATGACTGCGGGTAACTATGGAGGTAAGCTTGGACAGTTCCAAATCAAACTACATGATCTGTTCAAGTAGTTAGTCCTTTTTGATTCCACCAGATGTGATTCTTCTAACCTCTCTAGGGGTTTCTGAGATCCTCATAGTACAACTGCTCCAACCTCTATTATTCATTGACACTATTGTGATTTTCACTTCTTTGCTTTCCAATTACTTGAACCCTGTAGAAATCTTTATCACCGATTATCATGCGAAATGCGAAGTGACAGTCTATGATTGTCATATGGAAGCCCCAGTAGCTCAGACTGGTTAGATCGCCTCCTTGGTAAGAAACTATCAGTATGTTGGTTTCCCACAGAGGAGGAGGCCGCGAGACTTCATGGACATGTGTGCCATGGAGCGCGAATTCAAATCTCGCCTGGGGCTCCACTTTTTCTAATCGTGATTGTGATCTCCGAACTCTGATACCAAATATGAGAGGTCGTCACATCTAGCTCGAAGGCCGTCATCTCCACGTATCTTTCGCAGAGATGAATAGACAAGATACCCGCCAATCACAAAGAGTAGAATTGCAGTCGCAACGAGACCGACTAAGAGTGAAATAACTTCACTGATTGAGTAGTAATTAGATGTAGCAATCAGGATCGTCAACAGGGACATTGGAATAGTCAGTATACCTATTCCTGTTCGAAGTTCTGCCAGATGAGTCCTCTTCTCTGCATCAACAGTACGGATGAATGCCAGTGATGTTCTAATAGAGCTTTGGTTAGTATGTTCGTCAAGTTTACGTGAATTTGTAGTCAATGTAGTCCCTTCGTCAGTCTTCGAGTAGGTGGTCTTTGAGCTTCAATCTTTTTCCTAGCTGTCGACGTCGAGTAAACAAACGGGCCGCCTCATCTGGACCCACCAGCTCTGATACTCTCCTAACAGCTTCAGGGTCATCTTCCCTATCGAGCCATTTCTCAATCTCTTTCATCACTGAAGGAGAAAGATCCTTTGCCAGCTTCTTCTTTCGACCTTTTCTGTCCAAGTCGAAATCATCTGGTCCAAGTAGACTCATCTTACTCACAAACGCCTAATGACCAAAGGTTAAGACCTTATTCATGATGACATTAGTTTGTAGTTCCGTTATTCTTATAACCACAGATGAAAGTCTGCCCGTTTAGCAAGGGTCGGTGGTCTAGCTTGGCTATGAGGACCCATTTCTTATTTTGGAGTGTGAGTGAACTCCGGAAGATACTTCTGTGTTTCACCTTTCTCACGACTACTGTCACCAGCCTCCGATAGACCGGAGTCTTTCAAAGTGTCATGAGCTTTGCCCCTCTTCACTGGAACATCGTTCCTCCGATGGGACTTGGCTTCTGTCCGCTAGAGATGTAACTTGTGTCCTGACCATGGATATTGAGAAGAAAGTCTACAAGATTGACCTGCTTGAGGATTCCACAGCTATCGCGCAGAAAGAAACAACCTCAACTGACGAGGTCATCAGTTTTCTCAGATATCCTTTGAGAAAGGGAGAATATTTCTCAACTCCAGATGGGACCTTTCTCAGATGGAACCCCTTGAAAGACATCGAATATGATGACGTTACAACTAGAGATAAAGATGGAAAACTCGACATGTATAGTTTCTCGATATTCAAACCGCTTATTCATCGTTCTTCATTCTTTCCTGATAGTTATAGGCTACCATCAACATGTGAGGAGTTACTGAAGACAAAGGAGGGGAGGGATATCATGTTACGAATTGTTGTTGATGAGCGAATGAAAAACATCGGAACCAAGAAGTATCTCAAGGTGCAGTTTGATGGGTTGAAAAAGAGTGGTCTTGCATGCATAGAGAATGAAGATATGGGGATTTTTGATGTAGCGTTACTAACGGAATGTAATCAACTTATAGATGTGGCATCAGGTAGGCGGCACGATGTTTCGATAAACGTTGAATCTCTTGCACCTCTACGATTGGTACATCTTCTCTCAGAGTATCCCAATCTCCAGAGCATAATAACGAGTAATATCAGGGATTTACAATTGGCAGAAGCTGACGAGTATGAGGATGGATTGGAAGAGGATGATAAGTATGAACAACCAAATGTAGAGTATATTGAACCAGCGTATGAAGAGGGTTTGGAGGAAGTACAGGAGAATATCGAACCCGAGTACGAAGAAGGTCTGGAGGAGTCATAATATCTTGAACCAGAACGCGATAGTGAATAGGTAAACTAAGTTCAAGTGAGTAACTAAAATGGATGACTCTCTTTCTGAAACTAGAGTGTTAGGATACTCTTATATCAGATTTAAGGGAGGCTCCTTCACTATGGGTCGGTGGTCTAGCTTGGCTTCAAAGGGCCATTTGTGACCCTTTGCCAATAATGATTCCTGGTTTGGGTCTTGTGGACTTATCGTCCGCTCGCAAGACTCCAGGGGATCAGGAGTTCGAATCTCCTCCGGCCCACCACTTCTTCTCTACACCTCAGCAGAGCAGTGCAATTATGAGTGTTACTTCATTCGCCCAGCTTCAGTTCAAGATAGTGAAACTCACTTATCGGTAAGGACTTTGAGAAGTTTATACGCATACTCTTGAGTATAATTCACATCGACAATAGTCGAAATCCTTATGTTCAACGGCTCTCGAAATTTGTATAATGTCGTATCAATCTTCAGTTCGTGAGAAACTCGCACGACGCATTGCAGGAGAGATTGCTCTATCAGAACATCCTGGGAAGACAATGCGAGCGTGGAGAGAGCGTTTCCGACTTCCTCAGATAATTCTTGCACAACACCTAGGCATCAGTCCAAGTGTGATTAGTGACTACGAATCTGGACGAAGAAAATCACCTGGTACTTCCACTATAAGACGTTTTGTAATGTCCTTGTTGAACCTCGACGAGGGTAATGGTGGTCAGATTGTGGCTGCCTTTGGTAGGCTCATGGATGTCAGCCTTGTAGATCTGAATATAGTTCTAGCAATGAGCGACTTCACCTCTCCCGTTACGATAAAGGAATTTTGTAACCTATTGAAGTGTTCAGTGAAGACCGGACAAAAACATCTCGACCGTGAGATCTACGGGTACACCCTAGTCGATGTGGAAAGAGCAGTAAAAGAGTTGAACAGTGATGCTTTTCTGAAACTTTTTGGTGCAACAACCGAGAGATGCCTTCTTTTCACAAATGTCAATACTGGTCGTGCTCCGTTGATAGCAATTAAGTCACAAGAGTTCAAACCATCACTTGTGATTCTTCATGGGATTACAGAAGTTGATCTATTGGCATTAGAACTTTCAGAACAGATGAAAATACCACTTGCTGTTAGTAAGACTGGATCAGTTGAGTCATTGATTCGAGAATTACGTGGAATTGAACCTTAACCAAGAATCAGTTTCAATATGGCCATCCGGAGAATTACACCATTGTAGACCTGGTCAAAGTATTTTGCCTGTGGAGTATTGTCGATGGCTGAGTCAAGCTCATCCACGCGTGGCAGAGGGTGTAGAATGGTTGTGTCTTCTTTCATCAAATTGACTTCATCAGATGTGATCCTGAAAAGCCCCTTCACTTTATCATACTCTCGCACGTCTGGGAACCGTTCCTTCTGAATACGAGTCATGTAGACGACATCTGCATCTTTGATGGCATCCTCAACACTCTCAACCTCAATTACATCAACACCTGCCTTTTTCATCTCTCTAATAATTGTCGGCTTCATTCTGAGTGATTGGGGTGCTGCAAGCTTAATCGTGACATCATAATGGCTCAATCCCATTCCAAGAGAGTGGACTGTGCGACCGTATTTGAGGTCTCCACAGAGTGAGATAGAGAGACCGTCTATCTTACCTTTCATTTTCTTAATGGAATACAAATCGAGAAGTGCTTGAGTAGGATGTTCCTCTGATCCACTTCCCGCATTGACGACTGGAATACTTGAAAACTCTGCAGCTACTCTAGCCGAGCCATCAAGTGAGTGCCTCATTACAATGATGTCGGAATACCTCTCTACTGTTCTTATTGTATCTGCCAAGGTTTCACCTTTTCCGGCAGCACTAGACGTTCCAGCCTCTGCAAAACCAAGAACACTACCACCCAGCCTAAGCATCGCACTTTCGAACGAAAGGCGTGTGCGTGTAGAAGGCTCAAAGAAGAGAACGGCCATAATTTTAGAGTCTAGTTCCTTACTCCTCATCACCGCAACAGATTCCATTTTTGCTGCAGTGTCAAGAATATAGTCAATCATTTTTCTATCTAAGTCGTGAATACTAATCAGATTCCGAAGCTCAGCCATAAGAGGAACACCCACTATGGGTGATACGAAACTTGTTGTTCATTAACTTTTCCAGATATGAAAATGTTCCTAAGAAGAATTCTTTCCATATTTTCGATGCATCTCAACACGACGAAGCTTGAGTCCAGCTTCGATAACAAGCTGTGAAGCCAGTTCATCCTCGTATTCTTCAATGTATGTTATTTCATAAATTCCTGCATTGATGAGCATCTTCGTACAGATGCTACAAGGTCTAGTTGTGCAAAATATTTTGGCACCATTTACACTGACACCATGGAAAGCAGCCTGAATGATCGCGTTCTGTTCTGCATGAAGACCTCGACAGAGCTCATGCCGTTCCCCTGGCTTTATACCAAGTTCATTTCTGATACAACCAACATCTTCACAGTGTGGTAGTTTCTTGGGTGCGCCATTGTATCCAGTACTTAGAATCTTTGAATCTTTCACAATAACCGCCCCCACTTGATTCCGAATACAGGTACTTCTTGAAGAAACTAAATCTGCAATCTCTGAGAAGTAGATATCTTTGCTCTTTCTGGTCAAGTCCGCAATCCTCCTCTCGTTTCGTTGATTTGTGGCTTGTATACTCGCTTATCAAGTTCTTCTTTGAGTCACGATATTCACAAGCTATTGTGTTTCCAGATGCGAAAGGTAAAAAGTGCAAGATTGTGAGAGCTTACAGAACTGGAAGTTTGGTTTAATGAGAAAACGTGATGGGATGCTGATTATCTGGCCCGCTTATTTTGAGAAGAATTACACAAGGGCAAAAGGTCGCAGAGTTCCAAATAATCTTGCAGCTTCAGATGTGACAATCAAAATCCTTGAAGCCGCAGCACAATCATCTGGATTCGAATATGAGATTGAACCTGACAAACAATACTCACGTAATCCCAGTGATGTGAATGGCTATTTAGTCATTGATAATCCTGAAAATCACAAGAAAAAACGAGTCCTACTAATGCTTGCAAAAGGTGTTCGAAGATCAGTTGCCCAGCGTGAATCTGCCAGGTTGGCTGGTGAAAAGAAGAAGAAGAAAGGCAAAGGTAGGAAAAAGCACCGTAAGTAATTTAGAAGGTGAAATGCTTGAGAAGACTGGGCAAAGTCCTCCACATCTCGAAACGTGGATCAATAATCCTTCAGACAGACAAGACCCCTCCAGTTGGCGGCCGTTCTGTAGTCTTGGATAAACAAGCTAAAGAAGTTGGTACTATCATCGATGTGTTTGGACCAGTGAAGACTCCGTATGTTGCCGTGCGCCCAAAACGGAACACAAACCCTCACAAACTGGTTGGTATGTTGCTATATCTTCAGAAAAAGTGATTGGACACTTATGTACGTCCATGTCGTATTAAATACGACGTTTGCCGATAATGTATAGCAGCTTCCGATAGTTAAATATCATCTTGCGTAGTTCGTTGTATGTTGCCACGTGTCTATTCCAAAGGTCATAGTAATGAAAGATGACGACCAGATCCTGAACGCTCTACGTGACGCAGGCAAGAATGGTCTACGCATCGGGGAACTCGCGGATAGGCTGGGTATCGCAAATGAAACAATAACAACAATGATTGAAACATTGATGTCAGAGGAACGCGTAATGCAGAAGCAAGAACCCAAAGAAGAAAGATACATAATCAAAGCTCCAATTGCCGATAATGTTGAACCCTCTAGCCTATCTGATATGGATGGTTGCCCATGTTTCCATTGCCTGAAAATCGGCAGATGCGGAGTAAGACAACCTGACTCTCCAGTCACATGTACTGAGATTGAGGAATGGCTGGGAACAGATCTAGTGATTACTATCTAAGTAATCCCACTTGATGACCTCCCACGAGGCCCTTTGGCAAGAAGATACATCTCAGCACTGGTTTTTCGTGAAGCGGCAGGCTTGATTAGTTTAACAGAGTTGAACTTCTTACGAACTGATACCATTAATTCTTGAAAGCCTGAACCCTGAAATACTTTCGATAGGGTCTTTCCTTTATTTCCAAGTATACTATGAGCGATATTGATTGTACTCTCAACAAGAGATAGCTGTCTTACTACATCGAGGTCCCAATGACCAGATACTTTTGGTGAACAATCCGAGAGAACTAAATCAACGGACCCTCCTGTCAGTGCCTTTATCTTTTCAATCATCTTTTCATCTAAGACATCTCCCTGAATAAACTTGACTCCCTCAAGTGGCGTCATTGGTTCAAGATCAACGGCAATAATCTGGAGACTGGGATCAAGCTCAAGGAGTACCTGAGTCCAACCACCAGGGCTACTACAAAGTTCTACCACACGGTCAACACCTAGTAGAAGTTTGTGAGTCTTTGCAATCTGTCTCAGTTTGTAAGCAGACCTACTTCGATATCCATGTCTTTTAGCGGCTTGATAATAGTGCTCCTTCTTTCGCTCTTTCTGTCCGCCTCGTGGTCTACCCATTTCATAATCTCCTTTCGTTGAGTTCGGAAATACTAGATGCCATCTCCTTTACAGAAGCATTGGTCCTAATTGCTGTAGATTTGAAGTGAGTTCTTGCTACTCCGAATCCACGTTCTCTTAGATGCTCCATGACTTCCTGATTCTTTGGTGGTGTAAGACCATGAAGATCACAGAGTGCATGGATATCGATGAACGGATAATCCGTATATTCTAACTCTTCAATCATCTTTTCTAGTATTTCTGGAACGCGTCGATGGTATATATCACGGTTCTCCTTTTCAAATATCCTGAACGTATCCTTGAGAAACTCATCGCTGAATAGCGATCCGTTCCATAATGGTCCTGCAATCTTGATTGGTCCCGTACAACCTTCTTTCTTGTGATCGAAATTCTCAGCCTTGAAAGTGCGCGAAACTGGAATGCTTTCTGTGTGCATACATCCAATGCAATAGTGAATGGCGCCAAGTTGACTTGTTTGGAGGTTTGCTTCAGTTCTATTAGCTTCTATTTTAACCCAAGTTCTGACGTAGTGGTCTGTGCTCAGTACCACAAGTGGTTCCATAGAACAATCATTCAATCCTGCAATATTGTATATCAGTCCATTAAGAAGTCGAATTGCAATCTCGTGAGTAAAGGGTGCCCTAGTTGAGAAACCTCCGTATCGACGTAATGCAATCTTTGGATAGACTCCACATAAAACGGGCATATCTGTTGCAGTCACTGCCAGAAGACCTCCCTTTGGACTGAGTGACTGTACTGCTGCGTTTAGGTAAGGAGCTGGTGTGCCAAACGGATCCACATCGACAAAATCAAATCGCTTTCCTCTTGACTCTGTTAGCAACAATAATTTTGCATCACCATGCATTACTTCGGCCCTATCTGCTAACTTCAAATGCTCTACATTTTTGCGAGCAGTTTCTACTGCGAGAGGATTTGCATCAAACATCTTTGCATAGAAGTCACCGGAACATTCAATGAGATATCTGAGTGTTCTCACACCAGAGCCTGTCAACGGTTCACACATGGATTTGATAGGATTCTTTTCCAAGTACGCGGAGAGAAAGAGGACTGAGAGGTCTCGATTGAGTCGCATTCGAGGATTGTAAAAGACCGGCAGACTTGCGCTTGGTTGTTTCTTATTCTCACTGTAATGGTCGACATCTGCACTTAGGAACGTAGTCCTACCTTCAGTGTATTCTTTCTCGATGGTCATTTGTTATGCGGAAATCCTCAAAGATTGCTAATAAGCAAATAGGCATCACAAGGTTGTAACACCTTCCACAACTGCTAAGAAGCTAAGATTTTGATTTTACTCATTAGTTTGTAAGGTGTTAAAACTTGCCAACAAAAATCAAAATTCAAACAAACCGTGGAGATATTGTGGCAGAGATGTGGAATGATGACGCGATCAATACCGTCAAGAATTTCGTCACTCTGGCACAGAGCGGCTATTATGATGGTCTGACCTTTCATAGAGTTTTACCAGACTTCGTAATTCAAGGAGGCTGTCCCCAGGGGACAGGTACTGGAGGTCCAGGTTATAGAATACCTTGTGAAACTTCAGGATCACGACAAAGACACGAACCTGGTGCTTTCTCAATGGCTCATGCGGGTCTAAACACAGGCGGTAGTCAGTTCTTCACAGTCCTAACTAGAGAAAAGACCAAACACCTTGATGGTGGACATACAGTGTTCGGACAGACCATCGAGGGTATGGATGTTGTAAAGAGCATTCGTCAGGGTGACAAGATGATCAAGGTTGAAGTCCTAGAAGTAGACCCTGTAATAGAAGCCCATGAACTTCAAAAAATGTAGACAACAAAAGCTTAGAACGAACAGGTAGCAGAGCTGCCTGTTCTTCTAGCTATCTCTATTCTAGGGTGTACTCTTCTCCTTCACCAAGAATAACCACTTTAGTATCTGATTGAGATTCTACTTTTTCCTTGAATATTACTGGGTCTGCTCCTTTCAGGTGCATTGGAATGGCGATTTTTGGTTTAATGATCAATGCAGCCTCTGCAGCCTCATTAACATCCATTGTGTAAGTGTCTCCACTCGGAAGCAGCGCGACATCAACTTCCACCTCTTCTAGTCTTTCCATCTCGGGAATTAGATCTGTGTCCCCTGCGTGGTAGATTCTCTTCTCTCCAAACTTCACAAGAAATCCTACACCGAAGCCCTTTGGATGAAATGGTTCACCATTGGGTAGAAACCGTTTTACGTTATAGGCTTCTGTTGCCCAGATTGTACCTTCACTAGTCACCATCTTCATGAATTGTCCTGGACTCAAGTCCCACACAATACCTCCTTTGACCTCCTTCTTAAGATTTGGAGGAGCAATCACAGGACTTCCAAATTTACGGATTTTCTCGAGCAATTTATTGTCAAAATGGTCCGAATGGCCGTGAGTCACAAGAATAAGATCCGCAGGCTCGAAATCATCCTTCTTCAATCCCGTGTTGTTTGTGGAGGGATCAATGTAGATGTTCTGATCTCCAGTCTTAATCTGGAAACTTGCGTGCGCTAACAATCGAATTGTAATTCCCATATCATCACCTAATCTGTGAACGCTACAGCTTCGTATATGTGTTTCATATGACATGATGACACAGTTTATCGGGACGATTTGTTTCAGAAAAAATGAGTGGATTGGTATATGCCCCTGAGATTCGGTACAACAGCTCTAGAATTCCAATCAACAGTTGACCAGATAATAATCAATGGTGTTCCTGATTTCTCTCGTTTTGATGTCGAGAATGAAGTACGAACATCAGTTGGGGAAGGATTTTCGGTCATCGAGCTCTCCCTAGATGCTAAACACGTAATCCCTAGCTCACTCACACCAGAGTCAATCAGCAGGCTCATTGAACTGAAGTCCGAACTTGGACACTCGTATACTATCCATCTCCCATTTTGGTCTGTGGAACTAGCCACTTTCAATGAACCTGTTCGAAAAGGAAGTGTTGAGAGTGCGGTTGAGTCCATCAAACTTACTGAACCTTTAGAACCTGAAGCATACGTTTTACACGCTACTGGAGACCTAGCTGAGCAGTTCTCGAATCTTCCTTACTCACCGGAACTAGTACGGTTGATTTGCACACTGTTAGGAGGTTTTGCATCAACCAGTATTGAGGAGATAATCAGTAAAACGGAGATTGATTCACGAAAACTCGCAATAGAAAACTACGTGTTTCCGTTTGATATCATGCGTGATCTGATAGACGATTTAGACACAAGCATCTGTTTTGATACGGCCCATCTACTGACAAAAATGTCTGGAACCGAATCGGTCATGGAATTCTATAATGCACATAAGGACAGGATCTCTGAGATTCATCTTCAAGATGGATCATATACTGAGTATGAGGGAGCCACGGTTCGTGAAGATCATCTCACATTGGGTCAGGGAATTTGGGGTGACTCAGGCATTCGTGAGTTTGTACTTGAATTAATCAAGGATAAATTCGCTGGTCCAATCATCTTTGAACTATCCATGGATGAAACCAAAGAATCATTGAACCTCATTAGAGAGATAGTCCCCGAAGCTCTATTGTGAATTCAGTCACGGATAGCAGAGTTCCCAACCTTCACTTGGATGAAATATTTCAATTAGACTCATAATCTCATTGTAGTCATCTATACCCATAACTAGTCTTGGGCAGATGGCTTGATTGATGTATACCGCGAAGTGAATGTGATCATACTCTGTAGGTCTGAGGAATCTACCAATCTGCTCCCCTTTGACCACCCAATCCCCTATCTCTACATCGAGCATGGTAACCTGTTGGGCTCTTACCTCTTCATCTGCAGAATCTCCTTCGAATCCGTATTGATGGGTCAGAGTGCTATTGAAGCGAATTGTCACACCCACTACGTAGATTGTGCTATTTTCTAAGTATCCCAGCTCAATGTCTTCTACAAGTCCTGGGGCTGCAGCTATTACAGGGGAATTATTGTAAAACATAAAATCAAGTCCATTATGTTCAGCTTCCCATGGACATACTTCACTCTCACTATAACCATTATTCCAATGAGCAATGTCTGACTGATTGCTGTAAATCACGCCCATATTATTGAGAACTGTTGAGTCATACCTCCCCTCATTGTCAAACGTGCTTCCAATTCCCTGTTGACCAAGTATGTATACTACTCCCACCGCAACAACTAGGATAGCAAGAATCCCAAAAACACAGACCTGTTTTTTCATGTGGCCACCCTTACACCACCGGTTCTAAAGAGTATCTGATGGTTCGTGGTCAATAGACCAACTTCAAAACTTTCGTACAGTCATAATGTTTTTATCCGAACCGCTAGTGCAAACTACTGCGCAGGGCCCGTGGCATAGACTGGTTATTGCGCCGCTCTGATAAGGCGGATGTCGCGAGTTCAAATCTCGCCGGGCCCACCATTTTTCAATATTCATGTGTGGGAGTTTATTACTCCTCAAGCTTGAGGCAATTGATATGAAAGTCCTGATTACATACTTCACCCAGACTGGAAATACCCAAATGATTGCCGAGGCGATGCATGAGGCAATCTCTGCTAGTGGAGAAGTAGACATCACTACGGTCCGCAAAGTAAATCTCGATTTGATAGATGACTATGATTTGCTATTTGTGGGCGCACCTTGTCATGATAGTAACTTAGCTCCTCCTGTAAAGGGCTTTCTTGAAAGTTTGCCTGAATCACCCAAATTCAAGCTAGCTGCATTCTTTACACATGCAACATATACTCCAGACAATGATGGTCGAGGAGGAAAACTCTACAATCAATGGGCTGGAAGATGTCTTCCAACCTTTGAAAATGCGTGCAGCAGAAAGAACATAGAATTTCTGGGATGTTTCAACTGTATGGGAAAAGCCAGTCCCCCAATTGAGGCTTTCATTAAACAAGAAATAATCACGGATGATAAAGAATGGGACAGATACATGCCAGATCTTCGAACACATCCTGATTCAAACGATATTGAGAGCGCTAAGAAATTTGCACTAGAGATTCTTGAGAAACTTTAGCACTAGCTTCTTAAGATATCTCTAGGACCTTAAATCAGACAAGAACCACTTAAGCATGGGAAGAGAGAATGAATCCGGTGCTTCTACAATCACCACTAACTAATTTTGCCCAGATGATTGGTGCATATCTTGCTGAAATTTGGGACTTTCTGATATTCATCGGCCAGATTTCAGGAATCATGGTCGTATTGATTGGTGCCATCCTCTGGTTCACTGATATGAATGCAAAGAGAGGCAAAGGACTTGTTGCGAGTGGGATTCTCCTCTCTGTTGTCATCGAATACTTTGTCCTGTTTCCTCCAGCCTTTGTACTCACATGAATAGATGCCATTAACCTCTGACGAGAACCCTTTGGATTTCTTTCTTTAGAAGGTCAATACGATCAGGAGCATTGCAGATGCCATACTGATCATGGTAGTCACGATACTCATCCGTGTCAAATATTTGGAGAATCGAGTCGACTGCTTGGAGTTGCTCATCAGTGAACTCATTCACAAGAGAAGATAGTGATGTGTCTGTCATAACATCTTGTCAGATGAGCTGTATATAATCTCACCATCAATTCTAGGTGTTTATTAGACCAAATCATAACTCAATTGTAATAGGCGCCACTGTCCCCACACGTCTTGCGTGTCTGTCGTTCCCCCGTTTCCCGGCGGTGTGGCGCCTCACTATTTCTAGCTCGCGTAGATAATCAGGCTTTAATGCAGGAGCTATTAAGCCCCTCTCAGAGGCGACACTTGTTGACTTACAATGAAATACCTATTGTACAGAGTATTGAAGAGATAGATGTTCCAATGGCTCGTGAACGCCTTGAAGGACTTGTGAAGGAACCTCATGTTCTCGGTGTGATGCTATGGGGCAGTAGAGCTACTGGCTTTGGAGCCCCAACCACTGACTGGGACGCTCTAATCTATGTCACTGAAGAGTACTATGACAGTCTTGACCTGAAGGACACCATCTGGTTGGAGTTTGACGAATCGGTCGAACCCCGAAAATTGGTCATTGATTTCTCTCCGATTTCAGATGCTTGGTTCAGACAACAAATGGAATCTCCCTTGGACATTGACCATTCACCTTATGCGGAGGGCGTCGTGATTTATGACCCATCAAGAAAGCTGGAGGAGTGGCGCAAGAAACTAGCTAGATACCCTGAGGAGGAACATGTTGACCGTCTGAAGAATAAGTTTGCCTTAGCTGCGGGGTCCTATGGTGCTGGACGAGCCAATCATGACAGAGGATTTGTACACGACTCTAAGCTGAACCTCTTTCGTTCCGTAGTTGCCTCTGTAAACCTCTGGTTCACCATTAATAAATCATGGACTCCCCCACTGAAATGGTGGACTCCGCATGCAAAGAAACTGGGAATGACGGATGAAACCTACAAATTGTTCTGTGATGCTTTGGATGATTCAACTGTTAAGAATGTGGGAGCAGTTGTGATGCACCTCAAAGAGATGATCCTCAAGAATGGGTATGAGTTTCCAAATGACTTCATTACAGCATTTCTTGAAACCATCCATGTTGATGGTCGACCAGGTCAGATTCGACACAGCTACATGTAGTCTAGTGTTCAATCACTGTCTTGCCCCTGAGAAACACTGTTTCAATCGACATTGGATCCTTTAAGAGACCGATGTCCTTGAGTGGATTCTTACCAGAAGCTAATACCAGAATATCTGCTGATTTACCAGCTTCGATAGTCACGACCTCAATGTCTATCCTGAGTATCTTGGCCGCGTTACTGGTTCCTGCAACAATGGCAT